>Ga0302140_10000276_pt1 | contig 63100 bp, 53 predicted proteins | sample I_Bog_E1_1_FD_202095 | JGI IMG/M metagenome (GOLD analysis project Ga0302140, IMG submission 202095) | Peat permafrost microbial communities from Stordalen Mire near Abisko, Sweden - I_Bog_E1_1 | ecosystem: Environmental > Terrestrial > Soil > Wetlands > Peat | place: Sweden: Abisko, Stordalen...
CTGGCCCCGCGCCTAGCCGGGCTACTTAATCCCAAACCCCGCCTGGATCTGCTCAAGCGACCTCTGCTTCGTCTCTGGATACACAAAGAGCACCACGAAAAATTGCACCGCCATCATGGCCGCGAAGAACACAAATGGCAGCGCATGGCTTCTCGCGGCGATATACGGAAAAACTCCTGCAATCAATGCATTCATAATCCAGTGAGAGGACGACCCCACACTCTGTCCCTTCGACCGCACCCTCGACGGAAACACCTCCGCGATATACACCCAGATCACCGACCCCTGCGAGATCGCGAAGAACACGATGAACAGCATGAAGAACGCCATCAGCAGTCCCTGATGCGTATTCGTGTAGAAGACCCAGGCCACACCGGACAGCGCAACGACCATCCCCACCGACCCAATCAGCATCAGCGTCTTCCGCCCCAGCTTGTCGATCAGACTCATGCCCAGAAAGGTAGCCAGAAGGTTCACTAGCCCCACACCCACGGTCTGCAGCGCAGCCGAGCTTGAGCTGAATCCCGCCGAAGCGAAGATGGAGTTCGAGTAGTACAGCAGCGCATTGATCCCCGATAGCTGATTGAACATCCCAATCGATACCGCCAGGAACAACGGCAGCGTGTACCGCTTCGTGAAAAGCGGCTCCGCCTTAACCCCGCGCTCCAAGTGAACCGAGTCGATAATCTCCTGCAACTCCTCCTCAGAGTTCGGCGATCCCATCAGCCGCAACACCTCCAGCGCCTCGTCTGTCTGATTGGTCGTGACCAGCCACCGCGAACTGCGTGGAATCTCGTACAACATCACTAGGAACAACACAGATGGCACAATCGCCACCGCAAACTCCCACCGCCATTGTGTCGCTCCAAGATGCTGCGTGACGATGATGAAGTTCGACAGGTATGCCAGCAGAATTCCCACCACGATATTGATCTGAAACAGCCCCACCATGCGCCCGCGCCACTTTGCCGGAGCCAACTCGGCGATATACACCGGACCGAGCACGCTCGATCCGCCAATCCCTAACCCACCCACAAACCTCGCCACCATCAGCGCATCCCAGTTCCACGCAAAAGCGCATCCAACGGCCGAAATTAAATAGAGAAACGCCATCACCCGTAGCGCCTCACGTCCGCCAATCTTCTGGCCCAGAACCCCCGAAGTCATTGCCCCGATGATCGTGCCGGCCAGTCCGATCGACACAGTTAATCCCAGCGTTAAGGGAGTCAGATGAAACACGTGACTTAACTGCTCCGTTGTTCCGGCGATCACGGCCGTATCGAACCCAAATAGCAACCCGCCCAACGCCCCAACAACCGTAGCCTTCGCCAGATATCGATTCAAAGCTTTCTCCCGGACTTATCCTTCAGACATTATCGCCAACCTCTATCGTGGTAACGATGCCATCCGCGACTACAACAATATCCGGCGCAGCCGCTTCCGTATAGTGCAACCCAACCAGAAATTTTGATCGTTGTAGCACCAGATTCCCAACCTAAGGATGCCATACCCGAAAACAGGGTTAAAGAGGCCTCTGAGTGCTCTAAAACCGGGCTGAGGGTGTCATAAAAACAGACGAATTTATGGCCGCGGAGGTACCACGTAGAACAAAATAGCGAAATAATGCGCCACGCTGCCCGCCAAAACAAACAGATGCCACACGGCATGGAAGTATGGCCGCCGGTCTAAAGCAAAGAAAACAATACCCAAAGTGTAGAAAATTCCGCCTGCCACCAACCAGGCCAGCCCATGCCCCCCAATCGCCTGGAAGAGCGGGCGAATCGCGAACACGATGACCCATCCCTGAAGTAAATAGACCAGCGCGGAAGCCACCGCAAACCGTTCAATCAAAAGGCTTTTGAATACAACCCCAGCCACCGCAAGCGTCCACACAAACCCAAACAACACCCACCCCACCCGACCGTGCAGTGATATTAGAGTGAACGGTGTATACGTCCCAGCAATTAGCAGATAAATCGCCGAGTGGTCCAGGATCTGAAAAACGTGACGAGCACGTGTGACGACAAGTGAGTGATAAAGCGTTGAAAACAAATAGACAAGAACTAGAGTCCCGGCAAAAACAGAGCAACTTGCGACAACCCACCGATCCCCACGCATCGACGCGTGGATCAGATAAATGGCTCCCGCCAAACCCAGAAACATCCCAATCCCATGCGAAATCGCATTTGCAAGAATTTCGCCAATACGTATGTCCGTTCGCACGCGATCACTATAGTCCCAGACAGTTTCCCAATCTGTGACGGATGGTCTTGCGGATTACTGATACGCAAGGGCGATTTAGCGAGATATGCGTGCTTCATACGCCCGCGAGACCAAATCAGCGCGTTCGACGGAACTGCGCTCCAGGTCAAATCTTTCCTTTTCAATCTCCGCGCGCGTTGTTTCGTCCGACAGCAAGGAGACATTTGTACCTAACGTAAGAAGAACTGCTCTAGCAGCAGCTTGCATCATCAATGCGCCACCGAAGACGTCGGTTAGCAGATGATCGTCGCAAAGGGTCACCGCCGTCTCGGCGTGTTTCAATGCTGCACAGATTTCTTTCGCGGAGGCTATCGGAACACGTATGGCATCCAAGATAGCTGCTTCCATCGCCTCGCTGCGGGCAGCTTTTTCTTCTTCCGTGGTCTGCGGGAGAGTCCGCGCCTTCAGATAGTCCCGGAAAGCATTCGCGTCATCGTCGGCAAGTCCGCTCATGGAGACGAGAGCGGCATTGACCTGATCGCATAGCGGCGTGAGCGCGTCCCGTCGCATGACATCTTCCCCGGCACGTTTGAGCGAGATGCTTGCGCCCTTATGCACCAAAGCAAGACCAAGTGTTGCGGTAAAGACGGAGATGGATCCGCCTCCGGGTGTGGGACTGAGAGATGCAGCAAGATCGCGAACCTGGGCGGCAGTCAACGCCCAAATGGACTCCGGAGGCTCGCCCAATGATCGAATGTGCAAGCTCGACATGGCTTAGATTATGCCGCATTTCCCAAAAAACTGTCCGATGGACGACCGCCGGTGAAGTTCGATAAAGGGAAGGTGAATGCGAAAAAGCGATCTTGTAATCTGCTCGAGCTGCCTGTATACATCTTTGCCACCGATTTTTCGGGCAGCTGTACTTTTCCTCAAGAACGAAGCATTGTTGCCGATTGAAGAACAACTGGATTCTGACGCCATCGAATAGACAGCTCTGTGGGTTCTAATGGAGATAATGCCTCCAGTAATTTCAGGAGGATATGGTGTGCTGTCCCAGATTGAGAGAAAGCGGTACTTGCAATGGAAGAGTTTAGACGGCTCGCTCGCCTTCCCGCCTATGTGTTTAACGTAACTGGAGAATTGAAAGCATCGGCGCGCAGACGAGGCGAAGACATCATCGATTTCGGCATGGGCAATCCAGACGGTGCTACGCCGAAGTTCATTGTCGATAAGTTAATTGAGGCTTCGCAGAGAACAACCACCCATCGATATTCACTTTCGAAAGGAATTCCCCGTCTTCGAGGGGCGATCTGCAACTGGTACAAGAGGCGGTATGACGTTGCACTCGATCCAGAAACTGAAGCAATTGTGACTATCGGATCGAAAGAAGGAATTGCTCATCTGTGCCTAGCATTACTCGATGACGAAGATACAGTAGCGGTACCTAACCCGAGTTATCCGATCCATATCTTCGGCCCAGTGATTGCTGGATCCAGAATCCAATCGATCGCAATGGACGGCAAGGACGAAGGGGCTCTGCTCGAGAAGTTAGAGTACGAATTACCTAGGATGCATCCGCGACCTAAAATGCTGATCCTCAATTTCCCTGCAAACCCAACAACCGCTTGCGTAAATCTATCGTTCTTTGAACGCCTTGTGCCGCTTTGTCTCAGTTTAGGAATATACCTGGTGCATGATCTCGCGTACGCAGACATCACCTTTGATGGATACGTGGCGCCCAGCGTTATGCAAGTTCCAGGTGCTAAAGAGATCGCGGTAGAATTTTTTACTCTATCGAAGAGTTACAACATGCCTGGATGGAGAGTGGGCTTCATGGTTGGCAATCCGAAGTTGGTGGCGGCCTTGGGGCGGATCAAGAGTTACTTCGACTATGGCATGTTCGCGCCCATCCAGATCGCCTCGATCGCTGCGCTGGAAGGCCCCCAGGATTGCGTGTCGATAATCCGCGACACCTATAAATCGCGCCGCGATGTGCTCGTGGCTGGCCTGAATAGATTGGGTTGGCCGGTGGAATCGCCCAAAGCTACGATGTTTGTTTGGGCGGAAATCCCAGAAATTTATCGCGCAATGGGTTCGATGGAGTTTTCAAAAAAACTGCTCATGGACGCTAAGGTGGCCGTGAGTCCGGGAATCGGATTTGGCGAATATGGAAATGAGCATGTACGCTTCTCTCTCATAGAAAATGAAGAGCGCACTCGGCAAGCGCTTCGGGGCATGAAGCAAATGTTTAAGCTCGGCTAAATCCCGGACAGCGAGAGATGGAACGTTCACGGAGTGCAGTGTCGCGGCAAAAAAAAAATTACTAACGGACGCCTTCGAAACCGTAAAATAAAGGCTATGTCGCATCATCGCGACTTATGAGGCTATGCGAAATCAATAAAGCGTCGTGCAATATCCAAGGCTATGTAACATCAGAAGTTGATAGCAGCGTTGAATATCTTGCTGTAATCTCACGCATCATGGCGTCGGCTGTAAATCTCTCAACTACTAAAGCTCTTCCTGCCGCACCCATAGCTATTGCTCCGGCAGGGTCATCAACGATTTTTCCGATGGCAGCAGATAACGTCCCAACGTCATTCGCCTCAACAATATAGCCATTGAATCCGCCTATAATTGCCTCCGCATTGCCGCCTACGTTCGTCGCTACGACCGGAAGAGATGCGGCCATGGCTTCAATGATTGCGTTCGAGAACCCTTCACTGCGCGAGGGGAGTACGAAGATGTCAGTATTGACAAGGTATTCGCTGAGGTCGGAAATACCACCAATAAAGTGAATGTTATCGGAGATCCCAAGGTCCTTCACCATCTGCTGCAATTCAGCAAAATACTCTGGCTCTAAGACTTCCCCAACGATCTTGAACTGTATCAGCGGGTATCGATCGATAATGAGAGCGGCCGCCCGAATCAGAATGTCATGGCCTTTCACGCGACGAATATTTCCTACTGTGGTGACGACGAGATCTCCTGCAGTCCTAATCGATCTGGTGATGATGGGCCATTTGGAGAGATCAAGTCCATTGTAGATAGTGAAGACCCGGGCCGCATCAATTCGATCCACTTCAATACAGTGTTGCCGGACCTGGTTGGAGACTGCAAAGACGGCATCAGGCATCGACGCCATGAGTCTGTACCCGATACTGTGCTTGGTGGCCCTGAGAATTCCCATGTCTCTGCGGCTCCAAATCAGCTTCGCCTTTGACCATACTTTTGTTACAAGCCCAGCCCAAAGGTCCGAGCTTTCAAAAAAGGTCTGTACGATCTTAATGTCTTGAGTGTGGATAAAATCTCGAAATGCGAAGCTTGCACGAATCGCATTGAAGTCGTAGACCCGCTTGAGCGGAAGCAGGTAAATAGGGCATCGAGCATGTCGTATAAAGGAGCTATTGGGATGAATCCCGAAGGTTAGAATCGAAGCGCGATACCCATACTGCGGAAGTAGCTCGGCGATCTTAAGCGCGATTCTCTCCCCGCCTCCGAGTGACTCGGGAAACTGATCGAGCACGAGTAGGACGTGGGGCAAGTGAGGGTTACTTGTTATGTTCGAAACTGACTCTCCCGGAAATATATTCTTAATCATGAGCTTTCGATGTATAGCAGCATTTCATTTTATCGGTACTATCAAATCCCAAGACAATATCGGTCAATAGGCGAGGTAAGGTTCTATCTCTGGAACTGCATTTAGCTCATTGGAATTCTTGCCTGAATCTAAAGTCGAAAAATGGGACGCGCGTATCGCCGCTCCCGCGAGCACCCAGAACAATCCCATGATTTCTACATAAGTCCATCGGTCACCAAAAAAATTACTGACGATACAAGAGCAGGTTGCCAGCAGCAGCCCAAGACCGAGGCCTTTATAGAGGGGATCGGAACTTCGCCTAAATAGACGATAAGAAAGAGATAGCACTTGCTGCAGAAGAAGTAGGGCGATGATGAAACCAATAAGGCCGGTCTCTACTAGTACCTTCACGTACCAATTATGAGTGTCTTTCAGATTGGCCACGTGCTCCCCCATTTGGAACGTTGCGTAACCGCTTCCAACTATCGGACTGCTGAGGAAGGACCGCTCCGCATTTTCCCAAAGATCCACGCGTTCCTGAGCTGAGGCCTCAAGCTGGCCATTGGAATTCTTTGTCATATTCACGCGCTCACGCACCGCAGTTGGCACAACGCTCTGCCAAACGAGTAGAAACGCCCCAAGGATCAGGAGAAGTTTGCGATCCTTGAGAAGGCCGAGCACGAGAACACTGAAAAGAATCGCCAGATAGCCTGCACGTGAAAAGCTATACATGGCTGCAAATAATGTCGCGGCGACAAGCGCGTAGCCTATGAGTCTGAATTTCTTTTGCTTTACAAATTTTATAAACCCCCAAAAGAACATTGCAAACTGGACCAGGAACGCTGCCGTCTGATTTGATCCAAAGCCTAATGGGCCGCCAGACCGCTTATCCTCGTCAAAATTGGTCCATGTTCTGGACATGCTCTCGAGTAGACTTGCTCTATCAATAAACAGCAGCGCAATAGCCGCGAGAATAACTACCGTCCTAATGGCTTTTCTATCTTCGATGACTAGACCGGCCGCTACAAAGATGAGCGGGATGATCATGTAGTCCTTCCACGTCACGAAGTTAACATCCGAAAGCCATAGCGGCGGCGGTGCGTTTCCGAGCGCTGTTCCGAGCCACATCGAAGCATACAAATAGATGCTAAAGACCAGCCAGATAGTATAGAGCTTCGACTTCGGAAGCCGCTTACCATGTATGATCGCGCCCACAATGACCGCTATCACTAAGATCGTAAGAACATTTGCGCCAAGCGGGTAATCAAGGAAGTGATCCCTCAAGGTGCGATAAGGAAGAAACGGAATCATGTAATAAAAGCCAAGCAGAGGCCTGCCAGTTAATGAGACGAGGCTCATGATAAAAAAGCCAATATAGGCGACCAGCGGTACGTAATGTCCGATGCCTGTTCCCAAGACAATATCCCTATTTACTTTCGGTGAATCCGGCAAAGTTGCCAACTACAAGATCTTTCGACTTCTATGTCCAAACCCTGTAACGGCCTACGATGAAGTTATAGAAAGCCGCCGCCGCTGCCACATTGAGCATAACGAAGGTATAGGCAACAGCGATTAGCTTGATTCTTCTGGTGGAAGGAGCTAATGCTCCCAATAGTGCTGCCGTATATAGAATGACCTGCGCCCAAAATATGCTGCGATAGATTCCGCCGGGTGAAACTGCTGAACTCAAGAGCATGAGAAGTAAGAAAAAGGGCACGCCTAACCGCAAGAGCTTATGGCTGATTAAGCGAAACCGAAGAGGGTTCCTGCTTGAGAGCATCCATGGTGCCAAGTGGAGTAATTGGTAGTTGCCTGTCAATGTTCGGACCTTGCGGGAAAATTCTTTACCGCTGGTGGGAGATAAGCGATCATACGCCAAGGCTGAAGGTTGGAAGACAACACGCTTACCCTTAAGTGCAACATACATTGGGACAAATACGTCATCCAAGATTGTGCCCGATGGCATTTCGGTATAGAGTTCGCGCCGGATGGCATAAATAGCGCCGGTAACTCCCACCACAGAGCCTGACGCGGACTCAAGCTTTCTGACAATTTTCTCAATCTTCCAATACAATCCAAGTCCATTCGATCCGTGGGATTCGCCATCTGTATCGAGCAATAGCTCACCGCTTACCGCGCCCACTTCTCGATCGGCGAAGCAGGAGATCAGATTGGAAAATGCATTTAGGGCTATCCTCTGCCTGGCATCCAGAAAAACTATGATTTCGCCGGTCGCGAGCTTGAACCCTTGGTTGAGGGCATACGCTTTTCCGTTTGCGTGCTTCAGGATCACCGATTCCACTGTGGATGTGTATTCGCGAAGAATATCGACTGTCCGGTCGGTTGAACCGTCGGACACAACAATGACCTGGAGGCGATCCTTTGGATATTCCATTAGGCGGAGATTTTCAAGTTTTGCCGTCAGGCTGGTTTCTTCATTGTGCGCTGCAATGATTACCGAGACGGACGGAGTAATCTCCCTCTCTGCAACGGGACACCTTCGCAACTGCGCCTGAAGCCATAAAAGTGCCACGTAGCCCAGATACGTATAAATCGTCAAGGTCAGAGATGCGAAAAATACTGCGGTCATGAGATGGCCCACCCCTAGACCTCCCCGCTCGCAAGAGAAGGGATGTCCCTTGCGATGTGAGAACGCGGAGGAGACCAAGAGCCTCTTTGGGTTTCTTTACGCATCGTCTTCACTTGAGCTGGGCAAATGGCACCTCATGCAATACACCCTGTCTATATTCAAGGATGATACGACACACATGTCATGATTGAGCCATCCGAACAATGCCGCAGACGTAAACATTAGTGCTCGCGGCAACAACGCCTGCCTGTGCTGTAGTAACCTCGTAGGTTAAGTATCCTCTTATTTTAACTAATGGCCACCTCAAAACGATTCGCCCTCAACGTCACAATGAACTGGATTGCCATGGTTGTTGGCATGATCGTTCCATTCTTCTTGACACCGATTGTCATCAGGAACCTGGGTACTGTGGCGTACGGAGTTTGGATACTTGCGGTCTCCACCGTCGCATACCTAGGCCTCCTCGATCTGGGTTTGCGCAGCGCGATCATTCGATATGTATCGAAGGCGGATGCGCAGGGGCAGGAGATCGAGGCCCAAAATGCGATTGGGGCAGCGCTCTGGTTTCGAATCCTTATTGCGAGTGCGGCCGTGGCGATCAGCTTCGTGCTAGCTGTAGTGTTTCCACACCTTTTCAAGGTCCCCTTCGGACTAGAGCGGCCCGCACAGGTCACGGTACTCCTGTGCGCGTTTGCCGTCGCGATCACCTTGATCTCCGGTGTCTTCGGAGCAGTGCTAGGGGCAATTCATCGGTTTGATGTTCTTAGCTGGGTCGGAATGACCCAAACCGGCGTAAAGGCTGTCGGCGTCATTGCCATACTTCACGGTGGAGGAGGTTTGATTGCGCTCGCATGCTGGGAACTGATTGTCACGCTGCTGGCCGGAATCGCCACATGGATCGCTGCAACGAAGATATATCCTACCTGTCGCGTCCTACTAGGGCGTCCGGACCTCAAGACTCTAAAGATGATTTGGTCCTACAGTTTCACCACATTCATCATTGTTATCGCTGTTCAAGTCGTCTTCAATACGGACAATATCGTCGTCGGAGCTTTTGTCTCGGTAGGTTCGGTGGCGTTCTACTCCATCGGGGGGAGCTTGGTGGCATATTCGCGGCAGGTGGTCTCGTCGGTCGCCACTACATTTATACCGATGGCCAGCAATCTTGAAGCATCTGGAAAAACAGAAGAATTGCGGCGACTACTCTTGAAGGGTACGCAGGCGACTCTTGGCCTCGCGTTGCCAGTCAGCTTGGCTCTTTTGTTTCGAGGCAAGACTTTTATTGGACTATGGATGGGACCGAAATATAGCGAGGTTGCAGGGACGGTGCTCCAAATCCTGATGATCAGTCAATTCCTCGGAGTGGCAAATACCACCGCGGGTCAGATTGCATTCGGAATTGCAAAGCATAAGTCAGTGGCGAACTGGGCAATTGTTGAGGCGGCACTAAATCTCAGCCTGAGTATCCTCTTGGCTAAAACGATCGGTCTTTACGGGATTGCTTGGGGAACGTCCATCGCGACGGTGATTGTTCATCTGCTTTTCTGGCCTCGCTTCGTTCGTAGAGAGCTGGGCGTTCCAATATTCACCTATTTGTGGCAAGGGTGGGGGGAAATTTCTTTATGCTCTGTCCCTTTCGGCTTGGCCTGCGCTGTAACGGATAAGTATCTTCACCCACATTCCATGTTAGTGTTTTTTTGCCAGATCCTCGCGATCTTACCTATCTATGCGATCTGTGCATTTTGGATATTCAAGGACGATGTGGCCAGACATTGGCTAGATTGGCGAACAAGCCGGCAAATGACCGTGACGGATGCCCCGGGAACGTGAGAGCCAGCTAACGCTCAATCAGCGCCTCACCTTCAAGGTTGCTTTACAGTCGCGTACGGGCCACCAATAGCGATAGTTGAGGCGAAAGTTCCTAAGCCTCCTGTACAGCATGCTTCCTATCACTGCGTATCGATGAAAGGGCACAATCGCCCCCCACAACGGCCAAGCGATCAGAGACTCGATCGCGTACGCCCAATATCGCTCGTCACCGGCCCCTCGCATCGCGAGCGCAACCTTGTAATAGATCTTCGCTTCAATCCTTCGCTTCCATGCAATTTTGAGAGGGCCCTCGAGGCCGTCCAGCAATAACGTGTCGAGCATCTGCATGCTGCCGCGCGCCATATGCAAATGTCTCTTGCTTAAACTGTCTTCCCACTGGCGGTAAAGAAGCAAGCTTTCGGGGATGCCGCGAACGGCGGCGGAGGAATAGCGTCGGACCAGACGAAACCAAAGATCCCAGTCTTCAGTCGGAATATTTCGGAAGCCGCCGACCTCGAGCAAAGCAGAGCGACGGATCACGCAGGTGGAAGGAAGAATTGGAGATCTATAACGAATAGCTGGCCACAGCTGACTGGCGGGGTAGACGGGCATTTCCTTGGTCGAACCGTCTGCATAAAGAAATGTGAAAGCGGAATAAACAAGAACAAGATTGGGATCTTCTTCAATGACTGCCAGCTGCTTGTTTAATTTATCTGGAGTCATTACATCATCGCTATCCAGAAGAGCGATCCAATCCCCAACTGCGGCATGGATCCCCGCGTTACGAGCGTTCGAGAGCCCCTGGTTTTGTTGCTCTATATATCGGATTCCAGGTCCGTACGAAAGGGCGATTTCGCCTGTTCGATCTGTCGAGCCGTCATTGACAAGGATGACTTCATAGGGCTGGGTGGTCTGTGCGAAGACGCTGTCGAGAGTTGCGCGCAAGTGAAGTTCCGCATTATATGCCGGTATTACGATGCTTATTTTAGTCATGTTGATGAGTAAGGGTCGACTGAGTATCGGTCAGTTTAGGATCGTGCGCCCCGGCAACAGAATTCATCTCGTTGCCAAATCTGATTGTCGACGCGTTTGATTCGATAATACCTTGTTGTAAGTCTCGGCAGTCTTGAGCGCAATTCGTTCCCATGACTGGTCTCCGAATCGGAGTTTTTCTATTTGCAACGAGAAAGACGCCCGAAGCTGGGGGTCTTTGGCTAAGCGGAGGAGTGCAGATGCAAACTCCTCCTTGTTTTCTGGATCGATCAGGAGCGCAGACTCACCATCGATAAGCAATTCTCGAAAGACCGCGAGATCGCTCGCAATGATGGTCTTGCTAAGGGAAAGGCCTGTTGCTAGTGCTCCACTTGTGGTGACGGCGCGGTAAGGGTAGACGACGACGTCGGCTGCCCGGTAAAGGGTGACCAGTTCCTCTGGCGATATAAAGCGGAATTGCAAATGAACCCGTTGCAGGTTGAGCGTCTGTACCTGCAACTGCAAGCGATCCAGTAACTCGGGTGATCCAGTTCCAGCGATGACCAGAACGGCTTCTGGGGTCGTAGCTTCAACGAGTTGCCACGCGTCCAGAAGAAGATCTACTCCCTTGTAGGGGAAGATAAGGCCTTGAAAGAGGAATAAGGATTGTGAATCCTCCAGGCCGAACGATCGCATGATTTCGTGCGCCCTTGGCGTGGGAAGATCATAGAAGAAAGGACCATGTGGGATGACGTCAATCTTTACCGCAGGCACGCCGAATTCAAGTTGGAGGCGCTCAGCAACGTGATCTGAATGGCATATGATCGCATCGACCTCTGCATAGAGATTCACGAAGAGTTCTTTGTATCGTTGGCCCGTGTCGTGCGGCAATAGATCGTGCACGGTGAGAACGACTTTCGTTCCTCGGCGCTGCAGAAAGCGGACAAACCACAGATCAAATGGGAATCGCCACTTTACCATGGCCAGGAATTGTACGTGGAGAATGTCGGGCGGCGGTGATGCTATGAATCGAATCGTTAACGCGCACAAATTCAGCGTCGATTCGATCAACTTCAAGACTCGGCGAGGGAGTTTCGGAAGGCGAAATTTACCAACAACATTGAGGGGGCCAGGATCGAGAGGTAACCCTCGCGATCGAAAGCAATCGGGATCGAGATAGTAATCAATTGAGCCAACCGTGAGGTCGATCCGTTGTTGCAGTAAAGCCTTCGACAAATAAGCTGTGTAATACGGCACAATTGCCCACAGATCCATCATGAAGACTCTTGGCGTTTGGTCTGCACGCATCAAAATGTGCCGTCCGTAGTGGGTTTCTTAGCGTCCCGAAGGGGACCTTTATTCTCTCTCTTAGCAGCGCTGTAGACGCCGAGGTAGTCTCCCGCCATCCGTTCTGCGGAGAAGTCCGATTCGATCAGCCGGCTGGCAGCGGCTCCCATACGAAATCGTTCCTCTGGGCTCTTCATCATCCGGGTCATTGTGTTCGCGAGGACTTCGGAATTGTCTGGAGCTATTAATAGTCCGTTGACTTCATCACGAATTGCGAGAGGAACAGCTCCTACCGAGGTCGCGATCCACGGGAGGCCGGCAGCCATGCCCTCGAGAATCGCCATCGGGAGTCCTTCCTGCCGAGAGGAAGAGACCATGAGGTCGCAGGAAGCGTAGATCGCCGGCATGTCGGAGCGTTGGCCAAGGAGATGGACGGCGTCAGACAGGGCTAGCTCGGCGATGAGGCGCTCGACCTCGGGTCGGTAGGGGCCTTCGCCTACCAGGATGAATCGCGCGTCGGGAAAGTCTGGACGGAGGTGCGCGATGGCGCGGAGGAAGATATCGGGACCTTTATCGTAGGTGAGGCGGCCTACCCAGCCGATGAGGAGCTCTCCGGGGGAGAAGAGGTGGCGCAGGGAAGGGGTAGCGGTGGTGAAGGGGCGGAGGTCGATGCCGTTGCGGATAAAGTGGATGCGGTCGGCGGCGACTCCGGAGCCGAGGAGGCGCTGGCGGACGTCTTCGGATACGGCGACGATGGAGTTGTAGCGGCGAAGAACCCGGCGGTCGATGACGCCATAGAGCCAGACGAGGCGATTGTCGTCATACCAGGTGTGACAGGTGGAGACGAGCGGCATGGGCAAGCCGCGCATGGCGAGGTACGCGTAGACGTCCGCCTTGTAGCCGTGGGCATGGATGAGGTCGGCGTTGGTGCTGGCGGCGAGGGTTCGGATGCTTGCAGGGACGGAGAGGTCGACCTGCCCACGGCAGGAGATGAGGTGGGAGTCGATGCCTTCCGCGAGAGCTCGCTCATGGAGCTGCAGGTTTGGGTTGGAAGAGTTGGAGAATATACCGAGGATGCTGGTATGGCCCTGCTCGTTGAGGGCGCGCGAGAGGTTGAGGATCACGGCTTCGGCCCCATACATTCCTCCACTGGAGATGATGTGGAGGATCCTCATGGCTGCGGAGCCTTGGCGGTTGAGGGTTCGGTCTCGGGTTCCTGGCGGTTGAGTGTGGCCCAGAGCCTCGCGTAGAGTCGATCGCCAAGGGTCTTCTTGAGTGCAGATTTCCACTTGTCCTGGCGCTCGAGGTTGTTGAGCACTCCGCTGCGGGAGTCGAGGAGTTGGGTGAGGGTCTCGACGGTCGTGTTGCTGCGGAGGTTGAGGCGGCCGACGAGGAAGGGAAGGTCTGCGGATTCAGCGTGAGGGATCGAAGTGAATACGTGAGCGTATCCAGCAGCTCGGCAAGCGGCGAGAACACGCTGGTCGAATCGGCCTCCGGGAAGCGACATGGTGGCGACCGCCGCGCCGAGCTTGTCCTCCAGGGTGAGGCGCGAGGTTTGTAACTCGGTGGCGAGCATATTGTCGTCGCAGTGAGTCAGGAGGGTGTGGGACCATCCGTGCGCGCCGATGCGTTGGCCGGCGGCGTGGAGGCTTCTGACCTGATTCCAGTCCATGTACCCGGGCCTCGTTGCTGTCCAGCCGACGGTGAGGAAGAACGTTGCGGTGAGGTTGCGATCGGCTAGCGCGGGTAGAGCGATGTCGTAGTTGGAGACGTGGCCGTCGTCGAAGGTGATTTCGGGGTAGAAGGTGGAGTCGCCGAGGGTGCGAGCCTGGAGGAAGAAGTCGAGGTGCTGCTCAAAGACGGTGCTCTCCAGGACGTAGGAGTAATGGCTGGGTTCGGCCCGGAGCTCGTGGTAGAGGAAGAAGAGCCGGTTAGAGAATGCAGCCACTTAGAGCTCCCATAGATCGGCAGGGGGTGTCGAGTCCTGGTGTTTGCCGATGGGTACGATTCTACGGGAATTGAAATGAAGTAGAAGCTGTCAGGTTAGCTTCCTGCTCGAGATCGGAAGCGGAGACGATCGGCGCGGTTCTATACTTCATGAGGATTCCCAAGCCTGGGTAAGAGATATCTCGATGAAGTTGTGGCAGACGATTCGCGCGGATTTGTACCGTTATTGCGGCGCGGCCGATGGTCGGGCGTGGCTGAAGGAGTATCTGCGCACCCCCGGATTTCGATACACGTTTTACCTGCGCAAGGTGGCTCATTACAGCGCGCATAAGCGCGGTCTCAGGTTGCTCCCTTATCTATACAACCGATTGTGGCTGAATCATTACAGGTTTCGGTATGGATTCGAGATTTCTCCGACGACGGTGATTGGACCGGGTTTGTATCTGGGGCACTTTGGCGGAGTGGTGATAAGCCCGTTCGCGGTGCTGGGGGCAAATGTCAATATTGCGCAGGGCGTAACGATTGGCGCGGCGAGCCGTGGGGCTCGGAAAGGAGCTCCTACGCTGGGCGACCGGGTTTGGGTTGGGGCCAATGCGGTCATTGTTGGCCGAGTAACGATTGGCGATGATGCGCTGATCGGGCCCGGCGCTTATGTCAATTTCGATGTTCCGGCGATGTCGATTGTGATTGGCAATCCGGGGCAGATTGTCTCGCAGTCAGGTTCTGTGGGGTATATCAACAACGTGTTGAAGGCGAACGAATAAGGCCCTCTGCATGACGGGACGAGCTACGGACGATCTGGAGAAGGCATTTGGGACAATTAACTTCGTTGATTGCTCCGCCAGAGGCATTTTCGTCAAAGCCCTCGCAGCCCTACCGCATCTCGATCCGATAAGGTACGCAGGGATCGAGCGCCGTCACCAGTAGCCGCGCCAGGCGGTCGGGTGACTGCTGTGGGCCGCTCTCGATGAGACCGCGCGCGAGAGTTCCTTTAGGATGGAAGTTCCACTCTGTAGGCGCAAGGATCTGATGACGCCGGATATGCCCATCCACGATCTCTACGTGATGCGCCAGCCATCCTCGGGCCGCCTCAACCAGTCCGAGGCCCACACCGTCGGCTTCCGGTACGGGTAAAGACCTTTCCCCGCGAATTTTCTCCGCAAGGTCTCGCATTTCCGCAAGGCAATGCGTCGTCTCGACGCATTGAGCAAGAAAGCGGGCAGTCAGACCTCTGCCATGATCGGCAACTACGGCGCAGACCAGGGGAGCATTGATCCGACGCGCGAGCGGCCCAGTCTCCCTAGGTTCACCTTCCCATTCCGGCTGCGCAACGAATGAGCCATCTCCATCGGCCGCGAGACGGCTCTCAAGCGCCATATGGTCGAAACCACCCAACACTTTCACGTTCGTCGCGCCATAGCCCTCCCACTTGTTCTGCTCAAGCATACGAAAGAGTCCGGCGGCAGGCCCGGTGGCGCCGCGGACCCAGTCCCTCCATCGCATGATATCGAGGGGCAACGTCAAACGGGCTTCTTCGATCGCGGCCTCCGCCACATCAAGCCTCGCCGTTAGCGCAGTTTGATCCGGAGCAAGCCGACCACCGCCGGGTCGCATCCAGTCGCCATCAGGATAGAGGCAGTCGCACAGACCGGCTAAGCTGGTACGGAGAGCTTTCAGAGCGTGAAATGCCATGGGCCTCTTCCCCACCAAGGTCGGCCAAACTAACAGCGCAGACGTCGCGTGATCTAACGCTGTTTCACCTCGCAGAAGGAGCGAACGTGCCGCCTGCTGCGAAGGCCCGGGGTCGATCCCCAGGGCTTGTTCCACGGCCATGCTGCCAGCCAGCCCCTGGGCAATGCGGCAGACGGAAAATAGGCTGACAATTCGAGCGACGGCAGACTCGGGCGTGAAGCCAGCCAGGCGAGATGTCATACCCAGCGGTCGATAATTCGCGATGGCCACATCGACGATTCGACTACTCTCAGCAGTCACAGTTATCTCGATCCCACCTTCGGCTGTAAAGCCGCCGCTCATCGAGGCTCCCGGTCTGCCGGTTCGCGAAGCACGTCCTCCAGAAACGCCAAGGATTCAGCCGCCACCTCTGGAGCCACTTTTTCTATGGCATAGGCCCCCGCCATAACGGCCAGGTAGTCTCCGAGACACACGGGCTCAGACATCAACATCGTGTTCACCGTGCGTTGCACGCCGAAGCATTCGACTGTGGCACTTTCGCCGTGGAGAGCGATGACGCGGGATGGAATTGCCATGCACATAATTATTCGCCTCTCACGTGCGCAACGTGGCCAGATGTCCGCACGCCGTGAGTTCTTCGACTGCCAGCTTGAGGACGTCCTCCAATCGAGCCTCGACCTGAGGCGAGAGTTGCATCCCCAAGGTAAGCGTTACCGGCTGCACGCCGATGAGAACGACACGGCCGGGAGCACATCCCTTAAAAGCCAGGGCGGCCAGAATATCCGAAAGCCCAACCTGATGCGGCGACAGTTTGGTTTTGAAGAAGGACGGCACCTCGTCGCCCTCCAGGCGAACAATCGATGCAGGAGGCTGGCCGGCCCGAATCGCGTCAATGACGACCAGGGAATCCGCTCCCTCCAACACCGGCAACAACTCCATGCCCGTGGTCCCGCCGTCCACAACTTCGACGTCACTGCTGAAGTCGTACTGCTCAACGAGGGCTTTTGCGGCATGCACGCCTACGCCCTCGTCGCTCATTAGCACATTCCCTATGCCGAGAACGACGGTCTTGCTCACAAGACCCTGACTTTTACGGCAGTCTTGTGCTCGACGTCGGTGAGGTGCACGGCACAGGCCAGGCACGGGTCGAAAGAATGGATCGTGCGCAGCGGCTCCAACGGTCGTTCGGAGTCAGCCACTGGAGTGCCTAGCAACGCCACCTCGTAGCTCGCGGGTCGTCCCTCGTGGTCTTTCGGTGCGGCGAGCCATGTGGAGGGAACCACCGCCTGGTAGTTGGCGATGCGGCCGTCCTTGATGACGACCCAATGGGAGAGCAGGCCGCGGGGAGCCTCGACCTGACCAACGCCAGCAATCTCTCCCTTCGGAAAGGTGGGCTTGTTGAAGGTTGTCATATCTCCCTTTCCGATGTTGTCCATCAACAGTTGCCAGTTGGCTTGAAGGTTTTCGTACAAAATGCAGGCCCGGATCATCCGCGCTGCATGACGACCGACGGTCGAATTCAGCGCCGCAGGCGTTATCTTTGGACCGGACAAACTGTGCACTTTCTCGTCGAGCCGATCAACGTAGAGCTTCGTTTTCGGATCCCCGGTCGCCAGTCCAGCCAGCACGGACGCGATCGGCCCGACCTGCGCGGGTTTGCCATAGAAGGTGGGCGACTTCACCCAACTATATTTGCCCTCATCCTGGAAATCGGTATAGGCGGGCGTAGTTTCGCCTTTCCAGGGCTTGAGCTCACCCTCGCCGTTCTTGTAGGTGTACCAAGAGTGCGTCACAGATTCCGCAACCCCATCGGTGAAATAAGGATCTCCGAAGCGGGAGATCTTCTTGAAGCCAGCAAGATCATTCCCATGAAGAAAACCTCCTGGCATCATGAATTGTGTGCCCTTGGTATCTAGGGGGAATTCCGGACTGGAGAGGAAATCGTCGACTCCGGCGCCCAGCGATAGCCATTCGGGATACGACGCGGCGATGGCAGCCACGTCGACGAAGTAGCAGTTATGCAGGAAGGAGCCGATCTTGTCCATGCACTCCTTGATCTCCATCAGCCGTTCGATAGTGAGTACGCTCTGGCTGTCGGTTGAGATCGGGTTCGAGACGCCGCCCACAGCCAGGTTCTGGATGTGCGGAGTTTTTGATCCCAGCGTGCCCACAATCTTGTTGGCCCAGCGTTGCGCGTCGAGAGCCTGAAGGTAATGAGCTACGGCCATGAGATTCACTTCGGGCGAAAGCTTCATCGCCGGATGGCCCCAATAACCGTTGGTAAAGATGCCAAGCTGGCCGGAGGAGACGAACGTCTTCAACCGTTCCTGGGTGTCGAACATGACTGCCCGGCTGTTGCCTTCCCAGTCGGAGATGCCTTCGGCAAACCTCGCCGCTGTGACGGGATTGGCCTTAGTTGCCGAGACTACGTCCACCCAGTCCAAGGCGGACAGTTGATAGAAGTGCACGATGTGATCGTGCAGAGTGTGAGCGGCCAAAATCATGTTGCGGATGTACTGGGCATTCAACGGAACTTCCAGTTGAAGCGCATCCTCGACCGCCCGCACGGACCCAATGGCATGGACGGTAGTGCATACACCGCAGATGCGTTGCACGATGGCCCACGCGTCGCGCGGGTCACGGTCCAGGACAATCTGCTCGATGCCGCGCCACATCTGTCCCGACGCCCACGACTTGGCCACTCGGCCATTCTCAACTTCGACATCGATTCGAAGGTGTCCTTCAATGCGAGTAACTGGATCAATGGTGATTCTCGTGCTCATGCGACGCTCCTATTTGTTGCCAGCGCCGACGTTGCGGCGCGCTCAACGGATGGAAGAACTGGGAAGAATTTGACGATCAGCACGTAGCCGAGGACTTCGACGGCGATCATGCCGAAAGTCACCATCAGCTCGGAAACCGAAGGAAAGTAATGCCAGCCGACGCGACCGTAAGCGATCAGGTAGGCGTCGAGACGATAAAGGATGCCGCCTGAAAGTATGCACATTGCCGCAATGAACTGGTAGCGCGGAGCCAATCGACGATACTTCGACCACAGCAGAATCACCGCGATCAGGAAGAGAACATTCTCAGCGAAGAAGGCGAAACTGAGTCCGCCGGAAGTAAAGAGAAAATGCAGCCTGCCCTGATAGATGAGAGCGCCCCAGCGAATCGTCAGGAATGCGATCACCACGCCGATTAGGTAGCGCGAGAGTAAAGCGAGAAGATGTGCCTCGGACGGACGAGCGAAGCGATCCGATACCAGGGTCGCCTCCAGCATGACTACGCCATAGCCTATACACAATGCCGTGAGGAGGAAGAGCGCGGGAAGGACGGGCGTTTGCCATAGCGGATTAATGAGGGGTCCGAGGGGAATCAACATTGTCCCCAGTGACGACTGATGCATGGTCGGAAGCGTCATGCCAAGGGCGATAAACACGAACAAAACCTTGTTCAGCACCTTCTCGAACGCCGTCGTTGCGGCATGAAGTTTTCCGCCCCTCCGCCCCGTCCATTCGACCAGTTTCTCCATGACGGGCGGAGCGAACTCCAACATCAGCACCATCGTATAAACGCTCACGCACAAAGCGACTTCGATCAGCACCGAATTGAGATTGAAATACGCCGGCCAAAATATGTGCCAGGCATTCCACCAACGACTCATGTCGAAAATTACGGAAATGCCTCCAAGGGCATACCCGAACATGCTGGCAAGAATAGCTGGACGCATCAAGGAATGGTACTGGCCCTTATTGAGAGCGTAGACAACCAGCGCCACCGCATAGCCGCCGCACCCAATGGCCGAACCAGCGACCATATCGTAGGCAAGCCACAGGCCCCAGGGAAAGCCGTTATTGAGGTTGGTCACGGACCCGAGGCCAAAACAGAAGCGGATCAGGACGAGAACCCCCATGATCGCGACCATAGAGGCTGCGATTACGGTTGTCCTTGTACGGTAAGGTCCGCCAAGAGGTTTCACGTTCATGACTTAACCTTCCCCTTTGTGATCATCGTTGTGATCGTCTTCGCGGGCATCTCTGTCGTCATCGTGCAGGGCAACCTCTTTATTCGTCACCCGGCGAACCAGGAAGAGAAGGCAGCCGAACAGCACCGCGGGGGCGATCATGCCTTTGTAGATGGTGTGTTGTATGGTTTCTGAGATCGACACGAAGGCCTTGTTTGGTAGTACCGGCATTCCAAGCTTCTTGAATGGAACTCCAGAGAGCAGTTGCATCTGCGTGCCCCCGACTTCGTTCAGGCCATACGTCTCAGTAACATAATGCGGAGCAGGTTTCTCATGGACGTCCTCCGAGTCAGCCGTCTTGCGCGGAAAGAACGCCCTCTCTCCCGGCACAAGCTTGTGACGGCGTTCGGCTTCGGCGCGAAGTACGGTGACCGGGCCAAACAGCGTTGCACCGGTTGGACAAACTTCTGCGCACGCTGGGATCTTGCCTTCCGCCAGGCGTGGCTTGCATAACTCGCATTTGCGCAGCCGGGGAACAGCCTTGTCATATTCGAAACGCGGCACGCCAAAAGGACAGGCCGCAACACAGTACCTGCAGCCGATACACCGATCCGGGTTATAGCTGACGATTCCTGTCTCGGCATTCTTCGTCATGGCGCTCACCGGGCAGACCGAAACGCACGATGGATCAATACACTGCAGACACGACTTCTTCATGAAGGCGTATCCGTTCTCTTCCTGATCCTTGGTCTCACCGGTCCCTTCGCGATAGGCCTTGATGACGGTCAACGTATCGGCATCGAGATCAAGTGGCGTGTCCCACAGCTTATCCTCCGTGTTGAACTCCGGATGGGTACCGTTGGCATCGCGGCAGGCAACCACGCACGCTTTGCATCCCACGCACAAGGTCGAATCAAACAACAGCCCCAGCGCCTTGGGAGGCAAAGTTTTTTCTTCGCGGGTCTCGGCCGTTGCTACAGTCGAAGCTGCACTGATTGCGCCGCCAATTGCCGTTCGTGTTAGAAATGTTCTTCTTGTCAGTGGCATGGGATCACTCCTCCTTGCCTTCTGGTGGATCTTCGGGCTTGCTTCCCTTGCCGAGGTTGCTGGCCATGGCGACGGAGGCGCCGACCACCGCACCAACTGCGGCCGCTGCCACCGCGACGGAGGCGATGGTCGCTCCGTTGCCCTGTTGCTCGATAATGCGTGGGTAGGAGGCCGGGGGCGTGACGCCCTTCAGTTCAGCCAGCGCGAAAATTGGCTTCTCGAACCCAATCCCCTTCTCTGTGCAGCCAATGCACGGGTGGCCGGTACCGACAGGCCAGCTTCCGCCGCCTACATCACCGAACAGGACTGCAGGACAATTTGCATGTGTCTCGGGCCCCTTGCAGCCAAGCTTATAGAGGCACCACCCGGCACGATGCCCGGCGTCGCCAAATTCCTGTGCGAAGCGGCCGGCATCAAAGTGAGGACGACGCTCGCAGTTCTCATGAATAATGCGCGAGTACGCGAACTTGGGCCGTCCTTGACCGTCGAGTTCGGGAAACTTGCCGTACGTAAGGTAATGAACGACTGTGGAGAGGAAGTTATAAGGATTGGGGGCGCAACCGGGGATGTTGACGACCGGTTTCTTCCATATCTCATCCACTCCGACGCAGCCGGTGGGATTGGGTTTGGTGGACGGCATTCCGCCCCAGACGGCGCATGACCCAAGAGCAATCACCGCAGCCGCATCCTGCGCGCACTCGTTCAGGATCTCAACTGCTGTTCGGCCGCCGACCTTGCAGTAAATGCCGTTGTCCCCAGCTGGGATCGCGCCTTCGACCACTAACAGATACTTGCCCTTGTTGGCCGCCATCGATGCTTTGCGTGCCGCGTCGGCCTGATGGCCCGCGCCGGCGAAGAGCGTCTCGTGGTAGTCCAGCGAAATCAACTCCAGAATCAGCTTGTCGATCGCTGGGTGTTCAGAACGCAGCATCGACTCTGTGCAGCCCGTGCACTCCGCAAAATGCAGCCAGATCACCGTTGGACGACGTTTGCTTGTAATCGCTTGGGCAATCGCGTGTTCCGCTCCCGCCGGGAGCCCAAGGGTTACCGCTACCGTGGTGCAAAACTGTAGGAAGGTGCGCCTGGATAATCCGGGTAATGTCCCGCTCGTTGTCAATGTCTTGATTTTCATGAAATTTGCCTTACGCGAGGGTTTAATCCCACGTGATGCTTTCTCCATCTCCGTACAACATGACGCCTCATGGCGTAGTCAATCTCCACCGGCTTCAGACTAGCCCCGCCATTTGGGCCATGCAGTGACATGCAACACCAAATACGTATGGTGCCTTCTTTCCCTCTTTAATTAAGCGCAAGGAGATCCCTCTACGCATTTGTCTGGAAAATGTGGTGCTGTGGGCCATATGGATGAGCTTCCGCTCAATCGGTCGGAGCGTGCGGGGGATCTACAGAAGTTGGGAAGGGTATGATCGACGATTCGCTTATTGTTCGCCTATACTCCATTCAGGAGAAGCGTGCAGCCGTCGTGGTGATATGAGCTTGCGGATCATCGTCGATAGCCCGTGGAGCGATGAGGTGCCCGCAGGTCTATGTTTACGGGCCGAGCTGAGCGTGCGGAGTCTGAAGTGGGCGCTGGAGCATGGATTCTTGCATGAACGTACGGACGGAGCGATTCCGAGCATACTTTTTGGCCGCGAGGAGGGTGGTCGGCACGGCAACTTTCATCCTGCCTCGTACCAGAGGATTTGTTCCATTCCGGCATGGTCCAAGCGACTGGAGAAGGTGCACACGGCGTATCGGCGAGCACGGGTCCGGGCGAACTGGAGCTGGAAAGAGTTGGACTGTTCGAACAGTTCTGATGCGCTTCTGATGAATGTTTTTTGCTATCCCGGACTCACAGATGTACCGAGGGTGCGTGCCCTCCTTGGGAACGATCCCTCAGCATCTCCGGAGTTTGGATATAAGCCACGTACTCCTCTATCAAATGGCAGGCGCGACAATACCGAGATCGATATGAGGCTCGGAGGTCTTCTCTTGGAAGCAAAGCTTACGGCGTGTGACTTTCAGGTCGGCGATCGGCGATTGGTGGAGCGGTATTGTAATTTCGATATTATCTTCGATATCACCCAACTTCCGTTTCGGAACGGGAAGCACCTTGGGTATCAATTGATTCGTGGAGCACTTGCGGCCTATGCATCCGGCGGAAATTTCTGCGTTCTTTGCGATGCTTGCCGGGTTGACTTGCAGGAACGCTGGTACAGCATTCTGCGAGCGGTTAGGCTGTCCGACCTGCGATGCAGATTGAAGCTACTAACGTGGCAGGAGCTGGCGACGGCCGTCCCGTTCGACCTGCAGGAATTCCTTGAAACGAAGTATGGAATCGTCCCATAGCGTCTATAGCTCAACGCTTCAAATATGGCTCAACCCTTCAAACGGACAGAGTCACGGTAACCGATAGGTCACCATTGTCGTCATCATAGTAGGCAAAGCTCCTGGCCTTAACTGTGAAAGGGCCATCTTTGTATGAGAATTCGTCTCCTACATTGGGGATCGGAAGGAAGCCCTCGCCTTCAGCTAGGGTGGCAACGTCTCCGCTTTGGGTCTTGTATTCGACAGTGATGAACATCTTCTCTCCTAAATTTGCAACTGCGTCCTGGGTGAGTGTTTCGTCCTGTTTGATGCTAGTTTCCCGCTTCAAGCCGTAGCATACCTGTCGAGAAAATCTCCATTGCATTGCGCGACAGTCTTAAGTCTAGGCGATCCTCTCGCAGTGAAAAATCGCCTTGTGAACCATCCGGTTCTTATCTTCTGGAGACTGTGAAGTGGACTCACGCAGAGCAGTTGTTTGCGAGGAAGGTTTGGCCGAAAAAACGGACCTAACCAAGCTCGCGATGATACAGAAACTGGCAGAGTGGACGGCGAATGATCGAAGGGAAAGGTCCGCTAGCATCGCTGGCGCGACAAGATCTTTGCGACATAACAGTTCTCTAAAGGAAGTATTTCGTTAAGGAAACATTATATAAGTCATTGAAACCATTGGACATGCTGGTGGTGAGCTTCTCGTTTTGCGAAAAATCAGCTTGACATGTCTTTGGATCGGCTGAGATAGTTCCGTTCGTAATTTCAAAGTACTTCCTCATGTTCCGAGATAGAAAACTACGCGCGATGGAGAGTTTTGTAATGGCGGCTCATCTCAAGAAATCGTTAATACGGACGGTTGCGGTTCATCTGTTTCTGGCGTGCTTTTTTTCAGCGTGGTTAGGAGCTCAATCGGGCTCCTCGGCGATCTCGGGTAGAGTCATTGATCCGAGCGGCGGTCTAGTCCAAAACGCGCAGGTCACCGTAACCGATGAGGCGACCGGGGTGAAGACCGAGTTGCACTCGAACGCCGATGGCATCTATTCGGCCGAGGCATTAGGCGTTGGTTTCTATTCGATCCGCGTAGACAAAGCGGGCTTCAGCACAAGTGTTACGAGTCATATTCATCTTGATCCCGGAGAGCGCCGAACGAACGACGTGACGTTGAAGTTGGGCGCTGAGACTTCCACTGTCACGGTCAACGCCGACGCACTGCAGGTGAATACGCAAACGCCTGAGAACGCCGGTACGATCGACGAGGCGCAGATCGGCAACCTGATGCTGAATGGCCGCGACTTTCAGACGATGGCGCTGGCGATTCCAGGAGTTTCGAGCCCTACGGGCGCTGATCAGTCCACGGTTTCAAACAACATTCTGATCACGGTGAACGGCGCCGGTACGGAAACCTCAACGCAGATCCTGGACGGGATTTACAACATGAACTCGGGCTCGCTGAACGGCATCAATGCGAAGCCGATTGTGGACGGTATCAGCGAGTTCTCGGTGTTGAAGGACAACTACGGTGCCCAATATGGGCTATCGAGTTCGTCGGTGGTGGTCGTTGTGACCAAGTCGGGAGGCTCGGAGCTGCATGGAAGCGCCTGGGAGTATGTGCGCAACAATGACTTCGATGCCGACGGCTATTTCGCTCACACCACTCCGCCGTTACACCAGAACATCTTCGGCTACTCGCTTGGCGGGCCAGTGGCAATCCCTCATTTGTATAACTGGGCTAAGAAAGATAGGACGTTCTTCTTCGCGTCGAACCAGTGGTATCGCATCAGCCAAGGTGTGACGTTGAATGCAGCGGTGTTGACCGACGCTCAGCGGGCAGGAAACTTCAACGGCAGTCCGACTTTGGGAGTTGGTGGGCGAGCCGGCGGCCTGTCTTTTGATAATGCAAACAGTGTGGCGCTCCTGGCGTCCGAGGGCAAGACGAACTGCATCACCGGTAACACCGTAAACCCGAGCTGCTTTGACCCGGTCGCTGTAGCCCTGCTGAACACATATTTCCCGGTTGCGAACGACTCCTCGAACGGTTTTCAGAACTATCTCAATCAAGGGTCGCAGCAGACGGATGAGACTGACTACCAATACCGCATCGATCACCACATTACCAATAACGAGTTACTGACGGGCCGAGTGATTTATGACCGTGAGTTGAGCAATTACCCATATCAGACGTGGGGTGGATTTCCGTTCAGCACGATCACCGATGATGAACCGTTCAGCGGAATGAATGCGTTCGTACGATTGCAGTCGAGCATTACGCCGAACCTTCTGAACTCGTTCACGGTCGCGCAGACATACGACAAGCTGTCGTTCAGTCTTACGAAGGGAGGAACCCTGCCTTCAGGGGTTACGATCACTCAGGCATTTCCGACGGCGAATGTAAATAACTACATTCCTACGATCAATTTCTCTGGAGGGTATACGGGTTTGGGTGTTGCAGAGCAGCCGATCTGGGCATCGGATGGAGAAGGCCTTCTGATGGACGATGCGAGCTGGGTACACGGACGTCACGTTATTTCTACGGGCGCTCTCTATATGTTCGGGATCAAGCGCCAGATTGTGTTCACAAACCCGGAGGGATCTTTTAGCTTTACCGGAACCCACACGAACGATCCCGCAGCGGACTTCCTCCTGGGGCTGGACACAAATTACTCCCAGGCAAGCTCGCAGAAGCTTGGAGCGTTCCACTATCGACAGGGTGAAGCGTATGTCCAGGATGTCTTCAAAGCGACACCTCGCCTGACGTTGACGGCGGGCATACGGTGGCAGTATTTCTCAAGTGATACCGCGAGCGGAGACGAAGTGACTAGCTTCAATCCCTCGGATTACGTGGCGAGCGAAGCCCCTGTCGTGAATATTGACGGGTCTCTGAGCGTCAATGGAGCGAACCAGCCGGTGACGTCGTCGGGCGCTGTAGCGAACACGCTCAACGGACTGGTGTTCGCGGGGCAGAACGGCGTGCCTAGTGGCTTCTTCATTCCGAAGAAGGATAACTTCGGACCACGGGTCGGCTTCGCTTACGATATATTCGGCAACGGCAAAGATGCGATCCGTGGTGGCTACGGCATCGGCTATTCGCGCATACCGGTGGAGCAGATCTATAACGCGTTCGGGCAGAATCCGCCTTACAACCAGAGCGCAAACGTGCTGAACAGTCTGCTGAGCAATGGTACGGCGGGAGGAGTGGCTGCAGCTCCGACGACACAGACGTTGAACAATGTGCCATTCAAGTTCACGCCGACGGACGTCCAGTCATACAGCATGACGTTGGAGCACCAGCTGAAGAGCGACATCGTCGCGACGCTGGGGTATGCGGGGAGCGTCTCGCGTCACCTGATGACCTTCCAGGGCGGTTACGACTTCAATTTTCCTCTGCCGGTGACGGCACCGAGTACGGCAGGCTGCCTCGCTGCGAACCAAGCTCCGTCGGCGTCGTATGACTTCGATCCGTGCATCAACTCAGCAAAAGCCTCTTCGGACTACACACGCCCGTATCAGGGGTACAGCACTATGAATAATCAGTACCAGGAGGGATCGGCGAACTATAACTCGCTGCAATCTTCGCTGTCATGGCGTGGACATCCGCTGCAACTGACGGTTGCGTACACATACAGCAAAACGCTGGCGACGGTTGCGGCGCATGGTGCCGGGGCCAATTCCGCGCAGAGCACGGGAGCCCAGAATCCTCGTAATTTCCACCTGGAGTATGGGCCGCCTTCCTATGACTTTACCAATGATATTTCCGCGACTTGGATCTACGAACTACCAACGCTTCGCGGAAAGAACTGGGCTGTGAGAGGCGTGCTCGGTAGCTGGAGCTTCGCCGGGCTGGTGCTTCATCAAAGCGGTTTTGCGTTGAGCCCGGGGATGTCTTACGGAACAGATGGTCTCGCGAGCCGGCCGAATCAGACAGCTCCCTTCAAGAAGATTGGCAAGGTAAAGGAGTGGTTCGACACAACACGGTACAAGCAGCCTGATTATGGCTTCTTCGGAGATGCGAGCAACGGATCGATTCGCAGCCCCGGCTACACTTCGGCTAATGTATCTCTGAATAAAGCGTTTCCATTCGCGCATGGGAGGGCCCAGTTCCAGTTGAGCGCGGAGGCTTTTAACGTTGCGAACCATGTGAACTTTAACAATGTGGACACCGGTTTGGGAGACGGCTCCTTCGGTCAGTTGACGAGTGCGGGCGATCCGAGGATTCTGGAGTTCTCCGGAAAACTTAAGTTCTGAACGCAGATAAGAGCACGCAGGTTGGGAGAAGACAATGCGGAGACGTTTGAAATCTGGGCAGGACACTGTGTCTGCTAGCGGCTTTATCCCCGGTAGGACCTTGCGTCATTTGGTGACGAAGATGCTTCTGTCCGGCAGCTTACTTCTGCTGGCGTTCGCCGGTGAAGGATGGTTGCATGGACAAACTTCTCCGACCACCGCCGATTCGGATGCGTTGCTTAGAGACTTCCAGAATCCGCCGAGTTCTGCGTTGCCGAGAGTTTGGTGGCATTGGATGAATGGCAACATCACTCAAGAGGGTATCAAGCTGGATCTTGAGTGGATGCATCGGTCGCATATCGGCGGGTTTCAGAACTTCGATGCCGCTCTGTTTACGCCGCAGTACGTGAAGGAGCGGCTCGTCTACATGACGCCACAGTGGAAAGATGCTTTCCGTTATGCCACGACACTCGCAGATCAGTTGGGTATGGAAGAGGGCATTGCGAGCTCTCCCGGGTGGAGCGAAACCGGGGGACCCTGGGTGCCTCCCTCGCAAGCGATGAAGAAGTATGTGTGGAGCGAAACACTGGTGGAAGGAGGCCATCCCTTCAGCGGGAAACTGCCGTCTCCTCCCACAAATACAGGAGCTTTTCAGAATCTTCCCGTCAATGATGTCATGCCAGATGATACCCAACCTCCTCAGTTCTACGCTGATAGTGCTGTAGTTGCTTATAAGCTTCCGGCAACGGACCTGGAGGCACTTGCGCTCAAGCCAAAGATTACGAGCAACGGCGGGGACATCGATCCGTCGCTTCTCTCGGATGGAGACCTTGTCAAAGGTGTGCAGATAGAAAGGCCCTCAAATCCCGGATCAAAGGCCTGGATTCAGTTCGAATATTCGCGGCCACAGACGGTCCGAGCTCTCACGTTCGTAATGGATACAGCGCAGACCCAATCAATGGGTTGGCTCGGCGTGGATATGAACGGGGAACGCGCTCTTGAAGCAAGCGACGACGGTCAAACCTTCCGGCACGTGTTAACTATTCCAACGAACGGCACAGCCGAGCACACCTTGTCGTTTCTTCCGGTGACGGCTAAATATTTTCGCCTCAGCATAACGACTCCGCCACCGCCGAAGGTGTCGCCGGAGAAGCTCGCGGCCTTCGGCGTCACCCTTCCGAAGCCGAATCCAACGTACACCATCGCCGAATTAATTCTTCACCCTGGTGGGAGGGTGAACCGATTTGAAGAGAAGGCTGCCTTCGTGCCGATGCCGGATCTTTACCAATTTGCGACGCCCGAAGCGGGTCCGAAGGATGCGATCGGAAAGAGTGCGGTTGTGGATTTGACCAGCAGGATGAAGTCAGACGGAACCTTGGAGTGGACGCCGCCTGCGGGACGCTGGATGGTGATGCGGATCGGGTATTCCTTGCTGGGGATCACGAATCACCCAGCAACGAAGGAGGCGACGGGGCTTGAAGTGGATAAGCTGAACGCCGGCTATGTGCGGAATTATATGAACGGCTATCTCGACAGTTATAAACAAACTGTCGGGGCGGATATGATGGGCTCCCGCGGAATCCGCTACGTGGTGACGGACAGTTGGGAAGCCGGCGCTCAGAACTGGACGGACGACATGATTGCGGAGTTCACGAAGCGGCGCGGCTACGATCCTCATCCGTGGCTGCCGGTGCTCGCCGGACACATCGTGGTGAGCTCGAAGGCGAGTGACCAGTTTCTTTGGGATCTACGGAAGACGATTGCGGATTTGACCGCGGACGAACATTACGGACAGGTGGAGGCTTCGCTGAAAGAGCATGGTATTGGTCACTACGGCGAATCTCACGAGAGTGATCGTGCATTGATCGCCGATGGAATGGAAGTCAAGAAACTTGATGATATTCCAATGAGCGCGATGTGGACGCAACGGCCGGGGGTAAACAACGTTCAGTACAACTTTAACGCGGATGATCGCGAATCGGCTTCAGTGGCGCATATCTATGGTCAAAATCTTGCGGCTGCGGAGTCGATGACCGCAGCGGAGGCGCCGTGGGGATGGTCACCGGAAACACTGAAGCCGACGGCTGATCAGGAGTTTTTGAACGGTATCAATCGCTTCATGATTCATGAGTCGGCACATCAACCGTTTGTCGATAAGGCTCCTGGCCTTACGCTTGGGCCGTTCGGACAGTGGTTCAACCGCAACGAAACCTGGGCGGAGAATGCAAATGTCTGGATCGACTACCTGGCACGCTCCTCATACATGCTGCAGCAGGGCCGTTTTTCCGCCGACATGTTGTATTTCTACGGCGAGGACTCGAACCTCACCGCGATCTTCCATACGTCAGCTCCTCCAATTCCCGAAGGATTCAACTTCGACTACGTGAATGCCGACGCACTAATCCATGAGTTCGATGGGACGCCGGGTAAACTCACAAGCAAAGCGGGCATGAGCTATCGAGTGTTGGTCCTGGATCCTTATAGCCGGCACATGTCTCTGCCGGTGCTGCAGGCTATTGATCAACTAGTGAAACAGGGAGCGATTGTAGCCGGCCCGAAGCCTACGGATACGCCGAGCCTGGCGGATAATGCGGCGGAGTTCCATCGCTTGAATCATGAGCTCTTTGGGGACGGGACAGGGATCCATAGCGTAGGGAAAGGGAAGGTATATGCTGGCGCGACTGCCGCAGACGTGCTGGAGGCGCTGAAAATAGCTCCCGATTTTAGATACACCAAGCCCGATCCACAATGTCCGGTGCTGTTTGCTCATCGCGAGCTTCGCGATGCTGATATTTACTTTATCGACAATCGTAGCGATCAGGCGACGGCGATAGATGCCAGCTTTCGAGTAACGGGGAAGGAGGCTGAGCTGTGGCATGCAGAATCAGGCAAGGCTGAGCCAGCGTCGTACACGATCACGGAGGGACGCACGAATGTTCCGCTCCAACTGGAACCATGGGGTACGGTGTTCGTTGTATTTCGCAAACCAACGTCACAGATGACGCGAACGATTCCAGAGGCTACCGAGACGCAATTGGCAACTCTCGAAGGCTCGTGGAAGGTGCGCTTTCAGCCAGAACGCGGCGCTCCGGGGAGCATTACGTTGCCGGAGCTTAGCTCCTGGGCTGGAAATCGAGATAAGGGCGTGAAGTATTTCTCTGGGACCGGCACCTATTCCAAGTCTGTCGACGCCCCGAAAGAGTGGTTCAAGCCGGGCGCGACGCTTTGGCTGGATCTGGGCGACGTGAAGAACCTCGCGGAGGTGGAGATCAATGGCAAACCCGCGGGCGTTCTCTGGCATGCTCCCTTTCGCGCGGACGTGACAGGACTTTTGAAGCCGGGGAGCAACGAGCTCATCATCAAGGTTACAAACTTGTGGGTTAACCGCCTCATTGGAGATCAGCAGCCTGACGCCACGAAGAAATACACGTTTGCTGACGTTACGCCGTATAAGGCAGATTCTCCGTTGTTGCCCTCTGGACTCTTAGGGCCAGTGCGCATCGTTGAGAGAACTGAATAACGTGCAGCATCTATAGGGACTTGTGTTCGATCGGATATTTACTCCGGTCAATCATGACCCATGTCTGAGTTGCGGTGAGGTGAAGTGGATCGAAGGCATCTTCTAAAACATGCAGGCATGGCGGCCATCGCAGCGTTGACAAGCAATCTTGTTGACAGTGCAGCTCAGTCCGTCACGCTTCACGGCAGACTTAGGGATGCACCAATTCTCGACGCACACATCCACATCTTCGACCCCACTCGTTCCGGTGGTGTGCCATGGCCTCTCCCGGATGACCCAATCTATAAACCAGCGCTTCCAGGTCGGTACGAAGCCTTAGCCAAACCTTTAGGCATCGTGGGCGCCATCGCTATCGAGGCAAGCCCTCTGAGGGCTGACAATGATTGGCTGCTGCAGGTTGTGCGGTCCTCCGATTTCATGGTTGGGATGATTGGAGATCTGCCCCCGACGGTTCCCGACTTTAGCACTGAGTTGGATAGGCTTCATCGGGATCCGCTCTTCCTGGGAATTCGTCATGGAAATCTTTGGAATCGAAGCCTGAGTGACGATCTGGGGAAACCTTTGCTGTGGCAAAGCCTTCAGCATCTCGCGGCTTCTAACCTGGTGTTTGAGACGGCCAACCCGGATCTGGTTCTCTTGCAGGCTCTCGTTCGGGTGACAGAGCGTTTGCCTCAACTGAAGATCGTCGTCGATCACCTACCGCACATGGAACAACCCGCCGGCGAACAAGGCGCACGAGATGCCGCAAGATGTCTTGACGAGCTCGCTTCATCCCCGAATGTGTCGATCAAGCTGTCGGAGATCCCGAAGCGTACAAATGGCAGCTTGATTCAGGACGCGGCGTTGTATAGAGAACATCTAGATAGGCTATGGAACGGCTTCAGCGAAGATCGCTGCATCTTTGGAAGCGATTGGCCAAATAGCGATCATGTGGCGTCCTTGGAACAGACTGTTTCTCTTGTGAAAGATTACTTTTCCGAGAAGAGCGCCGGGGCGCGAAGAAAGTTTTTCCTTGAAAACTCCCATAGCGTCTATGGGTGGGAGCACCGCATCCGATAGCCAGGGCAATGCCCTCTAATTCATCTCCACGTGCTCTCTGTAGAGCGGCCGAAAGTCGCTGCGCCAGTCAGACAGTATTATTGCCAGAAGAGTCTTTGACTGAGTATTTTGGATTGGTGGGCGCAGCAGGATTCGAACCTACGACTTCCACCGTGTGAAGGTGCCGTGCCAAAGCTAACTTATTGACGGCAAAGGGGATATTTGACGGCAAAACCGGCAAAACCGGCCTAAACGGCGGTATTTGCCACAAAAATGCCACAAAGCCACAGCATACCGAAGTGGGCATGGGTTGGTCCGCGGGGAACCAACCCAGCTTGGCTTTTCGCCACACAATCAGCCGCGATCATGGGTTCTGAATTAAATCTTCAGGAGCTCCTGAAGATTTACAATTGAACCGAGGTGGCGAATGGATCAGCTCATGGAAAACCTGACGACAACGGAGGCAGCGGTTGCAGCGGGCGTCTCCCTGCCCCAGATCAATCGGGTCATCGACGATAGGATTTTGCCGGACCATTGGTACAGCACCTCTCCGGTGCGTACCTTCCGCACCGATGCCTGTCTCTTCATCGCCTTCTATTACGAGACGGCGGATTGGTTGACGGCATCCGCTAGACTGCAGACCATTCGCGACGCGGCAGTTCATCGCTCAACCTGGATACAGTGGAAGGACTTCGTGGTGGCAGAACATTTCTTAACTGTCCGCTTCGACGATCTATGGAAGAGCGTGGATGATCGACTGCACAGGCTCGCAGACGCCGAAGAGATGGTCGTCGAAGATCCTGAAATCTTGAACGGTACCCCAGTGATTCGCGGAACCAGAATTCCGGTTTACAGCGTAGCTTCTCTCTTCGACGCCGGCACCCCCACAAAGGAAGTCCTGGAGATGTACCCGCGTCTGACCGAATCTCAGGTGGAACTCGCATCCATCTATGCGAAGGCCGTGCCTCAGCGGGGTCGCCCTAAGCGCAGGGACTACCCTACCGGAACGAAGCTCTTGAGCGTGACGCGGGGCAGCCTCAAGACTCGGATTGCAGGTTGAGGTGGTTCCAAAGTTCCTGATTGACGAATGCCTCAGCCCGAATCTGGCGCTGCTCGCGCGCGAGCGCGGCTTCGTTGAAAGCTCGCATGTGACTTGGCTCGGCAAAGGCGGATGGAAGGACTGGGAGCTGAAGCAATTCATCCTCGACCATGATTGGGTCTTCGTCACGCGGAACAGCGCCGATTTCCGAGGCCCTGCCGATCAACCCGGTTCATACGGTCAGTATGCGGGCGTTCCAATACATGCAGGGTTAATTTGTGTAAATGGGCCTGACCGAATGACCGCAGAGATTGAAGTTGAACTCTTTGGCGTGGTTTTGGATGCGATTCATACGGCGGAAATAATCAATGAAGTCGTCGAAATCAATCTGGCCGACCAGGAACCGAGTATGAACTTGTGCGATACGCGCTTCCAAGATGAGCACTCTACCGTGACAGTTACGCTGACTGCTTGCACCTAAATGATTTCATGGGCATTGATGGCTAACTACAGCACGCTTGGACATTCAAAAACACTGGGAATTCCGAGATAACAACCAAGCTGATGAGGACAATGGCGTTTATCAGGACTTATCCGGACTCCATGGGTGCATTGGCCTGAAGTCGTCAATCGAGATTTGGCACAACAACGTCGTAACTAAACGCAATCCGTCAAAGAGTTGTTAGTACTGCCGGTCTCCGATCCTTGGAGCTGGATCCTAGCTACTTAGGATGCAGTCGGTCAGCAGTTCGGGAGCGTCGCGGCGCTGCGCTGCCTAGACCCGACGCGCCCCGAGCAGCAGAATCTCCACCATCTTCCTCGCACTTGCGGCCCAATCCTCCGTCGGCGCCACAGCCCACAGTCCCGCCAAAGCACGCAGCATATCCATACCGCTCACATCGCCGCGCAAATCACCGCTCTCCACTGCCCGGCGCATCAGAGAATCAATTGCAGTCGTAATCAGCGGCCCCGACTGCTCGAATACCTTTTCCGGTCCGCACGTCATCAGGTTGATCGCCGGCAAAATGATCAGCTTCGTCGCCATGTAGTCCACGAAGGTCAACATCCACGCCCGCAGGGCCTCAAGTGGCGGCAGACTTTCCGAAAATCTCTGCTCCGCTGCCTTCAGCTTTTCCAACTCGGCGCGATACACCTCTCCTACCAGCGCGTCCCTCGTCGGAAAATGCCGGTATAGCGTACCGGGACCCACCACCGCCAGTTTGGCGATTTCATCCAGACTCACGTCCGGTCCAACCTCCGTGAATGCCTGCTTCGCAACCTGCAAAATCCGCTCGCGGTTCTGCAGTGCATCCGCGCGAAGCCTTCGCGGTGCAACCTCCACCTTGGACATCGCAGTCTTCTTGGCTTTCTTCGTCGTCATCGGAAAATAATGCAACCGGAGAGACTCTCCGTATATCCTATCGGATGTGGAGATGCTCTCCGCTTACCATCCTCGCGGCAAGCAGCTCAAATTGCAACTCCCATAGGAGATTTGAAACATGGCACAACCCTTCGGCGCTACCTCGACCACAGAAGATGTCCTCACCGGCGTAAATCTCAAAGGCAAACGCATCCTGGTCACCGGCGTCTCTGCCGGCCTGGGCGTAGAAACCGCCCGCTCCCTCGTCGCCCACGGAGCGCATGTCATCGGCGCCGCCCGCGACCTGAAGAAAGCCGAAGGCGCCACGGCGGAAGTCCGCAAAGATGCTGCGGCGAACGGTGGCAGCTTCGAGCTCGTTGAGCTCGACCTCGCGTCGCTCGCCAGTGCCCGCGCCGCAGCCGACCGGCTTGTCGCCGACGGCAAGCCCCTCGACATCATCATCGCGAATGCTGGTGTCATGGCCACCCCATTCGGTAAAACTGCTGACGGCTTCGAAACCCAATTCGGCACCAACCATCTCGGTCACTTCGTCTTCATCAACCGCATCGCCTCCCTGCTCGCGCCCGGCGGACGTCTCATCAACCTCTCGTCGTCCGGCCATAAGTTCTCCAATGTGAACCTCGACGACCCCAACTTCGAGACCACGCCTTACGAACCCTTCGTGGCCTATGGCCGCTCGAAGACCGCGAACATCCTATTCGCCGTCGAGTTCGACCGCCGCCACAAGGACCGTGGCGTCCGCGCCGCAGCAGTCCACCCCGGAGGCATCATGACCGAGCTCGCCCGCCACATGGACCCAGCCCACATCGATGCCATGGTCAAGCAGTTGACGGAGCAGGCCGAAGCTCAGGGCGAACCGCCCTTCCAATGGAAGACGATTCCGCAGGGCGCAGCCACATCCGTTTGGGCGGCCGTCGTGGCTCCCGCGGAAGAGATCGGCGGTAAGTTTTGCGAAGACTGCCATGTCAGCTCCATCGTCCCCGACGACCAAACCATAGGCCTGATGGCCGAAGGCGTCCGCGGCTACGCCCTCGATCCCGCCAATGCCAAAGCCCTCTGGAAGAAGAGTGAAGAAATGGTCGGCGAAATCTTCGCCTAGTTTTGCCAGCATCGTTCTCCCCCGAAAGCCAGAAAGGGCCCGCCTTATGCGGGTCTTTTCTGGCTCGACCGCGACTCGCGGATCCTGATGATCCAGCGATTCCGAAGATATGTAAACGCACTTCCACGAAGTGGCGACTCCGGATTATCAGATATCGCCAACGCTTCCGCCGATGTTCATTGCTGGAAAACGTGCATCGGCCCGAAGGCAACAGTTGAATAGCTGTAATAGAAGTTTGACGGACCCTAGCCGACAAACCGTTGAGATTTGTCTTGCATAGCCGTTCTCGAATTTTCAGGGACAGCTTGCTCAATCGGAGCTCAGTCGCAGAATGAAGCCGTCTGATCGCACGAAAATGACCCGGATTTCAACGGTTCAAAAGGGAGCAATCCAGTCATGGCTTAGAACGGGTGTCTCTTCGCACTCTCTGAACAACGCCCCGTCCAACGGGTTACGATCCAACCAGGAGCCGTCCATGCCCAACGAAAGCGCACCTCTCAAGCTCATCCTCACCGGAGCCACCGGCTTAGTGGGCGAAGGTGTGCTGTTGGAAGCACTCGAACACCCTGCCGTTGGTCAGATTCTTATGGTCAGCCGCAGGCCCTCCAGCTTGGTCCACCCGAAGCTTAAAGATCTTCTCGTCCCCGACTTCATGCACCTCGAGAACGTCACTACCCAGCTTACCGGCTACGATGCCTGCCTCTACTGTGCGGGCATCAGCTCCGCTGGTATGAGCGAGGCTGACTACACGCATATCACTCACGACATCACCCTGCAGTTCGCCGAGGTGCTCGTCGCCCTCAATCCTCAAATGATCTTTATACTCGTTTCCGGTTACCTGGCCGACAGCACCGAAAAGGGTCGTGTGATGTGGGCTCGCGTGAAAGGCCGCACCGAAAACGACCTCATGCGCTTGCCTTTTCAGCACGTCTACAGCTTCCGCCCCGGCTTCATGAAGCCTTTTCCAACGCAGCGCAATGTGAAGGGCTATTACAAGCTCATCACATTGCTCTACCCGATTCTCGACAAGCTATTTCCCAATTACGTCAGCACTATGCAGGAAATCGGCCTCGCAATGATCAAGTGCATTCTGCGTGGCTACCCGAAGCCGATTCTGGAGGTGGAAGATATTAACCAACTAGCAAGCTCCTGACTACCCGCAATCAGCCTTGTGCTGTGGGTCTGACTACGATCTCGTTTACATCGACATCCGACGGCTGATCGATCGCAAATGCTATAGCCCTAGCGATCGCATCCGGCGATATTGCCATCTTGTCTCGCGTGGCCAAAATCTGAGCCTTTACTTGGGGATCCGTCATGGACTCGGCAAAATCGGTGTAGATGAAACCCGGTGAGATTGCGGTTACCCGGAGTTTATCCCCAGCCTCCTGACGTAGCCCTTCCGATATGGTCCTCACCGCATTTTTGGTGCCTGCATATACCGCCTGGAGAGGAACGATCCGAAGTCCAGCGGTCGAGACGATGTTAACGAAGTGACCTGAGCCTTGCTCTCGAAATACAGGCAAGGCTGCGGCAACCCCGTAGAGAAAGCCATTGAGATTGACATCGATCATCTCTTCCCAGTCCTCAACGCGCAGATCTTCGAGGAGTGAGATAGGTCCGATACCGGCATTGTTGATGAGAACATCCAGCTGCCCAAAACGCTCGCAGGCCAGCGTGACAAGCTGTTGCACATCGGAGCGTCGTTTGACGTCCATCCGCACCACGGCTACCTGACCGCCAGCACTTTGAATACGAGACGCCAAAGCTTCTAAACGGTCGAGTCGGCGAGCTCCCAGTACGACCCGCGCGCCCCGTTTAGCGAGCATGACCGCAGCAGCCTCACCGATTCCGCTGCTCGCACCAGTTATAGCAATCACCTTACCTTCGATGCCCACTATGTAGCCTCCTGAAACTCTTAACAATGCCGATACTATGGAACCGGTCGCAAAACGTGGTAGCTCGATCGTGCCGAAGTTCTGCCTATTCGTGTCGAACGGTAGAATAGTGGCGAGGCTGCGCATCTATGAGGTTTATATCTGCCGAAAGCAGAAAGCTGCACTCTACTCGGACCGCCCTTGCAAACAGGTTCATCGTGAGTGCGGGAGCAGAAGGTAACAATGATCCGTGGCTACCAGGAGTACAGGTTTTCGTCCGATCGGCCCCAACGTTTCCTGCTTCTCGCTTCTATGGCCCCGGTCTCGGCATCATTCTGCAGGGACACAAGTGCATTGAACTGGGCAACGAAACGTATCGATGTGATGGATCGCAGACGATTCTCACCTCAACAGATCTGCCTGTATTCAGCCAGGTGACCGAGGCCAGTCCGAAAAAACCTTACTGCGCGGTGTTCCTCAAGATTGACATCGAGGCAGCGAGGCAGCTCATCGTAGAACTAGAGTTACAGGAGCTAGAACGTCTGCCGCTCGGACGGGCAATGGCAGCAGGGCCGGTCACTCCAGAGTTGTTCAGCGCCCTTGATCGCCTTCTGGATCTACGTGACAAACCCAAGGATGTCCCGATTCTTGGCAACCTGATCCATCGGGAGATTCTCTACAGGTTGCTCACGAGCCAACAGGGAGGCCGGCTACGTGAGATCGTTTCAACGGGAACTCAGAGTAATCGCACAGCGCAAGCGATGGCCTGGATCAGGCAGAATTACAAGAAGTCGGTACGCATGGAAGCTCTGGCTAGCATGGCTGGAATGGGGCTTTCAACGTTTCATCATCATTTTCAAGCCATGACGGCTATGAGCCCGCTACAGTATCAGAAGCGACTACGTCTGCATGAAGCCAGACGGCTCATGATGTCAGAGTTCCTCGATACGACAAGTGCGGCACTTGAGGTTGGATACGAAAGTCCAACCCAATTTATTCGCGAGTATGCCAGGCTCTTCGGTCAACCTCCCAAGCGCCACATCCAGTCGCTGCTCGCCAGGTGAAGGCTCACTCCTTGCCGTATTCCCACCTCCAGAGGATCAGGAATTCGCAAATGATCCGTGCTCCGGGCAAAATCATGCAGCCGCCTTGCTTGGGGTTGCCCCCAAACGAGGCGGTGGCGAACCGGCGGAAGAGACTTGTTAGCTGCCCTGATTGCGAATGGTGCCTTGACTCGCCATGCTTCCAAGCGGAGGTAGCAGCGCACGTCAACCAAGAGCTTTACCGCACGGCCTGCCGCTGTCTCACGATCACTCTCTAAAGTCGACTCGTCGTCAGCAATCATCCCCGCCGAAAGCGCGGTTCACGGACTAATACTCCCCGGCCGCTTACCTATCTCTATGAGCGCATTGGCCTGAAGTCGCCAGCAGAGCTATCGCCGCGTTAGTGGTAATAAGCACACTGCGACTTATGAGTACTGCCTGAAATGAAAGCAGGTAGAGCAAGCCCTGTCTCTGATGACTACCTCGTGGCAAGCTGATTGAGAATTGATGGGAGAAAACGGCTTCAGCGTTGCTTGCTCGAAACCGCTGTCCCTCCAATCTGGACCTCAGCTGAGATTGGGACTACCAGGGGTATGTGCCGTCCTTATGAATAAAGTTCCCAGTCGGACCATCGTCAGGCAGTTGAGCGAGGCGCACGATCGCGATCGCGCCTTCCTCGACCGTATCCGTCCCGGTATGGTTGTTCATATCGGTAGCGACAAAGCCTGGGGAGACAGAATTAACCTTGATCTTGGTATCGCGCAGGTCGTATGCAAGGTCTACGGTGAACATATTCAGAGCGACCTTAGAGGCGTTGTAGCCGAGGATCTTTACGTGGTAAAAGGGCGTGTTGGGATCGTTGTTGATGGCGATCGAACCGAGCCCGCTGGACACGTTCACGATACGCGCACTCTCAGCCGCGCGTAGCAGTGGCAATAGCGGTTGGGTAATCGCCACTGTACCGAAGAAATTGGCTTCAAAGGTGCGCCTCAGTGTCTCAATGGAGACGCCGCTGGCAGGCCCATCTTCGCGGTCGGCTATGGCCGCGTTGTTCACCAGAACGTCCAGATGCCCGAACTCCTCGCCGATCTGCTTGGCCAGGGCCGTGCCGCTCTCGACCGCCTGATTCAAGTCCGCCTTAGCAAAGCGAACGTCAAGACCCTCGCCACGTAATTTCTTGGCAGCCTCTTCCCCTCGTGTTGTGTCACGCGCGCCCAGCAGGACCGTAAATCCGGCGCGGCCCAACTGACGAGACACCTCGAACCCGATGCCCTTGTTTGCTCCCGTGACCAAAACAACCTTTTCCATAACTTCTCCTCGCGACGGTATTGATTTAACGGACGATTTCACCTTAGGTGTACACTGTCCATCACCATTATGTACAACGTACACATTACTTCGAACCGCGTCAAGATGTACAGTGTTCCTTATGGCACATCCGTCCAAGACCGATCGAGACAGCATCTTGCATGCTGCCATGAAGCAGGTCGAAAGCGAGGGCATTGACAGCCTCGCCATCCGATCTGTTGCTTCTACGCTTGGTCTGGCACCGAACGCGCTGTACCGCTACTTTAAAAGCCTCGCCGCGTTGCAGGCGGCGGTGGCCGAAGAGGCACGTCTGCAGATGCTCGAGCTGATGCAGAAGGCTGTTGGACGCAAGGGCCCTGCGGAGTCGATCCGGGCAATCTCGGAAGCCTACCTCCGCTTTGCCCACGAACAGCCACGAGTGTTTGCACTCTATTTGAAGACGTCCCGTCCTGATTCGAACATCCCGCAGTGCACCCCGCTATGCGCCCGAAATACCGAATTCTTCGTGGAGCAGGTGACCCGTGTCTACGGGGACAAACGTGCCTGGGATGCTTCGCTCGCACTGTGGGCCATCCTCCACGGCCTGGCAGTACTGCGCGAGGCCGGGGTCCTTAGCGGACCACAGTCGTCTACTAGCCTCAAGTTCAGCCTTAGGATGTGGATCGAGGGCGCGTTGAGTTCGTCGGACGACAAGTAAGAATAGGTCGTGCGCACAATACGGATCTTTACCGTGATCGGCACTTCCGTCCCAGACCTCCAGGCCAACCCCCAAGTTCCGATTTCAAAGAGCTTGTATGAGCTGTTCGAACTGCATCCAACCGAGACTGTCGAGGTTATGGGAGATTGTTTGCGCCATGGCTATTCGGTAGTATCAGTCTCGCAGACTAGGGCACGCGGGTCGAGGCATAGTGTTGGGGTGAGAGATGCTCAAATCGCTTCACAGACCATTGCTTACGGAAAGTTTACTTGCCCCCTAATTGACGAAGCGTAATCTTCACTCTCTACACCACCTGAGGGCGGTCGCGATGAGTTTTGCGGCAGAGGATAAACTGTCCTCCTCCTCACGAGAGCAATCGGGCTATTGTGTGTGCATTGATTGCTAAGCACGACACCTCAATCGATTTCAGAGAGCCGCGTAAATCATTTGAGCTTTTGATGCGTTCAGGGCCGTCCCCTCACGTATTCGGTAAAGATGGCATCTGATTCATGAATTGTTCTCGTGAGGTAACGTTGATTCATCATGGATCAGTTATCTCGGGATTGACTTTTTCGCCTGAATCGCAACTCGTCTCAAATAGTATTCGCCCCATTCTGCAAGTTCATCGAGAACCGCGCGCACCGCTTCTCGAGTGTCGTCACTTAGGTTGTATTCAATGTGAAGAATTGTATCGCTCAAATCGCTGCGCATAACAATTCCATCGGCTTCTAGTTTTCGCAAATTGTGGGTAAGCATCTTCTTGGAAGCGGCAGGAATGAGCCTGGCAAGTTGCCCCAAGCGAACCGGTCCTTGGCTCAATGCGCAAAGGATTTCAACCCTCCATCTACCCTGAAGAAGTACATCGTTCGCAAGGCGGGCCCGCCGGAGATATGGCAGGTCGAAGTTCTGGCCCCTAAGATCGCGTTTGTTTTCTCTATTCATACTCGGATGCCAGACTAGAAACTTCCTTCTGACCTCAATCCTTGCGTTCTGATTTAAGAAACATTTGCAACCCTCGCAATAGAACGAATCGTCGACCTAAAGTATTAAGAACTCCTCAACCCCGACCGCCTATGTTCGGGTCCGCTACGGGCGATTGGCGGACTTGGAGCGGGCTGCTACGAGGGACTCACAGACCTCCATAAAGACGGCCGAAGGCGAAGGCGTTGAAAACCGACATGACCAAGAGGCCAGCCGCCAGCGGGACAACGTGACGGGCCCTGCGCAGTTCGAAGATCCCGACCTTGCACACCAGCAGATAAGCAAGTGCGAGATTAAACACACCCCACAGCACATTCACTATCGGGGATGACAGTCCTACTCCGGACGGAGTTGCAAATGGACTTGGGAAAGCATGACCTGAAACGCCATTACCGATATGGGGAAGTGAGTTGGCCAAGAAGGACCCTCCGCAAACGTAAGACAAATAGTGATACCAGCGCATGATGTTTCCTTTCCCGAGTTACGTCATCCGATTACAGATAGATCAGGAGTAGTAAAGATCGGTCCGATCGTCGACGATCTCTGCTGGAGAGGAAGCCTCCGCGGCGAAAGACGACTGTTTGCTTAACTTCGCTAGGTGCAGGCTGGCCATCAATGCGCCCATTGCAAGCGCGCCTACATCTCTTGTCGATCGCAGATCGAAATGGCCCACGCTTGCAACGAGAAGGTACCCGGCGACAGCGCTGCAGAACCCCCACAGAACGTTCATCGCTGGGGAAGAAAGCCGTTTCCCCCGCAGTCTTGCCCAGAGTGTAGGGAAAGGTTGGCCCATCACGCCGCTTGCACAATGGGGTACAGCGTGGGCTAGAAGTACTCCTCCGTAGAAATACAATAGAAGACCCAGCAAATCCATGATTCCGTGCTCCTTGCTTCCGGCAGATTGAGAATGTCTTCGACGCTGCGGCCGCTTCGAGGATCAGAAACGCCTGAAGCGACCAACCGCGCAATAGCCGGATCCGCTATGCCTTTCCATTCCATTGTGTTTTTGTTCCTACTTCACTTCAGACGCGGCAAGGAATGCACCGTCGCGGCAATATTTGTCGAGTTTTGTCGAGCAGTTCACGAGGGAATGACAGATTCTCTGCTTTGTCATCCGTCGCGGACGGCGTGGACGATAGGCATGCTTCTCTACGCCGAAAGGTCTAACTCTGAGGATGTGACAGGTTGTTAGGGCCCTGTGCGGACCACCGAGCGGTATGGCGGTTGATTGACATTGACGATCGGTCGGCATTATGGTGGGTCGGCCGATCGTCCATGCCTATGAACTAGTCAATCTACTTTCCGCCATGAGTTCGCGGCGTATGCCTGACATGAGCCTCCCTACCCTGTGTTTGCCCGTTAGGTTTGCCATCACCGCCTTCGTGGGTCTTGGGAGTGGAACCGGTGCCGCTTCCCGAGTCTGATCCGCCGCCGTGATGTTCGTCGAATCCGCTTCCAGTCCCGCCACCATTCGCAGATCCGGTCCCAGACCCAGAGCCGCCGCGGTAGCCGCTGCCGCCATTGTTCGCGCCGCCACCGTTATTCCCGTTGCCGCCGTTGTTCCCGGAACCGCCGTGGTATCCGCCTGAACCGTTATATCCGTTCCCGCCGCCGTGGTAGCCGTTGTATCCGCCGCTGCCTCCACCGCGATATCCGCTATAGCCATATCCTGTCCGGTATCCGTAGCCGCCACGGTATCCGCCACCGTAGTAGCCGCGAGAAACGTATGCCGCGTGGTTGTAATAAACAGAGTGCGAACGCCAGTTCGTCGACCAATGGTTGCAGCCCCACCCGTAGGAGCTAAAGACAGCCACCATAACGCCGGCTGTGAAGCCGATCGCAGCCGCGGCTACGATTGGCCCGTTTGAAGGAGGCGGAGGAGCTACATAGGCTGCGTAGACTGGAACGGGCGCACCATAGACGACCCAAGGGTTGTAGACCGGGACGTATACGATGTCAGGGGTAATCGGGGCAATCACAATGTTTCCGGGCGAATAGACCACGGTCTCCTGCGGTGAGTTCCTGAGAGTGCCGGCGGCGTAAGCTCGCTGACGCATTGTCTGCACGGCTGCCATCACATCCTGCGGCTGATTGAAATACGCATCGCCGAGCCGCGTTGTCCAGGTGTAATTCGCGCTGAGGTTCGAAAGGATTGTGGGAAAGGCCGTTAGGGCCTTCACGCTGGGATCCCACGGCTGAACGTCAACGATGCGCGCCAGTTCCTGGGGTGGCGCCCCGCCATTGCGGACCACAAACGACTGCGCTTCAACAACCTGAGGACCGTAGGTCGAGGCCGCAAGGATTTGGGCGACGAGTGCGTCAGGATAGAGAGCAATCGGCGCAACCAATTGATCCAGCTCTGCGAACTGAAGCTGGACATAGGCGGCCGCCGGAGGGGGAGGTCCCTGGGGCAGCCGCCCTTCCTGCGCGAACGCATCTCCCGCACTGACGAAGAGCAGGGATGAGATCAATGCTGTTGCTACTGCGGCGCGAGTTCCCCGGAACAGCGGCCCGTCTTTCGCCTTGTACGACCGACATACGGTGTACTTGGAGAAGGCAATGCGGCCCCAAGATTCCTGTTCATTTCTTTGTTGCAGTCTCAATGTCATGGTCAACCTTTGATGTTTCCAATGTGACGCAATTCAGAGCCTCCGAGAATCCCACAAGGAGTTCCTTAGAAGACCGTTGCACCCACTTGTTTGAAACCGCTCTTGCGGAAAGCGATGCGGTAAGTTATGTCGAGATTCGTCATCCATAGCAATGAAAAATAGAGCGGTGATGTTTGTCGAGTTTTGTCAATCTACACGGAATGGAATGACAGAATCGTAATTTTGTCATTTCTATGCAGTAGCATGGGCTCAGAGCTGTGCCGGAGCCACGTTCTCTGTGGCTGTCCAGACATGCAGCAAAAGATCGCGGGTATGCAATACGTCCCCCACCGCTCCACCGGAACCTCGGTTGCACGTTTCTACCAAGAATGCGTATCAAGATCTCATCCGTGAGGAAATCAACAGGTGACAGATAATCAGAACGCTGGGGTGATCCCACCAGAGAGTAGTCAGCAAGCCAAGGGCGAACATGGGCATGCAATGGCGAGGTCACGGAAGTGGATCGTTTGGGTCCTGATAGTCCTCGTGGTCGTAGTTGCTATTGCCGTTGTCCTTCATAAACGCAAACGCCCGCAGGAAGCTCAGGCTCCCGATCAGTCCGTGTTGCCTCACATCAAGGTTGCGGCGGCGAAAACCGGGTCCATCGGTGTGTACATCAACGCGCTTGGAAACGTCACTCCTGTTGCTACCGTCAATCTCTACAGTCAGGTCACTGGGCGTGTAGAAGCGGTTCACTACACCGAGGGCCAGATCGTACGGCCAGGCGACTCGCTCATCGACATTGACCCTCGCCCTTACCAGGCTCAGCTGGAGCAGGCTGAGGGCACTCTTCAACACGACAATGCCTTGCTTAGGCAGGCAGAGATGGATCTCGAGCGTTACCGGCAGGCGACCGCCAATGATGCGATTGCGCGACAGACCTATGAAGATCAGAAGCAAACCGTAGAACAATACCAGGGCACCGTGAGAAACGATGCGGGACAGGTGAGCTATGCAAAGGTTCAGCTCAGCTACTGTCACCTCACCTCCCCGATCAGTGGCCGTGTCGGCCTCCGTCTGGTCGATCCCGGGAACACAATCTTTTCTGGGGGATCCAATCCGATCGCTGTCGTGACACAGTTGCAGCCCATTACGGTTGTGTTCAACGTGGCTGAAGACTATCTCGGTCAGGTGCATGGCGAGATTACGCGTCGGCGGGGATTGGAAGTGGATGCCGTCGATCGATCGGATTCGAAGAGAATTGCGACCGGCAAACTGCTCACACTCGATAACCAGATTGACACGTCTACGGGGACGGTTCGTTTTCGCGCGCAGTTTGGGAATGCCGATCTGGCTCTTTATCCGAATCAGTTCGTGAACGCGCGCCTGCTCGTCAAAACGCTCCAGAATGTCGTCCTAGTCCCTTCGTCCGCCGTGCAGCATAACGGCACGCAGGCCTTTGTGTATGTCATCAGCGGCGACGCCGCCAAGCTCCATCCAGTGACCGAGCTCGCAAGCGAAGGTGACATCACCGCAGTCGGCGGTTTGACGCAAGGAAACATTGTGGCGCTTACAGGATTCGATAAGCTGCAGAACGATACCCGGGTCATCATCCAGGAGCACACCTCCTTCGGAGGAGATGCGCCCGCAAAACAAGCCGGGGTGGCTCAATGAACCCATCCCGCATCTTCATTGAGCGCCCGATCGCTACAGCCCTATTGATGGCAGCGATCCTCGTCATCGGCCTCGCGGCCTACTCCGGACTGCCTGTGTCCGCGCTTCCGGAGGCCGATTACCCCACCATTCAGGTGCAGACCTTCTATCCGGGCGCAAGTCCCGACGTCATGGCGTCCGCAGTGACCGCGCCACTCGAGCGGCAGCTGGGAGAAGTCGCTGGTCTCACGCAAATGACCTCGACCAGTTCCGACGGCAGCTCGGTCATCGTCCTTCAGTTCACTCTCAGTCTGAACATCGACGTAGCCGAGCAGGAGGTGCAGGCTGCGATCAATGCGGCGCAAGGGTATCTGCCGACTGATCTTCCAGTACCGCCTGTTTACAGCAAGTCGAACCCGGCTGATGCGCCTGTTCTTACACTTGCCCTGACCTCCGACACCATGCCGCTTTCGAAGGTGGAGGACCTTGTGGATACAAGGCTCACTCCCAAAATTTCACAGCTGACCGGCGTGGGCCTGGTAACCATCAGCGGCGGGCAGAAGCCAGCAGTGAGGATTCAGGCAAACTCCGTAGCGCTTGCATCCTACGGAATCAGTCTTGAAAATATCCGGACCGCTCTGGCTACAACAAGCGTGAATTCTCCTAAAGGAAGCTTTGACGGGCCGACGCAGAACTTCCAGATCAATGCTAACGATCAACTGCTCACCAGCGCGGGTTATCAGGATGTCATCGTAGCCTACAAGAATGGCGCCCCGGTCAAGCTCACCGATGTCGCGAAGATCACAGACGGTGTCGAGAACACGAGACTGGCTGCCTGGATGAACAAGACCCCAGCGGTGATTGTGAATATCCGGAGGCAGCCGGGGGCGAACACGATCGCTGTAGTCAATGAGGTCGAACAACTACTTCCGAAGCTGCGAACTTCTCTGCCGTCGTCGATCAAGCTTCAGATCCTTAGCGATCGAACCACCACAATTCACGCATCAGTCCGAGACGTTGAGTTCGAACTGACGTTGACAATCGGCTTGGTCATCATGGTGATCTTCGTCTTTCTGAGGAACCTGACCGCCACGGTTATTCCCAGCGTCGCAGTACCGCTCTCGCTCATTGGAACGCTCGCCGTCATGAGCGCGCTTGGCTACAGCATCAACAACCTAACAATGATGGCATTCACGATCTCTACTGGCTTCGTGGTCGACGATGCCATCGTCATGATCGAGAACATCTCGCGCTATATGGAACAAGGTATGTCTCCAATGGAGGCCGCGCTCAAGGGCGCGGGCGAAATTGGTTTCACGATCATCTCTCTGACCATATCTCTGATTGCCGTGCTGATCCCTCTGCTCTTCATGGGAGATATTGTCGGACGCCTCTTTCGCGAGTTCGCAGTCACGCTAAGCGTCACCATTCTTATCTCGGCCGTAGTTTCGCTGACCCTGACGCCCATGATGGCATCCCGGCTTCTGCGCCACACACCGGAATCGGAACAAAACCGGTTCTACCGATGGACTGAGGACCTATTTAGGCGGATTATCGATAGCTACGGGCGCAGCCTTCGATGGGTCCTTCGCCATGAGACTCCGGTACTGATCGTCGCTGCATCGCTGCTAATACTGACGGTTGTGCAGTACATAGAGATCCCCAAAGGATTCTTCCCAACCCAGGACACCGGCATACTTCAAGGAATCACGCAGGCACCCGAATCGGTTTCCTTCGCTGCGATGTCTCAGAAGCAGCAGCAACTCTGCGCCGAAATCCTGAAGGACCCGGCGGTTGCAAGCCTGTCATCTTTCATAGGGGCGGACGGCACCAATACGACGCTCAATAGCGGACGAATCCAGATCGATCTGAAGCCGATCGATCAGCGTCATGTCAACGCCAGTGAAGTGATTGCGAGATTACAGAAACGTCTGCGAAATCAGGTTCCGGGTATAACGCTGTATCTGCAGCCGATCCAGGATATTACCGTCGATGATCGTGTCAGCCGGACACAGTATCAGTTCACGCTGGAAGATGTTGACATCCAGGAGCTCAACGAGTGGACCGCCAAATTTGTGGCTGAACTCAATAAGCTGCCCCAAATTACTGACGTAGCTACGGACCAGCAGACAAACGGAGTTGGTTCTCATCTCGAAATTGACCGGGCGACCGCATCGCGTTTCAACATCACACCAGACCAGATTGACTCCACCCTCTACGATGCGTTTGGACAGAGGCAGATCAGCACGCTATACACGCAAGCGAACCAGTACCACGTCATTCTTGAGGCGCTTCCTGATTTTCAGAAAAGTCCAGCTAGGCTGAACGATATCTACCTGCAGAGTTCTTCGGGAGCGTCGACTACAACGCAGAGTGTTTCAGGACGCAGCTCCGCCAACACGACGACCAGTGTCGCTACACTGGTTCCGAAATCTGGTTCCGCGCTCTCACCGACAACCTCCCCCAGTCCTCTGTCGAATAGCACGGGGAATTTGTCTTCAATCTCGGCCACAGCTAATGGCAACGGCTTATCGGCATCGAACGCAACGAGCCTCAGTTCGACTACCCCATCGAGCTCATTGTCATCTTCATCTTCTTCAAGCTCCGGAAGCCAGTCGGCGGGATCGCAAAGTTCCGCTGGGGCATCCTCGAGTTCACCGACGCCCGTACCGCTCGCGGCATTCAGCCATTTCGTCACGACGACTTCGCCGCTTACCGTGACCCATCAAGGTCAGTTTCCCGTCGTGACCGTTTCGTTCGATGTTGCGAATGGATCGTCGCTGGGACAGGCGGTGGCCGCTGTGACGAAAGTAGAGCAGAAGCTCAAGATGCCCCCGAGTATACAGACGGGCTTCCAGGGGACTGCCGCGGCCTTTCAATCTCTCGGCTCCAACGAGGCCATGCTGATCCTCGCAGCCTTGGTAGCCGTTTACATCGTTCTCGGCATTCTTTACGAGAGCTTTATCCATCCAGTGACGATCCTCTCGACATTGCCATCCGCGGGCGTGGGAGCATTGCTTGCATTACGGCTGTTTCATCAGGACCTCGACCTTATCGCGATCATCGGGATCATCCTTCTGATCGGAATCGTTAAGAAGAACGGGATCATGATTGTCGACTTTGCTCTTGAGGCAGAGCGCAACGGTGGTAAGTCCTCCGAAGAGGCTATCTTCGAGGCTTCCAAGTTGCGGTTCCGTCCCATCCTGATGACGACGCTCTGCGCCTTGTTTGCCGGCATTCCTCTTGCCTTCGGCTCCGGCATCGGCTCGGAGCTTCGCCGCCCACTGGGTATCGCGATGGTCGGAGGACTGCTGGTGAGCCAGGTTCTGACTCTGTATACGACACCCGTCATCTATGTTTTCTTTGATCGGCTTGGTCAACGCTTCGGAAGCCGGAAGCCAAGTGAGCCCAACAGTGAAGCTCTGGCGGAGCAGGCATGAACATCACCGACCTCTTCATTAAGCGACCCGTCGGTACAACGTTGTTTGCGATAGGCATTGCGATCGCGGGAGCGATAGCGTTCGCCGTACTCCCGGTCGCCTCTTTGCCTCCCGTGGACTTTGCTACCATCACGGTCGCCGGCGCTCTACCAGGGGCAAGCCCGGAGATCATGGCGTCCTCCGTCGCGACCCCCTTGGAACGGCAGTTTGGTCACATCGCTGGGATCACTCAGATGACCTCATCGAGTACCCTCGGCGTCACCTCGGTTACATTGCAGTTCGATCTCACCCGCAATGTGGATGGCGCCGCTCGTGATGTCCAGGCGGCCATCAATGCAGCACGCAGCTATTTGCCTGCCAACCTGCCGGCCAATCCGACCTATCGAAAGGTGAATTCGGCGGCCGCCCCCATTCTAGTGATGGGCCTGAGCTCGGACGTACATGGGCCAGGCGAGCTTTACGATACGGCATCCTCAATCATCATGCAGAAGGTGTCGCAGATTCAGGGAGTCGCTCAGGTCCTAGTTCTCGGCAGTTCACTCCCTGCCGTACGTGTCGATGTCAATCCACAGCAGCTCAATGGCTATGGACTGGGCATGCAAGACGTTACGCAAGCCATTTCGCAGCAAAATTCTAACCGCCCAAAGGGTCAGATTAGTGACGACCAGACGATGTCCGACATCACAGCGAACGACCAGATCTCGAAGGCAGCCGCCTATGCGCCTCTGGTAATCGCGAACAAGGATCAAGCTGTAGTTCACTTGCGGGATATCGCGCACGTATATGACTCGGTTCAGACCGTCCGCTCAGCCGGTTTGGTAAATGGGAAGGCGGCGATCATCCTGCTCGTGTATCGGCAGCCCGGAGCCAACGTCATCGACGTAACGGATCGGGTCAAGCGACAGCTCCCCTCCATTCGAGCCTCTATTCCGAGGGGCTCGGATCTGGACATTGTGGACGACCTCACCACGACCATCCGGGCATCGGTAACAGATGTCGAGCGCACGCTAATCATCTCGACCTTTCTTGTCGTTGGGGTCGTCTTCATCTTCCTACGCAGTCCCCGAGGAACCTTGATCCCGGCTGTTGCGGTGACGGTATCGCTGATCGGGACGTTCGGCGTGATGTACCTCTGCGGTTTCAGTCTCGATAATTTGTCTCTCATGGCCCTGACGATCTCGACGGGGTTCGTGGTCGACGATGCCATCGTAGTGATGGAGAATGTCACCCGCCACATCGAAGAGGGGATGCAGCCAAGGGAGGCTGCGCTGAAAGGCGCAGGAGAGGTTTCGTTTACCGTTCTCTCGATGAGTTTGTCCCTGATCGCGGTCTTCGTACCAATCCTCTTCATGGGCGGGCTGGTAGGGCGTCTCTTCCATGAATTTGCGGTCACACTCGCAACCGCGATCGCCGTTTCAATGGTCATCTCTCTGACGATCACTCCGGTCATGTGTGCGTACATCCTCCGCAATGAGAAAGGGACGAAACACGGCTACTTATATCGTTTGAGCGAGCGGGCGTTCGATACCCTGTCGGCGGGGTATCGCAGAAGTCTCGCCTGGACACTGGATCATCCCGGGCTTATCCTCACAATTTTTCTACTCACTTTCATCTTGAACGGATTGGTGATTGTGCGCGTTCCCAAGGGCCTATTCCCACAGCAGGATACAGGCACCCTTATAGGTGGAATCCAGGGTTCACAGGACGCCTCCTTCGGTTCGATGAGCACGTCCCTTCGCGATGCGGAAAACATCATCAAAGTCGATCCTGCTGTAGCAGCGGTTGCGGGCTTCACCGGTGGTCAGGGCGGCCCTGGCGCGGGCGCAACCAATACCGGCTTTCTATTCATGAGTCTGAAGCCCTTGAAAGACAGAAAGATAAGCGGCGCAGCCGTACTCGAACGGCTCAGGCCGAAACTTGCTGTGCTTCCTGGCGCCTCCACATTTCTGCAACCGTACCAGGATCTCACTGTAGGTGGGCGGCAGAGCAATGCGGCCTACCAATACCAGCTTTCAGCCGATACGGTCGATGAGCTGAGCGAGTGGGGTCCCAAGCTCCGTGAGCAGATGATCGCAATGCCTCAACTCAAGGACGTCAATACCGATCAACAAAATAGCGGCCTTGAGATTTTGCTCAACTATGACCGCGCTACGTCTGCCCGACTTGGAGTTACGCCGCAGTTGATCGATAACTCGCTCTACTACGAGTTTGGCGAGGCACAAGTTTCTACCATATACAGCCAACTCAATCAGTACTACGTCATCCTGGAAGCTGCGCCCCAGTTTTATCGCAACCCAAGCACCCTCGACTCCACCTACGTTCATGTGTCGGGAGGTGGCTCGGTTCCCCTTGCAGCGATTGCAACGAAGCACACCTCGACATCCCCATTAGCGGTCAATCACACCGCCTTCTTCCCGTCCGTGACGATTTCGTTCAACCTCGCGCCGGGAGTCTCTCTTGGGCAGGCCACCGATCAGATTACGCAAATGGCACAACGCATTGGCGTTCCTTCTTCAATCCGAACGCAGTTCGCGGGGACCGCCCAGGCATTTCAGAGCTCCCTCTCGAGCGAGCCTATGCTGGTCGCCGCAGCCTTGCTCGCGATCTACATCGTTCTGGGAGTTCTCTACGAAAGCCTGATCCATCCCATTACGATCCTAACGACCTTACCGTCCGCCAGTGTCGGAGCAATTCTGTCCCTCATCGTTTTCAAGAGCGAGCTCGATGTAATCTCGCTGATCGGTATCTTTCTGCTGATCGGCATCGTGCAGAAGAACGCCATTATGATGATCGATTTCGCGTTGCAGGCAGAGCGCGAACAGGGCAGGAGTTCTAAAGACTCCATCTTTGAAGCCAGTGTCCTTCGCTTCCGCCCGATTTTGATGACGACGGTCGCGGCGCTTCTCGGAGCATGTCCGCTGGCGTTCGGCCATGGGACCGGTTCTGAACTCCGTCGTCCGCTCGGCATCGCGGTTGTTGGCGGCTTGATCTTCAGCCAGGTCCTTACCCTGTACACCACGCCCGTGATTTACCTCTACTTTGACCGGCTCTCACAAATGTTTGGACGCAACCGCAGAGCGACCAAAGACCGGACGCCTGGAAGCGCGACCGCCTAGGAAAGGCAACTTATGAACTTTCGCTCATCTCGTTTATCCCCCCCTTCACGTCTGGAGACACTGATTGCGTGCGCATTGGGAACCGTCTTTTTGCAGGGATGCCTCGTTGGCCCAAAGTATAAAGTGCCCAATGTGCAGGCACCTAGTGCTTATAAAGAGGTTGCTCCGCAGCAGGCACCGGACGGTTCAACCTGGGGGCCGGCGAAGCCCAACGACGCTTCGCTCCGCGGGAAGTGGTGGGAGATCTATCGAGAGCCAGAACTCAACAATCTCGAAGACAAGTTGAATGTAGATAATCAGAACATCGCGCAGTCGTTCCAAAACTTCATGGCAGCGCGAGCCTTGGTACGGCAGGCCCGCTCCAACTACTTCCCAACTGTATCTGCCTCGGCCTCTTATACCCGGGCGCGTACTTCAGGAAGCAAAGGTACTGCACAGATTACCGGCCAAAACCCAAACAGCAACGACTTCAGCCTCCCCATCGATGTCTCCTGGCAGCCGGATCTATGGGGCCGAGTACGTAATACTGTGCGGGAATACGCCAATGCGGCACAGGTCAGCGCTGCCGATCTGGCGAATGAACGCCTCTCCGAGCAAGCGAACCTCGCCATCTACTACTTCGGGCTCCGTGGCCAGGATGCGCAGATCGCTCTCTATCAGCAGACCATCGAGGTATATAAGAAGAGCCTCATTCTAACCGAAACCCTCAACACCACCGGGGTTGACAATCAGCAATCCGTGGCGCAAGCGGAGCTGAATCTCAAGAGCGCCGAGTCAGCCCTCACCAATCTCCGCATCGCCCGTGCACAATACGAACATGCGATCGCTCTCTTGATTGGTCAGCCGGCATCGAGTTTTTCACTGCCGTCGAAACCCCTCACGACTCCCGCTCCGGCAATTCCTGCAGGCTTGCCCTCCGAACTTCTTGAACGTCGTCCTGACATCGCGGCGGCAGAACGAACGATGGCGCAAGCCAACGCTCTGATTGGCGTCCAGACGGCCGCGTTCTACCCATCGTTCAGTATTACCGCTGAAGGTGGAATGGAAAGTTCCACTGTTGGGAACTGGTTTACCTGGCCAAGCAGATTCTTCTCAATAGGTCCATCCGCGTCCGAGACGATCTTCGACGCAGGCTCCCGGCGTGCTCTTCTGGACAACTATAAAGCCCAATATCAAGCGGATGTTGCCGCCTATCGACAGATCGTATTGACCGCATTCCAACAGACGGAGGATTACCTGGCATCGCAGCGGCTCCTCGCAGAGCAGCTTAGGCAACAACAGGCGGTCATTGACGCAGCTCAAAAATATTACGATCTGGCGATTACTCGCTACAAAGTCGGTGTCGATTCCTATCTTGACGTTTCTACCGCCCAGACATCCCTCTTAACCCAGCAACAGACCGCCGTCACGCTAAGGACGCAACAGATGACCAGCAACGTCCAGCTCATCGAAGCGCTCGGCGGCGGATGGAATCAATCCCAACTCCCCTCGGAGAAAAACGTCGCCTCTAAATGAGGCAACAGGCTATGAACTATCTTACTAACATCGAACCATCGGAGGTTTCATGAAACGAATTGGCACGTTCCTTGCCTTGCCCGCCCTAGCCCTCTTGCTAACCAACACCATCGGCTTCGCTCAGGATCATCATGATGATCACCCTCCCCAGCGCGATAACCCCCAGCGCGATAACCCCCAGCGCGATAAGCCCCAGCACGGTACCGCCCAGCGCTATGACTCCCCGCGCGATAACCACCGATTCGTTCAACATCGCGAATGGACGAGGGGTGCTCGCATGAACCATGATGACTGGGCCCGAGGCGAGCGACTAGACTATCGGCGTTATCACCTGAATGCGCCGCCAAATGGATATGAATGGCGCCACGTCGACGGGAACTACGTAATGGCTGCCGTCGCGACCGGTCTGATTGCTAACGTCGTGGTGGCTTCAGCAGTCCGCTAGAGCTCGAGGTTGCACAAAGGTAAGACATATAGCCGTTGGGTCCTTCCAGCGGCTATATACTTTTGATTTACTTACTGGATCGAATCTCACCCGCTCGCCGGCTCTACTCGTTTGGAGCATCCGAAACTGGCTTCATTCCGAGCACGCAAAGAAAGACGCCACCGACGAAGGCGCAGCTTTCGATTACGTGTGTGAGACCCGCGGCTTTCCGGAGGGAGCAATGGAACAAAGATCTTAGAGTCCCGTAATCGCGTTGTGAAGAGCAACTCCAAACGGCCGTGCAGAGACAAATTATGCCGGTTGCGAGACATGCCCATCGCACGATGACTAATGCGTTTTTCATATCAGATCCTGGTTCAAGCCTGGGAGTTCCGTGGGTTGGACTGATGCCTCTCTTACATGAGCAAGAGAGGCTTTTGTTGTGTCGACGCGCAGGCGACTTCAGTCGGTTGACACCTCGTGTGAAGAATCAGACCAAAGATGATCGACAAGGCCAACCAAAAAGCGCGAGCCGTATTGGCCCTTCCAGGATGAGTGCGCAGCAATCTTGCGTCGTCTTCCAACTCTTCATCCCGCGCGCGTCCCTCTTCCATAGTCGCAACTTCGCTTCGTCGTTTAGTGACTCCCCGGGGCGACGAAACGAACCCCTCGAAATATCAACGAGGCTGCATCTCGTGCAGTCTACGAGGGCGGTCCCGCGGGGCCGTCCTTTTTCATCACTTTATTGACACGCTTAGAAATGTCCTTGGCGATGTCGCGTGCCAGATTCAAACTATCGGAGTCACCTCGCTTACTCTTCTTAATGTCTTTCTCCAGAACGATTACTCCGTGCGAGTCGTCGAGCTTGACATGAAAAGTAACCGAGGTGACTCCAACAAACATTCCCAGCGGTCCGGTAACGGCACGCAGGGTCTGATTTCCTTTGGTAAACCCGACAACAGCGATATGGAGTGTGAGCGCCGGGCACCTAGCCGCCACTGAAGTATCGCCAGGCCTCACATAGCTGTCGGCGAGGTCTGTCGTGCTCAGAACGTGATGAATATGCTCGTAGAGCAGAACGCGATACTCTGCGGGAAGATCAACACCTTCTACCTTTACCGACGCAAGCAGGACGGTGTTCGGCACTGGTGCTGCTGCATTGCAAGCAACCGGATCAGGGATCGGATGTGGTGGAGGAGTTCGTGCTGTGATCGCACTTTTAAAGGCGTCTCCGCTCTTTACAGGGAGGGCGAACACCGCTCCGTGGTAGCCACCATGGATGTCCCTAAACTCGATGCTAAGAAGATCGACCTGCTTCTGAGAAGCGAGGGAAAAGACCGGACCGACCCCATATGGCATCTTGCGAGCCACGGCACCGGCCTTTCCTCCTGCTTCTGTGCGCTGTCGACCCACAAAGACACCAACAATCCTCTTGTACGGAATCGAAGCGCGAACGTCGCTTGTGGTGAACTCAACCGTGTCCTTAGTGAGCTTGAGCACGCCGGTAACCGCTGGCTTCGTGTCGGATAATCCGATCAGATGGATCGCATTGGGGATGGACGTCGGGTCCGCAGTCGCTTGTTCGTCGATCGATGTCTGGTCGACTGGTTCTTGTGCATGGACGATTACTTGACCGGTAAGGGCAAATGCCAGGACTGTGCAAACTCGCGCTGTTATGAAATATCTCAAAGATTTATCCTTTCGTGTAAGCCATCACAGCCTCGCGCGCAAAAGTGACCCAATGGATGAGAGTTCCTGTTCGGCGCCCATTGGGTCGGCTCGAGGCCGGTCGTCCAACTAGGAGGACCTTGGCTTGTTCGTACGTCTGCGAGCGAATGGATGGTTGCAACCTGCGATGCTCCAGATTCGACGTAAAGCACATTTTCAATTTAGTGCGACGTCTTTGATTGATGTAGCCCAACCGTCGGCAGCCGATCCTGGATCGGCCTTATTGGACCGGCCTTGAGAAGTCCGAGGAAACTGTTGCGATCTGAAGCTTTTTCCCAACTGCGTTGATCGTGGTAACGCTTGGATAGACCGTCCCGTCCGCGAGTTCGGAGAATCGAACATCGGCCGTGAGGGAATCTTGTGGGCCATCAAAGTATGTTTGAACCACGATTCTCTGGATCTGTAGACTATCGGGATTTATTGTGAGACGAAGCTGGTCGCCTGGCTTGGCGTAATCGTTGACGATGACGGTGAACCCTGCGCTCTGTTCGTGCTCATAGTCCACTCGCCGGGTGTGCAGCGCATCCTTGAGCCGCCCATTATTGAGTGGGAGGTACAAAGCGGTAAGACCGCCCACTTGAGCCATTTCTTCGTGGAATTCCTCAAGCTTCTTTTTTATGATGTGTTTCTTCAACGGACTGCCGCTGATCTGGGGTTCTCCTGATCCGCCCATCGGCTTCTTGATCAAGTGGCCATCGGCGGAATAGCTACAGAGCGACTGCTTGGGTTCCTTGGCCTTTCCGTCTATGGTGAGCGTGGTCGCTTCGATCCACTGATACGAATGCAGTTGTTGCTGGCTTCTGGCCGATGCTTGCTCCATGATTTGCAGTCTCTGCTCCAAGGGCAAACGCTGCGTCTGCAGTGCTACCTGCCCCAAGGCGGCTGGAAGGAAACAGAGCGCCAAAACGATCATGCTCATTCTGCGTGGAACGTTCTTACTTGACATGGCTCTCCTGGAGTTATTGCTCGTGATCCTGAGAACAATCCTTCGGTCGTATAGACCTAGGCACGGTTGCATTGAAGGTCACAAACTACTGACTCAGAATGACTGGCCAGACTATTTACAGCTCCGCAAGGATCTCTCCGTGGTTTCTCATTTCGAACTTCACCTCTTCAGACGCGGCAAAGTATGATAAGTAGCGGCAAAGTTTGTCGAGTTTTGTCTAGTGGCTGCTTCCGTAATGACAAACAGCAATATTTGTCATTCGCACGCGATAGCATATCTTCAGGGTTGTGGGAGAGTTGTCTTCTTGTCTAGCGGTCAGCAACGCGCAGCTAATCTAACCACAGGCAGCGGGAGGAGGCATTGCTTCCAGCGTCCCGAGAGAAGGCCGTCCCTACCCGAACGAAGCAACACAGCATGCTGGGTACACGTAAATGAAGGAAGATCGCGAACCTGTGGCGAAGCTGCGCAAAAGCCAGGTCAATGATGAGTGCAATAGAAACACAGGCACCGTTCGCAACTATCGGCACTCGCGCAATGCCGATGGCGGGATAAATTCGATCTGCACGCGCTGCGGTATCCTCATCGCAAGTTCCCACGATGAATGGAACCTGCTTGCCGACGAACATCAACACACGTGCAAGACTGGCGAGAATCCAGGCTAAAGAATACCTGCCTTCAATCCTGCGTCCAGCAGTCGAAAAAGACGACGTACATCGGCCGTTCTTGGATCTCCAGCAAACTTCATGACGCGGTCGGCATTCACAAAACAATGCATTGCATCCCACAGAGCGGTTGCGGCCGATGGAACACGGCGGATGCGATAGATCTTATTCGCAACGCTATCCTGCAGTATCGCTATAAGTTGTTCATGCAAGGCAGCTTGATATCGCTGAATGACGAGGGTATTACCCTTTGCCAGAAGCCGATACATCAAAAACAGTTCTGGATCGTCTGTATAGAGTCTTGACAGGAGGAGAGATAAAGTCGTCATCCACTTCTCGAGGCGTCGATCAGCAGGAGTTGAACTTGAGGCAATCTTTTCCAGAGGGATAAAGATGGCATTCAACCAGATCTCGGTAACGGCCTCCTGAAGTGCGCTCTTGCTCTTAAAGTGTCGGTATACATTCGGATGGCTCATGCCCGCGCGAGCAGCCACATCAAGAACCGTGACTTTAGCCGGCCCGTGCTTCCGTAGTAAAGCAGTCGCCGCAGCGAGGATGCGCTCGCGGGTCTCATTTGGAGGAGGAGTAGGCACACCCCAATGATAGACGCGCACGGCACCCGTGGCGGACTTTTCCGTCACGTCCTTCAGGAATGATTACGGCGCGCCTCGAGATTCATTTCTCAGAGGCAGTTCTCCAGAAGAACGGCCGGGGCACATCCCATGGCGGCTGAATCGACCCTATTGGGGAGGGGAAAGCCGGATCCCTTATGGATTAATGGCGCGGATGACATTATTCGACAATTGTCATCGCCAGAACGCGAGACAATTGATATGTGACGCGCATCTCAGCCCAACATTCGGCAAAACCATCGCCTCTGCTTCTGATCGATGACGACCGCTCGCTGGCATCGTTGGTCGCGGACTACTGCTCGGAGGACAAATACACGGTCACTTCAGCGGAGACTGGCGAGGAAGGCCTCGTGTTAGCCAGGCAACAGCATTTCGTTCTGGTTATTCTTGATGTCATGCTTCCTGGCATCGATGGCTTCGAGGTACTGAAGCGCCTTCGTCGTACGTTAAACACTCCGGTCCTCATGCTTACAACTCGCGGGGCCGCAATGGATCGAGTTCAAGGGCTCGACGGCGGCGCGGACGATTATCTCGCCAAACCTTTCCAGCCAGAGGAACTGGTAGCGAGAATCAGGAGCATTCTCCGCAGAGTGCATCCGAAGGAGACTCCGAGCCGCTACTCCGTCGGCGATATCACGGTTGACGAGACTGAGCGTTCGGTCACCCTGAGCGGCCAGCGACTCAACCTTACCAGCTCGGAGTTCCAACTCTTGACATTGCTTCTCACCCATCTTGGCGATCCATTGTCCCGCGAAGAACTCATTCCGCGCGTCTTTGGTCGGGATGCATCGAGTCTCGATCGCAGCATTGACAACCTTGTGAATAATCTCCGCAAGAAGCTTGGGATGCGTTCGGACGGAGCGGACCGGATCAAGAGTGTACGCAATGTGGGCTACACCTATGTGAGCGCAACTGTCGGAGCAGATACTCAGTGAAACTCTTCATCCGGCTCTTGATTGCATTTTGGAGCATTATCCTCTTAGTCATTGTGACAGTTAGCCTGGCGCCTTCATTGTCGCTTGCGGTCAACAATGTACGCCTGAGAGAAATTCCTCTCGCCACCCTTCAGACCTGTGCGCGCGATGCCGTGAAACGCTACCGGGAGCTTGGAACTGAGGCTCTACACCAAGAGAATTCGAACTGCTATCGAGGGCGGCTGGTATTGCCCGGGTCAGATCCGGTGCATGATCTCGCCGGCCAGCCCCTGACGCATGAGGAGACGATGCTCGTACGCTCGGCTTTTCATGGGTCAGAGACGGCAATCGATGCCCAGCCCGATGTCACGGTCGTCGCCTCACGCGCCGAGACGACCAACGCAGATTCCTACATTTTTATCACGAGCATACCCGTGTCCCACCATGCTTACGTCCTTTGGAATCTCGAGCGGCTGTTCAGGGCGGTGGTGATATCCGGCCTGCTCTCTCTGATGATTACCGCATACGTAGCACGCCCCATCACGATCCTGACGAGGGTAGCTGAACAGTTCGGTGCGGGCGATCTAAAAGCTAGGGTGGCGTCTTCCACCATCAGACGCAAAGATGAACTCGGTGACCTGGGCAGGGTCTTCAACCAAATGGCCGCACGCATCGAGTCGCTCGTCGAAAGGTACAAGAGCTTCCTTGCCCACGCATCCCACGAGCTTGGCTCCCCACTCGCGCGACTGAATATTGCGCTTGCACTTGCAAGACGCAGGGCTGGACCTCACCTTGAGGCGGAGCACGATCGCATTGGACATGAAGCGGAGCGACTCAGCAGCCTAGTACAGGAATTACTCTTACTCGCCAGGCTTGAGAGTGGCAATGAACTCAGCCGACACCCAACCCGATTCGATACGGCAAAGCTCATCGAAGAAGCTTGCGAAGAGGCTCGATTAGAGGCCGATCAAGAGCAAAAAACCGTTCAAATTCATCGGCATGATGGATTCCATGTAGAGGGGTATCCGGATTTACTGCGCAGAGCGCTCGATAATGTTCTTCGCAACAGCCTGAGATTCGTGCGACCTGGTGGGTGTGTTGAAGTTTCGTACTTTCGAAACGGCATGGTAACTGGCATGATCCAGATTCAGGACGACGGCCCCGGTATCCTGCCCGGACAAGAGGAACTCATTTTTGAGCCCTTCGTCACATTGTCCGGCAATGGCAATCAGCGACGAGGTTCTGGTCTGGGACTTGCCATCTCGCGTCAGGCGGTCTTCGCGAATAAAGGAAAGATCTATGCAGAATGCCAGCCGGGCAAAGGTCTGACGGTCAGAATTGAACTCCCCATCGTGTCCACAGAGCCCCAGGCCGCTAGTGGGGTCGAGGCACCTTGGCATTTGAGGGACGAGAACAGCCTATGAACAAGTGGAGCTACTGCATGGGGGTGTTTCCCTCGCAAACGTTTGTACTGCGCATTCAACGGCTGCTGGATGAATAATCTGGTCGAGCTCACCTATCCCACCCTTTGGCTGCTGGTCTTTGCTAGTCAGCTCTGCCTTCCAGTACCCGCGACCATTTTTCTTATGACGGCAGGTGCTCTCGCCGGCCATGGCGAGTTCAGAATAGATCGAATCATCCTCGTCGGCATCTGTGGGTGTCTCGCCGGCGATCTCGTTTGGTTTGAAGCAGGTCGGCGATGGGGCAGCCGGATTCTACGGATGCTCTGCAGCTTTAGCAGCGATCCAGGCAACGCCGCCCAGCGAGCAAAACGAGTATTCAGGCGCTGGGGTCCGCGCTCCCTCCTTGTTGCGAAGTTCGTTCCTGGACTGGATGGTGTGACCCCTCCACTTGCAGGCATGGAGGGCATCTCGATTGCCTATTTTCTCGCCTATGATGCCGTCGGTTCTCTGCTATGGTGCGGCTTTTATGTCGGTGCTGGCTATATGTTCGCTGGGGAGCTTCAGACTGCAATAGCCTATGTCACCCGTTTCGGAAATATGGTCGCCTTGGGGCTCGGGGTTCCATTGCTTCTCTATGCAGGGTGGCGGGCAATGACCCTCATACGGATGATTGCTAGATTGCGCCTACGTAAGATCAGCCCATCGCTGCTGCGCAAAAGGCTGGAGCTGAATGAAAAAATCGCGGTGGTCGATCTCGTAAACTTCGAAGACAGCGGGCCATGTCCGGGCATCCCGGGGGCTATTCGGATGCACCCACATCGGCTCCGCGGTCCCGGCCGCGTTGAATTACCGAAAGGTCTGGATGTCGTTCTCTATTGTTCATCTGCTCGCGAATTAACCAGCGCCCGAGTCGCTCTCGCACTCCGAAAGAAGGGCGTTTCAGCAGTGTGGGTTCTGGAGGGGGGCTTGAACGCATGGAAGAAGTTAGGGTATCCCGTTGAGGCGGCCCCGATCTCCAACCGAGCGGCTATCGAACGCCTTGGTATTCGGGTTCTAGATAGTCAAAACCGACCATCGCCGGAATACATCAGTGAGTAATGGCGTCACTCTATAAGCGCTTGCAGGCGATATATGCAGCGAGTCAGCCAATACAGCGTTGGTCGAAACCCGTGCGTAGCCGATGAGCATGGTTGCGGAAAGGTATTGCCAATGACTTTATCACTGCAATACCTTTTTGCAACTCAAAATGCTGAAGTTTGAGCCCTCCCTGAGACCGTTGCACAAACGTTCGTTTGTGCAAGCCGAAGAATGTCTTTCGGTCGCGCAACACCCAAACTTCGACATTGCGACTTCTCGGTATGAAGCCGTGTCTGTGAATGGATTGGTGATTTTTGCATCCATCTTAAGCTTTTGATTCCCGAGAGAGCTGTTTTGAGGATGACTAAGGCTTAAGAAGGATCTTATTTGAGTCACCGAGTGCGACGATCGAAGCCGCTCCTGGCTTCCTTGATGACGTCCCAATTGTGTCCGATCCAATGGACCAAAGTCCGAATTGGCTCCAAAAGGCTCAGACCAAGAGGGGTAAGTTCATACTCCACCCTTGGGGGAACCTCCGCAAACACGTGACGTGACAGGAGGCCGTCCCGCTCCGCTTGGCGCAACGTAGTGGTGAGCATCCGTTGCGAGATACCGTCTATCGACCGTTGCAGTTCCGAAAAGCGCGCGCGATAGCCCGGCTTCCTCGAAAGCGCAACGAGGAGCAGGATGCTCCACTTGTCTCCGATCTTTGCCAGGAGGTCGCGAAGCGGCTCTGTTTCTTCACTTCTACACGTGAGAGCGGCTGGTCCTCCAACAGCGTTTTTGTTGGGCTTTTTCATAGGTTACTTCCAGCTCCGTTACTAAGATGAATGTGCCGTCTTCCCTAAACGTAGCACTCATTCCATGATGTAGGTATTGATTCGTAACTATTAACTCGCTCACATCGGGACTTTTGAATGACGGGCGAGTAAACCACGAGGCGCTCAGGCGTCTGCTTCACGAATGCAAGGAGATTCCAATGCGTGTATTTCTTACCGGGGGCACGGGCCTGATCGGTTCAGCCATCGTTCCGGAGCTCATCAACGCTGGGCATCAGGTCCTTGGCCTTGCTCGGTCGGAGACGAGTGCAAAAGCTCTTCTCTCCGCTGGTGCTGAGGTCCTGATGGGAAATCTCGAAGACCTCCACACTCTCAGGGACGGTGTGAGCCGGGCTGATGGAGTGATTCACTGTGCCTTCGAACTCGATTTCGCAAACTTTGAAAAAAATAGCGAAATTGAGAGGCTAGCCATTGCGGCTTTCGGTGCTTCGCTTGCAGGCTCTGATCGTCCTCTGATTGTTAGTTCGGGACTTGGGCTGGAAGCACCGACCCGTCCGATCACGGAGGATGTTGATTCGCCTGCCGTTTCAGCGTCACCTCGCGGTCCGGAACA
>Ga0302140_10000285_pt1 | contig 62322 bp, 61 predicted proteins | sample I_Bog_E1_1_FD_202095 | JGI IMG/M metagenome (GOLD analysis project Ga0302140, IMG submission 202095) | Peat permafrost microbial communities from Stordalen Mire near Abisko, Sweden - I_Bog_E1_1 | ecosystem: Environmental > Terrestrial > Soil > Wetlands > Peat | place: Sweden: Abisko, Stordalen...
CAGGGGATCGCAGAGATCAACGCCGCGCCCGTCGTCCACCGCTGGAACAAATTCGCCGCCCTCAATCAGGAAATACTTTAGTGAAACGTTATACTAGTAGCAACGACTCGGCGTAATCCCTGCGTTCATCCCCGAACAGAGCGCCAAATTTTTCCAGATGCTCGCCATCTACCAGTTGGTTCCAATAATAGTGGCCCGCTTCGTGACGGAAATGCCCCAATAGCGTTCGGCAGGGTTCGCCCAGATGAAGACGGGGATGATCCGGTTAGGGGGGCAGGCAACGCAAAGATCGCCCGCGGCGTCAACCGGCACCAGTCAGTTGCAGGCATCGAACTCAGCGTTGTCGCACAGTCGCACAGAAACTGTCTGCTCCAGAGGCGCCATCGCCGAATCCGCGGGTAAATATCCGGCCGGCTTCCGCAATTTTCGTGCCGGCGGCTTTCAAAATATAGAACGTGGCTGCAGTTCCGACATTTGAATAGCTTCATTCAGGCCGCGTTGCCGCCCCGCATCAGGTGGATGATCAGGAAGACGACCGCCACCACCAGCAGCAGATGAATGCCCCCGGCCACCACATGAAATGCCACCCACGCGACCAGCCAGATCGCCACCAGGACAAAGAAAAGGAACAGGAAAATGAAATCTGTGAAGATTCGCATAAATGGCGGACGCTCGACTCAGTGCACGACAATGGCCATCGTTTACTTTTAACTGAACCCGTGGTATATTTATATGACTGAGTAGTCATTATGTCCCTCGCCGGTAAAAGCAAGCACGATGTGGTTTCGGAATTTCGCTGCGGAGAGATCTTGGCCGCCGCCCGTAAGGTGTTTGCTGTCAGTGGCTTCAGCGAAGCAACGATGGACGCCATTGCGGCCGCTGCCGGAATCGCCAAGGGCACCGTCTACCTGTACTTCTCCTCTAAAAAGGATATTTACCTGGGGGCCCTGAAACAAGGCCTAACGGAATTAATGGACCGCACCCGGAATAACATGCATTCCGCAAATGGCATTCAGGCGAGGCTGCGGGCATTTGTACGAACGCGCATTGAATACGCGGAGGCGAATCGCGATTTCATCAAGATATACCATTCCGAATTTGGCAACCTCACCAATGCTGCCACCTGCGACAGCGAGTTTCAACAACTCTACCTCCAACAGGCGAAGGAACTCGAGAAAGTTCTGCAAAGTGCCATGGAGAATGGCGAGATCCGGCGTGTGCGAAGCGATTTTGCCGCATTCCTCATCTACGACATGGTGCGCGGAGTCATGACACAGCGATTGCTCGAATGGTCCACCGTTCCGCTCGAAGAGGACATCGAGTTGCTGAACGATCTCATATGGAAGGGGATTGTCGCCTGATGAAGCCCGTTGTGTGTTTCTGGATGGCCGCGATTCTGACACCAGGGTTACTCCCTGCGCAGAGCCGGTTTGAGGGCAGTGCCGCCGACGGCACGGCCACCACCGCTCGCCTGCCGCTCTCGCTGACCGATGCGATTGCACGCGGAATGAAAACCAACCTGGGCGCGCTGGTGGCCAGTCAGGATGTTCGAACCGCGCAGGCAGCGCGCGGTCTGGCGATGAGCCGTTTGCTACCGGACATAACGGCGGGCGTGTCGGAGACATCGGAACAAATCAATCTGGCGGCATTTGGCTTTAAGAATTTTCCAGGCATCGCGGAGATCGTGGGACCGTTTGCGCTGACCGATGCCCGGGCTTATCTGTCGCAGCCCATCCTGAATTTCAAGTCGATCTACAACGCCAGATCGGCCGCCGCTGAGCAGAAAGCCGCTGCGCTCTCCGTTCAGGATGCGCACGATGTGGTCGCGCTGGTGGTGACGGGCCTGTATCTGCAAACCGTGGCGGCAGCGAGCCGCATCGAATCCGGCAGAGCCCAGGTCACGGCCGCGCAGGCTGCTTACGATCAGGCCGCAGATTTTCTGAAGAACGGCACGGTACCGGCGATTGAAGCCCTGCGCGCGCAGGTTGAACTGCAGACGCAGCAACAGCGGCTAATCACGTACCAGAGCGACGTGGAAAAACTCAAGCTCCGCCTGGCGCGCGCCATCGGGCTGCCGGATGGCCAGGCATTCGATCTTACCGACGCAATTCCCTACTCGCCCGTTCCCGATCTGAAGCTGGAAGACGCGATTGCGCGGGCCTACACATCCCGCATGGATTATCACAGCCTGACGGCCCGTGTCCAGGCTGCGGAACTCGCACGCAGAGCCGTTGGCGCCGACCGTTTGCCTACGGCCGATTTTAGCGGCAATTACGGTGACATCGGTTCGGCGCCGGATAGTTCTCACGGAACTTACACGGCTGTGGTCAGCGTGAGCGTCAACGTCTTCGATGGCGGACGGATCAAGAATGAACTGCTACAGGCGGATGCGGAGTTAGAGCGACGGAAAGCCGAACTTGCGGATCTGCATGGAAAGATCGCATTCGAGATTCGTACCGCATATCTTGACCTGGCCTCGGCTGGCCAGCAGACGCAGGTGGCCCGCAGCACGGTGTCGCTGGCGCAACAGCAACTCACACAATCGCAGGATCGATTTGCCGCGGGAGTGACCGACAACCTGGAAGTAGTTCAGGCGCAGGAAGCCGTAGCGACAGCCAATGAAAATTATATTTCCAGCCTGTACGTATACAATGCCGCGAAAGCGACGCTGGCCCGCTCCATCGGAAACGCAGAGAAGACAATTCCATCGATTCTTCAGGGAGGAATTCAGTAATGGCCGACGCAGTTAAAACCGAACCTGTGGCGACGGAACCGGCAAAGACGACGCATGTGGAGGCAAGTGAGCCCACGAAGCGCTCCGGTTTGCCGGCCGCGGTGAAATGGATCGCGATCCTGGTAGTCGTGGCGGCTCTTGCCATCGGCGTCTCGATGTATCTTTCGTACGCCTCCGAGCGCGAATCCACCGACGACGCGCAGATCGATGGTCACATCTATCCGGTGAGCGCGATGATCGATGGCACGGTGCTGGACGTTCTGTTCGACAACAATCAGTACGTGCAGGCTGGAACGGTGTTGGGGCATATCGATCCGCGCTTCTACCAGGCTGCGCTGGAGAAGGCCCGCGGCGATCTGGCCGAAGCGAATGCCACGGAACAGGAATACCGAGCCGGCGTCCCGATCACTTCGATCAACACGACCACGCAACTCAGTGGCGCCGAAGCCGGCGTCGCCGAACAGAGCGCGAAAATAGCCACCGCACAGCAACAGGTCTATGCCGCCAATGAACGGCTGACCACCGCACAGGCGCGTGTTCGCGAGGCACAGGCCAACGCGGCAAAAGCAGCCAGCGACCTCGCGCGCATGAAGCCTCTGGTGGCAAAAGAAGAAGTATCGCGCCAGCAGTATGATGCGGTCGTCGCTGTCGCAGCTACCGCATCCGCCGCTGAAGATTCGGCAAGCAGCCAGGTGAAGGAAGCACAGCAGGGCGTGCAGGTCGCACAGGCTCAACTGGAGCAGGAGTGCGCCCACATGTTGGAGGTTCGGGCTCATGTGGACGCAGCGCGCTCGGGTCCGGAACAGATAGTCGCAAAACAGGCCCTGGCACAGGCGTCCGTCGCGCAGGTACAACAAAAGCAGGCGGCGCTGGATCAGGCGCAGATCGATCTCGGCTACACAACGCTGCGGGCGCCGGTGAACGGCCTTGTGAGCGAGCGATCCATGGAACCTGGCCAGACTGTGGGTCGCGGTCAGGCGCTCATGGCGATAGTGCCGCTCGAAGACGTCTGGGTCACCGCAAACTTCAAGGAAAGCCAGCTGGCCCACATGCATCCCGGTCAGCCCGTGGAAATCGAGGTGGACGCGTACGGCAAGAAGTACAGAGGCCACGTGGATAGTATTGCGGCGGCAACCGGCGCGCGCTTCAGCCTGCTGCCTCCCGAGAACGCGACGGGTAACTACGTAAAAGTGGTGCAGCGTGTTCCGGTGAAGATCTTCTTCGAAAAAGATCAGGACACGAACCACTTACTCAGGCCAGGCATGTCGGTAACGCCGACCGTATTGGTTAAATAATTCCAGTTACAAGGCAATTTCAGTTAGACCCAAGGAGACTGTTCCCTGCCCGGCCGCCAGGACAATTCGTCAGCTATTCCGCACATCAACCCGTGGATTGTTGCGATCGCCGTCATGTTAGGTACCTTCATGGAGGTGCTCGACACGACCGTGGTCAATGTGTCGCTGCCGCATATCGCGGGCAGCCTTTCCGCCACAATCGATGAAGCCACGTGGGTGATCACGTCGTATCTTGTCGCCAATGCCATGATCCTGCCGATTACCGGCTGGCTGGCGAATTACTTCGGGCGCAAGCGCCTGCTCATGATGTCGGTAACCGGGTTCACGGCCGCGTCGTTTCTCTGCGGACTGGCGCCTAGTCTGGAACTACTGATCTTCTTCCGAATTATTCAGGGCGCGGCAGGCGGAGCGCTTCAGCCGCTTTCCCAGGCCGTGCTGCTGGAGTCGTTTCCGCCGGACCAGCGCGGCAAAGCGATGGGCTTCTGGGGCCAGGGCATCGTGGTCGCGCCGATCATAGGTCCGGTGCTCGGTGGATGGCTTACCGACACTTATAGCTGGCGCTGGGTGTTTTACATCAACATTCCGGTCGGCATTGCGTCCATCATTATGACGTCTTTGTTTATCTTCGATCCGTCCTATATCAAGCGCACGTCTCAGCGCATCGATTTCTGGGGCATGGGTATGCTGGCCGTTGGAATCGCGTCGCTGCAGGTCATGCTCGATAAGGGGCAGGAGCAGGATTGGTTCTCGTCGCGCTGGATCGTGAGCTTGCTGGTAGCGGCGATTGTTTTTCTCGCGGCTTTCATTGTTCGGGAGTTGTGGACCGATCATCCCGTGGTTTCTTTGCGGGTATTCAAAGACCGAACTTACAGCACCGGCGTGTTTCTCATGACTCTGCTCGGCTTCGTGCTTTACGGCAGTCTGGTGCTGCTGCCAATCTGGCTGCAGACGCTGCTCGGCTACCCGGCGGTACAAGCCGGAATCGCCATGGCTCCGCGCGGTATCGGTTCATTCATCGGAATGACTGTGATTGGCCGCATCATGCACAAGTTCGACCCGCGAAAGTTTCTGGCCATCGGATTACTCGTCGGCGCCGCGACGCTCTATCAGCTTTCGACGCTCAGCCTGGATGCCGGCTACTGGGATTTCTTCTGGCCTCAGATGGTGCAGGGTATTTCGCTCGCCATGTTATTCGTGCCTCTGACCACAATCACGATGTCGAACATCCCGCGCGAAGGTATGGGTAACGCCACCAGCATGTTCAACCTGCTGCGAAATCTGGGAGGCGGCATCGGCATCGCAGGAGTCAGTACGCTGGTTGCGCGCTATTCGCAGAAAGAGATCAATATGCTGGGCGCGAATATAACGCCTTACAATCCAAAGGCCCGCGCCCTGATGTCGCATCTGGAAGCGGGCATGAAGGCGCATGGATCCGGCAGCGAAACCGCGGCCCGGCAGAGTTACGGCGCGGTATTCGGCATGATCGAAAGACAGGCCACCATGCTTTCCTATGTCGATGTCTTTCAGATACTGGCAGTGATCTTCGTGCTGATGGTGCCGCTCGTGATGCTTATGAGGAAGCCCTCGCATGCGGTAAAGCCCGCGCCGGTCCATTAACCCGCAGCGCATTTTTTTCGCTATCCTGTTACCAGACCGGTCATGAGATATCCAACATTTTTCGCCGCGATGCTGTTCTGCGTTTCGACGTGCATGGCGCAGCCGTCCACTGAGTTTCGTGCCGAAGGCACAGTCGTCGATGCGGAAACTGGACAGCCGATTTCAGGTGCACACGTGGAGATTGGCCGCCAGCACGGCTGCGATGCCGCAAGCGGGGGCAGCGCGACCACTGCTGATGACGGAACATTCAAGATTCCTTTGAAGACCAGCGGACCATTCACCGCCTGTGTACAGCGCGATGGCTACGTTACCGCGTCACAGGCGCTCACGCAGTGTTCTCCCTGCACAGCTACGATTCGCATCCATGCGGCAGCTAACATCAACGGCCGCGTCCTGTCCGCAGATGCGAATGAGCCGATCAACGGCGTGCTCGTGGAAGCGATACGCGTGACCGATTCTTTTGATATTGCAACTTCAAGAACGGCTGCGTCCGTTCGTAGTTCTCCAAACGGAGAATTCAGCCTCGGGCAACTGATGCCTGGCCAGTATTACTTCCGGTTCACTCCCGCTAATCCCGCCGCTCCACTTTTAATCGACGATGGGCATGATCCGACGGCGAAACCATTCGCAGTCCAATGGTGGCCCGGGGGAAATTCTTCGCACGGCGCGACCCCGTTTACCATCCTGGCCGGAACCAGTTTCCAATTGCCCGATATATGGATTCCCGCAGTTCCGAGGTTCCAGGTTTCAGGTACCCTCGAAGCAACCATCTGTCAGGCGGGCGATGCCTACAACGTTTCCATCGGCGAGCATCGCGGCACATCCGTCGCCATGATTCGCAGCATGATGGTTCGCTGCGGAGCTGAATTCAGCTTTGGCGATCTGGCTCCCGGTCGCTATGAAATCCGTCTGCTTCTGAAAGATGGCGGCGCCCCTGTCGCTCAGGAGGAGGCTGTCGTGACCGATCGCAACCTCGAAAGAAACTTTGCCGCGGCTCACGCGACGCCGTAGAGACATTCCCAGGCCACTATCGTTTCAGCTTCGGCTTCATCCCGGTACAACAGTATGCGAATCCCGTAGCCATCGACGTGCGCGACCGCCCCGTTGTCATTTCGCTTTGGCGCTATTCGGCGCGTGACCAGAATGCGGCGGCCGAGAACATCCCTCGCTATAGCTTTCGCGATGGGCAGCAGACCGGGATCGATGACGGACTGCATGACACGCTCGTCGCCCAGAAAGCGCTCCAGGTCTCTATACGGCTGTAACCCGCGCTGCCACTTATCCATCAGAACGCGATTGTCCGAATCCACGAATTCCGAATTTATCGCGCCCGGCACAGGATCGTAGATATGTCTCGCAGTACTCAGCCTGAGCAGAGTTGCAAGGCGTGGCTTCGCCAGCAAAGCGAAGCGATCGACCATCTCCTGCGCGTTCAAACGGCCATCTTTCCATCCCAGCGCGGCGATAAGTCCACGTGGATAGCGAACTGATCCAGTATCCGCATGACGATATGATCCACTATCTCGGCAACCGATTGCGGATGATTGTAGAAACCAGGCATGGGCGGCAAGATCGTCACACCCATGCGCGCCAGCTTGAGCATATTTTCCAGGTGGATTTCGCTCAACGGCGATTCCCGCACCACCAGCACCAGCTTGCGGCGTTCCTTGAGAATCACATCGGCGGCACGATGCACCAGGTGCTCGCCCTGTCCGCTGGCAATCGCCCCCAGCGTGCGCATGCTGCAGGGGGCGATCACCATGCCGTGGGTGAGGAAAGAGCCGCTCGAAACGGAAGCGCCCTGATCGTTAGGATTGTACGCATGCGACGCAAGCGCATTGACCTCCTCCACCGTTCGCGAGGTCTCGTGGACCATCGTCCGCGCGCCCCACTTGCTCATGATGAGGTGAGTTTCCATGCCAGCCTCGCGCATGACTTCGAGCAACCGCACGCCAATAATGGAGCCAGTTGCCCCGGTGATCCCGACTACGATGCGCCGCTGGCTCAATGAGCGGCCCCGGGCGCAATGGCGTCGGCAGTCACAAACGACACGCGAATATCCACGGGCAGGTTGCTCATACGCGCGATGGTTGCCGCCGCATCGGGCCTCAGCACCGCCAGTTTGTCGAACATCTGCTTAGCGCCGGCATAATCCCCCGTCGCCTCAATCATGAGCAGATCGTGCGCCAGATCTCTCACCGCCCCTTTGATCTTTGTCGCATCCAGTTCCCACACGCCGTTGCGGTAAACGAACGCGCCTTTGTCGATCAGATAGTTGAACTGCACCGCCATGCCTTTACCGTGCGCTTCGAGTAAGCCAAATCGCAGGGTACGGAATGACGATGCGAGATAAGTCGTATACAGACTCTTCTCATCCTGCTTCACGTAACCCTTATCCGCCAGGTACTGGAGCATGTAGAGACCCAGCACGTCGGCCTTCGCCTCTTCGATAGCGCTGTACAGATCCTTGAGTTCCTGTCTCGGCGTGGTCGCCTTCCCGTTAACCGTGATCTGATGCGGTCCGATGCCGTGGCTCATTTCGTGAGCCAGGATGTGGGTGAAGAACGCTTCGAACTGAAGCGATGCCTGCACCTGCGGCGCGAGCACCAGTTTCGCGATTGGCTTCAGCGTCGCTTCGAACTTCGCTTCCTGCACGTTGCGCAGCATGACCTTTTTGCTGCCTTTTTCGTGCACCACGCGCTCGTCGTTCGGCAGATTGTACGCCGCGGTTTTCACGCCGTGATCGCCATCTCCCGCTGCAATCACTTCATTGACTACGCGGATGGGCGACAGCGCACCCAGTTTCGGATTCCTGTATTGCGCGTCAATCGGCAGGTTATTCTCCACTTCCTGCATGTGATCGCCGAAGAATTTCAGCTTGGCCGTTTCCGCGTCGTCCCGGATATTGACGTATGATTCAAACGCGGCTTTGTAGCCAAATAACTCATCGTTATACGTTTCGTACGGACCGAACGTGATATCGATGGGCGCGTCCAGATCCATCCAGGCGATATCGCTGCCATAATAATCGTTGGACAGAAACGCCTGAGCCCGCGCCTGCAGAAAGGTTTTCAAAGTAAGATTGCCGGTCAGCACGGCCGCCTCGCGGAACAGACGGGCACAATCGCCCAGATCCTTCTTGTACGCATCCGAATATTTAACGGCCTTCAGCGTATTGCCCGGGCCGCGCTCGATGACCGTGAAAAAACCTTTCGCGTCCGCGCGCGCCGCAGGAGAAAGCGAAGCCGCCCAGGTTTCAAACTGCTTCTTGCTTATATCCGCGGGATAGAACCCGGCGCCCAGCGGCTTGCGCGCCGGAACGCCGGGCAGAAATGCGTTGTGATCGTCGAGATCGGAAAAAGGCCCCTTATAAAGCCAGAAAGCATCCAGCCTTGCCTTCCCCAGCGGCGTCGTATCCTGCTTCAGCTTCTCGTAGAGCGCGGGATTTCCCGCCCACATCTGACGCAGGAAGATGCGATCCAGTATTCGCGACGCCTCAATCAGCTTCGCCAGCGCGGCTCGGTCGCCGGCGGATAAGTGGCTCGTATCCACGCGAAGATCGACCGGCGCGAATTTCGCCATCATCTGTTGTAGTTCGGGAAGAGTCGCGTCAGCGGCGGATAGAGTCATGGCAATCAGAAGGCAGGATGCAATTTTCAGCTTAGTGGATAACATGAATCGGGCTCACGCCGGCATTTACAGGCGTCATTCGCATTGTATTACCTCTTCTCAAACAAGTAGTGAGACACCAGCCATTCTTTACCTTCCCGGTATCCCCACAGCTCCGCACACGCCATAAAGAAGACGCGCCAGCGCACGAACCAGCACAGGGCATTTTCCACGCCGTAAGTCCGCTCGAAGATGTCCAGAATCTCCCAGCGATTAGCGTCCATCGTCTCCAGCCACGCTTCTGCCGTCTTCCGATAGTGCACTCCGTCCAGGCGCCAGTGCTCCTGAATCGCAAAATCATCCTGAAAATGCAGCAGCAGATCGTCGCTGGGCATCATGCCGCCTGTGAAAAAGTGGCGGGCCATCCAGTCGCCGGGCCCGCGATCTTCAAACGGATATGCAAACGTACGGTGAGTGAAGATATGGACAAACAGCAACCCGCCCGGCTTAGTCCAGGACGCAATGCGTCGCATCAGTTCCTCGTAGTTCCGCATGTGTTCAAACATTTCGACCGACACGACGCGATCGAACCTGCGATCCGTCTCGAAGCGGTTCATGTCCGCTGTAACAATTTCGAGATTTTGCAGGCCAGACCGCACGCGCTCACCGTCGATGAATTGTTTCTGCGAATGCGAATTCGACACGGCCGCGATTTGCGAATTCGGAAACCGCCGCGCCATGTAAAGAGAAAGCGAACCCCACCCGCACCCCAGTTCCAGCACAGTCTGACCATCTTCCAGTCGCGCGCGGCGGCAGGTCAGGTCGAGCATCGCTTCTTCCGCGTCCGCCAAATTCTGAACCCCTTCCGGCCAGTAAGCACTGCTGTATTTGCGCCGCGGGCCGAGGCATTTGACAAAAAACGCGGCAGGCACCTCATAGTGCTGCTCGTTGGCGGCCTTCGTCTCAACAGCCACCGGACTGGCACGAAGTTCTTCGACGAACCGAAGCCGCCGCGCGCGTTGGCGTTCGGGATTTCCGGAGTCTTCCTCACGCAGACGCTCCCGCAACAATCGCCGGATGCCGGCGCGGATTACACTGTCGGGCAAGACATCGTTTTCGAGAAGCGTTTCAATCATAAAGATTTCGGAAACCACGGAATAAACATGCTGGTCGTTTGCTGGTACCGGCGATATGCGTCGCCCTTGCTGCGCAGCGCCTGCGCTTCAGTGGCCGGAATGCCCGTCACCTTCAGCAGAAAATAGAGAATCAGCACCGGCGACAGCAACCCGATCCAGCCCCATGGCGATGCCAGAGCGAAGAACGCATACGACATCCAGATCAGCGATTCGAAAAAGTAATTGGGATGCCGCGAATAACGCCACAAGCCCACCGCGCACAGTTTCCCGCGATTCGCGGGAATGGATTTGAACCGGCTCAACCGGGCATCGGCCAGAATCTCACCAGTCATCGCCAGCAGCCAAAGCGCCGCAGCGGCGAACTCCAGCCACGAGAGCGACGCGGTAGTATTGACGGACGCCAGAAGAAACGGCGCAGATAACACCACGCACAACAACGCCTGAAATTCAAAGAATCCCAGAAACTTCAGCGTAATTCCGGTCTTCCACTGTCGCCGCAGTTCCTGATAGCGGCCTTCTTCCGGATGCCCGATGACGCGCGTCATCAGCAGGTACAACCCTAACCGCAATCCCCAAACCGAAGCCATCGTTGCGATCATCCATGCGCGCACCGGATAACCTCCGCCAAACGCAGCATACAAAACCGCGAGCAGCGCCAGGCCGCCAGCCCAGCCCGCATCCACGATGGCCGCGTTTTTCATCGGCAGGTGAATCAGCCACAAAATCAGCATGAGCAGAGCAACCGCGGCGGTCCCTTCCGCCAGCAGCCGTATTATCATTTCGTCACCTCCCGAAGGCGCGCCAACCTGCGCAAGGGAGCCCGCAGCAACCAGTAAACCGGAAAGACCGCGACCATCCCCAGGATGGCCCAAACCGCCAGCGCATGCACGGTCGATGTCCACAACGTTGCGATGGCATTCCAAACATTGGTCTGAATCAGGTGCCGGATCCCATCGAGCGTGATGGGATTGCGCGCCGCCCCGAACATCCATTCACCCGCGCGAAAAAACGGAATCAGCAGCGCCAGTTGTAGCGGCAGCATCACGTAATTGACCACCTGAATCGCCGCCGGATTCAAACGCAGTAAGAACGCCGCCGCCATACAGAGGACGGTCGTCGATCCGATCAGCGGGGTGACACCGATAATGATGCCGAGCGCCAGCCCCAGGGAGATTTTCTCGGGCGTCACGCCTTGCCGCAGCAGCGAGAGCAACGGCCTACCGATTCTGTGCCTGAAAAACCCTCCAATCACGCGCGCCGCCACAGAACGGATTCCACTGGTTCGGCCGCCGGCAAGCGGAACAATTCGCGCAAAACGTAAGCGGACATCGCGATGTTTCCCAGGCACATAATGAGAACAAACCAGAGAATCCTGCCGCCTGTGCCGCGCTCCTTGTATACCACCCAGATATAGAAGGTGACGAATCCCGCATAAGCGTCGTAAAGCGTCGCGACCGCCCACGGGTTCGCCGAGAAACCGTGCCACGCAGCCCACAGACTAATCTGCATGCTCGTACGCACGGTCGCCACTAACATCCACACGAAAATAAAACCGAACAGCAGCTTGAGGAATGTTGTCACGGTAACCCTCCGATACCGCGCTCTGCGCGAATCAGATTCCGTTCGAACGCGGCAAAATTCTCCAGGAAAACGCTCCCCGACCGATCGAGCGGCATCAGGCTCGCGCCCCCCGCGCCAGCCAGCCAGAGCTCTTTATCGGGCGGTAGCGATGCGGCAACCTCCAGCACGGTAGCCCGGGTCGTCGGCAGTGGATTCGGGCTGGTCAGCCCCAGCAGAACAACATGCGACGCCGTGCACTCCGCCGCGTAGAGGATTTCAGCGGCGGGCAGGTTCGGACCGAGGCAGGTGATGTGAAATCCGCGCGCTCCGGCCAGCAGCGACGCAGCCAGGACTCCAACCTCATGCAACTCGTCCGATGGAGTGGTGGCGAGTATCCGCACCCGCGCCTCCGCCGGACGATGCAGGCGCGACATCGCTCCCAGCAGATTGCGAAGGCTATCTGTCACCATGTGCTCGTGCGCGGTATGCATAGTGCCTGCGTGCCAGCGGTCTCCTACTTCGCGCATGACCGGCAACGCCACCTGATGCACGAACTCAACCGGGCTCAACAGGGCTGCGAGCCTGCCCAACTCTTCATTGACCAGAGCGCCGTCGAAGGCCTCAATCGCCGCCACAATAGCGCGCGTCTCCGTTTCCGTTGACGGAACCGAAGGCACCGGAACGTCTTTCCTTGCTGAAAGCTCATCCAGTTCCGCGTCCGAAAGCGCGGCAACCTGCCCGATCGCGTATCCCTTCGCGACAAGCGCATGAAACCGCAGAAGCCGCTGTACATCGGCATCGTCATACAAGCGACCCCGCGTGGAACGACCTGGTTTCACCACACGGTATCGCCGTTCCCAGGCGCGAAGGGTGTCGACGCTCAGCCCCGTCATCTTCGAAACCACGCGGATTGGATATTGGCCTTTCACGCTTGTATAAGGCCAGTCTAGCAATTTGTCCAGCGTTTGTCTATGACAATAACTTGACATACGCAGAAACAAGGCCTAGAATCAAACCATGCCCGCCCAAACATCCCTCACTGGTCAATACCGGTTTGGAGCTGTTTTTGGATTTGTGCTTTTGCATCTTGCGGCGCTGGCGGTATTTCTGACGCCGTTTTCACCGCGCCTGCTCGTTTGGGTAGCGGCAACATACAGCCTCAGGATGTTCGCGGTGACGGCAGGGTATCACCGTTACTTCAGCCACCGAAGCTACAAAATGGGACGGGTTACCCAGTTTGTGATGGCATTTCTGGCGCAGACCTCGGCACAGAAGGGCGTCCTCTGGTGGGCCGCCCAGCATCGCGAACATCATCGCCACTCCGATGACGAATGCGACGTTCACTCGCCCGCGCAACAGGGCTTCTGGTGGTCCCACGTCGGCTGGGTGCTCTCCAACAAGCACGATTCCTACGATCCAAAGCGCATTGCCGACTTCGGCAAATTTCCCGAACTCGTCTGGCTGGATCGCCACCACTGGATCCCCACCACCGTCTTCGCCACCATCATCCTGGCGCTGGGTGGATGGCCCGCGTTCCTCTGGGGCTATGTGGTTTCAACAGTGCTGCTCTACCACTGCACGTTCTCCATCAATTCGCTTGCCCATCTGTTCGGCACGCGGCGTTTCAACACACCGGACGACAGCCGCAACAACTGGTGGCTCGCGCTGGTTACGTTTGGCGAAGGCTGGCACAACAATCATCATTTCGTGATGGCCAGTTGCCGGCAGGGTTATCGATGGTGGGAACTCGATATCACGTTCGCCGTTCTGAAAGTGCTGAGCCTGGCTGGAATTGTGCGCGATCTGCGGCCCTTCCGCTTACCCGCTCACGCCACGCAAGAGGCTGCGTAAGTGCGAATCGCGGTTATCGGCAGCGGCATTTCCGGCCTCGCCGCATCTTACTATCTAAGCCGCATCCACGAAGTCACGCTGTTTGAAAAAGCCACACGGCTCGGCGGGCATACCCATACCGTAACCATTGAAACCGACGCTGGCCCGCTTGCTATCGACATGGGCTTTATCGTCCACAACGACCGTACCTATCCGAATCTGGTCCGTTTGTTCGAAGAACTGGGCGTGCCGACGCAGCCGAGCGACATGTCCTTCGGCGTTTTCAGCCGCGAAAACGGCTTCGAATATTCGAGCCGTGGATTATCCGGCTTCTTCGCCGAACGCGGCAATCTTTTCCGTCGCGCACACTACTGGCTTCTCAGCGAAATTCTGCGCTTCAACAAAGAAGCTCCGCGCTTCCTGCGGGAACCTGATGCCCCGGAAGTCACCATGGGCGAGTTTCTGCTGCGCGGACGCTACGACCAGGGCTTTATCCGGAACTACCTCTATCCGATGGCGTCCGCGGTCTGGTCGATGCCCGTGGCAACCATGCCCGACTTCCCCGCCCTGACTCTGATCCGGTTCTTCGAGAACCACGGCATGTTGGGAATTCATACCCACCCGAAATGGAAGACGGTGACCGGCGGCAGCCGCACCTATATCGCTCCGATGACCGCAGTCCTTGAAGATCGCATTCGCCTGGGCGCGCGAATCCGGTCCGTTTCGCGAACCCCCGACAACGTCGCAATCCATTTCGCCGATCAGCCGCCGGAAACTTTCGATCAGGTAGTTTTCGCGTGTCACGGCAATCAGGTCCTGCCGTTGCTCCAAGCGCCCACCAGGGATGAAACTGCCATTCTGAGTAACTTCACCACCAGCCGCAATGAAGCGTGTCTTCACACGGATGAAGAGATGTTGCCGACCCGGCCTGATGCTCGCGCATCCTGGAATTATCTGCTTCCAGAGGAGCCACAGAGCGCAGTCACCCTGACTTATCACATGAATCGCCTGCAATCGCTGGCCGCGCCCGAAAACTACTGCGTCACGCTGAACGCGACTTCTTTTATCGACCCCGCGAAAGTTCTGCGCAAGGTCACTTTCCATCATCCCGTTTACAACGCCGGCGCCATTCGCGCACAACATCTCTGGAACGAAATCAGCAGCCACAACCGCACGCACTACTGTGGCGCTTATTGGTTCTACGGCTTCCATGAAGACGGATTGAATTCCGCATTGCGCGTCGCGCGCGCCCTAGGAGCCAACCCGTGACGTCCTCCATTTACACGGGCACACTGCGGCACCGCAGGTTCAAACCGGTGCAGCACGAATTTACGTATCCCTTGTTTATGGTGTTTCTGGATATCGATCGTCTGCCCGAACTCATGCAGGTCTCCGGCTTCACGGGCTATAACCAGTGGAACTGGGCCAGTTTCGAAGAGCGCGATCACTTTGGCAATCCTGAATTGCCTCTGCGCCAGCGCCTGGCGGACGACGCCGCGCGAGCCGGAATCGCCCTCCCCAAAGGTCCGATTTTCCTGCTGACCCATCTGCGTTATCTCGGCTACAACTTCAATCCGATCTCGCTCTTTTATTGCTATGACCAGGCGGGCGAACTAAAAACGGTGCTCGCCGAAGTCAACAGCACGTTCGGTGAAAGCACAAACTACTGGCTTTCCGAGGCCAACCAATTGCCCTCGCTCAATTCCAGTCACTACCGCTGCCCCAAAGCCATGCACGTTTCCCCTTTCATGCCGATGGAACTCGATTACGATTTCATCCTCACGCCGCCAGGGGATCGTCTGGTCGCCCACATGAATACGCTCCACGAGGGCAGCCCGAATTTCGACGCTACCCTGACTCTGGACCGGCAGCCGTGGTCCGCGACAGCGCTGCACCGCACGCTTCTGTCTCATCCCTGGATGACGGCGCGCGTGATCACCGCGATTCACTGGCAGGCTCTGAAGCTCTTTCTGCGCCGAACGCCCGTATTTACCCATCCCGCACGCCGAAAGGCACTGGAGACACCGAATGTTCGCTGAACAGTTCGCGCAATCCGCATTTCTTCGGGCGATGCGCGCCATTAAAGACGGGCATCTGGAGCTGATCTGCGACGGCCACCGTCACCATTTTGGAAACCAGGAGTCGCCCCTGCGCGCCACGGTGCATGTTCACCATTCGCGCTTCTTCCGGCAGGCGCTTTTCCACGGAGATATCGGCATCGGCGAGTCTTACATGGATGGCGACTGGACTTCGCCAGACGTGACCGCTGTGATCCGCCTCGCGGTGCGCAATCTGACCGCGATCGAAGACGGCAACTCCTGGTTCTCGGCAATGAACCGTGCCCTTGACGTTTTTCGCCACAACCGGCGCGCCAACACAGTGGAAGGCAGTCTCCGCAACATTCACGATCATTACGACCTGAATAACGAATTCTTCCGCCTGTTTCTCGACACCAACATGGTCTATTCCTGCGCCTGGTATGAGACACCACAGGACTCGCTCGAAACCGCGCAAACGCAGAAACTGGATCGCGCCTGCCGTAAACTTCAGCTCCGCCCCGCCGACCATCTGCTCGAAATCGGCACCGGCTGGGGCGCCATGGCGATTCATGCAGCGAAGAACTACGGCTGCCGCGTTACCACGACCACGATCAGCCGCGAACAGTACGAATACGCGAGCGAGCAGGTCGCAAGAGCGGGTCTGACCGGACAAATTGAACTGCTTCTCAAAGACTATCGCCACCTGCAGGGCTGTTACGACAAGCTGGTGAGCATCGAAATGTTCGAAGCTGTCGGTTTCGAATTTTACGATACTTTTTTCAGCACGTGCGACCGTTTGCTTACCAGAAACGGCGCGATGCTGCTGCAGGCAATCACCATCAACGATAAGAAATTTCCCGTCTACCGCCGCCGCGCCGACTGGATCCAGAAATACATTTTCCCCGGCTCGCAACTAGCCTCGGTCGGCGGCGTCTGCGCGTCGGTGGCCAGAGCCACAAACATGTCGCTCTACCACGCCGAGGACATGGGAACGCACTACGCCAGAACACTCCATGCATGGAGCGAGCGCTTCCACTACGCGCTCGACTCGGTGCGCGCGCTCGGCTTCGACGAGCGCTTCATCCGCATGTGGGATTTCTATCTCGCATATTGCGAGGGTGCGTTTCTCGAACGCCACATCAGCGACATCCAGTTCCTGTTCACGAAGAGTTACGCGCAGTGCGCACTGCTGAATGAGCCCTGGGACGAGCACTCGTCACTCTGTCTCAACAGGGCGTCTCAACAGACATCGGGTGCTCGCTAACATGAGGATATGAGCCAACGGATAGTAATTGTCGGCGGGGGATTTGCCGGCCTTTACGCGGCTCAGGAGCTCGCACGCGAACCGGTCGAGATCACATTGATCGACCGCCGCAACTTCCATCTCTTCCAGCCTCTGCTTTATCAGGTTGCAACCGGCGGCCTTTCTCCGGGCGAGATCTCGGCGCCTCTGCGCTTTGTGCTCCGCAACCAGAAAAACGCCAGAACGCTGCTCGGCGAGGCGGTCGATATCGATATCGCCGCGCACGAGGTGATTCTCGCCGATCGCTCTCGCTATCCCTACGACACCCTGATTGTGGCCGCCGGATCCACCCATCACTATTTCGGTCATCCGGAATGGGCCGAATTCGCGCCAGGACTCAAGACGGTAGAAGATGCCACTGAAATACGTTCTCGTATCCTGCTCGCCTTCGAACGCGCCGAAGAAACAACCGACCCTGGGGAGCGGGCCTCACTTCTGACGTTCGTCATCGTGGGCGGCGGCTCTACGGGCGTCGAACTGGCCGGCGCGCTCGGCGAGATCTCGCGAGACACACTGAAGGCGGATTTCCGCAGCATCAATCCGGCCGAAGCCCGCATCTTTCTGGTTGAGGGCGAAGACCGTCTGTTGCAGACTTACCCGAAAGATCTCTCCGCCTCCGCCGAACGGTCGCTCATACAGCTGGGTGTGAAGACGCAGGCGAGCACGAAAGTCACCGCCGTCGACGGCGACGGCGTCACCATGGAAACTCCCTCCGGCGAACAGCGTATCGCCGCGAAAACGGTTCTCTGGGCCGCGGGCGTGGAAGCATCGCCGCTGGGAAAAATACTGGCTGAACGCACGGGCAGCCAGCTCGATAAGGGCGGCCGCGTCCCGGTGGACGCTTCTCTCGCAGTTCCCGGGCACCCCGAGCTTCTGGTAATCGGCGATCTTGCACTCGTCATGCAGGATGGTGGGCAGGTTCCCGGCGTGGCGCCTGCGGCTATGCAGCAGGGCCGTTATGCCGCTCGCCTGATCATTGACAGACGAAACGCAAAGACCACGCCGCCGTTTCGCTACGTGGACAAAGGCAGTCTCGCCACCATCGGACGTAATCACGCCATAGCGGTCATCGGCAAGCTGCACCTTTCCGGCTATCCCGCCTGGCTGTTATGGTTGTTCATCCACCTGCTCTACATCGTGGAATTTGAAAGCCGCGTGCTGATTGCAATCCAGTGGGCCTTTGCCTATTTCACTTTCAATCGCGGTGCCCGCCTGATCACTATGCCTTCCGCGCCACCCAAAGCAGCAAAGTGAAAACTACTACCGGGATCAGTATCAGCCCCAGGTATGTCAGAATCTTTTTCGCCGTTCCGGTCTTCCGCACCTTCCAGTCGCGCAGTTCTTCACGATCCGCCACGCCCACCTCGTTCTGGTGCTCCAGATCGTGAATAAACTCGCGCGCCGTAGGGTACCGTTTCGCCGGATCCCGCTCCATCGCGCGATAAATAGTCTCCTGCATCTCCGGAGTAATCGAAGGATCCACTTCGCGCGGCGGAATTGGATTATTCAGCAGGCGTTCGTTCATGATCGCCAACTGATTCGGCCCTTCGAACGGCATCTTCCCGGTCAGCATCTCGTAGAGCATCACGCCCACCGCGTACAGATCCGCTCGTCCGTCGCCGCGCTTACCCTTCACCTGCTCCGGTGAAATGTAATCCGGCGTCCCCATCACGTTGGAAAGCTTCGCGAACGTCAGGCGCCGCGATCCTTCGTTCCCCGCGATTCCAAAGTCGATCAGCTTGATGTGATCGTCGGAATCCACCATAATATTTTCCGGCTTCAGGTCGCGATGCACCACGCCGTTCGCATGGATGTAATCGAGTGCATGAAGAATCTGCACCGTCAGGTACACTGCCCGGTCCACTGGCAGCTTATGCATCGGCCCCATCATGCGGCGAAGCAGCTTGCCTTCCACCCACTCCATCACCATATAAACGCGGCTGCGCTTCTCGCCGTCGAATACCTTCATCACGCCTGGGTGATTGAGCTTCACGCCAATCTCGATCTCGCGCTTGAACCGGTCGAACAGCATCGGGTCGCATTCCATCTCCGGATGCGGCAGTTTGATGCCAACCTGCTTCCCATCGTTCAGATCGATAGCACGAAAGATAGACGCCATGCCGCTGCGAGCGATGAGTTCATCGATGCGGTAATGGTCCAGCTGATTGCCAACGGAAAGTCCGGTCATGAGTCAAGAATGGTCTGAAAACGGGATCAACGAAGTTTGTACGGTCTTCCACGATACATCCCCATACGCTCTACGTCGCGGACGCGAATTAACTGGACGCTGATATTATCGCCCCCGTCCCTCTCCTTCGCCAACTCCACCAGTTTAGCGGCAGCCACTGCGGTATTGGGGTTAAAGGTCACAATATTAGCCAGATCGTCCGGCCGTACCGAACCGTACAGGCCGTCCGAGCAGAGCAAAAGAACGTCGTCGACATGCACCTGATGGTCGTCGATCTCCACATTGACAAACAGATCGCTGCCCAGAGAACGGCTCAATAGATGGCGCTTCTCCGATTCCGCAGCCTCCTGCGGCGTCAGAATACCGAGCCGCACCTGATCGGCAACCACGGTATGATCGCGCGTCAGTTGCTGCGCAATGCCGTGACGAATCAGGTAGCAGCGCGAATCGCCGACATGCGCGATCACGGCGCGGTCATATCGAAGCGCGCACGCCACAATCGTGGTCGCCATGTTCACGCCCCCCGGACTTCCCGCCCGGCCCGCTTCATAAACGTGTACATTGGCCTTCTGGACAATTCGCGGCAGTGCTGCCGTCAGCGCTTCGCCACGGGGCGCGCTCTTAAACCCGGCAATGACCGATTCCACCGCCGTCCGCGAAGCCACTTCCCCGCGATCCTGTCCGCCCACGCCGTCGGCCACCACGAAGAGCCACCCGTGCGTGTGACCTTCATCGGGCGTGGCGGGCAAATAGTGACCAAGATAATCTTCGTTATGGTCGCGGACCACGCCGACATCGGTCAGTTCGAAGTAGTCGAGCTCCAACATGGAATTTCCGGGTACCCTGTCACTGGAGAAACGCTGGCTTGCGGTACTCAATATGATCTCTCATCCGATCGTGCGCACTCACAACAACGCTCCCTCACGGCTACTTTCCGGATTGGCATTCGCCAACCGGTGCAGCCATGAGGGAGCGGTAATGCACTCCTCCGAATCGGTTACTACGCCGTCGCGCGCTGTGTGACCATTGTCGTCTTGCCCTTCTTTTTACTCGACGACATGAAATACAGCCCGCCGTATATCGCCCAGACCGCAGCAATCCCCAGCGCACAGAACGGTTCCTTGCTGGTGCCGAAGCCCAGAAACGGTCCAATGATGTAGAACGCCATGCACAACAGATTCGCAAGCAACCCGAATACCGGAATTGCCATGTGCTTAATCGGATTGAAGTTCGGATGGCCGTGATAACCCACTATGCAGATGATGCAGCTCAGCGCATAAAGAATGAATGTGCCGAAGTTGGAAGCCAGCGTCATAGTGAGCAGGCTGTTCGGCATTGAGGCCATAACGTCGTGGCTGGGATAACCGAAGCTGGAGAAGAAGCCCTGCGGCAGCGCTTTGATAGTGGCATCCGAGAGCGCCGGCGCGTCGCCGAACAGCATCGACACCGAGACGACGCCGACCACCGCCGAGATGATGGCGAGGAACCAGATGGCGCGGTGCGGAGTCAGGTTTTCCGAATGCAGCATGCCGAAGTGTTCCGGAACTTCCTCGTCCTTACCCATCGCGTAGGTCACGCGGGCTCCGGTATTCATGCACGAAAGCGTGGTCGCGATGATCGCAAGGAACACCGTGAACGCCTCAACCAGCATGAACGTGCGGCCGCCGCCCTGACCGAACGCCGCATTGCCGATGATCACCATCATGTCGCCGATTGGCGCCGACGAGCCCGACGCCGTCCCCATCGGATACCCCGAACTCAGGAAGTAATTCGCCGCAAAGTACTCGATCAGATAACAGAACGCGCCCTGCACCAGCAGCGAAATGATGACCGCTTTGGGAACGTCGCGCTTTGCATTTTTCGCTTCGCCGCCGAACGCGGTCACAGATTCAAAGCCCACCAGAATCAGGATGGCCACTGTGGCCTGTACGAACGCCCAGCCTGCGTTGTGAATTCCGACTACCGATCCGCCATCCGGGTGCGAGATGAAGTTGCCCTTATCGTCCGTGGCCGGATACGCAACCTTGAACAGCACCGGCTTGCCAGCCGCATCGAGCTGCGGTTTCGGTATGCCATCTTTGTCGCGGACAATCGTGTCCTGCATCACGCCCTTATCGTCCTTCGTTTTCTCGGTCGCGAACTCATAGGTGTATGCGTCGCCCGAAGCCGAATCGAACTGCCATGCCGGAGTTCCGGCCGGATGATTCGAGCGATAGCTGAATGCCATCACCGCAAAAATCAGCAGCGCCGTGATCTGAACCACATTGATCGCGATGCTAACTCCGGTCGACCCGCTGATGCCGCGGTGTGCGATCCCGGCAATGAGGAACGAGAACACAACGGCGACCAGCATCATGAACATCGGCCCCGGATTCGAAGCGCTCATGAAACCCGGATAGAGGGTGCCAACCAGGTAGCCGCAAAGAACGCCCATAACACCGACCATCACGCCCGGATATATCCAGTAATAAAGGTGCGAACCCCAGCCGACGACAAACTTCGCGAGCCGCGCCAGCTTCCACATTTTTTCATGATTCAGAAACGATTGTTCGGCAAAGTAATAGGAACTTCCGGTTCCCGGATACAACTTGGCCAACTCCGCATAACAGACCGCGGTGGCCAGACAAAGAAGAAGCGCAATTACAATTCCGATCCACATTGCCGGAGCCGTATTACCCGTGGCCCCCTGAATTGCAAATGTGAGCCAGAGGAACGCCCCGGGCGCAATAAGCGCCATCGCATTCATCGTCAGGCCCGTGAGGCCCAGTGTCGGTTTCATTTCCGAAGAAGTAGTCTTATCCGCCATTTACTTGCTCCTTAACGTGGTTAGAGTTGGAATTTCTTGTGCCCGGGAACGGAGCCCCGGGGCTATGGCAGGACTTACACGGTCCGGCTGTATATCTATCCTGCCAATGTATCCCTTCGAAAGTGAAACTCAATTTTCTTATGACTGTCATCAATGTTTTGGATCTATAAGCAAATACCCGCCTAAACGCGCTTTGTTGACGTTTCATCCCCGCAAAAATAGCTGTCTCCCAGGCACTGTGCTATTTTGACCGTTATGGCTGCATCCCCTAAAAGGCCCGATCCGCTGAAACCGGCGGGGTTTCTACTCCTGTTGATGGGCTGCGTTCTCGTCCTTTCAGCCATCGTGTTGCTGAAACAGGAGGCCGCACGCGGCGGTTTCGTCCTGGCAGGCCTTGGCGTCGAGGCGTTAGGCCTGTTCCTGGTCGTACGTTCCCACATCGCTCCCAAACCGGAGCGGCACTGACTTGATGCTCTCCGACCTTCAGACGACGCTCTGCATTGTCGCTCTTCTGCTGGCGCCGCTGGCTTGTGCCGGTCTCGCGCTCATCAATTCCGGTTTAGGACGAGCCCGCAGCGCCGCCCATACCATGACGGCGGCAATGTGCGTCATCGCCGTAGCCGCCTGTGTCTATGTCGTCTGCGGCCGAAGCTGGCAGGGCTCGCCTGGCGAGGCCGGCCGCCTCTTTTTCATTCACGCCAAGCCGTGGAGCTGGATCGGCGCCGCGCCGCCATTCTTCGCGAAACTGCCGTTCGATGGTTCCCCCGCCCTTCTCGTCGCATGGATGGGCATGATCGCCGCTGGCCTCGCCGGGCTGATTCCCCTCGGCACCGGCAGCGAGCGCTGGCGTTTGGGTTCGATTTGTATTTCCACCGCCGTACTCGCCGGCTGGACCTTCCCCCTCTTCGCTCACTGGGCCTGGGGCGGCGGCTGGCTGGCGCAACTCGGCGTCAACTACGGCCTCGGCATCGGCTACGTCGATGTCGGAGGCAGCGGCACAATTCACGTTGTCGGAGGTCTCACGGCGCTCAGTCTGGCCTGGTTGCTGGGTCCGCGCAAAGGAAAATTCGGCTACGACGGCATGCCGATGGCGATCCCCGGACACAACGCCGTTTATATATTATTCGGATGCCTGCTCGCAGTCGTCGGTTGGACCGGCCTGAACGCCGCGGGCGCAATCCTGTTCGCCGGAGTGCAGCCTGGCCGTCTGGCACTGATCGCGGTGAATACCATTCTGAGCGCCGGCGCGGGAGGTCTCGGCGCCGCCGCCATCACGCGCGTGCGTTTTGGCAAGCCCGATTCCTCGCTAACCGCGAATGGCTGGATCGGCGGCCTGGTCGCCGTCAGCGCAACCTGTGCCTTTCTCCCTCCGGCCGCCGCCATCCTCATCGGCCTCACTGCGGGCGCCCTGGTCGCTCTTTGCGTCGAACTTTTCGAACTACATCTCGATATCGATGACCCCGGCGGCTCCATTTCCGTCCATGCCGTTGCGGGAGTCTGGGGCCTGCTGGCAGGTGGCGCACTGGGCCGTTTTCCCGGCGTTCCCGATGGACAGGTCCTCGCGCAGGCGATCGGCATAGCTACACTGATTGGCTTCGTCTTGCCGATGACGTATGCGGTCAACTGGCTGCTGAACCGCTTCTTCGGTCTGCGCGTCGCGCCCGATGCCGAACGGCAGGGCATGGATCTTGCCGAACTCGGCGCGGGAGCCTATCCGGAATTCGTCACTCATACGGACGACTTCATGCAGCGCTGAGTCACCGTCGAAATACGATAATGTGCTGCTGCGGCAGTACCTCAATCGACCGGTCGAATCGAAAGCCCTCCGGCTGCACCTCCGCCCGAACCTGCTTGAGTGTCATCTTATGCTCCGGCTTGATCGGCACTTTCGGATCTTCGCCGCGATACTCGATCAGCACCAGCCGCCCACCAGGCTTCAGCGATTCGCGAATGCGATCCAGCATTTTCTCCGGCTCGGAAAATTCGTGGTAAACGTCCACCAGTAAAACCAAATCGAGCGAATCCTTCGGCAGCTTCGGATCGACAATTGTGCCCAGCACCGGCCGCACATTCTCCACATGATGCTCCTGCATGTTCTTCCGCAGTTGCTCGATCATCTCCGGCTGGATATCCTCGCCGTAAACCACCCCTGAAGAGCCCACGCGTTCCGCCAGACGCCATGTGAAATAACCCACCCCCGCACCGACATCGGCGACCACCGCGCCCTTCGAAATCTTCAGCGCATCCAGAGCTTCGTCGGAATGCTCTTCGGCCTCGCGCTCTGGCCGCACCAGCCAGTCTTCGCCGCCCGAGCCCATAACCTGCGCAATGTGCCGGTGCGTAATCGGATGAATGTCTTCCGCATGGCAAAACAGGCCGACTGTGAGCAGCGCCGCTAAAATTCCGGGTTTCATGGTGACCAGTGTATCCAGTGTATAAGGAGTTGGGTTTCATCGGAGTACCTATTAGTTCGACAATGCACCAAATTCGTTGCCGAACCCTTGACATGCCAGCGAATGAGTGACATTCTGGTTCAGAAATCCCCGCAAGTAAAGGAAATTCCATGTCCGCATTCCACACTTTTCGCTGGTCCTCCGGCATTCTCCTCGCCGCACTGGCCGTGACCTCAATCATCACCTCGCCCGGCCGTGCACAACAGCCGGCAGCCGCGCCCGGAGCATCTGGTGCGCCCGCGCCACCTCCCAATCCCGCAACTCTCGCGGCCCAGGCGGATCGGCAGAATATGATGGACCAACTCCACATCACCACACTGCGCCGCGGAGCCGATGGCAACAACAAGCAGTCTCCCTTCTACGCGAACTACGATGAATCGAAGGCCAATCCTTATCCCACGCTGCCCGATCCTCTCGTCATGAACAACGGCAAGAAGGTGACGACGGCGGCGATGTGGCCCGCCCGCCGGGCGGAGATTAAAGAAATGTTCGATCGTGAGATCTACGGCCGCGTTCCCGCCGTCACGCCGAAAGTAACGTGGCAGGTCATCAAGACGGTCAACGAAAAGAACGGCGACGTGCCGGTTATTACTAAAACAATCGTCGGCCATGTGGATAATTCCGCCTACCCGGCAATTACGGTGGATATTCAGCTATCGCTCTCCACTCCGGCCAATGCCGCCGGCCCCGTGCCAGTCATGATGTACCTCGGCAGCAATGCCCCGGGCTTTCCCGGTCCGGCTTTTGGCTTTGGCGGGCGTGGCGGATCCGGCGCATTCGGTGGTTCGGGCGGCGGTCGCGGTCGCGGCCCCACGGGTCCTTCCTGGCAGCAGCAGGTTCTAGCAAAGGGCTGGGGTTATGCAACGATCGGCACCAGCAGCATCCAGGCTGATAACGGCGTGGGCCTGACTGCCGGCATCATCGGCCTGGTCAACAAAGGCCAACCGCGCAAGCCCGACGATTGGGGCGCACTGCGCGCCTGGGCGTGGGGCTGTTCCCGCGCGCTGGATTATTTCGAAACCGACAAGGCCGTCAACGCGAAGATGGTTGGCCTCGAAGGCCACTCCCGCTGGGGCAAGGGCACGCTTGTTGCGATGGCTTACGACCCGCGCTTCGCCATTGCCTACGTCAGCTCATCTGGTGAAGGCGGAGCCAAACTCAATCGCCGCAACTGGGGCGAACTGGTGGAAAACGTCGCAGCCACCACCGAATATCACTGGATGGCCGGAAATTTCCTGAAGTATGCCGGACCGCTCAACTGGAACGATATGCCCGTCGATTCGCACGAGTTGGTCGCCATGTGTGCGCCGCGTCCCGTATTCATCAGCGGCGGAGCCACCGAAGGCGATGGCTGGGTGGACGCCAAAGGCATGTTCCTGGCCGCCGCGGGCGCGCAGCCGGTCTACAAACTGCTCGGTAAAAAAGATATGGGCACGAACGATTTCCCGCCCATGGAAACCGCGCTGATCGATGGCGACATCGCCTTCCGCCAGCACAGCAGCGGACACACCGACGTCCCGAACTGGCCGACTTTTATCACGTTCGCCAGCCGCTATATGAGGTAATTATTACAGGACAACTCCCGCAAGAGCCTGCACGGTCTGAAAGGTATCGGCATCGGCAGCAGCCTTATCCATCCGATACCCTTTCACCCGTGCGAACCGCAGGGCGAGGCCGCTCACATACCGTGGACTCGCCTGGATCTCGTTGAACGCAATCTCAGCCACAAGCTTCGGTTCCACATAAATCGTATGCGCATCGCGCGCGATTTCCAGTTTCAGCAGTTCCTGAGTCTGCCAGGCCAGCATCTCATCGGTGAGACCCTTGAACGTCTTGCCCAGCATCGCAAAGCCGCCGTGTTCCGTGTCGCGCGCACCCAAATGTAAATTGCTCAGCCAGCCGCGCCGCCTGCCGCTGCCCCATTCGGCCGCCAGAATCACCAGATCGAGCGTGCGCGGCCTCTTCACTTTCAGCCAGCTCTGCCCGCGCCCCCCTGCTGCGTAAGGCGCTACCAGCGACTTTGCCATCATCCCTTCGTGCCCGTGACGCAGCGCCGTTTCGAAGAACTCCTCCGCGCGTTCTGCATCGCTCACGGTCGCATGAGGCACCACCAGGTCGGGCGCCAGTTCCAGCAGATTTCCGAAGCGTCGCGACTGTGGCTCATCGAGCAAAGAGCCGCCGTTCAGATACAGCAGATCGAACCAGTAAGGCGTGAGCGGAAGGTCGCCGCGCATCCGTTCCAAATCGAGCTTGCGTCCGAAACGTCGCATCGTTGTCTGAAATGGATTCGGACGACCACCCGGCTGCAGGCTGATCACTTCGCCATCGAGAATAAAATCCGTGGCAGGAATTGCCCGTGCCGCTTCAACAACCTCGGGTACCGCAGCCGTGACATTGTTCAACCCGCGAGTGAACACGGCAACCTCGTCGCCGGAACGATGCACCTGTATACGCGCTCCATCCAGCTTCCATTCGAGCGCCGCTTCGCCAAGCTCCCCGATCGCTTCCGCGGCGTCTTCCGCCGTCTGCGCCAGCATCGGCTGCACTGGCCGGAACAACTGCACATCGTACTCCGAGAGTCCGGCTTCTCCGCATTCCAGCAATACCCGCGCGACAGACGGAATCGCTCCCGCCACCATCGCCGCCCGTCGCACCCGCTCCAGCGGAACACGCGACGCCCGCGCCACTGCCTCCAGCATGATGCCTTCGACCGCGCCTTGTCTAAGTTCGCCGCTCAGCAAACGAACCAGGAAGCGCTGCTCTTCTGCGGTAGCGGAGGCAAATAATCCGCGCAACAATTCGCCTTTGCGCCCGGCCGACCCCGCGCCCTGTAGTGTCTTGAAGGATTCAAGCACGCGGTCCACGTCGACCAGTTCAAGACGTGCCTCCGAAGCCGAAGAAACCGTCATGTCCCGCAGCAGCGAATAGCCGATCCCGATACGTCCCTGCCTCGTACTCCCGCTGAGATAAGAGACCGCGATCTCGGCCTCCTCGGGCTGCAGTTGTTCAAGCAGCGCCGCGATGAGCGCAATCTTCTCCAGTCGTTTGGAAGTAGCGCCCACGCGAGTCGAAATCTCCACCACGTAAGAAAGTTTCATTCCGTTCACCTTCCGGAAATGAATAGTCAGCGCGTCAAGGCCAGGAGAAACAACGCGACCCGCCGGGTCTGATAGGTCTGCGATGAGAGTTCCACCGTTTCGCCAGGCGCGTGCGAACCCTTACCGAACGACCCAAGCCCGGAGATGCCAGCCGTATAAGGCGCGACAAAAGACAAGTCCCCCGCTCCGCGCAAAGCGGGATCATACGGCTCCATTGCGCCCAGGCCCAGCGACTTGTTGACGTCATTCAACTCGCGCAGTAGCGTGCGGTTGCCATCTGTCTCCGGCATCGCAGGATACCCCTCGCCGAAAGTAATCGTTGCCGTCGTCCCCGCGAGATGCTCCGCCACGATCTGCTCCATGTGTTGACGAATCTTCTCGTACTGCGCATCGGTAACGGTTCGCAGATCGCCCGAAGCCTGCGCCGCGGCAGGGATAATATTGCTCTTTCCCGTAGCTGAGAGCGACGCATTTGCCGCATCCGGAGTAACAGCAGATCCACCGGCGATCAGGCCGACGTTATAAGTCACGCCTTCCTCGCGAAGCTCCTGGCGAAAGCGATCCAGAATGCGCGCCAGTTCGTAGATAGCTCCAAAACCGGCGGTCCCGAACACACCCGCCGAGTGCGCTTCTTTCCCCGTCGTCTTCAAAGTCCAGCCATAGGAACTGCGGCGCGCGATGCTGGCTTCGTCGTGCCCGGCTACGCGGACTCCGGCTTCGAACTCCAGCGCAGCGTCGCTGTTCTTCCCCGCCTCGATCAGATCGCCGCGCGATATGGACGTCGGATTGCCATGCCGCTCCTCGTCGCCGGTGAGAAACACGGTGATGTTAGTGCCATCGAGCGCACCCGCGCTGTTCAGCGCTTTCAGCGCGCTAAGCATGATCACAATGCCGCCCTTCATGTCTTCCGCACCAGGGCCAGTCGCCTTATCGCCGTTGCGGACAAACTTCTGGAACGGACTATCGGCCTCGAAAACCGTATCCATGTGCCCGATCAGCAGAACTCGCTTCCCATGCGTGCCCTTCCGCTCCGCAACGAGATGCCCCGCACGCTGGACCCCGTCCATGGGAATCCACCGGCATGCAAACCCGAGCGCTTCGAACTGCGGACGAAGGACATCTGCAACTCGACGCACTCCCGCCGGATTCAATGTGCCGCTGTTGATATTGACCAGTTGCTCCAGTAGCGTCAGGGAACTCGGCTCATCGGCGTTCACAGCATCGATAATCTTGTTTTGGACGGGCGAGAGAGACTGGCCGCTGGCGCAAACAACCATCAGCCAGCATGCAAGGAGAGTTTTTCGCACGGGCATACTACAGTATGCGACGGCGCAAGAAGCGACGAAACGTACCTTCACTCTGCGCTGCAATTCGATTAGAATCGTTATGATGTCTTCGCCTTCTTCTGAGCCGCCAGAGATTTGGATTGGGAAGCTGGAAATCCGTCCATTTTTCGACTCAGCGCTACTCGGCGACGCGACCGGAGCTTTCGTCAATGTTCTGACTTGGGCGTCCAACCCTGACCAATTTCGCAGAAAGTGCGGGGAATTGATGGACTCTCTCCATATGCAGCTGATCGCGATCGAAAACGCTGAGCCGCTCGCAAGCCGAGGATCCGAAGCGGGCTATGAGACCGAGTTCGCGTCGTTGGTCCGCGAGGTTCGCCTCAATCCGAACGCAATCAGGTACTCCACTTTTCATACGTGGTCCGAACTGAGGTGTGGAATTCAATAGCGGTCCGGCGAGAGACGGCCGCCCCTCACTCATCCCGCAAAATCTCCAGCGACTTCTGCCCCAGCGTCCGGTAACTAGCCAGCCAACCTGTAGCAACCGCCAGCAGCGCGGTTCCGCCAATCGCCGGAAACACCGGCACTATGTCCACACCAGCTTCAGCCTTAAGATCGCCCTGACGTGCCAAACCATTTCGCAGTGCACTCTCCGACCCAGGGAAGAGTTCACCCAGCATATCGAGAAGCTTCGGTGACAAACCTTCGTCAAGAAGAAGTTTCACCTTGCCGACGTTCGCCGATCGGAGTTCAGCCGCGTATGCATAAATAGCCCGGAAATCTTCCGGTTCCAGCTGCGGATAATCCGCCATAATCTGCTCCGGAGTGGCGCCGCTCGAAAGCCATTCGAGGACCTCCTGCACCGCGATCCGATGACCGCGAATGCATGGTCTGCCAAACCGCACCGCCGGATCGACGGTGATCCGCTCAAGCAACGGATTGATGACTGTTGGCATCCTCTCTCAATTGTAGAGTAACCGCCGCCACTCACTCATCCCGCAAAATCTCCAGCGGCTTCTGCCCCAGCGTCCGGTAACTAGCCATCCAACCCGTAGCCACCGCCAGCAGCGCCGTCCCGCCAATCGCCGACAACACCGGCACCATATCCACCCCAGTCTCCGCCTTCAGCAACTTATTCAGCAGTAACCACCCAAACCCGCCCGCCAGCATCCCGCCCATCAACCCGGCCACCATCCCAATCACGAAAAACTCCACCGAGAAAATCCGCCCAATGCGCGCACGCGTCGCCCCCAGCGTCTTCAAAATCACCACCTCGCGAATACGCCGGAACCGCGTCCCCGCTACGCTCGACGCTAGAATCACCGCGCCCGCCAGCATAGAAAACCCCGAAATAAACCGCACCACCATCGAGATCTGATCCACTACCGATTGAATAATCTCCAGCACGTCGGCCATATTGATCACCGTGATCGTCGGGTACTTATCGTAGATAGCCTTCTGCATCCGGCCCACAGCATCGGGCTTCATGCGCACGCCGCCGTAGTAGATCGCGGGCAATCCATCCAGCGCGCCCGGCGCAAAGAAGAATTCGATCCGCGCATTCATCCGCTCGTTCTGCGTCTTATGAATCGCAGCCACCGTCGATTCGAATGTGCGCTCCGGGCTGGTCCACACAATCTTCGAGCCCACGTGAACGTTCAGCACCTTCGCGGCCTGATCCGCCACCGATACCAGCGCGACCTTCGGATGCGCGCTCGCGTCCCACCACTGCCCCTCCAGGACCTGAGTGAATTGCGGTATCGGGCCCTCGCTCGATAGCGAAATATTCCCCGCATAGCGTCGTCCCATCCCACGCCCGCCGCCAGTCTCGCGTCGCATTTGCACGCCATCAATCGATTGAATCCGCGCCGTCACCGACCCCGTCATCTCCGGCGCGGCCAGCACGCCCGGCTGATGCCGAAGAATATCCAGCACGCCATCCCGATTCGCCGCCGTCACATCGATCAGATACACATTCGGCAATCCCGGCGGCGCCGTCCGCATGATGTCATGCAAAACACCGCGCTGGATAATCCACACCGATACCGTGAACATTACGCCAACTCCCAGCGCAATCACCGCCGCGCCCGCATGATTACCCGGTCGATAAAGATTGGCAATTCCCTGCCGCAGCACCGGCCCGGCCGCTCGCGGCAGATGACGCCCCACAAAGCGCAGCACGCGCAACAAGACCCAGGAGATCGCCGACAAAACAGCAAGCCCCGCCGCAATACCGATGGCGAAATACCGGCCCGTCTCCGCACTATCGCTCAGCCACGCAGCTAGCAATCCGACGAACGAAAGGATCAGCACTCCAGAAATCAGCGACGCAGCAGCGCGTCCCCACCACTCCCGCAGCGTCAGCTTCGGCGCAGCCATTTCGCGCCGAAAAATCACCGCGGGCCGGATGTTGCGAATGCCCAGCAGCGGCGGAATCGTGAACAGCAGCACCGTCAGCACACCCACCAGCAGCCCCTGCAGCGCGGATAGCGGACTAAATCTCGGCAGCGACGTCAGATGAAAATAGCCCGAGAGAAAAATCGGAAACATGGTCTGCACAAAAGTGCCGAAAGCGATCCCGACGGCACTCCCGACAAGCCCCAGACCGATAGTTTGTATCAGATAAATACGCAGAATCTGCGAAGACCTGGCGCCCAGGCATTTCATAACCGCGATCGAATCCATCTTCTGCTGCAAGTGAGCCTGGATCGCCGTGGCCACGCCCAGCGCGCCAATTACCAGCGCCACCAGACTGACCAGCGAAAGGAAAATGGTCGATTGCCGCAGGCCCTGCTCAATGAGCGGATGCGCCTGCGTGTAATCGGCGATCATGTTGCCGCCGCGTCCGCGTCCCGTGGCCTCAAACGCCTTCGTCAACTCCGCCCGCACGTCTTCGATCTTCATCGTGACCGGCACTTTGAACAGGAAACGCTCGGACGCACGGCTGCCCGGCACAAGCAATCCAGTGCGCTCCAGGCCTTCGCGCGAAATCATCACCCGCGGACCCACATTGATACTGCCGGTCATTCGATCCGGCTCATTCGTTACTTCACCTGCGATGCGAAAATACTGCCCGCCGATCTTCACCGAATCGCCGATATGCGCGCCCAGCCGCAGCAGCACGCCGTCCGATACAACCACTGCATCCGGCGTGAGCGCCTTCCGCAGGCTCTCCGCAGGAACGAGCGTCACGTTGCCGTAAAACGGATACATCGCGGGGTCCACTGCCTTCACCGAAATCAGCACCGGCACCGCGTCGTCAGGATTCGCATTCGGGGGCAGCGCCATCGTCACTGTCTCTGTGATCTGCGTGCGCTTCACGCCGCGGGCGGCAAGATCGTCCATCGCAGCAACCTGCTGCGCGTTCGGCAAATCGAACGTCCGCACCGTCAGATCGGCCGCCATAAACGTGCGGGCATCGCGTTGCAGCATAGTGTGGAACGATTGCGAAAAGCCACGTACGCCGCTCAAGGCCGCCACCCCGGCCGCCACCGCAAGGATCACAAACACGAACCGCCCCGTCGATGCACGCGTCTCCCGCCACGCAATCTTTGCCGCTGTGCGATATGGGCTCGGCTTGCGGATATCCGTGCTCACTGCGCCCCAACTTCGCTGCCGACGCGTTCATCGCTCACCACCAAACCGTCACGCAGAGTAATGACGCGGTCAGCATGAGCGGCCAGCGCAGGGTCATGCGTCACCAGCACCAGCGTCGCGCCTTCGCGCCGGTTCAGTTCCAGCAGTATTTCCAGCACCTGCGTGCCGGTCTTCCCATCCAGATTGCCGGTTGGCTCATCCGCCAGCAGAATCGGCGGCTTTGTGATGAACGCCCGCGCCAGTGCCACGCGCTGCTGTTCTCCGCCCGATAACTGCACCGGATAATGATCCATCCGATCCGCCAGTCCGACCCGGGTCAGCAGTTCCCGCGCGCGCTTCACCACGCCGGAATCCGCGCCAGCCAGCTCCGCCGGCAGCAACACGTTCTCCTCCGCCGTCAGCGTCGGAATCAGCTGAAACGACTGAAACACGAAACCGATCTTGCGCCCGCGCACCTCCGACATGCGGTCTTCCGACAGCCCCGTGATGTCTTCCCCATCAAGGATGATCTTGCCGGACGTAGAACTGTCGAGCCCCGCCAGTAATCCCAGCAGCGTACTCTTGCCGCTCCCCGATGGGCCCATGATCGCGGCGAATTCGCCCTGCGGGATCACCAGATTGATACCGCGCAGAATCTCAACTTTGTGTGTGGGTGTTGCGATGGACCGTGTGAGGTCGATGATTTCGATGATGGGGCGCGGAATGGCGGGAACTCCTGTGGGGATCTGTCATGATTATGGCAGTGAGAGTGAATTGGATTGTTGCGGCTTTACTAAGCCTTACGCTTTGCGCCTGCAGTACCAGCCATAAGGAACAGCAACCGGCACCCGCCAAAACGCCCGAAACATCGGCACCCGATTCCCCGCCCGATAGCCGGCCGGTGATCGTGGCGTTCGGCGACAGCCTCACCGCCGGCTTGGGCGTTCCGCCCGGCAAGAGCTACCCCGACGATCTCCAGCGCCTGCTCGATGCCGCCGGTTACCACTACCACATCGTCAATCTGGGAGTCAGCGGAGATACTACAAGCGACGGAGTTCAGCGCCTGCCCGACGTCCTCGACGCCAAACCAGCCATCGTGATCCTCGAGTTTGGCGGCAATGATGGCCTCCGCGGACTGCCAGTTTCTACCTCCCGCGCCAACCAGATCCTGCTGATCCAGAGCCTCCAGCATGCCGGCATACGCATCCTCCTGGCCGGTATGAGCCTCCCGCGAAACTATGGATCCGACTATATCGAGTCCTTCGAACGAATCTATGCCGACCTGACCAAACAGTTCCACCTGGCCCTGATTCCGTTCCTTCTCGAAGGGGTCGGTGGCCACCCGGAACTCACGCAAGCGGACGGCATCCATCCAACCACCCAGGGTTGTGAGATCGTAGCATCTAATGTAATGAAATACTTAACGCCTCTTCTAAAGAAATAGCTTTAAAGAAATCATCGAGGCGCGATCTCGTAAAAGTACCCCGTACCGATCTTTTCTATGTCAATCTGAAGCGATTTCCTATAGATTAAAGATAGACATGCCTACCGAGGCAATAATCGGCGCCGCCGGGCGCCCCCAGCCAGTCCCCCACCATCGAAAAGTTGCGAAGGTATTGCTGGCCGATTCCGATTTGGCTTCGCGACTCACCCTGAAGAGCCTCTTGGGCAAAGCAGGCTATGCCGTTGAAGGCGCAGCCAGCGCGGCGGAGGCTATTTCGAAGCTCGATGCCCATCAATTCCAGTTGGTTTTGGCGGATCTCCGCACTGAATCGGAAGACGCGGGGCCTTCCCTGTTGTCCTACGCCCGCCAGAAGGAATACAAGCCCGCAACTGCCCTGATTTCTTCAGATTTGAGCGAACGCACCTCCGGAAAGGCGCCGTCCACACAAGGCGACACAGTTGTCAGTATGAGCAACGAAAACGTTTCCTATCTTCTGGCAAACGTAGCCGAACTCATCGGAACACGCGCAGATCGCAGAATGCGCCGCATGAACCGGCCGTCCTGAACCAAACGCAAGCTATCTTGAGCAGCAAATTTGAGTCGGAAGAATAGCTGCCGGTGTCAACGGAGACGGCACACGGAAGAAGTTCTTCGAAGCCAGTTGCTTATAAACATCGCCAGCCACACCAGACGCCATCGGTCCGATAGAAGGTTTACCGCCGGTCAGCAACACCACAACCACCAGTTTCCGGCCGCCGCGCGTCTCATTGAACGAACCAAACCATCCGAGGTGCGTCTTGCCTTCGCTGCACGTTCCCGTCTTGCCCAGAATCTCTTCTTCCTGGCTGGCGCGGCGCGCAGTGCCAAACTCAACCGCCCCTCTCATACCCGGCTTGATCACCGGTATTTGATTCGCGATGTCCAGACGGCGCTTGATCTGCGGCTGAAAGTTCCGCGCTTCTTCATCCGATCGTGGATACTGCAGCCAGTAAAGCGTGCCGCCGTTCGCCACAGAAGTGATGAGCCCGGCGAGTTCCAGCGGCGTCTGCGAAATCTCTTCACCGAAACTGGTCAGCATGCCCATGCCGCCATCCTTAGGCGGCTGGGCCGGGAAGAAACCCGGATGTTCGCCCTCAATATTGAGTCCCGCTTTTTCGCCGTAGCCAAAAAGCTTGGCCCAGTAGCTATAGCGGTCGTAACCGAGCTTTTGTCCCAGAGTTGCGAAATAAAAGTTATTGGAATACGCCAGGGCGTCCGTAAGATCCATGGAACCCCTGCTGTTAAACCGTATGGGACTGACCCTCGCGACCATGTCTTCGTGCAGACCCGCCAGCGCCACCGATACCTTCACCGTGGAGCATGGCTGAAAACCGCCGCCCAAGGCAAGTTGCTGGTTAACGATCGTAAGAATTCGCCCGGTTTCCGGATCCACGACCACCACAGAACCATTCAGACTACCCAGCGCTTCCACGGCCGCCTGACGCACCACCGGATCTTCGCCGACCGTATTATCGCCCGATGTGGAGTTCTTGTAAGTCGGTTCGTCCCACGTCTGCACCCAGCCGGTACCACGCGCAATCCGCGCCCGCTTGTTCGCCAGAGCGATAGAGGCTTCCGGCGACAGTGCCACCACCTTAGCGGATGGCTTGCCGGCGATGCCGGGGAACGGCTTCGGCGAGGCCTTCGCCGCAACAGGAGCGGATGGTTTGGCTGCGGGAGCGGCGTAAGCTTTCGGCCCCGTAGCCTTTGCCCCAGTGACAGCCTTCACGCCCGTGACTTTCTTCTTCGCGCCCTTTGCCTTCTTTTTGGTGGATTTAGTGGATGTCGCCGCAAGCGCGCTCCCGATGCTAAAGCCACCACAACCGAGAGCAATAGCAAGTGCGACACAGACCAGCCGTAAATAATATTTCGACATAATTTTTCGGAACACGGAAGACTATAAGCCACAACATCCCGGGGAGCAGCCGGATAATACATTTTCTACCCTTTGCCAGGCCCAGGTCAATTACAACGGGGGCCTTTTTTCACATAAGTTTACCTGCGAAAATCGGGTTGTAGTTATCTCTCTTTCTCATTAGACGTATCGGCAGATTTTCCGAACCGCATTATGGATCTTCTTTCATTCAACCGCCAGATCGTTTCGTGCACCAAATGCCCGCGACTCGCCGAACACTGCCGCAGCGTCGCCACAACCAAACGCCGCGGGTGGAACGACTGGCAATACTGGGGAAAACCCGTCCCCTCGTTCGGCGATCCAGCCGCCCGCCTGCTCATTGTTGGCCTCGCTCCCGGCGCTCATGGGGCCAACCGCACGGGCCGCATGTTTACAGGCGACCGCTCCGGCGAATTCCTCTATCGTTCTCTTTATCGCGCCGGTTTCGCCTCGCAACCCGAGAGTAACTCAATTAACGACGGCCTTATATTACGCGACGCGTGGATCACGGCGGCTGCTCACTGTGCGCCGCCCGATAACAAACCGACTCCCGAAGAACTCCGCACCTGCCGTCCCTGGCTCGCACAGGAATTCGAACACTTCAGCCAAACGCGCGTGATCGTCGCTCTGGGGAAAATTGCTTTCGATACCTGCTTGTCCATTCTGAAACAACAAGGCAAAATCGCCAAAGCCTCGAATTATCGTTTCGGACACAGAGTGCTTCACAACCTCGAGCCCGCGCTGCTCTGTTCCTATCACCCCAGCCAGCAAAACACATCCACCGGGCGACTAACGCAGCAGATGCTGGACGATATCTTCCTCGACGCCGCTGGAATTATCTCGCAATCCTGACCAGTTCGCGCTGCACTTCGCCCGTCGTCCTGGCCTTCACCGAATCCATTAACACGTTCACCTCGGCTCGTACCCCGAAATCGTCGAGATAAATCCCCGGCTCCACGGAAAACAGCGCGCCCGGCATCACACGCCGCTCATCGTGAGTCTCCAGGTTGTCCATATTCGCGCCCGAGCCATGCACCTCTTCACCAATCGAATGCCCCGTTCGATGCACAAACTGATCGGCGAAGCCCATGGCCCGTATATGCGCGCGTGCCGCATCGTCCACTTCAAAGCCGCGAATCACGCGCCCGGCGGCGACAGCCTTCACCACCGTTTCAACAGCCAGATCCCGCGCATCGCGCACAATCTCAAACACCCGCAAGATACGTTCGGGCGCATCGCCGCAGTAGCCGGTCCACGTAATGTCGTAGTAAACGCAACCCGGCCTGTCGAGCTTCGCCCACATATCGATTAAGACGAAATCGCCCATGCGAATCGGCGCACTGGTCGCCCGCGTCGGCTCGTAATGTGGATCGCCCGCATGGCCATTCACTGCCACCACCGGACCGCTGTCTGTCACCAGACCAGCCTTCTTGTATTCCGCGCGCATCCAGTCCGCCACCGTGATTTCATCCACGCCCGACGCGAGCTGGCCGCCGATGAACTGAAACGCCCCCGCGCGAATCGCATCCATCCTGCGCCCGGCCTCCAGATGCGATTCGAACTGCGCCGAGCTCAGGCATGCCTCAAACTCCTGAATCAGCTCGGCCGAACTGACCACCTCCACGCCAAACTCGCGCACCAGTTCCACGGTCCCGGCATCCACCATTGCGACATAGGGAATCGCGCATCGCGGCGAATACTGCATCGCCACGCGTTTCGCCCCGCCGAGCAGTTTCGCGATGCCATCCTGCTGCTCGCGCCAACTGGAATAAGCGATCTTCTCCCCAGGCGCGGCGTTGATCACCTTCGATTCGATGCGATGCACCAACCCCAGCGGCTCGCCCTCCGCGGGAATGAAGTAATACCAGCGCCGCGTCACGTGCCCCGGCGGCGTCACGCCCATCACGCGATACGCCAGCGCGTCCCGCACGTGATGATCGAAAAACAGCCAGCCATCCAGCTTTTCGCGCCTAAGCGATTCCTGTATGCGTTTCAGGTCCATGCGATTCGAGAATAGCGCGATCCAGGGCCTGTGAATCAACCCCGTCGATCTCGACCGTTTTCATCGGCGACGTAAACCCGCTCACGATCCGCACCGCGCTCACCGGGCGGCCCGTCAGCTTCGCTAAAAACTTCACCAGCGCATCGTTTGCCTTCCCATCCACCGGCGGAGCGGCCACCTGCAGCTTCCACACATCGCCCAGCTTCCCCGCGAAAGCCGTACCCTTCGCGCCAGCCCGGATCTTCAATGTGATGCGCGTCACATTCATATAGTAGGAGTATGCGCAAATTCGACACCTTATCGGAACGTGAGATTCTGGCTCTGGCCATTTCTCTCGAAGAGGAAGACGAACGCATCTACGCCGATTACGCCGAAGGACTCCGACACGATTTCCCCGCCTCCGCCGCCGTCTTCGACGGCATGCGCGAAGAAGAATCCGGCCATCGCCGCCGCCTGATCGAGCTCTCTCGCCAGAAATTCGGCGACCATATCCCGCTCATTCGCCGTCACGATGTGAAAGGCTTCGTCACTCGCCAGCCACTATGGCTGACACAGCCACTGCGCCTCGACGTTATCCGTAATCAGGTCGGCACCATGGAGGCCGAGAGCCGTCGCTTCTACGAAAGGGCCGCCTCGCGCACTCACGACGCAGCCACACGTCAGTTGCTCGACGACCTGGTACAGGAAGAGCGCACACACGAACAAAAGGCAGGCGCACTTGAGGAAGACAAGCTGAAGCCCGAAGTCAGGCTCGGTGAAGACGATGCCAACCGCAAGCTGTTTCTCCTGCAGATCGTTCAGCCTGGCCTGGCAGGGCTGATGGATGGATCGGTCTCTACACTCGCTCCCGTCTTTGCCGCCGCCTTCGCGACGCATAGTAGTTGGGATGCATTCCGCGTGGGGCTGGCCGCTTCGATCGGCGCCGGTATCAGCATGGGCTTCGCCGAAGCCCTCTCCGACGACGGAAGCCTCACCGGCCGCGGTCATCCCTGGGTGCGCGGCGGCGTTTGCGGACTGATGACGGCCCTCGGCGGCATCGGCCACACCCTGCCGTTCCTGTTCCCCGATTTCAGAGTGGCCATGACAGCGGCGATAGCGATCGTAGTCGTCGAACTCGCCATCATTTCCTGGATACGCCACAAATACATGGATTCGCCGCTGTTCTCAGCGGCAGTGCAGGTCGGATTGGGCGGATTACTGGTCTTCGGCGCCGGCGTTCTGATCGGCAGTTCGTAGACGTCGCCGCAGAAAAGGTGCAATCTGTCAAAGTCTCATCGGGGCGCCGTTTTAGTGGGTTTGGACGTCCGCATGCCCCACCTTCGTCTCAACCCTTCTGCTGACCTCGCTGCCGTCAGGGTGCCAGCATATTATGAGCTTATTCTGAAATAGCGAAGTCCGCGATATTACACGCGCTGCTTGTCGCCTGGGAGTGGATGAAGCCCATGTTAAATTTTGGAAACCGCCTCGTTGAATGCGGTTTGACGATTTCATAAATCGTTCGCGTATTGCTTGTCGATCTTCGTGCCACTGTTAGCTGTGTGCTGGCAGGTAATCTCCAGATCCTTAACTGAATAATCCGAGTCATTCTTCACGATGAAGTTGGCTTCCATGATGTCGTCGAATCCGATCTTACTCCACGTGAAATCCAGCGAGAGCCGGGACCGGGCTGCATCCTTCGGAATAACCACGGCATCCATTTCCCTGGTCCTCCCGGAATCGGGCGGCGGCGCTGTCTGCGAACGAGTGATCAGACTGATCATAATAATTGCGAGCGCAACCAACCCACCAATCCAGCCGAATATTCGTGCCTGGCTGTTTTCCGAAGGCTGACGGGCAGACTTAGTCACAGGATTGTAATTAGTGATGGTTGGAACGCCAATCCGTTGTCCGCAGCGACCGCAGAATCCAGAACCGCCCGGCACTTGTTCACCGCACGCGTTGCAAAACATCCTTCACCCCCCTACGGAGCTTGCACTTCGTCTCTGGCTGCTGTTGAAGGTTCCAAGCATGGTGGGACAATGCGTTCCCTTCAGTCTCGACAAGTATAGCCGAACCCCGGTTTCGTCCGGTACCTTCAGCCAGCCACCTTCGCCGCCACCTTCCTGCACTCAATCCTAGCTCTCAAATCCGCAACCCCCGCCGCCACCCGCCGCGAAACCACATCGAAAGTAATCACATCGTCCAGCCAGTCATGGCTCGATCCATCCGGATGCTGCGTCGCCACCGTCACCGTATACTGCTGCGGCGTCAGCCAGCATTCAAACGTAAAATCAATCTCCAGCTCTTCCCCCGCCTCGAAAACGCCGGTCTCCACGCCCTCTATTCGCGTATTCGTCCCGTAAATATCCATCCCGATCCGGTTCCGAATCAGTATCCCCACCATCGGCTGCGCACGCCGCTCCCGAAACACCGCGCGAATCCGGATCGTAACCAAATCCCCGCTCGAAATCACGCCACACGACCGCCCGTGATCGTCCAGCAACAGCGCCTCCACCACCTGGCTCGTCCCATCGCCATGTCGAAAGCTCGCCGCCAGACCCGCCGGCTGATCCTGCTGATCGAACGCCTTCTGCCGCTCCAGCACAACGCCGATATACTTGTCGATCACGTGCTTCGGCGTGCCTTCCGCCTCCATCCGCCCGTTCAGCAAAAAGATCGCGCGGTTCGATAGCTGCTTCACCAGCCCGAGATCGTGCGACACAAACAAAATCGTGGTCTTCTTCTCGCGCAGTTCTTCGAACTTGCGAATACACCGGTTCGCAAACACCGCATCGCCCACCGAAAGCGCCTCATCCACAATCAGAATATCGGGATTCACATGAATCGCCGCCGCAAACGCCAGCCGCACATACATGCCACTCGAATACTCTTTCACCGGCCGATGAATGAACTCGCCAATCTCGGCGAACGCCTCAATCGCCGGCAGATTCCGCTCCATCTCCCCGCGGCCGATCCCCATAATCTCGCCATTGATGAAAATGTTCTCGCGTCCGCTGAATTCCGGATTGAATCCCGCGCCCAGTTCGAGCAGCGCCGCAATCCTGCCCCGCGTCACCACACGTCCCTGCGTCGGCTGAAGAATTCCGCTTACAATCTGCAGCAGCGTGCTCTTCCCGCAGCCATTTGGACCCACCAGGCTCACCACCTCGCCCTTCTCCACGCTGAAACTGATATCGCGCAACGCCCAGAAATCCGTATGGAGCGGGTCGCCGTGCAGCGGATTCAGTTCGCGAATCCGATCCCACGGTGTCTGATACAGTCGATAAAGTTTCGAAACGTTTTGAACAAGTAGCAAGCTATTTCAGTGTAGCCGCCCTATAGCCGGATAATCACCGTCAGATCGCTGCCGGGATTCGAAGTCCCCACACCGGTCACATCCAGACTCAACTGATCTCCGGCGGCAAAAGCAGGCAGTCCGAACCCGCTGACCACGTGCGACGTAATGGTACCCGGATCGAATTGCACCGTCGCATAAGGCGAGCCATTCCGATTCAGTTCCAGCGTCACGCCCGCACCCGAAGACGGCACGCGCAGCACGGCATAAATATCCCCCACCGATCGCGCCGAATCGACAATGATGTTCGGAGCCGCGCCAGTCTGCACCGCCAGATACCCCGTAATCTGGAACGAATACTGCCCGCCTGCCAGTGTCCTCAGTCCCGAATCTATCGTTGCGGTGAATTGACTGATCGCAACAGCGCCCGCTCCGAGCGAGTTCGTCATATATAACTCAACGCTCGCGATCCGCACATCCGGCAATTCCACGCTGTAATTCCATTCGCCGCTGGCAGGGCCACCAAAAAACTCCCTGATGAACGGAACAATCACAACCTTATCCGATAAGGGATAAACCAGCGCAGTCACCGCATGTGCCGCGGCCGTAGTCGATTGGACTCCGCGTGTCACCGCGCTCGCACCCGAGGTGGTAGCCCCCACCAGAATGATTTCCTGATCGATCTGCACCAGAGTGCCCGCCGCAACGGCTACCGCAAACTGAACCGTCGTATTCGTAGCAGCCACCAGCGCACTTAATGCGATCGGAGTGCCATTGATTTCGTCATAGTAGTGAAAGGTGTAAGTTCCAGCAGTAATGCTGGTCGTATTCTGCAGCGAAGTGAACGCGATGCCACCCAGTTCCACTATCCCCTGCGAAGCGGACAATGCGAATGTCGGCGCCGTTGGCACCGCGAAGTCCGCCGCCAGCGTCCCCGATTCTCCCAGAATCCACCGCGTCAGCGGCGATAATTCATCCAAAGCTTCGTCCCCGCTGGAATTGGCCGCCCGGGCCAATACCTGTACGCCGCTGCCAATCCTCTCCGGAACATCGATCGTCAACGGACTCGACTTTCCGCTGTTACCCGCTCTCCACGAGTTCTCCGCAATCACAAAGTAACTCGTCGCATCCGGCTCCACCGTCCATGCCTGACCTACGGTAATCGCTGTCGCCGTGTTACTTACGATTTGTTGCTCCTGCCCTGCCCCGTTTCCGCGACTAATACGAACAATGGCCGACTGGTATTGATTGACCAGCAACTCCAGCACGCCATTGCCAACTGTGGTAGCTGTATGTTCGGTGACGGCCGCCTCCGGCAGCAACTCCCACCGCCAGTACAGATCCACATGATCAAAATTGGGATCGGGCGGCAGGATAGGCAGCGGCGGCAACCCGGTGTCTGTAAATGTTGTTGCGGGCGCCTGGGTCGAAGCAATTCGGAACAATTGCTGCGGTGTGAGTCCGCGATACACGTTAAACGATGCCGCACCAACCGGCAACCCGATCCCGGCAAGCGTGACAACACTGGTATTCCCACCAGCTCCCGTACTCGCCTGCACAATAAATGACAACTGGCTTTCACCACCGCTGCCATCGATCGCGCTCACAGCATAAAACCAGGTCGCGCCCCCCGCCACCGAGCCGCCGGTAGAAGCGACAGTCGCCACCAGACTGAGAAGTGGCGACGCCAGACTTCCGATTTGGCCGGATGGTTCCGTAAATGCGACGGTTAACTCCACGTCGGCGGATCCGTCGCTCCCGGTAATCTCGGTTTCCGTGATTCCCAACTGCAGATTGCCGTTGGCATCCACTACCGTCCCGCCCACGGGATTCGGAATCCCCGATCCGTTTCCCGCCTGCCAGCCGCGCCCGCTGATAATGCCGGAGGCAGTGTCGGAATACCACAGGTCGTTGTGCAACTGAGCTGAGATGATCGCCGTGCGGAATGAAGCGCCCGGCGTAATTTTCTGGATCCGAAATGGCGTCCGCTCCAGGTTCTCTTTCAGGTAAGTGACCGTAATCAGATCGCCCGGCATCAATCCCAGCGCCTTCACGCTGGTTTCAAACTGTACGAACTGATTCCCCTCGATCCCGCGATTCAGTCCCAGCAACAGCATGCGCGAAGCCTGGCTGAAGTTACTGATCCCCATCGCATCCCAGTTAGCCGCGATGATCTGGCCGCATAAGTCGGAGTCATTTCCGTCGGTAAGTGAAAAACTGTCCTGCTGGTACTGATTGAATTCGTCCTGAAACTCCACCGTCAGCTGATTCGGCGTATCCTGTGCGCCCTTGGAGCTGATCGTGAAATTTGCGCTGCCGTCGCTGTTTCTGGCAATCGATGTCTCATCGAACTCATACGCGGGCCAGCCGCCGTTGAACATTTCCGTAGAATTACTGTTTGCCGGAAGCGCGGGCTGCTGCAGCGCGAAGGTGTTCTCACTCCGCGCCTCCAGTAACCCGCTGGTATTCAGGACAAGATAGATTCGCGATGAGTTACGCAGCGAGCGGATGATCTCTCCGGCGCTCCGTTGATACTTGAGTGCGAAGTTACACTCGAATCGGGGAATCGATACTTCGCCCGCAATCGGATCGTCCACCGAGATGAACCCGTCGCAATACGCCGCCGCCGTCGCAAAACTGGCGCAATTGATCTCATCGAGGCCATACGCGGATCTCCGAAGAATATCCAGCAATACCCACGCCGGATTGAACGAAAAACTCGCACCCAGCGAATTCCCGCTCGTATCGTACTGCAACAGCTTCATGCCCTGCATCAGCACCTGCACTGTGGGGATGCTGGAGCCGTCGTTGATCTGGTTCGGCACCACCACGGAGAGATAGGCCATGCTCCCGTAGGGATCGCCGATCGGGCCGTTACCGCCGTCGCCGAAGTTCGGATCCTGCAGCCCGTTTCTTGTGCCGGCGGTGATCAGGTTCCACCAGCCGGTCGAAGTCATGTTTTGTCCGCTGACGCCCTGGGGAATAATGATGTCGTCCACCAGTACCGTCATCACGCCCTGAATTTCTCCCATCGAGAGCAGCACTTCCATGCGCGTCAGGTTGCCGTCGTTGCGCGAAAATACCACGTCCGGCATATGCCACTGCGTACCGTAAACCAGCGGAACCGGGTCGTTGTACGCAGCCTGGTTATCCTGCACATTGGATAATTGCAGGCTCTTCTGCCCGTTGCCTCGCACCAGAATTGTCGCCGGGACATATTCGAGCCCGCCGTATCGGCTCGTCGTATTCCCGCTCGAATCCGAGGTAAACATTCCGTGCAGTATGCAGTCCGCCCGCGTCAGGGCGCAGGAAGTATACGGTACGCCTGCATTCAGATTACCGACCCCTCCGGGCTGATCCGGCGAATAACCGCAGCGATAGAAGAAGGAGTATTTGTTCTCTGGCCCGCTGTCCGCGCCTTCCGCCCGCTGCGCCGCAGTTGTTGGAAACCGCCATGGGCACAGCCGCTGCACATTCACTTCAGGCAGTTGCGTCCGCTGCATCGACATGCGGTTCATCGCGCTCAGCCGGAACGTCGATTCCGTAATCAGTTCGGGCGGATTTACCAGCCCGCGGAACACCACAATCGCGTCCGTGGTCGCCAGGCCCGTAGTCGTGTTCACGAACAGGGAACTCACAATCAGCAGCGATCCTTTGAATCCGATCTCCTGCTCCACCTCGGAGAAATACGAGTCTGCGTTCGCCAGTTCGAACGATAGTTTCGGCGACCCGCCAATCTGCGTATCGGAAGCCACCTGTGCTTCAAATAAATTGTGCTTGAGTACGCGGCCGACGTATGTTGTGCCGGATACCTGAATCGTCTGGCTGCTCCAGCTCTGTACCGACGCGTCGGCCATCGTGCAATCGAACAGGAATACCGGCGTATCGGCAACAAGTACTTCTTTGGCTGTGAATGGGCTTTCCATGGGTCCTTTTTTCCGTTTCTTCCGCCGCCTAAATCCGCGATACCAGGTTCACCTTGCAGGCCGAAAGACCTGGCGCGGTGTTAACTACCGCTAGATCCCCGCCGCTGAAACGTGTTTCTTCGAGAATGCCCGCCGCAACGCCGGTAGGTCGATAAGGCGAAGGCCAGGGCTGTGCCTCCACCTGCAGTCCAAAAACCTGCACGGTGCTCCCTGCCGCAACAGCCAGAGAGAAAGTCGACGCCGTAGCGCCACTGACTCCCGTACCGCTGATCTGTATGCGCTTCCATTGCGGTCCGGTCGTGACATTCACGCGCGTCGCATCGCGGAGCATCCCCACACTACCGGCGGAACTGCTTCGCACATACGTGCTGAAGCAAATCGTGTAAGCCCCCGGCACGCCGAGCGACTGCGAAAGAGTCTGCTCCGCGCCACTGGCATTCTGCAAAGTCCACGCCCGCGAGGTTCCCGCGGGATCGCTGAACCCGCCGGTCGCGGTCAGTTCCCCCGGTAGCCAGCCCGGCTGCGAGAGATCTTCGCTCCAGCCCAGCAGGTTCGCGAACGGATCCACAAACCCGAACGAACCGGCCTCGCCGCCCGACTCCGCAAACAGGCTCGTCAGATTCGCCACTTCCCCGTCGGTCAGTTCCTGATAGCTCAGGTTCCACTCAATCTGCCCGCCGTTAGTGTCCGGAAGCGATATCAGTTCGCCGCTTTCGAGAACATTAGTAATCGCCCGCCACAGCCTCTTTCGCTGCAGTGGAAACTGCGCAACACTGCCCGAACCAATCTGCGGAAACCAGTTCATTTCACTTCCTCGATTCCCAGCGTCGCTTTTCCATGTAATTCACCTATCAGTGATGTCAACAGTTGTTCGCCCGCGATCACGCACTTCGCCGCCGTCTCACCGGTCACCGGATTGGTGAACGAAAATGTGCCCGTTCCAATCTGTTCGGCGAACGCAATCACCGCCGACACTTCCGTCTCGTCCAGCAAGTCGAGTTTCAATATCCAGCGGCGCAATCCCGCTCCGCTCAGCTGATATGTCTGCTGGCTGCCGTCCAGAAACTGAACGGCCTGCGTCGATAGACTGACCGCTCGATTCAGTGGATATTGCGCCACCGCGCCCGTCTTCAGTAACGTGGGAAAAGTAGCCATAGTCGCCCTAGAGGTTCGCCACCACGTCGTTAATCGGATGCAGATTCAGCATCGCCTCGCGTACCGCACTGGCAATATCGCTGCTCCGGTCCATGAACGACTGGCTGTCCATCGCACTCACGTTCACCGTGACCTGTGGTGTCGCACTGGCCGTGCCCGATCCACTGCCGGCATTGCTCGGAGCCGCACTGGCCACCGAAGCCGCGCTCGGCGTAGCGGCCCGCAGGGTATCGCTCATCTGAACGCTCGGAGACGCCGTGTAATAGGGCAACGGCGCAGGTGCCACCTTTGAACCGCCAAGCCCGAACAGGCTCATAATCCCCGAAACAATCGGCGAAAGAAGCCCCAGACCGCCCCCGAGGATGCTGCCCGCTACACCACCGATCAAACTGCCAACCGACGTTCCCGTGTGCGCACTTGTACTGTCCTGCAACGCCTGCGTATTCGCCTGAATCAGGTCGGCCTGCTGTTTAAACTGCGCCTCCAGCTGCGTGATTTCCTGCGAGGCCTGCGACATCGACGCCGTGGAATCCGCTCCGCCGCTGCCGGTCACGCCAACCGCGATCGGTTGCGCCGACGGAATACCCTTATGTCCAGGCGGCGATATCGCCTGAAACTCTTCCTCAATATTGCGATGACGACGTGACATCTCTCTCCTCCCGTTCCATTTCCTCGCGCAATATCAAAAATGCGTCCACCTTGCGCGCCGGCGTTTCCATACCGTCCACCATGCCCAGACGACGGCGTACAAAAAATTCTTCGAGCAGCGACAAGCTCTCCCCCGTTACCAGCGACTTGGGACATTCGTCCGTCTGCGCCCGCTTCCGGATCCACACCAGTCTCGGCTCACCCCGCTGATCGGGCGCAATAAAACCACAGCGCCGCTTCGTCTCCAGTCCGTTCTTCCGACACGCGTCGCAATCCCACCCGGCCCGGTTCGCAAACTGGAAGTGGAACGCGACGATTAGTTTTTTCTTTCTGTCTCCGATAGCCCGCACTCGGCCTTGATCGCCGCCAGCGCTTCGTGCACCAGCGCCTCCGGGCCCCGCTCCACCAGCGATTCCGGCGTCGCCGCCTCGCCGTCGAGCGAGAGCCCCCGCACTTCCTCAAGCCCCCACGCCAGATAGAGCTTGTCCATCTCGGCGCCCAGCAGGCTCGCTTCCATGCGGTTCTTCTCATCGCGGCCGGCATCGAAATATTCGATCCGGCCCGCCAGGTCGCGCACGCGCTTCATGAGTTCCAGGCGTCGCCCGAATGTCATGCGCGTAATCGCAAACTCCACGCCCGGCATCGCCTCGGATGCGACTATCAGCCGGCTCTCCCACTGGTTCTTGCTATCCAAACGCCACCACCATCTCGTCGTCCTGCGTACCCTGCGCCCGGGTATTTCGGAAGCGCCATTTCAGCCGCGTTTCCCCGTCGTCGAACTCCGGAACGTCGGGAATCAGGCTCTTCAGATACACACCTGCCATTTGCCCCGCCACCTGCCCCAGCTGGAACATCACGCCCACCGGCGATTGTTGCCGCGCCGCCTGATACAACGCCGCCGTAGGAACATCGTCCATGCTGAAGAACTCCAGCGTCACCGTGACCTCACGCGCACCGGGCGCAATCGCCAGCGGTAGAACCGCGCCGTATTCGTTCTCGCGCATCGCCACGTTGTTCTTGATTTCCACCGAAGCCTGCATGACCGTGAACATCTGATTCGGAATCACCCCCATCCACACTTCACCCAGATTCCCCGGCACCAGCGCATAATCCACCGGCGTCGGCGTTGGCTCAGCCGGAAACGTGCTCAGCCCGCCCTGCCCGCCCTGAAACGACGCGCTGTCGAGAAGATCCTGAGCCATTCCGGAAAACTCGAACTGATGAAAGTCGCCATTCATCGACACCGTCATCTTGTCCACGCCAACTCCCGGAATAACCCGCTGCACTGCGTCCGACGGGTCCCAGTAATCGAACAGGCTAACGCTCGGCAGCTGGGTGCCAAGAGTGAAATTCGCCGTCGCGCCCAGCGGCACGCCCACTGCCGGAGCCACCGTGAACGGCGCATTCACCACCACCACCAGCGGCGTGACCACCGCCGCCACAAACCGAATCTCTCCCGCCGAAACGATTGCCTGGCCTGGCGTCAGCCCGTGCGGCGAAACAAAATAGATGGAGGATTGCGTCGTCCCCGTACCCACCGTTGCTCCCTGCCAGATCGCCGCCTCCCCGCCCATCGCCCCTTCGATCAGCGGCGCGTGCGGTGGCAGCGTTGTCGGATCCGGCCAGTCCCTCATATACGACGTTGCGTCAAAGGTCGTATGCCGTCGCATGCCGACCGGCAATCCCTGCCACGTCCGCGTGCCCGTCTTGTCTTTCCGCTGATTGATGTCGCGTTGATTCTGTAACGTCATCCTGACGGCGGGAATCCTGTTCGCCGCGGTGATCGCGGGCACCTGTCCATAGGCGCTTTCCAGTGCGCAGTACCAACGGTTTGCGTTCGATAAAATGTAAGACATAAGTTATTCGCTCAGTTCCACCGCGAAGTTCACCTTCGCGCGCTGTAAGAAATTTTTACCGCCCATGACTACCGGCTCGTATTCCACTTCGTAGCCGCCCGAGTACGACGCACCGTCTCCCCACTGCCCCCGCGCTTCGCCCAGCAGGGCGATCACCGCGTCGACATACATCTCCGTATTCGCGTCGATCACCTCCAGCGTCTCCTGCGTTTGCCGAATTTCGATCACCAGGTGCACCCTGCCGGAAAAATCGCGGGCCTTCTCTCTCTGTAAGTTCTGAACGCTCTCGCAGTACACGAGAAGACACGGATAAAACGCCTGCCCCGCCGTCTCCGCGATCTCCGGACTCACGTTCTGCGCAACAAAAGATCGGATCCCGACCCCTTTCAGCGTTAAGTCATTCGCCTCCATCGACGTAATGCGCGAGTTAACTCCGCTTGTAGTCGACGTCAGCAGCGCCATGACCTGCGCCGCCAGCGTGCCGCTATATCCTGCCATCTTTTCCTCATTTCTCTTGTTGCAACCTGCGACGATAATCGCGGCATCTCCGAAACCGCTACTGAGCCGCGCGTGATCAAGCGGCAGCGCTGCGCCAATTGATTCAACCTTGGTACTAACCCCGCATAATCGTCGCTGGCAAAGCCTTCACGTAGTCCGGCACCTGCCCCGTTCCCGGCATCTGTGAACTGGTTGATATTCCCGGAATGTAAGTGAAGGTGCTTCCCACCGGCAACAGAGCGGTGTTCTGCAGCGTCATCATTGCCAGCGCCGTTCCCACGTAAACGTTGAAGCCGACCGCGTTCACGGGCGCGCCCGTCGCCATCACCGTCATCAGGTTGTTCGCCGGAACCACAATCGACGCCGCAGCCGAAGGGGACCCCTCCTGCCCCGCCGCGTTCACCCACGTCACAACCGCATAGAACGTCCCGCCCGCCTGCGTCGAAGTCACAGACTCCGTCCCCAGAATCGGGATCGCAGCCTCCGGCAACGGACTGTTCACCAGCCCGATTCCATTCGCAATGAATTGATTACGCGCGGCCTGATTGAGCGCCGTAAACATATCCCACTTGGCCTTGTAACGGTCGATCAGCTGCGTATACGCCGCGTCACGGTAAACCATCGTCAGCGCCTGCATCTTCTCCCATCGCGCCAGGTCCGGCGTCACCACCACCTGTCCGATCGCCGGCGGCTGAATCAGCCCCACCGACACCGACGATTGCAGCCGCAGCAGTAACGTCTCCAGTTCCGATTGCACCTCGCTCATTGCCAGCCCGAGCTTCGCCGTCACGTTAATTCCCACAGTCTGCGCCGTAGCGAGTAACCCCGAGTCTTCGGCGATCAGGTCGTCGATGGTGATCGCTGGTCCGTCTATAAAAAGTCCCATAGCTGCTTAACTCCGTTCCTTCGTGGATTTCCTTGCGCTCCTGGCCGGCACCATCACAAGCTGCACGCGCCGCGTCGCCTCTTCCTGCTCATACCGATCGCGTGCGGTCCGCATTTCTTCGCGAAAACCTTCAGCCTCGGCTTCCGTCGCAACCCGCGCCCGCTGCTCAGCGATGAGCTTCGCCGCGACACTGCGCGGCGCCTCTGTCAGCACGCCTTCTCTACCGCCTTCGGAGGTCGCCAGACTCACGAGTACAATGTCATTTCCCTTGAGCGTCGAATCCGCTTCCCGAACTTTCTTGTAGTAAGACCGTAAGTCCATCGTTCTCTCCTCGTTCTCTTAAAACAGGGACGGACGAATCCGCCCGCCCCACCCTGATCCGCAACTGACTAGCTGTTGATCTGTACCGCGAAGTTATTGCGAAGCACAGCGCAACCATACAGAACGTCCACCGTGAACTGCTGCGACAGAGTGTTCGGCTGGTAGCTCATCGTCACTCGCATGCCGAAGTTGCCCAGTTCCGCGTACTCCGCAATCGCACCCGTCCCCGGCAGCGGCTGCGGAAGACGCCGCACCACCAGACCGATCGCATCCCGCTCGAAAGCGAGGTTATGCGTATTGAGCGGCGAACTGCCCGTGGTCGGAACATACTGCGAGCGAAACACGTAGAAGTCTTTGATCTTCCCGATAGTTCCGTCGATGATGCTCCGCAGGCCAGCCTCGCCAGCCGTCTGGAATTCGCTGAAACGCGGAATCTGCCGCATCTGCGAATACGTATTGCTGTCGACGACGAGATACTTCGGACGGTTCACTGGCACTTTCGCCTGGAACAACGACGTTTCCGCCTGATCCAGAACAGCTTCGGTTATCGGCGTGCCCGCTGTCCCGAGCGGGGTAATCGCCGTGAATCCCGCATAGAGATTCAGAAGATCGCTTTCGATCCTCTCCGCTATCGCGACCACAGCCGGTTGCATATATACACGAAGCAGATCTGGCACTGCCAGAACTTTCGTGATGTCCGGAATCTGGAACGTCGCTTCCGCGTGTGTGTTCAGCACGATCTGCGCGTTTGAAAGACTGGGATTCTGCGGCTGCACCGCCCCGCCTTCCGCAATGTTGTTGGCTACAAGCTGAGGCGCGATCGGCACATTCACCGTATCGCCCGCCTGGGCCAGAGTTGGTTCATAGTCGCGATTGACCAGGTTCCCCATAACAAGGTTCCCGACCAAAGCTGGCAGCGCATCTGCTGCCACCAGTTTCACGATTGCATTAGCTACATTTGCTGACGTAATTGAAGGCATTCTTCTCCTTTTTCACTCCTCGGCCAATAAAAAGGAGGGCCGAAGCCCTCCGAAATAAAAAAGGGAGAGCCGAAGCCCTCCCTTTCTCCTGTCCGTTATTTCTTACTTCGTCTTACCGAAGCGACTGCGACGCGACCCGCAGAATTTCCTGCCGCGTCCGCTCCAGATCTTCCCTGCTCATCGACGGGCTGATCTTGTCCAGATCGACAGCGCTGTGATTCGGCGAAGTCCTCTGCGTCCCCGTCATCCCCGTTCCTCCGGCAATACGCGCTGGCAGAAACTCCGGATTCTCCTGTACAAATTCCGTTAAGTACTCGCTCATCGGTTGGCTGCCCGCTGTCAGCCGGCCATCTTCCATGCGCATGATATGATCTTGCACAGCCTTGAAGGCGAGATCGACCTTCACCACGCCCAGACGTTGCAGTTCAGACCGGATCGCGCCCGCACGCTGTACTTCTTCGGCCATCGCCCGTGCTTTCTTGTTCTCCTCGGCCATTTCGTTCAGCCGCTTTTCCAGTTGCTCTCGGCGCCTGCGTTCTTCCTGCAGTTCCGTCTTGTAAGCAGGCTCGAGCCGCGCCGTATCCTGGCGCATATATTCATTGATCGCCTGCTGTACGATCGTCTGCACATCCGGTTTTTCCATATTGTCCTCGTGTCCTCCCATAACTGTCTTATCGGCGTTCATCCGCGGCTGAATGACCTAGCCGGCGTCGATCTCCTCGGCAATCCGATCCTTCACTTCCTGCCGCGCATCGCAGAGATACTTCAGCGCCACCCGTTTGAAGATCTGCTTCTTCAGCGTCGGAGAATCGATCCCCAGCTTCAGCAAACTCTCCGCATCCGCCGCCTCCGTACTAAAGTCCGTGATGTCGAACGCATCGAGGCCGGTAACGTCCACGACCATGTCATCGCGGCGCGCCGCGGCCACGCCGTTCAGAATATTCCGCATGGCGTCTTTCACCACATCGCCGTAGGCACCCAGAATCTCCTGGGTAACTGAGAAATCCCACTGTTTACTCAGACCGGATTGCATCGTGCCGCCGCTATCCCCGGCCTGCTGCATAAGATACGACACGCGATAGATCTCGTCCTTCAAACGGTCCAGGTTATCGGCCGCGATCTGATAAACCTTGCCATCCGGCTCAGCCCATCCGAACTTGTCCTGCGGCCCCAGCTGAATGTAGTAACTCTCGCCCACCACCTGGCTCCACTCGCGGTCCGAGTAAATCACTGGCATGGCGAACAATCCCATCGTCAGCGCCCAACCGAGCGCGTTCGACTTATTGAAGTGTTCCAGTTGCAGCGACGCAGCTTTATTAGTCAGCCATAACCCGTCACTGACCTTTATCTCGTACACGGGCACCCGACCAATCCCTGCAAATCCGTGCTTGCCGCTCTCCACCAGTTGAATCTCTTTGCTCCGCTCGTAGATCTCGTAGTTCTCGCGGTCATAGTAAATCCACCGCGTCTCCCTCTTCCAGCCAAGCGACTTAACCCCGTCCTGCTTCAGCCACGTAGTCCGAATGACAATCCACTCCATCTCGCCCCGGTCGTCGTAACTCCAGTTAATAACTTCTTCCGCGTTGTAACTGGCCAGGTACGCCCGGCTCAGGCCCAGCGCGTCTTCTTCGGCGCGTGTCCGAGCTTCTCCTCCCGTTCGCGGAAAGTCCACCACTACATACGACTTACCGCAAACCAGCGACTCCGTTAATTGCTGCCGGAAGAACTGTGAAAGTGTCGTGCCGCGCTGATCGCAGTTCTGTATAAACTGAGCGAAGAAATCCCGCGACTGTGGACTGCCCTCAGTCAGGTCAATCACCGGCTCCTCGCGCATGAGCGTGGCCGTATACCAGTCGACAATAGAGCCCACGTAGTTTTCATAGAACACGCGCCCCAGCCGCTCCTGATAAACCTCGAGCGGCTCCTTCAGCCGCCGCACCAGATACTCCTCGGCATGCCGCCGAAAATGCTCCCCGCCGGCATAAATATCGCGGTATCGCCGCCACATCCGGGCCTTCTCGGAATAGTCCGGATGCTCCTGTTCAATATGTTGATTCGTACCTGTATTCGTGTTCATATGAGCCTCTGCCCGCGTTCCCCGATAGTATTTGCCCAACCCTGGCATTCCTGCCACACCAGATACCCCAACGCATCCGAAGCATGCGTCCGCCGCCGATCCTTGTTCTTATCGATCTGCGTCGACTCTTCCTCATACGACACCTGCTCGAAGTCGTCGATCAGCTCCTTACAGCGCGGCGACACAATCAAATTCACCTCGCCCGCCGCATCGCATAGCTGCGAATTCACCAGCCCAACCCGCGCCCTCACGCTCGGGTTGCTCTTTGGCACGTTCAACCGCGCCTTCGTTCCGCGCGCGCAGAAATAATCGTGTATCACCTTGAAGTCGGTAAATTCCGACGCTGTGTGCGTCGTCAAGCCGTTCGCGTCCCCAAACACCACCACGCCAGCCAGCGGCATCCCGAATTTCCTCTCGAACTCTTCGCATGCTTGCTCCGTTGTTGCCCTGCGCAACACAATTTCGTCCAGTACCCGCACTTCGTCCTTATACTTCTGCACCACCAGCGAACACAGCGGAGCCACGTTGAAATCCAGCGTCCAGTACACTGGCAGCGCCGGATCGATGTCCACGTCCCGCACATTCTGATCCCGCCGGAAAGACGAGTAAACCAGCCCGCTCCCCACATTCAGGTAATCTCCCAGCACTTCCTGCCGGAAGAAATTCTCGTCGTAGCTCGCCTTCAGCCGGTCATAGAAATCCGGCACCTTATCCAGCAGGAACCGGTTCTCAAAAGCCTCGGCCTGTATCGCCTCGTAGCCTTCCACCGGATGCGAAACAAACTTCCGGTACACCCAGTCGAAGCCCTTCGGCGTCCACACCCCAAACCCGCAGCGCCGCGTCGCCTCAGGGTCGCGCAGCCTGCCTTCAAGCCGCAGCCACGCCTCCTCGTGCGTATACGTCAACTCATCCACCCCGAACCACGCCAGATTCGTACCGCGCAACCGGTCGTAGTCGTCCACCGACCGCAGTAAAATCCGCGAGTCCGTGTCCTTCATCATCAGAACGTTGTCGCTCTTGTTCAATTCGAACGGCAATTCGTTCGTCTCGAGTATCTCCGTCAGCGACGCCAGCGTCGAATCCCGCAGCATCGGATAACTCGGCGCCCCAATCAGCCCCATTTGTCCCGGATTCTGATACGAAAGCCGTATCGCCTCCTGGCACAGCGCCTGACTCTTTCCCGACCCGATCGGCCCCGAAAATCCCTTGAAAGTCGCAGCCGAATCGTGAAATTTTTGCTGACTCGGCAGCCGCGCATGTTTAATCAGCCGGTCGAGGTCGACTTCAGCATTCGTCTTCATCGACCCACCGCACGCTGATACGCCGCGGCCGCTCTACATCCAGTTCTTTCCTCAGCTGCAGCAATCGAATCAGATCGCTGAGCGATCCCTTCTCACAACCCTTTGTCTGCAGCGACTCCTTCATAGCCTTGATCGCAATGTCGATGGTCGCCAGCAAATCCGGACTCTCCGTGCTACCCGAACTCACCGTCCCTTTGGACGCTTTCTTCTTGCCCACATCTGCGCTATCCATGACCGAAATCTAACAGTCGCGCCGAATCACTTCACCCCCAGAAAAACGCAACTCATTGATAAAAAACCAAATAGAGTTTGCAAATAGACAATACTCACTTTTTCGGGCCATCCAAACTGCCGGTTAGGCACCGTCCAGGTGACCGTTTTCCGGGAGTTTGTACCACTGTGGGATGAGTTCGCCTAACTGTGTGCGGGCTCGGATAACATATCTGATAATGACCACAACACGAAGAGACCAACTCATGCTCCTGTTGCCCGCGTTGGCGACCGCCGCGGCTGGCAGAGCAGAAGCTGCGGAGTTGCCGGCGCTGAAATCGGTGACTTATCGCTTCGAAGACCTGCCATCGCGCGCGAGCGGCAAGAACGTTTCGCACGCCATTTTCGACGGCCTGTTGCATTCCGGCTTTCGCATTGAGGCACATGAGACGGAACTGGCGCCGGGTGGGGAACCGCATCCGCCGCACCATCACGATCACGAAGAGATGATGATGATCGTGGATGGCGCGCTCGATTTCACGGTAAACGGCAAAACCACGCGCCTCGGACCCGGCGGCTTGGGGTTTGCCGGCTCGAACGATGAGCACGGAGTGAAAAACCCTTCCCCCGACCGCAAGGCACGCTATTTTGTCGTCGCCTTCGGGCCCACTACTTAAACCGGTGGTTCACAGCCTGTCTGGTGGTAGAGGCGCGGCTTCGCGCTGGGCGCGCCGACCGGCTCTACCCTCTTTTCATCGACATACGATTGGCAGGCCGTTTGCCTTCTTACAGGCAGGAGCGAAAGAGGCCCTGCGATGAGAAAAGCGATCGGTAATTTATTGGGAAAGTCAGCGGTACTGGCGGTTGGAGCGTTTATGATGTTGTCTCCCATAGCCGCCATGGCGGCACGCGGCGGCGGTGGTGGAGGACATGCCAGCGGCGGCGCGCGTTCGAGCGGCGGCAGTGTGGGTCGTGTCGCCGGCGGCGGCGCGCATTTTAGCGGCGGCGAACCTGGTCGAATCCCTGCCGGCGGCGGAAATTTCGTAAACCGCGGCTACAGAGGCGGCTACGGCGGTTCTTACTACGGCGGCGGATACTACCGCGGCGGAGTGTATCTGGGGACTGGCGGTTACCCGTACGGATACGGCTATGGCTATGCTCCCGGCTATGCTTACGGTCCCGGATATGCGCCCTGTGCACCAATTTATGATCGGTACGGGAACCCGATTCAGAATCCAGCCTGCTATGCCGGCCAGCCGCCGCAACCGCAATATGTGCCGCAACAACAGCAACAGTATGCCCCGCAACCGCAGTACGCTCCGCAGCAACAACAGCAGCAGCCGCAGTACACACCGCAGCAATACTACGGTCAGTAGCCGGTGCCTGCAACCGGCGGCCGAACTCGACCGCCGGCCCGAAGACCGATCGCAAAACTTGCAAGCGCTCAGTGCAGATGTAAAATCTCCACATGCGTCTTTCATTACTGCCGCTGGCGGCCCTGCTCGCTTCGAACGTTGTCGCGGCGGCTCCTGAAATCACACTGGAAATCCGCGACTACGCGACCATGCCCATGACGGGCAGGGTCGACGGAACCGGCCAGGTGATGGGCCTGCTGGCTCGCGTGAACTTCATCCGGGAAGAGCCGGGCGCGGCGCGGAACCGCATCTTCGTGAACGATCTGAACGGCCCTCTCTACATTCTGGATAAGCGGACCGGGAAATTCACCACCTATCTCAATTTCAACGGACGCGACAGCCAGCCCGGGCTTTTCCACCGACTGCCGTTCGAGAGCGGCTTCGGCAACGGGTTCATCAGCTTCGCTTTCGATCCCGATTATGCGCGCAACGGCAAATTCTATACGGTTCATCTGGAAGATCCGGAAGTCGCTGCCTCGGCTATGCCGGATAACACCAATTTCCCAGGCCTGCGTCTGGATGGCTATCAACTGACACCGGCGATCCAGACGCCAGGTCCGACGGTGCGCGAGGCCGTCGTGATCGAATGGACCGACACCAACACCGTCAACACAACCTTCGAAGGCACTGCGCGCGAACTGCTGCGCCTGCGAATGAACACGCAGATTCATCCGATGGGCGATCTGATGTTCAACCCGACGGCTCACCCGGGCGATCCCGACTGGCGGGTGCTGTACATCGCCTGCGGCGACGGCGGCTCGGGCGAGAACAAGAATCCGGAGATGCGCTCCAATCCGCAGCGTCTGGATACGCTGGTCGGCAAGATTTTGCGCATCGTTCCCGACTTCAATGAGAGGAAGGATTCGAGTACGGTCAGCCAGAACGGCCGCTACCGAATTCCAAATGACAATCCGTTTGTCGGGAAGGCGAAAGCCGGGGCGCGCGGAGAGATCTGGGCTTACGGACTGCGCAATCCGGCGCGGCTGACGTGGGATTTCGATCCGGCGAATCCGCCCGACAACCATTTGATTGCGAGTGTGATTGGCCTGAACACGTGGGAAACCGTGATCGTTATTCACAAGGGTGCCAACTACGGCTACTCTCTGCGTGAAGGCACCGAAAAGCTCGAAACCACCAACAAAACCGGCGAATTGCCGGCAGACGACAGGATCCCGGTGCAGTTGAATGCCACGGAGACGGATGGCACGGTGACGCCGACCTATCCCGTGATCGAATACGCGCATATCGCGGGCGGAGGCGACGCGGTTTCCAGCGGCTACGTTTATCGCGGCAAGGCCATTCCAGCGCTGCGGGGCAAGTACATTTTCGGCGATATTTCGACTGGCAACGTCTGGTACGTCGATTTCGAAGACATGCTGGCGGCCGACCATAGAAGTCCGAAAACGCTGGCGGAAATGCATCCGGTGAAGATCCGGTGGGCGAAGCCGGGCGGCGGCAGCGAGGTCTATAGTTCCATGGCGCCTGTGACGGAATCGGCCTATCACGCGCGCGGCGGCACTGCGCCCGGGCTGCCGGGATTTGCCAAAGTGCCCAATGGCGGCCGCTCCGATATTCATTTCTGGGCCGACGCGAATGGGGAGCTCTTTATTCTGAGCAAAAGTGACGGCATGATTCGCCAGGTGGTTGGGGCGAATCTAACCGACCCGCGTTAGCCATAAACGAATTTTTTAGTAACTAAATCCGCCCATCCGGAGTCTAACCTGGGAAAGCACCCGTTTTCGGGTTTATTTCTCCCTGTGGAGGAGGTGGAAAGTGAGACGAATCCTTGCGAGCCTCGCCTGCGCCGCGGTTCTTGGCGGCCTGGCATTTACGCAGTCGGCATTTACGCAATCGGCGGAGCCGAAACCGGCCTTCGTGATGGCGGACATTCATGTAAGTCCGGATACCCAGAGTGGCATCGGCGGTTTCAGAGGAGTGCCGTTCGTCGGAAGCGGCCGGTATGAGATTCGCAGAATGAGCCTGCTGAATCTGATCAACCAGGCCTATGGCGTGGATAACGAAAAGATCCTGGGCGGTCCGAACTGGATGGAATGGAATATCTACGACATCAACGCAAAACTGCCCGCGGAGTCCACGGCGGAGACGCAGAAGGTCATGCTGCAAAATCTTCTCGCCGACCGGTTCAAACTTGTCGTCCACGATGACACGCGGGACCTGCCTTCGTATGTGCTGACGGCGGGAAAGACGCCCAAAATGAAACAATCGGAAGGGCCTGGCGATACCGGTTGCCGGGGCCAGCTCACCGGACCGGGCATTACCGCCATGCCAGGCGGCGGGTTCATGATCAACCAGAACGCCGGCCCCATTATCAATGCGTTTACCTGCCACAACATGACCATGGAAGCCTTCGCCACGTTTTTGCGGAACCAGGTTTCGCAAAATGGCGCCATCTATCCGGTTACGGATCAGACTGAATTAAAGGGCGCATGGGACTTCGACTTCAAGATGACACTCCGGCTCGGCGGGATGATGAATGGGGGCAGCACCGACGGTGCGATCACCATCTTCGACGCGGTGGATAAGCAGCTGGGGCTGAAACTAACGCAGATTAAGGTGCCGCTGAAAGTGTTGGTTGTGGATAGCGCCCAGGAGCCGGCACCGAACGCGCCGGGCGTCACCGAGGCCATGGCTGTTGCGCATCCCAAAGTGTTCGAGGTGGCGGAGGTGAAGCCCAACGAACCTGGCGGGCGCGGTGGCCGCATTCAGATCACGAAAGGCGGCGGAGTCAATTTCCAGAATTTGCCGCTGCGCATGCTGATCAATAATGCCTACGCGCTCCAGAACAATATGCTGATCACCACGCCCGACATGGACGCGGCTCTGCAAACCACCTATACCGTTCTTGCCAAGGCTCCCCCGAGCGCGGGGTCCGATCCCGTCTTGCCAAACCTGCAGGGCCCCGCTCCGGCAATGGCCTCGCCGGACGATAGCGAATCGGCCTGGCTGATGATGCGTGCCCTGCTCGAAGACCGCTTCAAACTGAAGATGCACAAAGAGGAACGGCCGCTGACCGCCTGGAAGCTGGTGGCGGTGAAGCCGAAGATGAAGAAGTCCGATCCCTCGGAACGCACCAAGACGACCGAGGGGACAGGCGCGGATGGCAAAGATCCGCGCACCGCGATGCCCTCGCGCAGCCGCCTCGTGATGTTCCAGAACGTCACCATGAACCAGTTCGCCGATAAGCTGGAGGGCATCTCGGCCTACCTGAGTACTCCGGTGATCAACGCGACGAACCTCGAAGGCGCCTACGATTTCACGATCAATTTCAGCACGGTGGGTGTGACGGGGTTCGGCGGGGCCGGAGGCGGAGGCGGCGGACGAGGCGGAGCTCCGGGACCGGAGGCCAATGGGCCGGCATCCGCGGACGCATCGGAGCCAAACGGAGCGATTACCCTGTTTGAGGCGATCGAACAGCAGCTCGGTCTGAAGCTGGTGGAAGACAAGCGTCCCGTGACGGTCTACGTGATCGATCACGTAGAAGCTAAGCCGACCGACGATAACTGATCGGCGATAACTGATCGGCGATAACTGAGGACGACAACTGATTCGGTGCGCTACTTATTCGTGGGCGCGGGGTCGAACGTGATGCTCGAATCCGCGCTGTACTTCTTATAATTGCGGAACTCGATCACATTGCGCGAACACTGCGACGTGCCTCGCCAGCAGCTCAGCGACTCCGAATGGACCGGCAGCAGATACTTCTGCTCGCCGATCAGCACGAAGTCGTAATCGAGCGACGATTCGGTGGTATCGATCGGAAACGAACGCGGCATATTGCGCGCCGCCATCTCAATGCGCAGCACACGGAAGGTTTCCTTATCGATCCAGATCGAGCCGTCGTAACCCGGCTGGTAAGACTGGCCTTCGGTCTCGACGCGCCAGGCCGAACGCGGCTGGTCGATCGTGTAGTCGTACTTATAGGCCTGGCGATTGACGATGGTGACCGCGCGCTTGTTGCGAAACTCAGTTGCGCTGTAGGGCGACAGTAGAGCGTTGAGGCTGCTGGCAAACTCGCCTTCCGACCACGACCCGTTCTGCGACGCGTCTTTGGTCACCCTGCCGTTCACCATGATATTGAGGTAGTTTTCCTTTCCATCGAGGTAGACCAGGTCTGAGGTGACCACATCCAGAGGCTGCCAGGAGGTGCGTCCGCGGTTGGCCGCCTGACTCACGTAGCGGGTGGTGAACTGCTTCACCACGTAGTTGGGCAGCGTCTGTGTGAACGTAGCAGCCACTTCGCGCGTCTGATCGATCACGGAATCGTCGCCAGCCGAACCACGCACGCTTCCATCGGAACCTGAGGCTGGTAGCGGCGGGTTCGCAGGCGTGCGCGTGACGCCATTCACATCCTCGGCGGAGAGGCTGGGGCGCTGCGCCGGTGTCGCTTGGGGTGCCGAAGGCGCAGGCGTCGGCTGTGTGTCCGGAGAACTGCGCCGCAGCGCAGGCGGACCCGAATCGGTGCGCGCAGGAACGCTGTCGGACGATACATCGCCGCCGGAACTGGCGCGATTCAGCCGTGGGCGATCTGCCACGGAAGGTTCGTTAACGGCAGGCGTTGGCGGCGGACTCAACTTACTCCTGGCGTTTTGCTTGTCCTCGGCGGAGCCCTTCTTGTTCAGCGTGATAGTCGCAGCCACGAAGTGGTCCCCATCGGCATGTGTGGCTTCCACTGTGACCTTGTCGCCAGGCTCGAAGTCCGAGGCTTTCACTTTGCCCATGGTCGAGAGATATTTGGTCGCGCCGTTGATCTGCGCGTGAATGGGCCGGTCGTCCCCGGTATCGAGCGTCAACTCGGTAGCGGAAACCGAAAGCAGCATCCCATAGAACGTCTCGACCGGCGCGGCGGCGGACCAGGCAGACACGACGAAGGCTGGCAGGGTCAGCAGCGTCAGGGCGACAAGCGCGCAGGTAAGCCAGCGAGGCATCGTTTGTAGACGATCTCATTATCGCGCAAACGGACACCTCTGACGTTCACGACGTCTCGCTGCGATCCTTAATCGTCGTCACGTGAATCGTGCTGCCGCGACTCACGTACTGCGCGGTTGCTGTGGACCCGCCCCCGGCGAACTGCCTCAACAAGATTGCCAATAACTTTCAAAGTGAACTGATGCGCTTTCCGCGACCATCCGACTGATCGCCCCACACTCCGAACAAAGCGCGCATTTTCGACGACGGTACAACGCAGCCGGTCGGTCCCGTCGGTAGCCACCGTGAAGGTCACTTCCGCTGCCGTAGCCGCGTCAGCCCCTCGGCTGCCATCGAACCAGCGATCTCTCATAATTTGCCGACCAGACGCTGATATTGGCCCAGAGAGCCGTCGTTGCTGAGCTCGTTGCTGAACTCGATGCTGAACTCCAGGTATTCGCGAAATTCGTCCTAATCATGAAGGACTCCGCAAGCTTAACGCGCACACCGATCTCACGCATCTCGTAAGAAAGCCACTCTGAAATGCCTTCCACCCCGACTTACTTCCGCTTTATAGCGCACTCAAAGGCAGAGTCAGGCAACCGCCGATCGACTACACATTCCCGATATCGCAGCTTCGCCCCCGTCGAAACTCAAAACGGTGACCAGCGCAGAGCACGCCGGAGTTCTCGAAAGTGATGTATTTGACCTTTCGCCGCTAGTCGCCTGTCTCAGATAATTCTTTACACCGCCGGACCTTGTCGAGGATGATGTCGGCGGAAGCCTTCCAGACAAACGGGGAAGGTTCGCCGTTCCACGCTGCCAGCCATTTGTAGATTGCGGTTTCCAACTCCGCTGCGCTGTGGAAGGTCTCCCGGCGAATCATCCGTCCGGTAATGAGCGCAAAGAACCGTTCCACCTGGTTCAGCCACGAACTGCT
>Ga0302140_10000286_pt1 | contig 62308 bp, 65 predicted proteins | sample I_Bog_E1_1_FD_202095 | JGI IMG/M metagenome (GOLD analysis project Ga0302140, IMG submission 202095) | Peat permafrost microbial communities from Stordalen Mire near Abisko, Sweden - I_Bog_E1_1 | ecosystem: Environmental > Terrestrial > Soil > Wetlands > Peat | place: Sweden: Abisko, Stordalen...
TGCTCAGAGTGACGTACCACGCGCCCCAGATCACGTAGGTCAGGAACATCATGACGCTGAGGCGCGCGCGGATGGAAAAGGGCATGAAGAGAATTCTACTCTGTCAGTTCAACCCCGTCAGTTCATTACTGCGGAGGCGGTGGAGGAGGAGGCGGCGGTCCACCTGGCCCGCGACCAGCCATCGGAGGCGGCGCAGCGGGTTTCTGCTGGCCGCGGTGGCAGGTGTAGCAGGTCACCTTCTGTTCGCCGTTGAAGTTAGTGGCGTTGATGTTCTTCACCATCTCCATCATTTTGCGCGCGGTCACCTTCGTCGGCTTCTCATCGCTGGCGCGGTCTTCCATGTTGTGGCAGAAATCGCAGCGGACGCCCAGGGCAGTCGGGATGCTGAACATCACGCCCATGTAGTTCTCCGGTGTGAGGACCTTCAGGTTGGTGGGTGCGGGCATACCGCGCCCTCCACCACCGGGGCCGCCGGGACCTCCCCCGCCTGGACCTCCAGTGGGTGCCTGCGCGAACGCCACGGCGCACGCGGCAAAAACAAGCAAAACGGATCGGTGCATGGATTTTAGTTTAGCCTGTTTTCAGGGAGGCAGTTGTAAATCGCTGTCAAACCTTGCGTTTCAACGTAACCGAATGCGGGTGCGATACGCTGTACCTGTCACCTGTAGTCGCGGCGGTAGCTGCGGGGTGGATAGAAAATAAAGTCTTATAAAGATGGCCAGCCGGGCAAAAGTCGCGGGATATTTCTGGGTCAAGGTTTCGATCGCGTTCGGGCTCATACTCGGCCTGCTGCTGCTCGCCCAGACTGTCGGCACCTATCGTTACGTATCCCGCAGTATGGTCCGGCAGGAAGCCCAGAATGAAGCCGACCGCAGGGCTATGTCCCTGGCCCGCCTGACGCGAAACGGTGCGCACGATTCCGCCACGCTTACACCCTTCATCGAGGAACTGATCAAAGAGGCTCCCACCAAGATCGCGTGGATGCGCGTACTGAACACCGATGGCAAAGTCATCGCTTATGGCGGCAATCCGAGTGGCGCGCCGCACTGGACGCTGCAATCGCTGCGCACCGCGACCGGCCGCAGTCCCCGGCAGGACGTTCGAACCACGGACGCGGGCGACGTCCTGCTCGGCCTTAGCCCGCTGAATCGTTTTGGCGGATTTGGCCGCAACGGACGCGGCGGACCGCCGCAGGATCAAAACCGTGGTGGTCCGCCGAACATCGGACCGCAGAGCGAGGCTGCTCCTGCGCCGCCGTTTGCTGTATTGCCGGAATCGTCCGCTCAGGGCCCGCAACAGGACTCCGCTCGCAATGGAGGCGCTTCGGGACAGCAGGGGCGCGGTCCGACGGGTCCGTGGGTGGAAACGGCCATCTATCTGGATGGCGTTTCGGTTAGCTTCGCGCCACTCCTGATGCCGCTCAGCGTGGGCTCTACCGCGGCCATCGCGCTGCTGGCGGCGGTGATCATTATCGGTCTGCGCTTCCCGCACTACATCAGCGGCAAACAGTATGAAGAGGAATTGGCGCTGGCCCGCCGTGTGCAGGACGATCTTTTCCCGGCGGAAGGAGCGCCTACCGGCAACGTGGAGTTCGCGGCGCGTTTCATTCCATCGCGACAGGTGGGCGGCGATCTCTACGATGTGTTTGAAACGGACGACGGCGGTGTCGCCATGGTGCTGGGCGATGTCTCCGGCAAAGGTCTTTCCGCCGCGCTGCTGATGGGCGTGGTGCAGGGGGCGGTCCGCACTTCAAGCGATGCCGGCCTGGCTGAGCGGCACGAGTACGCCGCCGAGCGCCTGAATCACCTGCTCTGCATGAAGACGGCGCGCGAACGTTTTGTCAGCCTGTTCTGGTGTTATCTCAATCGGGAAGGCACGCGGCTGAGCTATATCAACGCCGGGCATCTTCCCGCGCTGCTGGTGCGTGAGCGCTTCGGCAGGCCTGATGTGTGGCGCCTGGAACAAGGCGGCGGCCCGGTGCTGGGTGTGCTGCCCGGTGCCCGTTATAAGCAGGCGGAGATCGACATCGAGCCCGGCGATATTCTCGTCGTTTTCTCCGATGGCGTTTCCGAAGCGACCAACGCGCAGGGAGCCGAGTTCGGCGAAGAAGGCATCATCGAATCTGCGAAGCGGGAATGGCGGAAGTCCGCCGGCGAAATCTGCGACGGCATTCTGGCGGACGTGGGCACGTTCCTCGGAGACGAACCCCCGCACGACGATCAGACCCTGATGGTGGTTCGCCTGGAAAACGTCGCCCACGCCGGCAACGGGTATCGTTCCGCCGAAACTGAAGTGCCCACGCTCGAATTGCGCTGAGCGCCCGAAGCCGGCGTGGCGCATGTGGTAGTCCTGAGAATTGCCCACCGAATCTCCACGCCCCGTTCTCATCTACGATGGCGAGTGTTCTTTCTGCCGCGCCTGGGTCGGATTCTGGCGCAGTCTGACCGGCGATAGCCTCGAATATCTTCCCTTCCAGCAGGCTGCGGAGCGCTTCCCTGAGGTCTCAATCGAAGATTGCCGCAAGGCCGTTCAGTTCATCACGACGGAGGGCCGTTTCCCGGGTGCGGAAGGCGTCTGCCGTTTTCTTGCCGGTGTGCCCGGATACGGCTGGCTCTTCTGGGGCTACCGCTTCGTACCCGGCTTCGCCGCGCTCGCGTCGTTCATCTACAAATTCATCGCGAATCATCGCAGCCCCGCCTGGCGCTTCACGCGCGCGTTATGGGGCGAGCATCTTCAGGTCTCGACATATCGCACCGCGTCGGAGCTTTTTTCGCGCGCGCTCGCGGTGATCTACGCCATTGCGTTTCTGTCTTTCGGATTACAGGTGCGCGGGCTGGTGGGGTCAGAGGGAATTCTGCCCGCTTCGGAATTCCTCAACGCCGTGCGGCAGCAGGTTGGCGGCATGGCGCCGTGGCGTCTGCCCACGCTGTTCTGGTGGGGCAGCGCGGACATTACCTTGCTATCCATCACGTGGGGAGGCGTGGCCCTTTCGCTCGTGTCTCTGCTGACGAAGGCCCATAGCCGCTGGCAGCGCATCATCTTCATCGTGCTGTGGGTCTATTACCTGTCGATTGTCAATGCAGGCCAGATATTCATGGGTTATCAGTGGGACTGGCTGCTGCTCGAAGCCGGTTTCCTCGCTATCTTCCTGCAGCCCGCGAATTCGCGCATCTGGCTCTACCGATGGCTGCTCTTCCGTCTGATCTTCGAATCGGGTGCGGTGAAACTCCTCAGCGGCGACCCATCCTGGCGCAATCTCACCGCGCTCGGCTTCCACTATGAGACGCAGCCGTTGCCAACCCCGCTCGCCTGGTACATGCATCTGCTGCCTCTGTGGTTCCAGAAGATTTCCGTGTGCGGGGTTTTCGCAGTGGAACTGGCGCTGCCGTTTCTGATCTTCGGCCCGCGAAGACTGAAGCAGCTGGCCGGGATCGGAATCGCGGCGTTCATGGTGCTGATCTTCCTCACGGGTAACTACTCCTTCTTCAATCTGCTGACGATTGCGTTCTGCCTGTTCCTGTTCGACGACGCTTTCTTCGCGCGGTGGAAGCTCGATATAAGGATAAAGCCGCAGATTCTCCACGCACCAAAACGTTTTGTCACGGTTGCGATGTGGACTCTCGTCGTATTCCTTTCCGTCGCGGAGTTTGGATCGCAGGTCAACAGACTGCCGCAGCCGATGGCGCGTGCCGCTCAGCAGATTGCGCAGTTCGGCATCGTCAATCACTATGGTCTCTTCGCCGTGATGACCACCCAGCGGATGGAAATCCAGATCGAAGCTTCGCAGGACGGCCAGAAGTGGGAGCCCTATCTTTTCCGGTATAAGCCCGGCCCCGTAAACCGCCCGTTGCCCTGGGTGGAGCCTTTACAGCCGCGTCTGGACTGGCAGATGTGGTTTGCCGCGCTCAGCGACGCTCGCGAAAACCCGTGGTTCATCCGCACCATGGTCGGGCTGCTGAGAGGTTCGAAGCCGATTAACGCGCTGTTCGAGCAGACGCCGCACTCCGGCACGCTGCCGAAATTTCTGCGCGCCACCATTTACGAATATCACTTCACTTCCTGGAGTGAGCGGCAGAAGACCGGGGATTACTGGAAGCGGGAATACAAGGGGCTTTACTTCCCGGTGGTCGGACTTCGTGCGGGACAATGAAATTGCCGTTTATGCCCCTGAATAAACTCGCGGGCCAGCCCGCACCGCCCAGTCTCCTGATCGATGTTGCGCAACTGGAGCGCGATTACTTCGCCGAGAAGCCGGACATCGCGAATCCTGCGCAACTTGTCAGCTTTGGCACCAGCGGCCATCGCGGCACACCTGCGAATTCGACGTTTACCGAGCAGCACATTCTTGCCATCACGCAGGCCATCTGCGAGTACAGAAAAGCAACTGCCACCGGTCCTGTGCTCATGGGAAAAGATACGCATGCGCTTTCCGGCGTGGCGCAGCAGACCGCGCTCGAAGTGCTGGCCGCGAATGGCGTCGAGGTTGTGATCCAAAGCGGCAACGAGTTTACGCCCACGCCCGCCGTCTCGCGCGCGATTCTCGCCTACAACAATGGCCGTCAAACGGGCTTTGCCGATGGCATTATCATCACGCCATCGCACAATCCGCCCGAAGACGGCGGCTTCAAGTACAATCCGCCGAACGGAGGACCCGCCGGACCGGATGTCACAGGGCCTATTCAGGATCGCGCCAACGAACTGCTGCGCGGCGGAAACAAGGGCGTCAAACGCATCCCGTATGACACCGCGTTGAAAGCGCCCACTACTCACCAGCAGGATTTCGTCGCGGGCTATGTGGAAGATCTCGGCAACGTCATCGATATGGATGCAATTCGCGCGGCGCGGGTGAAGATCGGCGTGGATCCACTTGGCGGCGCTTCTCTGCCCTACTGGCAACCGATTGCGGAGAAATACGGTCTCGATCTCCAGGTGGTCAACAAGAAGGTAGATCCGCAATTCGGCTTCATGACGGTGGATCACGATGGCAAGATTCGCATGGATTGTTCCAGCCCATATGCGATGGCCAGTCTGGTGAAGCTGAAGAACGATTTCGCGGTCGCGTGGGGCTGCGATCCGGATTCCGATCGCCACGGCATCGTAACGCCGGGCGCCGGGCTGATGAATCCCAATCACTACCTGGCGGTGGCGATTCAGTATCTGGTGACGCACCGCCCGCAGTGGTCGCCGAATGTGGTGGTGGGTAAGACGCTGGTGAGCAGCAGTATGATCGACCGTGTGGTCGCGAGCCTGGATCGCAGGCTGATGGAAGTGCCGGTCGGTTTCAAATGGTTTGCCGACGGTTTGTACGATGGCACGTGCTGCTTTGGCGGCGAAGAGAGCGCGGGGGCCAGTTTCCTGCGGCGCGATGGCCGCGTGTGGACTACCGATAAGGATGGCCTGATTCTCGGGTTGCTGGCGGCGGAGATCACTGCGGTATCCGGCAAAGATCCCGGCCAGCGTTACGCGGAGTTGACGAAGCAGTTCGGGGAATTCTGGTATACGCGCGTGGATACTCCGTCGAATGCCGCGCAGCGTGACAGGCTAAAGAAATTATCGCCAGGCGATGTGAAAGCGACCTCGCTCGCCGGTTCTCCGATTACCGGCAGGCTGACCACCGCGAACGGGGCGTCCATCGGCGGCTTGAAAGTGGTTTCCGACAAAGGGTGGTTCGCGGCGCGGCCTTCCGGTACGGAGGATATCTATAAGCTCTACGCCGAGAGCTTTGTGACCGCGGAACATTTGCAGGAAATTATCGGAGAAGCGCAGAAGATTGTCCTGCATGCGCTGGCGTAGGCCGGAGGGAAGTTTCCGGATCGGTGCCGCTCGTTTGTCGTGGAACCGTGGATGAAAGCTGTGACCTGCGCCCTTATACTACTCAATGCGCGCATCGCTACGGAACTTTCCAGCAGGGGTATGCGTACGATATACGTGAAGGAAAACTGAAATGGTGAAATTCCTGCTCTGGTGCATTCTTCTGGTGATTTGCTGGCCGCTGGCGCTGGTGGCGGTGGTGCTGTTCCCGCTGATCTGGCTGATCCTGCTGCCGTTCCGCATTGCGGGGATCGCGGTTGGTTCGGCACTGGCTCTGGTGGCGGCGCTGTTCGCGCTGCCGGCTCGCGTCGTTCGGGGAATATAAAGAATATGGAAGCCTTCGACAATATCGTGGAAGAGATCAAAGTCCTGAGCCATGAACTGGCTGACCGGGTGAAGAAGCTAATTCATGAAGGCAATGTTCGGCGAATCATTATTAAGGACGACAAGGGTAATACCTTCATCGAAATTCCGGTGACAGTTGCGGCCGTTGGCGCGGTTCTGGCGCCTGTGGTTGCGGCCGTGGGAGCCATTGCCGCCATGGCAGCCAAATTCACGATTGTTGTGGAAAAGACGGCGCCGTCCGAACCGCCTCCGCCAGGTCAATAGCGGGGTCGCGACGCGCCTGCCACCAGGAGCCGGCGAAGGCAGCGAGCATGATGATCGCACCGCCTGTCAGCGCTCTGCCACTCGGCTGCTCGCCGTGAATCAGCCAGGCCCAGATGGGATTGAGGACCGGCTCGATTAACAGGAGCGTCGCCGCCTCCACCGCGGGTACGTGACGGATGGAACGGGTGAGGCAGACGTAGCCGAGTCCTACCTGGACCACGCCAAGCCAGACGATTGCTGCCGCTGCCTCGATATGGACGGTGGGGCCGGAGACTGCGAGCGGCAGACAGGCTACAAACGCGATCGCATTGCCCGCGATGGCTACCGAGGCGGCCGATTCGGCGCGCGGATTGCGCTTGCCCATCCAGCGCAGAGCCGCAATGGTCAAAGCCCAGGCGAGTCCGGAAGCGAGTGCGACGATGTTGCCGCGGACGGGATCGGGCGCGGTGGCGACAATGCGCTCGGAGCCGGAGAAGAGAATCGCTGCACCGAGGATGACACCGCAGACGATGGCAACGTCCGCGGCGCGCAATGTTTCTTTCAGGAACAGCGGCCCGAGCAGTAGCAGATAAAGAGGGTAGGTGGATTGGAGCAGGATCGCGTTGGCGGCGGTGGTCAGTTTGTTCGAGAGAACGTAGAGGACCACCATGACCGCGTAGACGGCACCGGCGGCGAAGGTGCGCCAAGTCCAGTTGCGGCGCGCGCCAGGGAGTACCAGCCACAGGAAGGCGACGGCAACGGCCGCGCGGTAGCTGGCGATTTGCCAGCCGGTCAGCGCCGCCATTTTGATAGCGGCGCCACCGGTGGAGAACAACAGTGCGGCGCAGAGCAGAAGCAGGCGGTTCGTGCCGACGCCGGATTTCATCAGGATTGAGGACCGGGGCTTAGCTTGTGCAGAACTGATCGAACGCGGTGGTCAGCAATTGGGCAATTTCCGGCGCCTGACGTGGTTCGATGTCACGCCGGTGGACCATATACACGGGCTTGCCGTCCTTAAACAGCGCGATGGATGGCGAAGACGTCGGGAAATCCGCGAGGATTTCGCGAAGGTGGGCGACGGCGGCATCGTCGCCACCGGCGAAGACGGTTGCGGCACGATCCGGCTTCACATCATGTTGCAAAGCCATCCCGATGCCGGGGCGCGCACGGCCGGCCGCGCAGCCGCAGACTGAATTCACAACCATCAGGGTGGTGCCAGGAGCGGCGAGAATGCGGTCCACATCGGCAGGCGTACGGGCTTCTTCGAGGCCGAACTTCGTCAGATCTTCGCGCATGGGTGCAATGAGCATTTCCGGATAAGGCATATAGCTCCATTATTGCGTACTTCGCCCGCGATTATTGCGTACTCCGCACGCGGCATCGCATAATCGGCAGATGACAACCACTTACAACAGGCTGGCGGGGCAGAATATCGAGCGCCTGTCCGCGCTGAGCGACGGCGTTTTTGCGTTTGCGATGACGCTGCTGGTGGTCGATCTGCGCACTCCTTTGGGGGATGCGATTCACAGCGAACACGGATTGCTGCAGGCGCTGGGCGCGATGGGCCCGCAGGTAATTTCTTACCTGATGAGTTTCGTTACGCTGGGAATTTTCTGGAACGGCCAGGAAGCGCAATTCGGCCAGTTCGCGCGCGGCAACCGGCACCTGACGTGGATCCATCTGGCGTTTCTGTTTTTTGTTACGTTGCTGCCGTTTTCGACTCGGTTACTCGCCGAATACATCAGCTATCGCACCGCGCTGCTTTTTGTACTGGAGCAACATTCTGCTGCTCGGCGCGGTGCTTTATGCCAGCTGGTTTTATGCGCGCTGCGCCGGGTTGCTGAAGGAAGACGTGACGGACGCGGTGGATAAAGCGGTACGACGGCGCATCGTGATCGCGCAGGCACTTTATGCCGGCGGTGCGGCGCTGTGCGTGGTGAATACGTGGGTGAGTATTGCGGCGATCATTGTAGTGCAGCTGAATTACGCGATTGCTCCGGGGTTTCGCGCGCAGCGTGGGCGCTAATTGCCGAGCCAGGCTTTCAGCCTGCGGACGCCGGGGCCACCGCGAGGTTTCTGGCTCCGGAGCCGTTCCGTCTCACCCTTCAGCTGGAGCGCCCATTGCGTTCGTTCGGCGAGTTCCCGATCCAGTCCCAACGCCCAGGCTGTTCGTTCTTCGAGGGTTTTTTCGAGTTGCTCCGCCCTGGCTAATTCTTCCGTGAGTTCTGAGTTGAGACGACTGGCCCAGGCGGTTCGTTCCGTAAGCTGGCTATCCAGGCGGCGCGCCCAAGCGGTCAGTTGTGCGATCTCGTCTGCAAGCACGGGAATGCGTTCCGCGCAAATCGCGAGCTCAGCGCGCAGGGACGTTGCGTATTCCGTCAGTTGCCGAACGTGCTGTTCGGCGACGGCGAGGCGACGGCAGGCCAGTTCCAGTTCTCGGTGAGCATCGTGCGGCTCGCCCTGCCATTCGTAGGCACCGCGCTGAGGTTGTGTATCGCTGACGTCGCCGACGATATTGCCTGTATGGCGAATGCAGAACGCGGGCGATAGCGGCGGGTGACATTGCACCGGACCGTCGGCGTGTTTTCCCAGGACGGCCAGCATATGGGTGGGCTTGATATTGCCGGCGAGCATTTCCCGCTCATCGCGCTCGTGCACGCTATCGATGAAGGCTCTGTCCCAGGGGACCTTTATGTTGAAATGAGGCCCGAAGGCGCGGTCGACGAACGGGTCTATGACGTTGCCGAAGCCGACAAAGAGGCGGAAGTGAAACGTGGCAGACAGTAACGGCAGGATATCCTGCGAGCGAATGCCTTCGAAATCTTCGGTAGAGCAATCCCAGTTTTCGAAACGCTCTTCGAAGCGCTGTAGTTTCCGATTGACCCGGTACGATGGCGGCAGTTTTTGCCAAAACTCCTGGACGATTTCCAGCGCTTCGGGCCAGCGGAGATGCCCGTTGCGGCCGATCATGTCGGAGATGATGAAGATTCCGTCCGGCTTCAGGCAGTGGTTGATCTGCCCGAAGAGATGCTCCAGGCTGAGAATGTGATGCAGCGACTGATTGGCGAAAACGGCATCATAAGCGTGATCGGGCGTCCACAGGTTCGCGTCTGTCTCGACGAGCCGGATCTGCGGATCGACCCCTGCTTTCACGGCAGCGGCTTTGCCGCGCTCCAGCATGGCAGGATTCAGTTCCAGGCAGTCAATGACGAAGTCGGATCTGCCCTGGAGCAACAGGGAACGTGCCAGTGAGATTTCGAGCTCGCAGTTACCCGCGCCGATGCTGGCAAACCGCAGGGCTTCGCCGTGACGCATTTGGTGCAGATCCTGGACGTATTTGAGGAACATGCCGCGGGGATCGCTGAAACCGAACGATTCGAGCTTCGGGCGGAGGTATTTGTTGGACCAGTAATGAAAGACGGGGGGAAGATCGTGGACTTCCAGGCAATCCTCATACCTTCCTTTTTCCGCCACCAGACGCAGACGGTAGCGATCGTCGGAAGGTAAAGACGGATCCAAAGTTCGAAGTCCCTTTACAGATTCTAAGACAAATGGGCGAGCGGCGGCTCGTTTGGACCTGCGCGGTAACCGCCACTTACCAACTGTACTACGCGGACGCACTACATACACTTACGATGTGCGGTCAATGCCGTCAGCGTGCTCGCCGCAGCCGTCGGTAAAATCAGCGTGCCGGCAGGCGCACACGGCCCGGGTTCGGGCGGGTTTCGGCCGGGAGGGCACATCGGCCGGGATAAATCTCAAAGGTGGGCCGCAGAGCAGGAAAGCTTCGCGCTTGCCCCGTCCGCTCTTCTCTTGTGTTCGTCCAGTCGTGTCACGCGCCTCTGCCCGCAAACCATTTCACCGCCTCCACCAGCGCTTCCCGAGCCGGCCGTGGCGCGTACCCCAGCTCTCCTGCCGCTTTCGCGTGCGAAACCCAAACCTTCTGCTTCGCCATACGCACCGCCTCCAGCGGAACACGCGGCGGTTTTCCCGTAATCTGCGCCATCGCAGTACCTGCCGCACCGGCTATCCATGCCACAAAATAAGGCAGTTCCACCGTCGGCGCGCGCCGCCCGCTGATCTCCGCAAGATCCTGCAAAATCCGCCGCAGCGTCAGGTTCTCGGAACCCAGGATGTATCGCTCGCCCACCCTGCCGTGCTCGCACGCCAGCCAGTGCCCCCGCGCGACATCCTCCACGCTGACCACGTTCAGACCCGTATCGATAAACGCAGGCATGGCGCCACGCAGGAAGTCGACTACGATCTGCCCGGTTGGCGTCGGCTTGAAATCGTGGTCGCCCATCGGCGCCGTCGGATTGACGATCACCACCGGCAGCCCTTTGCGGGCAAATTCCAGCGCCACCTGCTCGCCCATGAACTTCGACCGCTTGTAATCACCAGCCATCTGCTCAACCGAACAGGGCTGACTTTCATCGCCGATGCCGCCTTCCGGCACGCCAATACATCCCACCGTACTTGTATAGACCACGCGCTCAACACCAGCCGACTGCGCGGCGCTCAGCACGTTGCGAACGCCATCCACATTCGTGCGGTACATCTCGCGCGAATCCTTCACCCACAGCCGGTAATCGGCCGCAACGTGAAATACCAGGCCGCAGCCAGCCACGGCGTGCTCAATCGATGCCCCATCGCACAGGTCGCCCCTGACGATCTCAGGCTCCAGTTCCGGGACGCGACTTCCCTCCCGCAACAAAACGCGGACCTGGTGCCCGCGCTCCAGAAGCAGGCGTGTGACGTGCCAGCCAACGAATCCGGAAGCGCCTGTTACAAGTGTCGGCTTCAAGCGCTCTAACGGTCGGCTTCGGAAACTTTCACGAACGTGGCGAGCGCCATCAACGGGAAGTAGAGCCGGTAGTAGTGGTAATTAAGATAGAAAACCTTGGGGAAGCCCGTGCCCGTGGCCAGTTCTTCGAGCCAGCCGCCGTCCTCCTGCTGAGTCTTCACCAGATATTGGATGCCATCCTGGACGCTGGAACTGTAAGTGTCGCCGCCCGCCATCAGCCCCATCAGCGCCCACGCGGTCTGGCTTGGAGTGCTCTCCGCCGCGACATACGCGTTGTTTTCGTAACTGGCGCAGCTTTCACCCCAGCCGCCATCGGCATTCTGGAGAGAGCGGATCCACTCATTGGCCCGCTGTACGTGGGGTTCGTGATCGTCTTCGCCCATGGCGCGCAGCCCGCGCAACGCAAAGCACGTGCCGTAGAGATAAGCCACACCCCAGCGGCCATACCAGCTTCCATCGGCCTCCTGGGTGCGCACCAGGTACTCGATGGCGCGCAGGCACGCCGGATGGCTGCGGTCATAGCCATTCGCCGCCAGCGCCTCCAGCGCCCGGCCCGTAATATCCGGACATGTCGGATCGAGCATCGCGTTATGATCCGCAAACGGCACATGCTTGAGAATCTGCCAGTTGTTGTCCACATCGAACGCCGCCCAGCCACCATCTTTCGATTGCATGGCAAGCAGCCAGTCGAGCGCCCTCCGCAGCGTTGCTTCCTGCGCCCGCAGATTCGTCGCCGGCATGTACTGCAGTGCCAGCAGAACCATCGCCGTGTCGTCGATATCCGGATACCAGTCGTTCTGAAACTCGAACGCCCAGCCGGATGGCTCGGTATCGGGCCGCTTGACCGACCAGTCGCCCTTGCGCCGGATTTCGCGGTCCTCCAGCCAGTTGGCCGCCTTATTCATCGCGGTCGTGCGTGCTGCCTTGAGCGCTTTTGTAGTAATCGCATCGCCCGCTTCGCCCAGCGCGTATGCGCCGATCGCCGTATCCCACACCGGCGAAAAGCATGGCTGGAAGAAAAGCGTCTTGCCGTCATCCACCATCAGCCTGTCGAACTGACGGATGGCTTCCACGCGCACCGGATGATCCTTCGCGTAACCGAGAACGTCCAGCGCCATCACCGAATACTGCATTGGCGGATAAATCGCGCCCAGGCCTTCGGAATGCTTCATGCGCTCCAGCATCCAGTGTTCGCACTTGCGAATCGCATCGCGCCGGATTCGAGCAAACCCGTAGCGTTCCCAAAGCTTCAATATCCGGTCGGAATGGATAAACGTCGTGCGCCAACTCAGCCACGGGTCGCTGCTCTCAAAGGCCACGCCCTTATCCGGCGCGAAAAGTTCGTCCAGATTGAAGCCCGCCGGCACCGGACGCTTCGGATCGTGCGCATGCACAATCGCCAGCGAAACGATAATGGCCCGCGACCACGAAGACATCTGATACAGTGCTTTTCCCGGCAGCAGCAAAATTTCCGGCGGGATGCTGGGCGTCCCTTCGCGCGGATACAGGTCGAACAAACTCAGATTGACCTTGGTGTAACTATTCGCGGCCTGCACGCCGCCCAGCGACAGAATGCACCCTTTGAGCCGCGTCAGCTGTTCGGGAATTTTCAGCTCCGGCAATGCCGCCGCAGCCAGCTTCAGCGCAAAATACGCCTTCACCGACGCGCTGATCTCGCTTGGGCCTTTGGCGTAAATCGCAAAGCCGCCATCGGAATTCTGCTGCGAAAGAATGCGCTGCGCCGCCCGCTCCACACGGCCCTTGCTCGGCGGATTCCACTGGCCATCCGCATCCGGCGCATAGAGCCACAGCTGGAAGAGAATATAGTCGGATTCGAGCGTCGTATCCGCCGTGAGCAGCGCGCACCAGTACCCATCCGCATGCTGCAACGACAGAAATTTATCGGCCGCCCGGTCGATGCTCTTGCGGGACGCCGTCAATAATAGGCCGCTGACCTGTTGCGTAAGAGTCGTCATCTCGTAATGCTGAGCAGTTGCGAACGCGAGTTCGTCAGTTCCGGTGGCAGCGAGAACCGCACATCCTCTTCCACCATTTCCACTTCTTCCATATCGCCAAAACCCTGAGCCTGTAACGCGCTCACTATGTTCTCCACCAGATGCTCGGGAGCCGATGCGCCGGCCGTAACGCCCACATTATCGATTCCATCCAGCCATTCCATCCTGACTTCCGCCCAGTCGTTCACCAGATACGACTTCACCGCGTAGTTCTGCCCAACCTCCACCAGCCGCTTGGAATTCGAGCTGTTCGCCGACCCCACCACCAGCAACAGATCGCAGAACTGCGCCACGCCCTTCACTGCCATCTGGCGATTTTCCGTCGCGTAACAGATATCCTGCGATTTCGGGCCGCGAATCATGGGGAATCTTTCTTCCAGACGTGCCACAATGTCCGTGGTTTCATCCAGGCTCAAAGTAGTTTGTGTCAGATATGCCACCCGCGCCGGATCCGCCAACTGCAGCGCATCCACATCTTCTACGGATTCCACCAGGATCATCTTCGTCGGAGCCTCGCCCAGCGTCCCGATCACTTCATCGTGATTCTTGTGTCCAATCAGGATGATCGTATCGCCTTCTTTCGCGAATTTCACCGCTTCCAGATGCACTTTCGTGACCAGCGGACACGTCGCATCGATAATCGCCAGATTGCGCTCTTTGGCCTCCAGCCGGACCGCCGGAGAAACCCCGTGCGCGCTGAAAATCGCCCGGCCACCCGAGGGCACTTCCGACAATTCCTCCACGAAAATAGCGCCCAGTTCGCGAAGCTCGTCGACCACGTGCTTATTGTGAACAATCTCCTTGCGCACGTAAACCGGCGGACCATAGAGATCGAGCGCGATCTTCACTACGTCGATGGCGCGTACTACGCCCGCACAGAAACCGCGCGGCTTGAGCAGGTATATCTTTTTCTCGCCAGTCTTGTTGGCGGCGATCGGCTTGAGTGACGGCATAAGCTGGAGGTGGGTAAACAACTCAGTATATCATCGGGAATAAACCGCTATATACGGTTTGGGCACCCGGTCCGTTCGCTGTCTCTATGAAAGCCTGGCGATTCGTCAAGACATTCGGCCTCGAAAACCTCACTTGCGTGGAACTCGCCGATCCCCGCCCGGGACCCGGACAAGCCGTCGTCCGAGTTCGCGCCTGCTCACTTAACTACCGCGATCTCGTGGTATCTAAAGGCGGTTACGGGCGCGCCGTCAAGCCTCCGCTCATCCCGCTTTCCGATGGCGCCGGCGAGGTCATCGCCATCGGCGAAGGCGTCACCCACGTCAAGTCGGGCGAACGCGTCGCCGCCAACTTCATGCAGGGCTGGCTCGATGGCCCTCCCGACGATGCCAAAGCCGCCACCGCTCTCGGTGGCTCGCTCGACGGCATGCTCGCCGAACAAGTCTGCCTCGACGCCTCCGGGCTGGTCCATATCCCCGACCACCTCAGCTACGAGGAGGCCGCTACCCTCCCCTGTGCCGCAGTCACTGCCTGGCATTCGCTGTTCGATTCCGGCCGTCTGCAACCCGGCCAGTCCGTGCTCGTTCAGGGCTCCGGCGGCGTTTCCATCTTCGCACTCCAGTTCGCCAAAATGGCCGGCGCCCGCGTCATCGCCACCACCTCGGGCCGCGATCAAAAGGCAGACCGCCTCCGCGCCCGCGGTGCCGATTTCGTCATCAATTACCTGAGCACTCCGGACTGGGACCGCGCCGCACGCGAGTTTACCGGCGGAACCGGCGTCGATCACGTGATCGAAGTTGGCGGCGCAGGCACCCTGCCGCTCTCCCTCAAGTCCGTGCGCCGCGGTGGCCACATCGCCCTGATCGGCGTCCTCAGCGGCGGAGGCGAAATCGATCCGCGGTTCATCTTCCTGAAACAGATAAGAATCCAGGGCATTTACGTCGGTTCGCGGCAAATGTTTGAGGAAATGAACCGCGCCCTCGCCGCGTCCGGTATTCACCCCGTTATTGACCGCGTTTTTCCCTTCGACCAAGCCCCCGCCGCCTTCACGTACCTCGAAAGCGGAGCCCACTTCGGCAAGGTATGCATCCGGCTGTAACTTTACTTCAGGACCTGTGAAACCCAATAGACACCCGTGACGTAATGTAGACAACGGAGGAAGTGACTCCGCCAGAGACGCGCTATACTCAGTAACAGCAGGAGACGGCCTTCTATGAGCTTCTTTTTCGGGTCGGAGATTCTTCGTCGCCGCACGGCGATGCTCGCAACCATGGCACTCGTTGTGCCTTCGCTCTTTATCGCTCCGGCGTTTGCCGGCGACGTCAGCAAGAACGAAGACCCCGACCAGATCGGCAATCGCGATCCCGGCAAGGGAACCCTGAAGGACCCGATTTTTTATTCTGTCGAAAAAGAAATCGCCATTGGCAAACAGATGGCCCAGGAAGTGGAGCGTCAGGCGAAGATTGTCGACGATCCCATTGTTGCGGAGTACGTGAATCGCGTTGGCCAAAATCTGGTGCGCAATTCCGACGCCAAAGTTCCCTTCACCATCAAAGTCATCGATGCGGAAGATATCAACGCGTTTGCGCTGCCGGGCGGCTTTTTCTTCGTTAATACCGGCGTAATAGCGCAAGCCGACAATGAAGCCGAACTCGCCGGCGTTATGGCGCACGAAATCGCCCACGTAGCCGCACGCCACGGCATGAAGCAGCAGACCAAAGGCGACCTGATCCGCTACGCCAGCATCCCGGCCATGATTCTGTCCGGCGGCTGGACCGGCTATCTCATTTATCAGGGCGCGCAGCTGGCCATCCCTCTTGGCTTCCTGACTTTCTCGCGCGCCGACGAAGCACAGGCTGACGATCTCGGTCTTCAGTACATGTATAAGACCGGCTACGATCCGAACGCGTTCGTCGATTTTTTTGAAAAAGTGCAGTCTCAGGAAAAGCGCAAGCCCGGCTCCATGGCGAAGGTATTCGCGTCGCATCCGCCGACTACGGAGCGCATCAAGGCCGCGCAGAAAAATATTCAGGAGCACCTCAAGGCCCGCCCGGAATACGTAGTGAACACGAGCGAATTTAACGATGTCAAAGCCCGCGTCGTATCGATGCACGGGCGTAAGAACGTCCCCAACTCAGGTGACCCCAACAAGCCGACCCTGCGCCGTAATCCCAACGGCTCAATCGACTCCAACGGCCAGGAAACCGCGCCGGCCGCCGATAGCGACGACCGTCCAACTCTGAAACGCCGCGACGACCAGTAGTGCTCACCTCGCGGTGCCCGCTTCGGTATCATAGTCGCGTGCCGTCCATGCTTCCGCGCCTCCGGGGCGATCTCGACATCATGCCCTCCCCGGTGGAAGACCGCCCCGGCCTTCTGCTGCGCGATTCCCTCCACTACTCCGATGCAGTCCTCATCATTCCCCCCGAACTGATCCAGTGCCTCACCTTTTTCGACGGCGAAAAAACCGAGCGCGACCTCCACGAAATGCTTTACCGCATCTCCGGCGATCTGCGCGCGGGAGAGATGGGCGATCAGCTCGCCACAGCCCTGGCGCGCAGCGGCTTTCTCGAAGACGAGACCTTCGAGCAGCTCCGCGAAGCCAGCCATCGCGAATTTGCCGACGCCCCGGCGCGCCTGCCCGTCCATGCCGGCTCCGCCTACCCCGCCGACCCGCGGGAACTCACCGAAGTCATGCACCACTGGATGGCTGGCACCGAAGCCGCTACCCCGACGCAACAAGAAAAGCTGATAGGCATCGCCGCCCCACACGTCAGCCCCGAAGGCGGTTATACTTCCTACCGCGCCGCCTACTCTCACCTTGGTCCGCAACTCCGCGACCGCACCTTCGTGATTCTCGGCACCTCGCACTACGGCGCTCCCGATCGATTCGGCCTCACGCGCAAGCCTTACGTCACGCCATTCGGCGAAGCCCGCACCGATACCGCGCTCGTCGACGAACTGGCCACCGCGGCCGGCGACGCCATCGGCATGGAGGACTACTGCCATTCGGTCGAACACTCCATCGAATTCCAGGTGGTCTTTCTGCAATCCATCTTCGGACCCGATATCCGCATTCTCCCCATCCTGTGCGGCTCTTACTTCCCCAGCATTTACGGGGGCGGCATGCCGGAAGACAACGACAGCGTGAAGCGCTTCCTCGGCTCGCTCGGCGACATCGCCGCCCGCGAAGAGAACCGCCTCTGCTGGGTACTCGGAGTCGACATGGCCCACATGGGCGCCCGCTATGGCGACCAGTTCGAGGCGATTGCCAACAATAATGAAATGCTGGCCGTAGCCGAGCGCGACCAGCGCCGCATGGCACGCATCGCCGCCGGCGACGCGCCTGGCTTCTGGGACCTCATCCGTGAAAACCGCGACGATCTCAAGTGGTGCGGCTCCTCGCCGTTCTATACGTTCCTGAAAGTTCGCCCCAACGTGCGCGGCAGCGTGAATCATTACGAGCAATGGAACATCGATCCGCAGAGCGTAGTCACTTTCGCCGGCATGTCGTTCCACTGAGAACCAGCCCCGGCGCAGAGAGCCGCAGCCGGCGCCCACCCCGCAAGCGGGACCATTAAATGAACGCAGTCCGCTCGTCTTCACGGCCGACTGCTACGATCTGCATATGACTTTTCGCGAGTATTTGTCGGAGTCCGCACAAATCCTGGAATCCACGGAAAGAGCCTGGAGCGACGACATCTTGTCCGGCGCCATTTTATCCATGACAAGCGCGCTGGGCAGTGGTTAGAAGAACTGCGGTTTGCGGGTTGCCCGCCATCGTCAGCGATGCATGCGGCGGAACGGCAAAAGGAAAGCGCGACTGCGATCGATAAGAATGCGGAATCGCGCAAGTCGCAATTGCGTATCGGATTGTAGTTTCAGGCAGACGGCACCGTCTGCTTCGTCCCTGGCGTGGTGGGGTTGTAAGTGGTGTAGTAAACCCAGTTCACGATGTCGTGATTTTCGAAGCCGCCGCCTGTCCCGGCCGTAAACCCGACGAACGCGGCGCTGGTGTAGTGCAGGATCGTCGGCAGCGACAGCGGCGCGTCGATCAGATCGGGCGGACGCGTGGTGGTGGCGTCGGCGACGGCGACATGAAGGTTGACGCCGTCGTAATCGATCCATACGGACCAGAGGTCGCCGTTCGCCATGCAACCGACAACTCCCAGGGGCTTTGCGCAGTTAGCGACGCCGAACGGAGTTTGTGTGAACTCGTCACGCAAAACGCCGTTGGTTTGGATGGCGACAAAGTTATCGTTGATTTCGTGTTCGTTCTGGTAGGTATCGAATTTGATGGCGAGGCTGTTGCCGATGCCATCGTAACCGACGCTGTTGGCGGTGGCCCCGAGCGCAGCGGTGCCATTTTCGCGAACAACGAACGCAATTCCGTCCGCGGGCGAAATGCCGCCCGTATTGGTGATGCGGAACTGAAAGAAGGTGCTGAAGGTGTCGGCTGCGATCTGGAACGGGACGGCGTTCGCGGCGAACGCGCTGCCCGCCGAACAGCATTCGGCTTTGGTGAGACGGAGAACCGTACCGTCGTTCGTTGACGTGGTGGCGGCGGTGCCTTTGAGCGAAAGGCCGGTGGTTGCGGTGAAGTTCGGATAAGAGAGTGCCTGGGCGAACGCTGCGACGGACGCGAGGCTGAGAGTTGCCAGCAGACGGCACGCGGTGGAGAGATTTGGTTTGCGGGTTGTCATGGCGCTTCTTCTATTATCAGTCAAACGGCGGCTGGACGGAACGGCACGGGAGCTCATGGCGAACGCTGTCTAGTGCGGCTCGCCAAGGTGCCTGCACCGACCGTGACGAATATGAAGCACATGTACGGTATCACCACGGATCGTGAAAAGGATGCGGTATGTGTGAGGCCTTTTCCCATGGAGAAACTGGCTTTCTTCAAAGGGGAAATGCGTGGTCTCGGGTGTTTCCGGCGTGTTGCGCCATCAGCCATTCCAGACTTGAGATCACGTCAAGCTCGGCTTCGGCCGACGTCGCAACCCGGAAAACCATATCTCCGGCGCACGTCGGCAAGGAACTCGGCGGCTGGTCGTGTGCGGCCGGCGTCTATATCAGCTACGCCACGCCGGACGCCTTCCACCGCCTCCTGATAATCCAGACTTTCCCATTCCAGGGCGGCAGACAGAACGTCGTCCAGCGCAACGGCCGGGTCTTGTCCGTGACGCCTGGCGTAGTCTTCCAGCTGCGTCTTGCGCTCCGGTTTGAGACGAATCGTTTCCATTGGCCTGCTTTCAGTTTAACGCTACAGATCGCCAGCACACCGGAACCTACTCGAAAATGTGCGGCACAAACCTGGCTGTATTGCCCGTAATCAGCCCATCCTCGCGAATTCCCATGCCGGCCGGGTCGCCATCGACGATCCAGCTGCCCAGCACCGGACGGTTGCCGTCGTAATCCGGCAGATCGAAAAGCTCCTGATAGACGAAGCCTTCGTGGCCGTAGTCGCCTTCGGTTCCCGCCAGAGTCTTGCCGTCCTTCACGATCGTAATGTTGGCCCCTTCGCGTGACAGCAACGGCTTCTTCACGTAACCGCTGCCGCGCGGCTCGGCGTAACACGGCAGCAGATTCGGATGGCCGGGAAACAACTCCCACAGCACCGGCAGGATCGCCTTGTTGCTCAGCATCATCTTCCACACTGGCTCGATCCAGTCCATCGCGTCGTAGGACTCGACAATGTGTGGGCCAAACTCCTCATTGACCAACCACTCCCAGGGGTAGAGATGGAACAGCACGTCGATGGGCTGGCTATCGAGATCGACAAAGCGCTTCGTGGTGGCGTTCCAGCCGATGTCCTTCGTGAAAATCGCGGTGGAATTGATGCCTGCCTGTTCGGCGAGATCGCGCAGATAGGAAATCGTGATGGTGTCTTCCCCTGCGTGATCGTTCATGTGGGTGAAATGGATGCCGCGCGATTTCAGGTACGGCCCGATGTCCTGCCACTTCGCCAGCAATTTGTCGTGCAGGCTGTTGAACTGATCGGCCTTCGGGAACACGGCCTCCATCCACTCCCACTGCACGACGGCGGTTTCGAGCATGGCGGTCGGCGTATCGCAATTGTATTCGAACATCTTCGGAGGATGGACGCCATCGAAGCCGAGATCGAAACGGCCGTGATTGAGCGCGGGCGGCTCGGCGTCCCACGCGCGTTTGATCAGGGGCACGATGAAGTCGGGAATGCCGAAGCCCGCGAAAAGGTTATTGTCGATGATGTGCTGGCCGGCCACCATTACAAGCCGGTAGAGTTCCAGCGTGGCAGCTTCGAGCGTATCGACTTCGCGCGCGGTGAAGCGGTAGCAGGCGGATTCGTCCCAGTACGGTTTGTCGCCCGTCTGACCGTCGGTTTGAGAGGGTACTGTATGCCAGAGCAGGCCGTGCTGTTCGACAATGTGCTGCCAGTCATCGCGCGGAGTCAGTTTGATACGTTCCATTATTCCCCCACGCCTTCGCCGCCACCACCGCCGCCGTGGCCTTCGCCGATGCTTCCAAAGCCTCCGCGCGTGACCGCACCTTCTGGTGCCGCAACCGGGGCCGGCAGGTACGAATTGACTGGCGCCGAGGGAGAGTAGGCGCCGCCGCTCGCCGGATAGTTGTAATAAGGCACGTAGCCGCCGCGCGAAATGAAATACCAGCGATAGGGCGAAATGCCGGGCATGCCGGACATGCCGGACGACGGCTGGTTGGCGCACTTGTCCTCGGTCACGCGATTGCCGGACTGATCGACGCACAGCTTCGTATCGCTATTGATCTGCCATTCCTTGTCGGAACTACAGCCGGCGGAGGCCAGTATGGCGGCGGATATCGCGGTGGTCAGCGGCAGGTTGAACTTCTTCATTTTTCGGACGATTCAGCATATCAGTCTCTACAGCCGTTTGTGCGCTTCGCGCCAAACCTTTCGCCACGTTTGACGCCGGTGCCGTTGCTGCGGATTGCGGCATCGAACGTGCATTTATCAAGGTGATTGAAGGTACGATATGCAGAGCGGGAAAGTTCTTATCGCCGCCGGCGCGACGTGCATCGTGGCGGGGCTGGCCGTCTGGCTGCTGCTGCGGGGACCGGCGGGGCAGCAATACCGGACGGCGACCGCCGGACATGGCGACATCACCATCAGCGTCTCGGCAACCGGCAATCCGAACGCTGTGGTGACGGTGCAGGTGGGTACGCAGGTTTCCGGCATCATACTGGCCCTGTTCGCGGATTTCAACACCAAAGTCACGAAGGGTCAATTGATAGCCCGGATCGATCCCGCGCCCTTCCAGGCCAAAGTGGATCAGGCTCAGGCCAACGTGGATTCCGCGCAGGCCGCGGTCTCCAACGCCCAAGCCGTCATCCTGCAGGCCGCGGCGGGCATCGAGGCAGCGAATTCCGCGCTGGCGGCCGGGCGGGCGAACGTGGTGAAAGCCCAGGCCGCCATCGACGATTCGAAGGCTAAGGCCGACCGGCGCGTCCAGATGGTGGCGGACGGCGCGGATTCGAAAGAGGATCTGGAGACCGCGCAGACTACGTGGAAATCCGCAGTTGCGGACTATGACGCAGTTGTAGCGCAGGAACAGGCCCTCGAAGACAGCCTGAAGGTTGCGCAGGATCAGCGGAACGTGGCCAATTCGGTATTGACCGCGGATCGGGACCAGGTCCGGCAGTTCGTCGCGGCGCTGCAAACGGCCCGGATCGACCTCGGCAATACAAGCATTACGGCTCCGGTGAATGGCGTTGTCGTTTCGCGGAATGTGGATGTGGGCCAGACTGTCGCCGCAAGTCTGGCGGCGCCGACTCTGTTTCTGATCGCTCAGGATCTGACGAAGATGCAGGTAGATACCAATGTTTCGGAAGCGGATGTGGGTCGCGTGCGGACGGGCCAGCCCGCCACGTTCACGGTGGATGCCTATCCGGGGCAAACGTTCCGAGGCGCCGTGACGCAAATCCGCGAAGCCCCCATCAACGTTCAGAACGTCATTACGTACGATGCAGTGATCGGCGTTTCGAATCCGGACCTGAAGCTGTTTCCTGGCATGACGGCGAATGTGAAGATTCTCGTCGATCAGCGCACGAACGTGCTCCGCGTGCCCAATTCCGCGCTGCGCTATCGCCCGGCACCTCAGGTCTCTCCGGCCGCGAGTGCCGTGAAGGCTGCGGCCAAAGGAACCATGCCGGAGCAGGCGGTATGGAAACTGGATGCGGATAACAAACCGCAGCGTGTCGTTATCACTACCGGCCAGAGCGACGGTACGTACACGGAAGTGACCGGAGGCGCACTGAGCGACGGCGACCGCGTGATTACGGCTGCGCTGACCACGGCCGCCGCCGCTGCCACTCCCGCGCCTCAGGGGCGAGGGCCAGGTTTCTGAGTGAGCGCCATGCCAGTCAATGTCACGGAACCGGTGATCGAGATACAGGATCTGGTGAAGGATTACACAGTGGGCGAGATGCCGGTCCACGTATTGGAAGGCATTTCGTTCCGGATTGATCGCGGGGATTTCGTGACGATCATGGGGCCGTCGGGCTCCGGCAAGTCGACGCTGATGAATATTCTCGGGTGCCTCGACAAGCCGACTTCGGGCAGCTACAAACTGGATGGAATCAGCGTCGCAGAACTGAACCGCGATCAACTGGCGGCGATTCGCAACGGAAAAATCGGATTCGTATTCCAGCAGTTCAACCTTTTAGCCCGAACCAGCGCGGCGGAAAATGTGGAACTACCGCTGATGTATACGGATATTCCGGCGCGCGAGCGGCGTGAACGCGCCATGAAGTCGCTTGCCGCGGTGGGTCTGGCGGGACGCGAAGACTATCAGCCCAGCCAGCTTTCCGGCGGCCAGCAGCAGCGAGTCGCTATTGCGCGGTCGCTTGTGAACAATCCCCGGATCATCCTGGCGGACGAGCCAACCGGAGCGCTGGATTCGAAGACGAGCATTGAGATCATGGCGATCTTCCAGCGTCTGAACCGCGAGCAGGGAATCACCATGGTGGTGGTCACGCACGACCGCGATGTCGCGAATTACTCCGGGCGGATCATTCATTTCAAAGATGGCAGGCTGCAGGCCGATGAGACGCTGGCACAGCCCCGCGATGCCAGGCAGGATCTGGAGCGGCTTGCCGCTCCGCTGCCCGCCCCACAGGAGCAACCGGTATGAATCAGCTGCTGGCAAGTATCCGCATCGCGCTGCGGGCGCTGAAAGTGAATCGCGCGCGCTCGGCGCTCACCATGCTCGGTATCATCATCGGCGTAGCGGCCGTGATCGCCATGGTCGGCGTGGGCGCGGGAGCTACGGCGCGGATACAGTCGCAGATCCAGAGTATCGGGAGCAACCTGATCATCGTGCTGCCTGGCAGCATCAGCAGTAACGGCGTGCGGCTTGGCTCCGGAGCGGTGGTGACGCTGACGCAGGACGATGCGAAGGCCATTGCGGCGGATTGCCCCTCCATCGCGGCTGTGGTTCCCACGGTGCGGGGCGCGGTTCAGGTGGTCTATGGAAACAACAACTGGGCGACGAACGCGCAGGGAGTGACGCCGGATTACATCGCGATCCGCGACGCTTCCATGATGTTCGGCGAGTTCTTCACAACGCAGGATGTGGATGCGGCGGCCAAGACCGCCGTGCTGGGTGAGACGGTGGCGCAGAACCTGTTCGGCGACGCCGATCCTTCCGGGCAGACGGTGATTATCAAGAACGTTCCGTTCACGGTGGCGGGGGTGCTTTCGCCCAAGGGCCAGTCGCCATCCGGACAGGATCAGGATGACGTCATCCTGCTGCCCATTTCCACCGCCGTACAGAAGGTGCTGGGCGCGAGCAAGGCCAACGCGAACAGCGTGGGCAATCTGATGGTGCAGGCAATCGGGCCGTCGTCGATGGACCAGGCGATCGAAGAGATGACGGCGCTGCTGCGTGAGCGCCACAGGATACTGCCGGGCATGAACGACGACTTCACGATCCGCAATCTCACCGAGGTTTATGCGGCGCAGGAAACTTCGGCGCGCGTTATGTCGATTCTGCTGGGCGCCATTGCGTCGGTGTCGCTGATTGTGGGCGGCATCGGCATTATGAATATCATGCTGGTGTCGGTCACCGAGAGGACGCGCGAGATCGGGCTGCGTCTGGCGGTGGGCGCGAGGACACGGGACATCCTCTCGCAGTTCCTGGTTGAGGCGGTGACGCTCTCGGTGCTGGGTGGGATGATTGGGATTGTGGTGGGGCTGACGGCCTCGCTGCTGATCTCGTATTTCGCGCAATGGTCGACAGAGGTGAGCGCGCTGTCGATCCTGCTGGCGTTTCTGTTCTCCGCGCTGGTCGGAATCTTCTTCGGCTTCTATCCGGCGCGCAAAGCGGCGTTCCTCGATCCGATTCAGGCGCTGCGCTACGAATGAGGCTTAGCCGCGTCCTGGAGGCGGGCCGCCGGGACCTCGGCCGCGGCCTCCGCCTGGCCCACGACCTCCACCGACGCCGACCGGCGCGGGATTGGCTTCCGGGTCCACGGCCAGTGTTGCCGTAGCGCGGAAGCCGTCGCTATCCGCTTTGCCGAGCCGTTCGATGGAGAGCATGCAATCGGCGCCGTGCTGTTCGTTGAAGACGTGGTCTTCGGCCTGCGTGGTGCGGTGGACGGCCAGACGTCTGGCGTAAGGCTCCAGGCGGGCGATTTTTTCGGTGAGGTCTTCGGGGAGGAAGAACTGGCCTGTGTGGGCGACGTGTCCGCCGGAATATTTCTGGGCGGCTGCGCCTCCGATGTGAGCTTTCACGTGGATGTGGATGGCGCGGCCGGAGTACCAGCCAGGATAGACTGTGGTGAATTCGGCGCGGCCGTGTTCGTCGGTGAGCTGGACGCCGCGCAGGAAGCGCATGGGGTCGATCTGGCGTGAGCCTGGACCGCCGGGACCACCCGGTCCGCGCCCGCCAGGACCACCATCGGGACTCATTGCCGTGAAACCGGAATAAACGCCGGAGGCATCGCAGTGCCAGATATCGAGCGCGGCGTTGTTCAGGGGTTCGCAGGTTCGGGAATTCACTAGCATCACTGCCAGGTGCACCGGGACGCCCGGCTTTTCTTCGGTAATGTCGCGGCGCAGGGTTTCGTCGTCGACGTAATACGGCCCTTCCTCCTGCTCGCCGGTGAGTGTGCACCCCGGGGTGACCGGAAACGCCGGGAGTGAGGTGAAAGCCATACCGCCGGCTACTCCGGCCAGTACAAAACCACGTCGGGTGAGATGTCGGGTAAGGTAGGGATAAACGTTCCGCATGACCAGAGCATAACCGGGTGTGCGGGCAGGCAGCGGTAACGAATTGTCACAGCGGGCAAATGTTTGTCGGGCGATCAGGTGGGGGCTTGCAGAAAAATGCGGGCACGCTCGGGGTGAAGGGGGGATGAGTGTGCCCGCGTCGTAACGGGGATTGGACATTAGGCGCGCTCCCGGCGAAAAATGTTACCGGGGCATTTTGCTGAAATGTTAGATTTCGAACATTCCTTCGAAAAGAATGCTGCTTAAATAGCGCTCGCCCGAATCCGGCAGAACAGTGACCAGGGTTTTTCCACGGAATTGTTCTTCTTTCGCGAGCCGAACCGTGGCGGCGACGGCCGCGCCGCAGGAAATTCCGGCCAGAATGCCTTCTTCCCTGGCCAGACGGCGAGCCATTTCGATGGATTCTTCGTTGGTGACCAGTTCCACGCGGTCGATGAGCGAAAGATCCAGATTCGCCGGAACAAAACCGGCGCCAATGCCCTGGATTTTGTGGGGACCAGGTTTAATGGGATCGCCATGGAGGGTTTGCGTGATCACCGGACTGCCCGTGGGCTCCACGGCTACGGTCAGAATCTGCTTGCCGCGCACCTGCTTAATGTAGCGGGAGACGCCGGTGATGGTGCCGCCCGTGCCCACGCCGGCCACAAACACGTCGATTTCGCCGTTGGTATCGTCCCAAATCTCGGGGCCGGTGGTTTTAACGTGGATTTCAGGATTAGCGGGGTTTTCGAACTGGCCGGGCATCACGTAGCGATCCGGATCCGAGGCGACGATCTCCTGGGCTTTGGCGATGGCGCCCGCCATGCCGCGGGAGCCTTCCGTCAGTACCAGTTTCGCGCCGAATACGGTGAGCACCTTGCGGCGTTCGAGCGACATGGTTTCGGGCATGGTGAGGGTGATGGGATAGCCCCGGGCGGCAGCGACAAAGGCCAGCGCGATGCCGGTATTGCCGCTGGTGGGCTCAATCAGTTCCTTGCCGGGCTTCAGGACGCCGCGCTTTTCCGCGTCCCAGATCATGGCGGCGCCAATTCGGCACTTCACCGAGTAGGCCGGGTTGCGGCCTTCCACTTTAGCTAGAAGGGTGACGGGCGCGCCGTCCGTTACGCGGTTGAGGCGAACCAGCGGGGTGTGGCCAATGCTGAATGAATTGTCCTGATAAAACATCAGATCTCCCAGTTAGGTACAAAACGGTTGTGTTTTTCGGTCCAGTCACGGACCAGTTGAGCGAAATTCGCGCCATCGAGAACGGTATCCATGGCCTTGTCGGTGCGCTCCCAAAGATCGCCCAGCGGAGAATCGGATTGCCGCCGCAGGCGCGACCGCTCTTCCTGGCGGCCTTCGACGAAACGCAGAACGTCTCCGACGCTGATGGATTCGGGCCGGCGGGCAAGAAGATAGCCGCCCTCCGCGCCGCGCCGCGATTCGACGAAACCGCCCTGCTTGAGGCTGGCGAGGATCAGTTCGAGGAATTTTTGGGGAATTTGCTGACGCCGGGCGATATCGGCGATTCTTACAGGGTCGCGACCGGGCTGGGAAGCGAGATCGAAGATGGCATGGAGGGCATATTCACCCTTGACGGAGATATTCATCGAATCAATTGCCCGGATGGCGAACAGCGCAGACGAAAACGCCTACTCTGCGAGAAAACGGCTACTCTGCGAGAAAACGGCTACTCTACTAGAGATTAGATGATTGGGGGGAGATGCGTCAACAGGGAGGGGAAAAACGAAGGAACGAAGCCAATTGGACCTGACTGCCCCGGTCTCCCAGGGCAGTCAGCCCGGAAAACTACATCTTTGCTGTGGACTTCTTGGCGGTCTTGGTCGACTTCTTGACAGTCTTGGTGGACTTGGTGGTTGCCTTGTCGGCTGCGAAGGTGGCGGTGGTGAGACCGAGGACGAGACCGAGACCGAGGGCGAGGGTGATGAGCTTTTTCATATTGTTTATTTCTCCTTGAATTTTCGACGACAGATTCGTCTAGTGAAGATCATAGCGGACCCTACATGAACCATCCCTTAAAGGGTGATTAAATAAGTTTCATTTATGAGTATCGTCTATTTTGCTTTGTGTTTTCATTGGTTTAGCTATTTGGCTGGAAGGCCCGATGGTAGGCTCGGGGCGTATGAAGAAGGCAGAACTGGCAAATCATGAAGCCCGCAGGCAGCGAGTAGCCCCTGGTAACGCGGCGGATCAGATGGATCTGGTGGTGAATAAGATCATTCGGGCGCTGCGCAGCGGGAGACCGGCGGAACTACCCGGACTGGGAATTATCTCGCCCGGCAAGCGCTGGGTCTTTCATCCCGAAAAGCGGAAGCACTGAATGAGCAGGGTCACAAGTCATGGATAATGAACAGCTTGCGAACCTGATTCGGCGTTCGTTGAAACGCTCGCGACGCGTGGAAATCGACGGTCTGGGGGTGTTTGAACGCGGTGACGCCGGGCGTGTGTCGTTTCGCCAGGAGAACCGCCTGCGGATTTTCATCGCCTACGCCACGGAGGATGGCGAAACCGCCCAAAGACTATTCACCGAGCTGGGCATTCGGGGATATGCGCCCTGGCTGGATCGGCGGAAGCTGCTGCCCGGACAGAACTGGCCTCGGCGCATCGAAGACGCCATCGCCAGCGCGGATTTCTTTATCGCCTGCTTTTCGTCGAATTCGGTGAAAAAACGTGGCGGCTTCCAGGCGGAAGTTCGTTTTGCGCTGGATTGCGCGAACCGGCTGCCGATCGACGATGTGTTCCTGATTCCCGTCCGGTTAGATGACTGCCGGGTGCCGGCGCGGATTCAGCGCGAGACACAGTATGTGGATCTTTTCCCCGACTTCGTGGCAGGCGTGGAATCGGTGGTGTCCACGATAGAGACGTGGCGTAGGGAGGCGGCGTGATTATTTCGGAGGGGAGCCGGCCCATTGCCAGAAAACCTGGCAATCGCCGGAGGTGCCGACTTTCGCGCTCTTCGAGTAGAGTGAGGCGAGATTGAGCCGGGTGATTTCGTCGTCGTCGCACATTTCGACGGTGTCGAAGCGGTCGGCTTTAATCATGAGATCGAGTTTCGGGCGAGGCAAGACGTGGAGCGCCTTCGCCTCGGCATCGGCGAAGGTGAGTTTGTGCGAATCCTCCAGTTCGGTACCCGAAATGGGTGTGCGATGCAGGAGGAAATAGACCATTTCGTCCGCCAGCAGGACGGCATTGGGCGGCGTTACTTCGCGCACTTTGTCAGCGGTCTGTTCGATATCCTTCCACTTCATATCGTCGCGCTCGCTAAACAGCGAGTCGGCGAGGCCGTAGGCAGTGATCAGACAAAGGATGGTGGCGGCGAGCCAGGGCCGCGACGGGTTGGCGAGGCGCTCGGTGATTTCGTAGAGTCCGTAGGCTGCCGCGATAGCCAGAAAGGGCACGGTCAGGAGAAAATAGCGGGTGAAAGTGGGGCGCGCGGTTAACAGGTACGCGCCGACGACCAGCGCGAGCGTCCCGCAGAGATACAGTTCGTTCTTTAGCCGGGAATTGGGTTCGTTCCTTCGATTTTCCCGAGTGAAGAGAATACCGGCGGCTGCGAGCAGCACCAGAAGTACGCCCTGGCTGGAATTGCCCCAGCTGAGCACTTCGCCGAGATTGTGCATGCCGGCGTCGTCCCATTCCACTTTCCGGTAGAGAAGCTGGTACTGGAGAAAGCCGAAGATCACCGGGTGCGGCGCTTTGATCAGCAGGCGCAGCAGCGGAATGAAGGCAACAAAGACGCCGGCGCAAAATGCCACCAGTTTTTTGACGCGTCCGCCAACACGGTTAACGATGAGCATCCAGATCAGCAGGATGGGGCCGACCGGAGCGGTGAGCAGAGATGACGCGGCGGCGATGCCGGCACAGAGCCCCGCTGTGGCTGGGCGCAGGATACCGGGACGATCGACCGCGGTGACCGTGAGGAGGTAAGCCGATACCATCATGATCAGGCATAATCCGTAGGCCTGCAGCGAGTCGAAATCGACGATGGCGGTATTGAGGCCGATGATTACGGCGGTGGCGATTGCAGCGGAAGCGCGCCAGTTTTCCGGCAAATCCAGACGCCGGTAGACATGGCAGGCACACATGGCAATCGCGATTGAAGTCAGCAGCGCCGCGGCGATGTGGGGCACGCGCCAGCTTTCGCCGAAGACGCGCAGGAGTGCTGCGTTCCAATAGGCGTTGTCCGGCGTTTGCGGGAAGACGAAATCAATGTAGGGCTGTTTGCCGTGCGCGATCATCCAGGCGGCTACCAGGTGGTAGCCTTCGTCCCAGGCGAAGGCGGCGGTGCGGGCGTAAAAGACGAGACCCGCGGTGATCAGCGCCAGAACCGCGGCCACGAAGACGGCTGATTTGTTGTCCGGACTGTCTGAAGGCAACATCCTCTTTTACGCCGGAGCTTCCACAATCTGTCCATCGCGCATGTGCACCGTGCGATGCCCGAAAGCCGCGGCTTCCGTGTTGTGGGTAATCATCAGGATGGTCTGGCCGAGCCGCTGGTTGAGATCGCGCAGAAGATTCAGCACCGCCAGCGAGTTGGTGGAATCGAGATTGCCGGTGGGCTCGTCGGCGAGCAGAATCGCGGGTCTGGTGGCGAGCGCGCGGGCGATGGCCACACGCTGCTGTTCGCCGCCGGACATTTCGGCGGGCCGGTGATCGAGGCGGCCTTCGATGCCGAGAAGCTGCAGCACGTTGCGGAGTTCGTCCTCGATGTGATCCATCGGCCGGCCCGCGATGTAGAGCGCGGTGCGAACGTTATCGCGCGCGGTGAGGTTCGGCAGCAGGTTGAATTTCTGAAATACGAACGACACGGAAGTGCGCCGCAATTCTGTGCGTTTGGCGTCGCTGACCTTGCCGACATCCATGCCACCGACGACGACTTCGCCCGAGGTGGGCGGAGTCAAGCCGCCAACAATGTGGAAGAGTGTGGATTTGCCCGAACCGGAGGGCCCGACGATGGAGAGAAACTCGCCCTTCGGAACGTCGAGATTGACGCCGCGCAGGGCCTCGACGGAGACCTTGCCGGTTTTGTAAACCTTGCGAAGATCACGCACATGAATGATGGGTGAAATGCCGGGTGAAATGCCGGGTGCGCCGGGGCTACTCATACGCGAGCGCCTCAATGGGATCCTGGCGAACGGCAATCATGCTCGGGTAGACCGCGCCCAGCAGCGCCGAGCCGAGCGCGATGCCCAGCACGATAGGCCACCAGATGGGGACGATCGCCTGGGGCAGCGATTCGGGCACAAACTGCTTCAGAACAGCCTGCGACACGAAACTCAGCGCGATTCCGGCGATGGTACCGCCCACCCCCATGGCGCCGGCTTCCCAGAGGATGAGCTTCATGACGAAGGCCTTCGTGGCGCCGAGCGATTTGAGGATGCCGATTTCGCGCGTCCTCTGAAGGACTGCCATATACATCGACAGCGAGACCACGATCAGACCGGTGAAGACGCCGATCCCTTCGATCACATGAACGAAAACACTGATGGCGGGGATGCTATCGGCGGAGGTCAGATCGACGACTTCCTTTTCGGAATGAATGTCGTAGCCATCGAGAGCCGGTGTCTGCTTCAATTCATTCAGGACGAGCGGGACGTTGGCCGGGTTATCGAGTTTGAGATTTACCTGGCTGACGCGACCCACGGCGTTGTCGAGTTGCTGCAGGACGGCGATCTGCGCGAAGGCGTGCGCCATCTTGCCGGACTCGACGACAGCCGCCACGTTCCAGGTGCGGTTCAGCAGTTTGACCTTGCCGCCGCGATGGACATGCTGCTCGGAGGCGAATTCGGTATCGACCACAAGATCGTCGGGCTGGCGGAAAACGTCGGATTCGTTGCCTTCGATAAAGTTGAAACCGCCGCTCATCTGTTTGAATATCGGATAATCTATGCCCGTCACCGTGTCCCAGGGTAGCTTTCCGGCCAGCATCTGGACAACGCCCTCCGCCTGCGCCACATGAGGCACCTTTGCCAGGAAGTCGACGCTCTTTTCGGGCAAAGGCGCGCTGCTGCCGCCGGTGAACGAGTGCCCGGGCGGCCAGACGAAGATGTCCGCGCCCACTCCCTGCATGCGGCGATGGGAATCTTCCATGAAGCCGTGGCTAACGCCCACCAGCGTCAGGATCAGCATGACCGGAACGCCGATCAGCAGCACACTCAGCAGGGTTCGCATGGGCCGGAACCGGATGTTTTCCCAAACAAGCCTCAGGATCATTTGATCTCCTGTAGTTTAGAGCCTTCCGGCTGCGTGAGGACAAACTGCGCGTTGGTGATCTCTTTGTTCATGTCCATTTTTTGGATTTCGATCGCCACGCCGTAGCCATCGATAGGCCGGTTGAGGTCGATATGGGCCGGAAACAATACGCCATTGAAAACGCGCCATTCGGAATAGCGGGTGTCGCTCACGATATTGCCGTTGTGGTCATAAACCTTCTGGCGGACGATGGAGAGGTCCTCACGGTCGAACCAGATTTCGCGACCCGGTATGGGGCTGCCATCGCGCTCTTTGCGGTTCAATTCGAGGCGGTAGAGGGCGTTATCTTCGTCGGTATCGTCTTTCAGCATGGCCGACTCGGTAGCGGGATCCCAGGGATGAATCAGCATGGAAGAAAGGAAGGCCTCGGGGCGGAGATTCTCTATTTTATTCGCCGAGATGGCGGGCGCGGAGTTCAGACCTTCCACAAACAGGTTTTTGTCTTTGAGGTAGAGCTTGAAATCTTCGCTGCCGGAAACCATGTCGAAGGCCAGCGTCTGAACCAAAGGAAGGGTGGCACGAACGCGAATATCATCCGGCTTGCGAAAGAGAATGAAGCCCGGCAGCGCCGTGTAGTCGGTGATTTTACCCTGATAAACGCTGCCTGAAGATGCGCTCAGCGTCACGCTGGTGGCGGCGAAGGACTGGATGGCGTCATAGGTGCTGGAGATGATCGCGTTGAGCTCTTCGCGCGAAGCGACCTGGAGCCTGGGAGGAGTCCCGTTGACGGGTTTGTGCTTGCGAAAGATGTTCCGGCGCGTCCCGCCGCATGCCGTCAGGAGCAGGCAGAGCAGGAGTGCAACGGCTACCGGTTGTAGCCGGCGCAATTTACCCATCAACTCCCATTGTAAGACGGTGGCGAAGGTTTCGCCTGTAAAGAATGCTAGGATGCTATGATGGGTTTGTCCATCCTCGTGTGGGCCTGTGGCGCAGTTGGGAGCGCGCTTCCATGGCATGGAAGAGGTCAAGGGTTCGAATCCCTTCAGGTCCACCAAAACTTTTCAAACACTTACGGGCAATACCCGCTCAGAAGTGTGCTCACCGGAGTCCAAATGGAGTCCAAACCCCGTTTTTTTGCCTGGGCAGCCACCGGGCAGCGTATTGAATCCCCTTCCTGCCCACGATTACGCCAGTAGGTTCAGCCAGATAAAGTGATTGGGCAGTGGGCACCGCTTTTGCGCTCGTTGTGCGCTGGAGACGACAACAAATTGATTTCTATATAAGGACGTTGCCCACCTCGGCGCACCCGCGAAGTCATCGTTCGCTTTCAGTTGACCACTGATCTCGCCGGGTGCTAATAAGAAGGGGAACATCGTTTCCTGTGAGAGGTTTAGCCTCCTCACACGACGAGCGTCGGGACGCTCGCTAATACCGCCCCGCATCCTTATCTTCCGCCCACGTGCGTTCAAACGCCATGAATTCCCTAATACCCGTGTACCGTCCTGACGGTCGGCTCTACGAGCGCGTCAGCCCAGCGCAATTCCAGCGTCAGGAGGCGTCTGGTTCCTACGCGAAAGTGGTGCGTCGCAGGAAGGGGCTGATCTGCCGGGCTATCCTCCGTGGGACGCCAGACGATCCGACGTCGCCAGAGCTCAGCACCTATCAGGGCACACGCTTCATTTACTGGGAGAAGCTCGAAAGCGGCCACCATTGCTGGCGACACAAGAACCCGGACGTGCTGTCCGTGGAAGCGGAAGATCACATCAAGCAGTGAGGAGCCAGCGGCGGCAGGTCGGTGCTCGCTTCGTCGCTCGTGCGCGTGGCGCGTTTGGTTTCGCCGAGGCCAAAGGTACGCGGAATGGTGCCGGTCTCGAACACGCGGTGCGACCTGACGCGAACGTTGGGCAACGCGGGCAAACCCTGCCGGAGAACAATACGGTCCGCGCCCGCTTACAGCCGATTCTAAGGAACGCAAAAATCATGCAGGAGTTGCAATCGTGAGCGACGCCTCGGCGCGCGAAAGCGACAGCGGTTCAAGCGGGAACTGGACTGTCGGGACGTTGCGCGATCATTTCCTGGCCTTAGTCGGCGCCAACGATCGGCGCAATGGCGACGAAGCGAGAAGTATCCGCGATCTCATCGCTGCCGCCGACCTCCGGTATGAGCAGAGATTTCGGGCGCAGGAGACAGCTACCGCCGCCGCCTTCGTAGCACAGGAAAAAGCCATTGCCGCAGCTCTGGCTGCCGTCAAGGAGGCCACTGAACGATCCGCGGCTGCGTTTGAATCGCGCATGGCAAACACGAACGAATGGCGGCAGTCCGTCGATGACAAGGATCGCCTTTTCATGCCGCGCAAGGAAGCGGAAGCGATCAGTGAAGCTCTAAAGGAAAAGGTTGAGACGATGACCGTTTCCTTCCGTGAGCAGCGGAGCAACTCATCGGGAGTGTCGGTGGGATGGGCAATGGCGGTCGGGGTGGTCGGCCTGATTGGGATCATCGTTTCGGTAGTGTCGTTTTTCCTGCGGATGCCCAAGTGAGCCGCCTCCGCCCGGCGGGACAGTGGCCATGGATCTTCCGCTTCGCCCGTGTGGCCAGCCCGGATGCAGAACGCTCTGCGAAAGCGGATACTGCCCGGAACACAAGCGAACCGTAGCCCGCCAGAAAGATGAACAGCGTGGCGGATCAGCAGCCCGCGGATATGACGCCGACCATCGGCGCCTTCGGGTTCTTTGCTTCATTCGTGATGAGTGGCGATGCGTTGACTGCGGGTGGGAGCCGAACCTGGTGAAGGACTTCAGGCAGTTCGAACTGGGAACGCCGCCGGTCGAACAGGTGCTGGCCGAGTTGAGAGAGCGTTTCAGTCAGGGCGAGCGTCACCTGCACGCCGACCATCAGATCCCGATTGCAGTGCGGCCGGACCTTCGGCTGGATCTGGACAACCTGCGGACCCGGTGCAACACGTGCCACTCGGCCAAGACCATGCGCGAGACAGCCAGCACGTCGCGGGTTGGTTGAGAGGACGTATAGACCCCGCACCTCGGGCAACCGGGCGCGACGTGGGCCGACGTGGGGCGAGCGGTGGCAACTCCGGGAGTCGGAGGCGGGGTAGGGCGGGTCGAATATCTACGGGTTCGCTGGCCGCGACCACCCAGGCCTCGACTGTTTAAATCCGCGAATTAGAAATTGTCGTTTTTTGATGAAACCAGGACAGAAACCGAAGCCGACGAAGGCTCAGATCGCTGCCGGCGATCCCCGGAAGAAGGGAGTCCACAAGCTGGAGCAGCAGCTCGCGGCCGAGCCGAAGGCGTCGCGCGGCCTGCCGCCCTGCCCGGAATACCGGGGGGGGCGCGCGCGGGACGCCTGGACGTTCTGGTCGCACGAATTGGAGTTGATGGATCTCGACCGCCGTCCCGACGGCCCGATGCTGGAGGGCGTCTGCATCGCTTACGACGCCGCGATTGCTTGCTACGAAACGATCAAGACGCAGGGCAGGTTCATCGCGAAGAAGATTCTGAATCCGGCCACCAACAAGCTGGTCGTGGTGGACGTGAAGCCACACCCCGCAGTGCGGCAGGGGAATCAGGCTCTGGCTCTGATGAAAGCGTTCTGTTCGGAATTCGGATTGTCGCCAGTGAGCAGGACGCGGCTGGCGGTGGACAAGCTGGACGACGGCGAGGCGGATTTGATGGAGTTGCTCGGACGGCCAAGGGCGGCGAAGAAGCCGCCGCCCCTGGTGGTGAATTGAGGAACGTTTACTTCAGGTCGCGCTGCTTTGTGCTCGGGACTATTTCGAGCATGCTCATGGCGGGAGAACTCATGTCGGTGCAATCGTGATCGCGGAATCCATCTTCGTTCCGGAATGTCCTGCCGCATCCTCCGCGATCAACGGCACACACGTAGCTCGGGCATTCCGGGAGGGCGGGTCCGATCCAGGTGAGCAGGTGGGCGTTCGACTCCCGGACCAGCCCGGCTCCCTTCAGAACGCCGAGGACCTGTTCGAACTGAGCGAGGCTGAGTTTGCTCATCAGGTTGGCGTAAAGGTGGCCCGACGGCACTTCGCCAAGTTCGCGGATCGCCTCGGCGACCGCTTGCACGATTCCGAAAGCGGCTTTGACTTCTGTGTTTGTGACGGTTTGCATTGTTGTGGTCCTTTATTCTGCGATCCAAACGTTGGCCTGATACTCGCCCTTGATGCGAATGGCTGCGAGGGTGAAGGGCGTTCCCGCGAGAGCATCGAAAGCAGCCGTCTTGGCCCAAAACCTTGCGGCTTCCAAAGTGGAAAGAACCTCGCTGGCCTTCCGTTCCCTGGTGGCCCGGTTGAGAATCACGCCGCGGAATCCGCCCGTCTTGATCGGGTAGGCGGCGATGCTGTGGGAGTGGATGCTCATGTCGGTGTCCTTGTTCTGGCTTTTTAGAGGCGGCGGAACCTGCGGGGGTCAACGTCTCCCTCGCCCTTTCGCACAAGCTTTCCGCCGTTCTTCGCCGCAGCCTTCGCGATCATTTCGCGGGTAATCTCGCGGGCGGTTTTCGGCTTCGGTTCGTTGTTGGTTTGTTCTTTGTTTTCCATCGCATCACCACTGTCGCTCCTGGTTCCCCGGTTAGCAAGTTAAACGATTCATTCCAGACGGCTTAACATGAAAATCATTCAGTGGGCGATTGACCGCTTAATCTCCTACGCACGCAACGCCCGCAAGATTCCGCAGGAGGCAATCGACAAGGTTGCCGCCAGCATAAAAGAATTCGGCTGGCGCCAACCCATCGTCGTGGACTCCGAACGGGTCGTCGTCGCGGGCCACGTGCGCCTGCTGGCGGCAAAGCAACTCGGGCTGGAGAAGGTCCCGGTCCACGTCGCGACCGACCTGACGCCTGGCCAGATTAAAGCTTTCCGGCTGATGGACAACCGCAGCCACCAGGAGAGCGGGTGGGACATGGAACTGCTCGGCCCGGAGATCGCCGAGTTGCAGGCGTTGAATGTGGACGTCGCGCTGGCCGGGTTCGACGCTGCGGAGATTCCGGAGTTCCTCGGTTCGGCCGGCTCGGACGACGGGAAGCCCCCGGACGAGTTCAAGCAGTACGACGAATCGATTCCGGTCGCGCACGAGTGTCCGAAGTGCGGTTACACCTGGAGCGGCGCAGCGGGTCCGAAGCCTGAAGAGCCATCGGAAGATCTGGCTGCTTGAGATTGTGGATTCAAAGCGCAACCGGATTCGAAAAAAAGCTCCGGTACTTCGACGAGTTTAAGCATGGATTTGTCGACTATACCGACCTTCCTGCTCCAACGATCACAGGCGCGAAGCATCCGCTGAATATAGTCATCGAACACCGAGAATCTATGGCAACCCGAGTGATGCATCAGACGAACGGCCAGTTCAAGTCAGCAGGAAACGTCCTAAACCGATCATGCCCGACGATCAAAAGCCGACCCGCCGACCTGTCGGTTCACACCGACTGTCAGCCCGATTTGCCTCGTCAGGCTGCACGTGACATACCTGTTTACCGCGTGCCTTCGATGATCGACGTTGCGGCGACGCCATGGAACGGCTTCACGGTGGCGTCCACGTTTTCAGGGTGCGGAGGGTCCTGCCTCGGCTACCGCATGGCCGGGTTCAAGGTCGTCTGGGCGAACGAGTTCGTTCCCGCGGCACAGGAATCATATCGCGCGAACATGAGCAGCGACGCCATTCTCGACTGCCGCGACATCCGCCTGGTCCAACCGGAAGAGATCCTCCAGGCGACAGGTCTCGCCCGAGGCGAACTCGATCTGTTCGACGGGTCGCCACCATGCCAGGCGTTTTCGACGGCGGGCAAGCGCGAAAAAGGGTGGGGCCACGAAAAAACCTACGAGCACGGGGCGTCGCAATGCAATGAGACGCTGTTCGACGAATACATCCGGCTGCTGCGCGGGCTCAATCCGAAGACGTTCGTCGCCGAGAACGTGAGTGGCCTCGTCAAGGGCACCGCCAAGGGGTGGTTCATCGAGGTTCTGCGGGCATTGAAAGCCTCCGGGTATCGCGTAACTGCCCGGCTGCTCGATGCGCAGTGGCTCGGCGTTCCGCAGATGCGCCAGAGGATCATTTTCGTCGGGGTCCGCGAGGACCTGCACCTGGACCCGGCCCACCCGGAACCTCTCCCGTACCGCTACTCGGTGCGCGATGCGCTGCCGCACCTAACCGCTGTCAAATCGGTTGCGCACGGCTACACACGCGAGGACACGCTGAGCCTTCAGAAGCCTGCGCCCTCGCTCACCATGACCAACGGAGCGTCCTACCAGCAGCACCACGTGCAATCGGAAACGATGCTGCCGGGCGACCGTGACTTCCCCGTCACGGAACTCACTGGCCGGGTCGGCGGGCAGTTCAAACGGAAGCGCATCAGCCTCGACGGGCCTCTCAATACCGTGAATTCGTCTGGTGCTGCGCAGCAGCGGTTCGAACTGTCCGGCCGCGCGGTCCACAATACTGGCGGCGACCCGAAGTACAGCGCGGGCGACATCACCGATTCGGCCGGCACCGACTGTGACTGTTGGAAGCGAGAGCCGTGCAGTCGGCGGGGCCAGCAATCACTTCCACGTTGTCGATGCGACCGAACGGCGGAAGTTCACCATCGCGGAGCTGCGGCGCATCTGCGCGTTCCCGGACGACTTCATTCTCACCGGGACCTACGCGCAGCAGTGGGAGCGGCTCGGGAACTCGGTTCCTCCGCTGATGATGAAAGCCATCGCCGAGACGGTCAGGGATAAGGTGCTCGCCCGATGCTAATCGAACAGTGGCCCATCGAGCGGGTGATTCCCTACGCGCGGAATGCCAGGACAATCACGCCCGCGGCGGTGGACAAAGTCGCCGCATCAATCCAGGAGTTCGGATGGCGGCAGCCGATTGTAGTCGATGCACAGCGCGTCATAATCGCCGGGCACGACCATTACACCCTTCAGGAGTTCGGCACGGGGGACGCTGCCGACATGGCCAGGGATTGGGTCATGGAAGAGAGCGCGGACGGACTCGCCTGGGATCAACTCGACCAGCAGACCGCGCAGATCGCATGGGCGGCGGGAGAGACCAGAACGTACCCGGTCCCGTACACGATCCACTATCGATATTTCCGCCTCACCGTTTCGGCGAACAACGGAGGCTCCAATCTCGTAATTGCGGAACTGCACCTGTACGGGGTCCTGCGATATCGCCCGCTCGTCGTCAGTGTTGTGCTGGGTTCAACCGGCGGCGTGCTTAATAGCGGGAACGCTGCCGATGGGTTACTGAGCACCTATGCCGCAGTACAGAGAAGCCACTTCTCCTCGCTGGGCAGCGGGCCGCTTCTACAGCTCACGACCTACGCGGAATTTGAAGATACAACTGCGCCGAGCGCAAACCTCGATCCGCTGGCACTGGCGCAAACAGGTCACGCGCTCGCTCACGCGACCGGGCCTTTCCGCTGGAGGCCGAAGGTCTCGATCCGCGACCTGTACAACGGCTGCAAGGGCACGTATGTCAGCCCCGTCAACAAATGGCAGGTGAGCGACTTTCCGCCCTACGCGCAGGACACCCTCCACGGGTATTCGCATTGCGTTCTGAAGTTTGAACCATCCGGCCACGCCGGGTCTTTCTGGCGCAACAGAGCAAGCGACCGTTGCTCAAACCACTTGAGATCAATTGACCACAGAGCGGCATTCGCTTCTTTTTGGTTTCGCAGGGCGAAATAGAGCGCAACATGCGGGGAGCGGGTCCAATCGAGCAAGCGTGTTGGTGCGCCGTAGTGCTGCATCATTGCAAGCCAGTCCATCGTCTGATCGTGATTTGGCGTTCTGGCGAGATAATGGTGTGCGCCACGTTGAAAAGCTAGTAGGAGAGCCTTTTCGTTCTCCTCGATATTGACCCTTTTCGTCGTCGTGCTTTGAATCTGTGATGTCTCAGCGGAGTACGTCTTCCAAACGGCTCGATCAAGAGTTGTTTTGAGACTCCACGAAGCATCTGCGTGACCCCGGAAACTTCCGTCTTCTCTGAAGCGTCTCGCCCATTTCTGAAAGTCGCTCCATTTACGGATTGGCTCATCCTCTGTGACGAGTTTTTCAAAAAACTCGAAATTCTGCATTGGGTCGTAGTCGGCGAGAAGCGCCTTCATACGCTTTTGCCATTTCGAATTGGTGATGGCCGTCCAGAACCTCTCACCGACTTCTTCTTTCTAACCATCCGAACCTGTTTGCGGTCCACCGCCTGTCCGGGGAACGTGAACATCGTTGCCACATCCGTTTCCAGCGATTCAGCCAGTGCTTCGATGGTCTCGAACGACGGCTGGCTGATCCCACGTTCAATCAAGCTGATGAAGTCTTCGCTCACCGAGGCGAGGGTTGCCAAATAAAGCTGGTTGTACCCTCGATCCGCCCGAAGTTCTCTAAGCCGTTTCCCGAACAGCTTGCGTAGACGTGCCACAACTCAATCATCCCGAAGTACCAGTACGGAGTTCCGTATTAACAATACGGAAGATGGCTTGACCGAAGCTCATTGAAAAGCATATGACGTCTGTTGAAGTACGATTCGAATCGTGTATTGAATCCGTGGAGCGCAGAAATGATGGACCGTCTTACAATGAACAATCTCGGAACTTCGATCCGAGGCCAGAACATCAAGGTTTCTGACTTGCTGCGCTGGCTCGGCGACGGGATGAGCGAGGAACGCATCATGCAGGATCACCCCGGCCTCGAACATGAGGATTTCTGGCGGTCTACCATCATGCGGCTTTCACCCTCGACATGAAACATGCGGCGGAACGGATGGTCGTGATTCGTGAAGATTTCAAGGAGAAGATGGATGCCCTCCAAGGGACGGAGCGACCGCCGCCCGATTTTGTGGACTGATACCGACTTTGAGGGATGCTGTACGACCGACCGGCCACGATCCGGCGAGGGTTCAGGATTATTCTGCTCTTTTTTCTGTTTTATGGCATGAGCCTATGGTTAATCAAGGCCATTTGACCATTCGGCTCGTATCCCAAAAAAGACGAGCTTATGGCTACACCTTTTCCACAGAAGCTCCCACAGTGTAAACTATTGATTCTACGTCTCACTTTCCTATGGCTACGAACCAGAAGGTCGTGTGTTCGAATCATACCGGGCGCACCACACATTCGCAGCAATCCCCGCTGAATTACCGTTCTGTCACCGCTGCTTGCGCTAACGCCGAAGTTTAGCGGAAGCGCCTCCATTGGACCTCGCGCAATCGGTCATAATCAATGGTTGAATGCTGATTTCCCGACTTGTCATCGCGCTTACCGTTTTGATAATTGCCGCGGTTCCGTCCGGCGCGCAGTCTTCCTGCGACAAGCTGGCGAGCGCCCGATTCCCCAACATCACGATTCTGTCTGCTACATCGGTTCCCGCCGGCCCATTCGCACCTCCGACCGGCAACAGCGTTGAAGTGCCTGCGTTCTGCCGCGTCGTGGCGGTGGCTGAAAAAGAGGTCCGGTTCGAACTCTGGCTGCCGTTCCAGTGGAATTCGAAACTGCTCGGTGTCGGCAACGGTGGCCTCGCCGGCACCATCAGCTATGCGCCGATGGTCAAGCCTTTGCAACTGGGCTACGCGACCAGCAGCACCGATACCGGCCACGTCGGCGTCAACACGAACGACGGTGCCTGGGCGCTCAATCACTACGAGCGCATCGTGAACTTCGCCGACCGCGGAATCCACCTGATGGCGGAAGCCGATAAGGTGATTCTCGCGACGTTTTACGGCGCTCCGGCTGCGCACGCTTATTTCAACGGCTGCTCGCAGGGCGGCCACGAGGCGCTCATCGAAGCGCAGCGCTATCCCGAGGATTACGATGGCATCATCGCAGGCGATCCCGCCAACTACTGGACGCGTCACTATGTCGGCGGTCATTTATGGAATGGCATCGCGACCGATGGCGACGCGTATATTCCCGCCAGCAAGGTGGCGCTCATCGCCGATGCCGTCAACGCCGCCTGCGATGAGCTCGATGGCGTGAAAGACGGAGTGCTCAGCGATCCGCGCCGCTGTCATTTCGACCCGGCGAAGCTGCTCTGTGCCGGCTCCGATACGACTGCGTGTCTGACCGCGCCGCAAGTCGGGGCGGTCGCGAAGATCTGGGCCGGTTTGAAATCCGCCGATGGCCATCAGATCTGGCCCGGGCTGGTTCCCGGCGGCGAAGCGGGGCCAGGCGGCTGGGCCAACTGGATCACGGGCTCCGGCCCGGGCAGAAGCGGGCACCTCAATCTGGGAATTCCGTTCTTCCGCTACATGCTGTTCGACGATCCCGAGTGGGACTATCATACTTTCCGGTTCGACGATGCCGACGGTTTCGACAGCGACATCGCGTATCTGGATACCAAACTCGGCACGCTGTTCAACGCGATTAATCCGGATCTCAGCGCGTTCAAAGCACGTGGGGGCAAGATGATCCAGTATCACGGCTGGAGCGATCCCGATATCACGCCGCTCAACAGCATCAACTACTACGAGAGCGTCCAGAGAACGATGGGACCGGGCACGAAAGATTTCTATCTGCTTTACATGGTGCCCGGGATGCAGCACTGTTCGGGTGGTCCTGGCGCCACGACTTTCGATATGATCGCGCCGCTCGATAACTGGGCCAGCCACGGAAACGCGCCCGCAAGTATTACGTCGTCGAAATCCGCTAACGGTCAGTTGATTCGCACGCGACCGCTCTGTCCTTATCCGCAGGAAGCGCGCTGGAAGGGCACCGGCAGCACGGACGATGCGGCTAACTTTGTGTGTGCGGTACCCGACCAGCACTGACTGCAAGCCTCATCAGTTCCAGCCGCAATGCGCCGACTCAAGCGTTCCAGCTGGCCTCACTCGCGTCTTCAACAGCATCACTACTACGAGAGAGTTCAGAAAACGATGGGACCCGGCACAAAAGATTTCTATCCGCTCTGCATGATGCCTGGGATGCAGCGCTGTTCGGGCGGTCCCGGCCCCACGCGCTTTCGATAGGATCGCGTCGCTCGATAATTGAGCCAGCCACGGAAGCGCGCCCGCTGGAAGGGCACCGGAAGCACAGGCGATGCGGCTAACTTTGTGTGTGCAGTACCCGACCAGCGCTGACTGCAAGCCGCATCAGTTCCAGCCGCAAGGCGCTGACTAAAGCGTCCCAGCTGGCCTCGATCACGTCTTCGGAAACGCCGACTGTCGACCAGCTATGCGCGCCGTCCGACCATTCGACCAGCACGCGAACCTTGGCGGCAGTGCCTTTGCCGGAATCGAGTACGCGCACTTTGTAATCGGTCAGGCGAACGTCACCGATTTCCGGATAAAGCGCCGAGATGCATTTGCGCAGGCAGACGTCGAGAGCGTTCACCGGACCATTGCCTGTCGCGTTGGCGGTGTGTTCGCCGTCTTCAGTCTTCACACGCACGCTGGCGGTGTGGGTGGTGTCCGAACCTTCGGCGCGGATGACGACTTCGTAGCGCTCTACATCGAAGAATGTCTGACCGGGATGCAGGGCTTCGAGCACGAAGAGTTCGAAGTTGCCATCGGCCGCTTCGAGATCGTAGCCGGCAAACTCGGCGTCTTTGATGCGTTCGAGCAGTTTGCGACGGGAATTGTCGTCGAGAAGTCCCTGGGGATCGTAGCGCGTCAGTTTATAGACGATATTGCTGCGGCCAGCCAGGTCGCTGACGAGCACGCGCTGGTGATTGCCTACAAGCTCGGGCCGGATGTGTTCGTAGGTTTTCGAATCTTTGAGAACGGCGCTGACGTGGATGCCGCCTTTGTGCGCGAAGGCGCTCTGGCCGACAAACGCGGTACCGCGCGGGACGGGAAGATTGGCCAACTCCGCGATATAACGCGCGGTGGAGGTGAGAAGCTGGAGTTTCTCTTCGCCGATGGTTTGCCGCCCGGCTTTGAGTTCCAGATTCGCGATCACGCTGGCGAGATTGGCGTTGCCGCAGCGCTCGCCGTAGCCGTTGAGACAGCCCTGTACGTGCGTTGCACCGTTTTCGACAGCGACTAAGGTGTTCGCGACGGCCACATCGCAATCGTTGTGCGCGTGGATGCCGATCTGACCGGAAAATTTCGAGCGAACGTCGGCGACGATTGCTCCGAGGCGGGATGTCGCGGTGCCGCCGTTGGTATCGCAGAGGCAGAGAACATCCGCTCCGGCATCGCACGCGGCGCGAAGAGTTTTCAGCGCGTATTCGGTGTTGTGGATGTAGCCATCGAAGAAATGTTCGGCATCGTAAACCACTTCGCGGCCGTGTTTTTTCAGATACGCGACGGTTTCCGAAATCAGCGCGAGATTCTCGTCTTCGCTAATGCCGAGTGCGCGATGGACATGCAGATCCCAGCTCTTGCCGAAGATAGAAATGACGGGCGTTTCGGCGTCGAGGAGTTCGCGTACGTTGCGATCTTCATGAACCGGATTTTTCGCGAAGCGTGTTGACCCGAACGCGGTGAGCTTCGCATGTTGCAACCGCAAGCTCTTCGCTTTAGCGAAGAACTCGCGGTCACGGGGATTGGAACCAGGCCATCCGCCTTCAATATAATCAATACCCAGCTCATCCAGTTTCCGCGCAATGAGGATTTTGTCATCGACGGAGAAAGAGACGGCTTCGCCCTGCGTGCCGTCGCGGAGAGTGGTATCGAAGGTTTGAATGCGCATGGTCGTTTCGGGGCTTAAGCTACGCCCGCTTCTTTGGATTTTTTCAGGAAGGTCATCATCTTGCGAAGTTCCGCGCCCACCTGTTCAATCTGCTGCCCCTGCTGCGAATCGCGCATGGCGAGGAACTTCTTGCGGCCGCCGGTCTTGTTTTCCGCAATCCACTGCTTTGCGAATTCACCGGACTGGATTTCTGCCAGAATCTTCTTCATCTCGGCACGCGTAGCGTCGTTGATGATGCGCGGTCCGCGCGTATAATCGCCATATTCCGCGGTGTCGGAAATGGAGTAACGCATGTAGCTCAGGCCGCCCTCATAGATGAGATCGACAATCAGCTTCAGCTCGTGCAGGCATTCGAAGTAAGCGATTTCCGGAGCGTAGCCCGCTTCCACCAGCGTCTGGAACCCGGCGCAGATGAGTTCCGCGGCGCCGCCGCAAAGCACGGCCTGCTCACCGAAGAGATCGCTTTCGGTCTCTTCGCGGAAGCTGGTTTCGATGACGCCGGCGCGCATGCAGCCGAGGCCGGTCGCGTAAGCCAGTGCGTTTTCGAGAGCCTTGCCGCTGGCATCCTGATAGATGGCAACAAGCGCAGGAACGCCTGAACCCTCGGTGAAGACTTCACGCACACGATGGCCCGGGGCTTTCGGCGCGATCATGGAAACATCGATATCGGCAGGCGGCACAATGGCTTTGAAGTGGATGCTGAAACCATGGGCGAACATCAGCGTCTTGCCGGCCTTCAGGTTGGGCGCGATATCGGCCTCATAAACATCGGATTGCAGATGATCCGGCACAAGGATCATGATCACGTCCGCAACCTTCGCGGCTTCGGACGGCGTCAGAACCGTGAGGCCCGCGGCGGCGGCTTTGGCGCGGCTCTTGCTCGATTCCGGGAGGCCGACGACAACGTCGAGACCCGAATCCCGCAGGTTGAGCGCATGCGCATGGCCCTGGCTGCCGTAGCCGATGATGGCAATCTTTTTGCCCTTGAGGGGCTCGATGTTTCCGTCTTTTTCGTAAAAGCGTCTTGGCATTTGGAGAACTTGTCCTTAAAGATAATGTCTGGTCTAAACGGTCTGTGCGCCGGCACCGGTTGGCACAGGCGGCTGCAGGCGAAGCTTTTTGGTTTCGAGCGACATGGCAACGGCGCCCGATCTGGATACGTCGCTTTCGCCATAGCTGCGCATCACGTCGATGAATTCATCCAGCTTTTCCGCCACGCCGGTGGCTTCAATGGCAAAGCCTTCGACGGACGAATCGACCACGCGGGCCTGGAAGATTTCCGCTTCCTTCAGGACGGCGGTGCGATGTTCCTGAGAGCAGCGGACCCGCAACAGAACCATCTCGCGAATCAGCGACGGCGATTCCGTCATATCCGTGGCCTGCAGGACGTTGACGAGCTTGTTCATTTGCTTGATGACCTGTGTGCGGAGGCGTTCCTCCACATCGACGGTGATGGTCATGCGGGAAAGCTCCGGGTCCAGCGTTTTCGCGACAGTCAGGCCCTCAATGTTGTAACCACGCGCGGAGAGCACGCCGGTGACGCGCAGCAGAGCTCCCGGCTTGTTCTCAAGAAGAATGGAAATTGTTTGCAGCATGTTTGTTTTCCTTAATCCACCGCCACCGGTTGCGGTGGTCCCAGCACCATTTCATAAACGGCGCCACCCGCGGGCACCATCGGATAAACATTTTCCATGGGCGCTACCGTGACATTCAGCAGATACGGGCCGGGTGTTTTGAAGGCCGTCTCGAGCGCCGACGCCAGTTCCTGCGGCTTATCGACGGTGCGACCGGTGAAGCCGTATGCGCTCGCCAGCTTTTCCGCATCGGGGAAACAATCGAGTGCGACCGAGCTCAGGCGATTGTTGTAAAACAGCGTCTGCCACTGGCGCACCATGCCGAGGCAGCCGTTGTTCATGATAATCATCTTGATGGGAAGGCTATTGCTGACGATGGTGGAGAGTTCCGGAAGCGACATCTGGAAGCCGCCGTCGCCGGAGATCGCGATCACCAGTTTATCGGGACGCGCCATCTGTGCGCCGATCGCGGAGGGCACGCCGAAACCCATGGAGCCGAGACCGCCCGAGTTGATCCAGAGGCGCGGTTCGTTGAAGCGGATCAGCTGCGCAGCCCACATCTGGTGCTGGCCGACATCCGAAGTCACGATGGCCTGGCCGCCGGAAAGGCGGTCGATTTCGTCCATCAGGTGCTGCGGGCGAATGACGCTGTCGTCGTGACGGCGGTCATAAGGATGCTCTTCCATCCAGCCGCGAATTTTGTCCCACCATGCGCCACGCGAGCTGGCGTTGGCGGCGCGCATTTCGGGCTCGAGTTCCTGCACATTTTTGATCAGTTTTTGCAGGACGCGTTTGACATCGCCCACGATGGGGATATCGGGAGTGCGATTCTTGCCGACTTCGGCGGGATCGATATCCACGTGAATGACGCGGGCGTTTTTGGCGAAGGAGCCGAGCTGGCCGGTTACTCTATCGTCAAAGCGCGTGCCGAGGGCGATTAAGAGATCGCATTCGGTCATGCCCATATTGGACGCGTAGCTGCCGTGCATGCCGGGCATGCTGATGAAATTGCGATGGCTGGAAGAGAGTCCGCCGAGACCCATCAGGGTGCAGACGGTAGGTATGTCGACCAGTTCGACGAGTTCTTTGAGCTCGGACGAGGCGTTGCCCGCCAGGATTCCGCCACCGGCATAAACGAACGGGCGCTCGGCCTCCCAGATCAGCTGCGCGGCGCGGCGAATCTGGCCGGCGTGGCCTTCGGTGAAAACTTTGTAGCCGGGGAGGTGGATGGTATCGACCGGTGTGTAGTGCCCGCGAGCCTGGAAAACATCTTTCGGGATATCGACCAGCACGGGGCCGGGGCGACCGCTGGAGGCGAGGTAGAAAGCTTCGTGCACGATGCGCGGAAGCTCGGCCACATTGCGCACCATGAAGTTGTGCTTGGTGGCCGGGCGCGTGATGCCGAAGGTGTCGGCTTCCTGGAAGGCGTCGCTGCCGATGAGCTTGGAGTGCACCTGGCCGGTGATGGCGACGAGCGGGATGGAGTCCATCAGGGCGTCGACGAGGCCGGTCACGAGGTTGGTGGCGCCAGGGCCGGAGGTGGCGCAGCACACGCCCACCTTACCTGTCGCGCGCGCGTAACCAGCGGCGGCGAAGGCGGCATTTTCCTCGTGGCGTACCAGGATGTGCTTGATATGGGAGTCGTAGACCGCGTCGTAGAAGGGGAGGGTGACGCCGCCGGGATAGCCGAAAAAGACATCGACGCCTTCCTTGTGAAGACATTCGAGAAGCATTTCGGCGCCGGTCATTAATTTACCGGTTTCGGCTGGTGAGGCGCCGTTGGTTGTTGTTGCGTTCGGAGTTTGCATTTTGACTGATTGCTCCTGGTACCGTTTCTTTGTTTGCGCGTTTCTGATTCAGCGTTTTCTGGTTACACAATAAAAAAGGCCATCGGCCGGGCTTGGTGCGCCCCGCTGATGGCCTCGGAAGTTTTTGACTTGCCGCGCGCCTCAGACGGGGCCGGATACGACGACCACGGTAATGCTGACTACGGGAATGATAGTGGTCAGGGTAATGAGGCGGGCTGTGGAGCTAGAGGGCATTGCCAGAACTTCCAGTTTACGAGGAAAGTTTTGGAAATGCAAGCGGAGTAAGCTATAAATTTTTGTTATGCACGGGCGAGTTCGTGTTTAGAGAACTGGTGATAATTCTATTGGACATAGAGGTTGAAAATCGACGTTAAGGGATGATCGCAGCGAGATCCAGAAGGCAGTTGACACCCAAATCGCAGCCAGTGCTATCACGGAAATTCAGTTCAGAATGAATAGCTCGCGCTCCAGCCTTGCGGCGAAGAAGACTTTCAGAAGAGACTGGCAGGAAACGTTCAGTTTGTTGGCAAGGATTTTCAGGGTTTCGATCATCGAGACCCGCAGACGCAGTGAAACCGTCCGCAGCGAGGGCCTCAGGTTGGCAAAACGACGTCGTTCGGCAGAATTCCAGTCGTTCGGCAGAATTCCAGTCGATCAGCGCGGTCGAGTCATGCGCGGACCAGACTTGCCGCCGTCCTTCTCCGAAGCGAAATCCGGCTGAAGGTGTCTTTCATAAGCTTCCCTTCCCTCGTTCAACTAATTGTCAGGCGCTTGCCTGCGCAACTGATCGGCGTCGATCTTGTCTTTATTCCGTCCGGTGGCGTCCTTGTTTCGTAATAAGGCGGCTTTTCCGATGAAAAATACGGCCAAGCCGTCCAGTTCTCCCGCGACGCGCGAGTTCCACGCGTCTTCGAAACCAACCCCTGTGATGGACGTCAACAGGTCGATGCGATTCGGCTCATAGCCCAGCTGGATTACCTTGCCGGGCATCGTCAGATCCGCGAGCGAGATATCAAGTTCGCCGAATCCGAACTGCATGAGGGCCGCTTTGACGCGCTCCGCGTTTTCCAGTGTGGGGCGAACCAGAAAATCAATATCCCCGGAATACCTGGGAAATCCATGCCACGAGACCGCCAGAGCGCCAACGATCAGGTATTCAGCTCTGTTCGAGTTCAAGCACCCGACAAACTCTTTCAAGTCGCGGCTCAGCGGCATCTTTTCGCGCTCTTTCCCGAATCCCGAAGAAAATCTCGACTCGCTGGCCCGGGGTCAGCCGGGAATGAAAGAGAGCGTCCGCTCTGTCGGCTTCCTCAAAACTGTCGAAGACTCGAACGACCTTCTCCATCTGCAATTATCATAGCGCCCCGAGGGAGGGTACCCCGCTGCTTATCCACTTGTTTATCTACGGAAAAACGTCTGGGCAGTTGGGCCCTTAGCGAGAAACGAACGAATCGCCTTCAATCGACCGGTTCCCGATTTCGATGTCGATGGCCCCGGCGGTACCTGCGCGATTGTAGGTTGCCAGCGCGGATCCGGGCCAGCTCCGTTGCATGAAATAGAAACCCAGCAATCCGGGCTTTTTCGCGGTTGCGCGCACTTCCCACGCCATGCCGTTTATTCCGAGCGTGTAGGTGTAAGCGGGGTCGGCCGCGGGGTCGAACTTCAGATGCGCCTTGACCTGTGCCATAGGGCAGGCGCGTTTGGCGCTGTCGCTCTGGCAATCGTTTTCAATCTGTTGAATCGCCGTCAGAAACAGGATGGCGACCTTCTCTTCAGGCTTCAGCGGCAGCATATTTCCGTCGTTATCCCCCACCTCGACTTTGGCGGTTGTGGGAAACGGGCTGACGCCCGGCGCAGCGGACGCGGCGGGACCGGTCGCGGGTGCCGATACTGCCGCCGGCTTCGCAGTTGCGTAAATCGACGCGACCTCCGCCGCCGTCAATGCTCGGTTCCAGAGCGCGGCCTCTTCCATTCCGCCATCAAACCAGCGCCCGCCGAACACCGTACTGGCGCCGACCGAAAACATGCCTGTCTTGCCCGTTCTGCCGCCGCCTTTGTCGTTCGCGGCCGGTTTACCATCCCAGTAGATGACTCGCGTCTGCGTTGCATTATCCATTGTGGCGACGATCATGTGCCACTGTTTCACCAGGGTCGCCGGAGCGGGCGTATACGTCAGGTGGCCACCGGCGGCTGTGTAGAACCGCAGGGTGTTATCGTTTTCAAATTGCAGATCCAGATCGTTGCCGTCCTGCGACTCGCCCGCCACGTAATAGAAGTGGTGCGCCTGGGAAGGCAACGACGCCAGATTAACCCAGACCATGATGCTGGCCGCAGCGCCTACTCCGCCCTGCTGAGTGGTCTGGACGTAGGCGTCGCGCCCGTTGAGGCTGGCATAAGAACTGTTGGGACCGATTGGCGCTCCGGGCGAGGAACTGGTCAGGCCGCCCACCGATTTGTAAGTTGTCGGGCCTGCTTCGCTGCGGCCTTCCGTGGAGGCCAGCCGGTAATAAGCAACCGGATGGGTGGCAAGAACCGCGGCGGTGAAATCCGACTCGGCTGCATGGAGCGCCAACCCGGTCAGACTGGCGAGCGCAGGCGCAATCGCAAATAAGTTCCTCTTAAACGCGTTCGGCATTGGCCGTTCCTCCCGATTTGTGATGCGTTCCGTCCGACAGCTTCAGCCAGTTTAGTATATTCCGATGGCTTTCTCCCGTGGATTCCGGACGGTTTCCGGGCCGGTAATAATTCGCGTTACCTGTAACGCCCCGCCTCGTCCGAATACTATAGAGACAGGGGAAACTTTCACGGCCCCAAACTCGTATTTCCAGCAAGGGTCTGCGCGTTGCACATTATTAACGAACATCTGGAAGCGCAGGTCATCGATCCCATCGTTTCGCGCACGCGGCGGTGGCATCCCACCATGCGCTATCTGTCGCAGACGGAAGTGCATGTCTACGCGCTGTCGATTTCGGCCAGTGTGCTGCTCAGCCTGTATCCGTTTCTGACCGTTATGTTTTCGCTGGTGCGATTTTTCAACAGCGCATTGGCGGAACAGGCGCTTTGGGTCGCGGTGGGCGATTACTTTCCCGGCGAGCTGGGCGAATTTATTAAGCGCAACCTGCTGGCCAATCTTGATAAGCCGGCGCATAGCCGCTTCCAGATCGTATCCGTCGTTTTGTTGATGCTGACCGCCAATGGAGTGTTTGAGCCTCTGGAAGTGGCTCTCAACCGCGCGTGGGGCGCAACGGCGAACCGCAGCTATCTGAGGAATCAGCTCATGAGCTTCGGCCTGATTATTCTCTGCGGCGGCCTTGTGATTGCCTCCGCCATGCTGACGGCCGCCAATGAGGGGTTTGTGCACAGCAGGATCGGAGCCAATATTCATCCCTGGATGACGCTGTTACTGTTTAAGCTGGTTGCGATCCCGCTGACGATGCTGGCGCTCTTTCTGACGTACTGGCTGCTGCCGAATTGCCGGGTTCCGCTGCGTCCGCTGATCCGCGTTTCCATCGCGGTCGGCGGCGCTCTGGAGATTCTGAAATACGTGGCGCTGGCCATCTGGCCGTGGCTGAACGCTAAATTAATCAACGAGTACGATGTGTTCGCACACTCCGTGGAAGTCTTACTGTTCAGTATGGTGGGGTCGTTTATCGTGCTGGCGGGCGCTGAGTGGACGGTGCGGCATGCGCAACCGGTTGCGGTGAAAAAAGCCGTCTAAACCCCGATCTAAACGGGTGCTGTTTCCGCCTGCTCGAAACGGCGGCCGCTGCCGGGCCAGTCGAGTTCCATATCGCGTGTGACTTCGTCCAGCATTTCGATGGAGGCCTTGCGGCGCTCCATGGCAAAGGCCGTGAGCAGCAGGTTATCGGAAACCAGATTGATGAGTCGCGGAATTCCCTGGGTGCGCTTGTGCAGTTCGTTCAGCACGTCCTGCGGGATCGCCGTCTGGTCCCGCATGCCAGCCCGGGCCAGGCGTGTCGCGATGTATTCCGAGGTTTCGCTGGAGCTGAAAGGACGCAGACGGCAGCGCAGCCCGATCCGCTGCCTGAGCTGGCGGTAATTCGGTTCTTCCAGCTTGCGCTCCAGTTCCGGCTGACCGGACAGAATGATCTGAATCATTTTGCCCCGGCGATTTTCGAGATTGCCCAGCATACGGATTTCTTCGAGAACTTCCCAATCCAGATTTTGCGCTTCATCGACAATCAGAGCCGTGGTGGTGTTCTTGTTGGCGCGGTCGAGGAGCATGTTGTTCAGCGCGAACAGGACTTCGGTCTTCGACGTACGGTCGCAGGGCAGATCGAAATCGTAAGCCACCATCTCGAAAAACTGCTGCGGCGTCAGCCTTGAATTGAAGATGAAGCCGAAAGGGGTGTGGTGAGAGGTCAGATAATCGCGCAGACACTCCAGCAGCGTGGTTTTTCCGGTACCGACCTCGCCAGTGAGCATAATGAACCCCTTACGGCTGGTGACGCCATAAATCAGGTTCGCCAGCGCCTCTTCGTGGAATGGGCTCCGGTAAAGGAACGAAGGGTCCGGACTTAAATTAAACGGGTTGCTGGTGAGGCCGAAAAACGCCTTGTACATGGCGACAAGTTCAGCGTACCATGGATGCGCCCGAATCGCACTGCTGCCAGGTTATGACCCGGACCGTCTTTAATCGATTCTTTATGCCCCTGCGATGCCAGCGAAGACACTCTGGTATGCTCAAGCCTACGTATTCTCCCACCTGTCTTTCCGCAGGCTTTCTCAAGTCAGGAGCCCCTCCCCACCGATGCGCGTTCATCTGGTAAACCCCAGCGACACTTCTTTTGGAATTGGCGTGATTACTCCGCGATGGCTGTACGTGCTGGCTGCCGCTACGCCGGCGACATGTGGCGACCCAGTCATCACCGATGAAACACTGGAGCAGATGAATTTCGATTCCGTCCAGGCGGGCGATATTGTCGGGATCGGGATCCATACCGGTAACGCATTGCGTGGCATGGCCGTGGGTCGGGCGGCGCGCGAACGCGGAGCCACGGTGGTTTATGGCGGCATTCACGCTACTCTCTATCCGGACGAAGCGCGGGAGTTGGGTGGCGCGCACGTTGTGGTCAAAGGCGATGGCGATGTGATCTGGAGCAAGGTGATTGCCGATATTCTGCAAGGCACCGCTCAGGGGCTATATGATGGCGGGCGGATTTCAGGCGATCAATTCGTACCGGCCCGCTGGGATCTGGCTCCGCGTGCGAGTTACATGTGGGCGTCGGTGCAGACGGTGCGCGGCTGTCCGAAGCATTGCTCGTTCTGCTCGGTGTGGCGGACCGACGGGCAGAAGCCGCGGCAGCGCAGTTCGGACATTGTCATCGGCGAAATCGTGGCACTGCGACGGCTGGGCTACCGGTTTATCGCGCTGGCGGACGATAACTTTTATCCTGTCACGCTGACGGATATCGAACTGGCAGAGAAGCAGGATAACGCCGCGCGCGTGGCTGAATTGCGCGCCATCCGCGCCGAGCGGTTCGAGCTGATGGACAAACTGGCGAAACTTCCGCACGACATGGTCTTCTTCACGCAGATCACGATGGAAGCCGGCGAAGACACGCAGTTTCTGGACGCTATGCGCAAGGCGCGCATCAAGGGTGCGCTGGTCGGAGTGGAATCGGTCACCGAAGAAGGCCTGAAATCGGTATTCAAGAACTTCAATGCAGCGGGCGGAGATCTGGTGGCGCGGCTCAGCAAGTTCAAAGAGCACGGCGTTCATGTGCTGGGCTCCTTTATCTTTGGGCTGCCTTCGGACCGCCGCGATACGTTCGACGCGACGGCGGTGCTGGCGAAGAAGGCCGGCATTACGTTCGCGCAGTTTGTCATGATGACGCCATTTCCCGGCACGGTGGATTTCGACCGCTGGGAGAAGAACATGGAGGGCAATACGCCGGAGGTTGGCGGCATTCCCATTACGCGTTACTGGCTGATTCCGGCGGAAGTGCGGCCGAAGATGTTCACCCCGCACGGCGTGATGTCGACGGATGAAATTCGCGAGCGTACGCAGGGCGTCTGGGATCAATTCTACGGGATGCGAGAGATCTGGGAGCGTTCAAAATGCGTTCCGACGCTGCGTGGGCGGCTGGCGTTCCTGTTTGTTTCGAAGCTCTATCGCCAGATGTACGCGAACACGGGAATATCCACCGACAGCGCCCGGCGCCAGAAGGCGACGAACGTAGCGCGCATGCTGGCAATTCCCTGCAAGAAGTTGTTCGCGGCAAGTCCCATGCCGGAACTGGAAATGCCGGTGATTAGCAAGCCGGTGCCCGCACTGACTTCGATTAGCCTGAACTGAGAGTTTGAGCGATCTCTCCGCTCAGTTCTCCGTTGGATTTTTCTCGACGTGATCGACAACCAGAACATCGAGCGTCACCTTCATCGGCTCCAGCGCGAGACCCAGATTCTTAATTGCGGACCGGATGTCGGGAACGCCAGGGTCGGCCGCCGGCGGGCTGTCCGCCGACGCAATATCCGCCGGCTTCGCCACCACACCGACCGTATACCCGAGGTTAAAGTCGTACTTTCCTGTCAGGCCGCTCTTATCATGAATCGGCTCGCCTGTCGCGTTCTGCAATGCGGACAATAACGCCGAAACCGGCTGCGCTCTCGCCGTGAGGTGCGTTATAGGAACACCGTTCTGGGTAAAGCTCATGGTTGCGGCCATGGTCGGATAATTCAGTTTGGGAAAGCCTTCCTGGTCGAGTTCCAGCGGCTTCGAGGGATCCGGCGGACTCTGTGGGCCACTGAACTCGGCCGCGTCCTTTAGCTTTGGGCCGCCTTTCGCAACCAGCAGATCGTATCCGGCGAACTCCCGGGCCTCGCGGTGCGCCGTTAAGCCGAAACGCTGCGCCAGCATGTTCCTCAACATGATTTTGAATTGGGGCTTCGTGGTCCCGGGGGGAATTTTCACGACGACGTTGAAATGCTGAGAGGCTGACCCGTCGGGAGGAATCTGACCCAGGACCTTATAAAAATCGGGCCGGGGATATGCCTCCGCGACCAGGCCGTAAAGCGTCGTATTCTCGTAACTCATCTGGCTTGAATCTCCGTTCACCCTCCGCATGTTGCGGCCGTCATCGGGTGGCGCGAGTTTAATGGAGACGACTTCGAAAGTCAGCTTGTCATCCCCGCCGGCGTCGGATTGCGGCTGCGGATCGGCGTTGGCAGTCGTCGGATTCTTCCCTGCCTGGGCCAGTTGTATAGGTTCTGCGCCCTGCCGTTGCAGCAGTGGCGCCGGAGGCGCGGGAACCGTCACGCGAGGTATTCCGAGCTTCAACGAGGGCGGCTGATGCGCAAGTTCCACCGCGCCCGCGCACAGCGCAAGCGGAACCCCGCACAACATCAGAGCCATCCACCCGGACCACGTCAATCCGCGCGAAAACGCACTCCCATCTTCTCGCCTGTCCTGAAGCAGCGATTCGATGCGCTGGCGGATATGCGACCCGGCCGCCATTGTGAGCGCGTGGCAGCGAAGACGTCCTTGCGATTCCGTTCGCACGGACGCCATTTCGAGCAGCACGTTCGCATACCCGCGAAGATCGCCCAGGGTCGCGATGCAGCATTCATCGCAGGCTCGCTCGGCGAGCAGAGCAACCCTGCGCTCCAGTATCCAGGCAAGCGGATGGAACCAGAAGAGACAGCGATTGATACCGGCGAGTGCCGCCACCAGACCGTCGCGCCGCCGCACGTGCGCATCTTCGTGGGCGAGCACCGCGCCGAGTTTTTCGCGCGGCCAATCGCGCCAGTCCGGAGGCAGCAGCACAACCGGACGCAGCCAGCCGACAGTCGCGGGAACGTTGAGGCGCTCCGATTCGAATACGTTCGCATGGTCGGGAGACAAGACGGGATTGGCGGACCTGACGACCCGCCGCGCGAGCAACATCCCCGTGAAAAACCAGGCGAGGAAGCCCAGCGCGATTGCAGCGTACACAGTAGCCGCCACATCCGGCCATTCAATCGGCAGACGGACATTCGATGGCTTGGGCGATAGCAGAGGCGGATTGTCAGGCGGCACGATCGATCTATCGGTCGTATTACCTATCTCGACCGCTCGCGCTGCGGGAGCAGCGTCGAGCACGCGCAATGGCAATCGTGGCAAAGCCTGTCCGAATGCCAGCAAAACAAGCATCCCGCAGACGACCATTGACCAGACCGCGTGTTGCCACGCCGGGGAGATTCTGCGTCGCAGGAGCCATAAAATAATGGCCGCCGGCACCGCCATCAGGATCGATCGGAGCGAAACATCAAACAAATGAAGCAGCATGGCTATAGCTAATCCTTTCGTTTCGTCGCGGTTTTTCGATCCGGAATCTGAGCGAGCTTCAGCGCCAACTCCCGCAACTCCGCGCGATCCACCTCGTCGTTCTCCACCATTCCCACCAGCAGTTGTTCCAGCGAGCCGTCACAAAACCGGTCGAGAATCTGCCGAACCGCGCGCACGGCTACGTTGCGCGGTTTATCCACTCCGCTATACACGAAGGCCTTTCCCTCGATTCGGTAAGTAACGTAGCCTTTATCCTGCAGTCGTTTAAGGATTGTACGGATGGTGGAGTCCTTCAAAAGGTGCTGGGGCACCAGGGATTCCCTAATCTGTTCTGCTGTTCCGGCGCCGCCCTTCCAAAGAATCTCCATTAACCGGTGTTCCAAATCGCTTAAGGCTTTGCGCGGCGGCTTACTGCTCTGGGTCATACTGCTACATCATGTAACAGGATGCCGTTGGGTGTCAAGACAAAAATCCTGGCAAGAGCTTGTACGGAGGTATAACGGAGTACTCGCAGCCGGAGATCGGCGATGCCCGCTCTAACGCCCGGGCCATCGTCGGAATACGTTCGGACGAGTCCAATGCCGGATGAACGTGACAGTGTCCGGTAGCAGCCGAGCGCCGTCGCGCGCGCATTTCCATATATTCAATGAGTTGTCGCGTTTACTCGCCGGGCGTTCCCAGCATTGCGTCCACCTCACGTTCGACATCGACGCCGCCAGTTGGGGTCATTGATCTTGCCCCGGAGCGTGCCGAATTTGGGCCTTTGCGGACTGCTACTCCCCTGCGGACCAGATCGACCACAGGCACGCCGCGACCGACGGGCTCAAAGCACTCTCTGGCGCTATTCTGAAGAGCGAGACACTATGCAGCTATTACCCAGCCAGGAAGACGTCACCGGTATTCTGCGCCGCACGGGCGCGCTGCGCGAAGGCCACTTCGAATACCCCAACGGACTTCACTCTACTCAATATCTTCAGGTTCCGCTGGCGATGCGGTACTACCAGCACGCCAAAACGCTGAGCGTCGGGCTCAGCCGTTTGCTACGGGCCAACACGGAGATCCGCGCCATCATCCCGGACCTGGCGATCGTATCGCCGGCGCCGGGCGGCCTGCCAGTTGCTTTCGGCATCTGCGAAGCGTTGCGTGCGAAACAAGTCTACTGGGCCGAAGACGGTCCCGATGGCAAGCCGGAGCGCTTCCGCCAGTTCATTGAGCCAGATAAAGGCGAGCCAGTGGTGATTGTGGACGACATCATCCGCTCGGGCGCGAGGCTGGCAGCGCTGCGCAGACTGCTGGAAGCGGCTGGCGCGCAGGTGGTAGCCGTAGCCACGATCGTCTATGAACCGTACCCGAACGTGGAGAAGTTCGAAGGGCTCCCTTTGTACTATCTGGCGCGGATGGAGGCAGGCTATGATGCCGACGCCGCGTCCTGCGACGAGTGCCGAAATGGGATACCTCTTCAAAAAGTGCGGGTATAGGCCCAAAAAATCCTGTAACGGAAACGGAACAGAATGCAAACGATGGCACTTAGGCGCGAACGGCCGGCATTGCTGAAGGTCGCAGCACTCTGTTTCAAATTGGTTATATATCGGCATAATTCGGGTCACACGGCAGGTGTTTCCACAGGCTTTTCCACACCAACCGATGAAAACTCCGCCGTCGGATGCCCCAGGGGCGGCGAGTGAGGCTGGCACCCGTCGACTGGGCCATCATCGCCGCATATTTCCTCTTCAACATCGGGATCGGTCTTTATTACAAATCGAGGGCCGGAGCGAACACGAGCGAGTTCTTTCTTTCGGGCCGTAATGTGCCCTGGTGGCTCGCCGGAACGTCGATGGTGGCGACGACTTTCGCGGCGGATACGCCGCTTGTGGTCACGGGTCTGGTGGCGCGCAACGGCATTGCGGGCAACTGGCTCTGGTGGAACATGGTCGCCAGCGGCATGCTCACGGTCTTCCTGTTTGCGCGGCTGTGGCGTCGATCCGGCGTGACAACCGATATTGAGCTTGCCGAGCTGCGCTATGCCGGCAAACCCGCGGCGTTTCTTCGCGGATTCCGCTCGGTGTACCTGGGCGTGGTGATGAACTGCATCATTCTAGGCTGGGTGAATCTGGCGATGGTCAAGATTCTGATGCTGGTGCTCGGGCTGGATAAGGCGCAGGCGCTATGGATCGTCATCGGAATTATTGCGCTGACGTCGATGATTTCCGCCATGTCGGGGTTGTGGGGCGTGCTGGTGACAGACATGTTCCAGTTCGCGATCAAGATGACGATGGTGATCGTGCTCGCCGTCGCGGCGGTGCACGCGGTGGGCGGGGTGGAGGCGATGAAGACGAAGCTGGGCGGCGCAGGCAGTCCGTTTCTGAGCTTTGTGCCCGATTTGCATTCGGTCTGGATGCCGGCGGTGACGTTTTGCGTTTATATCGCGGTGAACTGGTGGGCGACTTGGTATCCGGGGGCGGAACCGGGCGGCGGCGGCTATGTGGCGCAGCGCATGTTCAGCGCGAAGGACGAACGGAATTCGCTGTTGGCGACGCTGTGGTTCAACGTGGCGCATTATGCGCTGCGGCCGTGGCCGTGGGTGGTTGTGGGGATGGCTTCGGTGATCCTGTATCCGCACTTGAAAGATCCGGAGACGGGCTATGTGCGGGTGATGATCGATTACCTGCCGGCGTCGCTGCGCGGCCTGATGGTGGCGGCGTTTGCGGCGGCCTTTATGTCGACGGTGGGGACGCAGCTCAACTGGGGCGCCAGCTATCTGGTGAACGATTTTTACCGGCGCTTCATCGAGAGGAACCGGCCGGAGCGGCACTACGTCTACGCCTCTCAGATAGCTACCGTGTTGCTCACCGTCATTTCAGCCATCGCGACGCATTACATGGATTCCATTGCGGGCGCCTGGAAACTGCTGATCGTCACCGGGGCGGGGACGGGCACGGTGCTGATTCTGCGCTGGTACTGGTGGCGCATCAATGCGTGGAGCGAAGTTTCAGCCATGGCCGCGGCGTTCGTTGTCTCGGTGACGCTGCAGACCGTGTTCCATCTGGATAGCGACGACCCGGTGCAGTTTGCTCATCTAATCCTGATCACGGTCGCGATAACGACGGTGGTGTGGCTGGCGGTGACGTTCCTGACGGCGTCCGAATCGGACGCCACGCTGCTGGGGTTTTATCGCAAGGTGCGGCCATCGCCAGCCGGATGGGCGCCGATTCAGAGGCTCGCGCCCGATGTTCCGGTATCGCATGATCTTGGCTGGAATCTGGCGGACTGGGTGGCCGGATGCGCGCTGGTGTATGGCGCACTGTTCGGGATCGGGAAGATCATCCTCAATGATTTTGGCCTGGGCGCGATGTTTCTGGCTATCGCTACGGCCGCCGCGATTTTCATTTATTGGGATCTGAACCGGCGCGGCTGGGCGTCGGTGATGGAATAGGAATATGCGCCGCTATCTTTATATTTTCGTTCTCACGGCTATCGCTCTGGTGGCGCAGCCGCCCTCCGGCGATATACCCGGCAGCCTGGCGCCTTACCTGCCCACGCCCGACAGCGTGGTGGATCAGATGCTGCAGGCTGGTGGGCTGAAGGCCGGGGAGACGATGTTCGATCTGGGGTCGGGCGATGGCCGCATCGTCATTGCGGCGGCGAAAAAGTATAAGGCCAATGCGATCGGGGTGGAACTCGACGATGCGCTGGCGGCCACCAGCACGCAACGCATCTCGGAGATGGGCCTGAAGAACGCGCGCATCATTCACGCGGACCTGATGAATCAGGACTATTCCTCGGCCGATCTGGTCACTGTATACCTTTGGCCGGAAGCGAATAAGAAAGTGGCCCGGTTGCTGGATCTTCAGCTCAAAAAAGGCGCGCGCGTGGTGGCCCACGATTTCGAAATGGGGGATTGGGTGCCCACGAAGACCATTACGATCGCCGACGATGGAACTGGCCGAAGCCATACGCTCTTCGTTTACATCAGATAAGAGCGCATGAAAATCGGAATCACGTGTTATCCCACATACGGGGGCAGTGGCATTGTGGCCACGGAACTCGGCCTCGAACTGGCGAATCGCGGCCATGAGGTCCACTTCATAACCTACGCCAATCCCATCCGGCTGGATCCGAATATTCCGCGCATCCACTATCACGAGGTGGAAGTTTCGAACTATCCGCTGTTCCAGTACCCGCCGTATTCGCTCGCGCTGGCATCGCGCATGGCGGATGTGGCGGATAGCTACGCGCTCGATCTGCTGCACGTGCACTATGCGATTCCGCATTCGATTGCCGCGCTGCTGGCCAAACAGATGCTCGCGCCGAAACGCCGCCTGCCGTTCATCACAACACTACATGGCACCGATATCACGCTGGTGGGCCAGGATCCTTCATACCATGCGATCACGAAGTTTTCGATCGAGCAATCCGACGGCGTGACCGCGATCAGCGAAGATCTGCGGCGCGATACGGTGAAAACTTTCGGGATCGAGAACGAAATCCGCGTCATCCATAACTTCGTCAACTGCGAAACCTATGCGCCTGCGCCCGAAGAACGCAGCGCAACGCCACTGATGATCCATCTTTCGAACTTCCGACCGGTGAAGCGGGTGCTCGATTGCGTGCGTATTCTGGCGGAGGTACGCAAGACGGTGGATGCGCGTTTGCTGATGGTCGGAGACGGGCCGGATCGGGGTCCGGCGGAGCAACTGGCGCGGCACCTGGGAGTCAGCCCGCACATTGAGTTCGTCGGGAAACAGAATCATGTGGAGCGGCTGATCCGGAAAGCGCATGTGTTGCTGATGCCGAGCGAGATGGAATCGTTCGGGCTGGCTGCACTCGAAGCGATGGCCTGTGGGGTGGTGCCGGCAGGTACGAATGTGGGCGGAGTACCGGAACTGATTACGGACGGCGTAGATGGTTGTCTGGAAGCCGTGGGCGACGTCGTCAGCCTGGCCGGGCGTACGGCTCAGTTGCTAACGGAGGCGGACCTTCACGCGCAGATGGCAGCGGCGGCGCGGCGCACTGCCGTCGACCGCTTTAGCACGGAACGGCTCATTCCGCTGTATGAAGCCTATTACGAGCAGATGCTGGCGGCGAAATAGCGGGCCGCAGGGTGGCGATCAGTGCTTCGAGGTTCGCGCGCATCGTCTCCGGCTGGCGGGTGTGGCACTCCCAGATTTCGAACACCTTCCAGCCATCGGCACGCAATAGCCGACGATTGCGCTTATCGCGGTCGGCATTGCCTCGCCGTTTTTCCGCCCAGAACGTCTTGTTTGTGGCGGGCGCGGGTTTGCCGTACTTGCAACGGTGCATGTGCCAGAAGCAGCCGTGGACGAACAGCACGGTCTTAGCGCGCGGGAACACCAGGTCCGGTTTGCCTGGCAGGTCTTTCACGTGCAAACGATAGCGAAATCCCATACTATGGAGCAGTTTCCGCACGCGCATCTCGGGCTGGGTATCGCGGCCCTGGATACGCGACATATTGAAACTGCGCGCCTGTGGGGTGTGAACGTCAGCCATGCGTCAACCTCCAATGTAACCTTTTGCCAAATGTCCGGTTAGCCTGAATGAGCACGGTGAACAACAAGACAGACCATGAACTGATGGTGGCGGCGGCAGGCGGAGAACTTGCGGGCATGAGCGAAATCTATGAGCGTCGGCACAGAGCGCTGTTTCGGTTTTTTTTCAGGCTGATCGGGAGACAGGCACCGGCGGAAGATCTGACGCACGAGGTTTTTCTGCGTATGATCCGGTACCGGCATACCTATCAGTCCGGCGAGCTTTTTGAAGCCTGGATGTACCGGATCGCGCGCAACGTGTTCGCCGATCATACGAAAAAGCACAGGCTCGAAACGCCGGCGGTGGAAGGTCAGCTGGAACTGGTGGAGAGCGGGCGGCCCTCGCCTGTCGAATCGGCCATGAAGCAGCAGGATCTGGCGCTGCTGCATCGCGCGCTGCGGGAATTGCCGGACGAGAAGCGCGAACTGATTGTCCTGAGCCGCTTCCAGGGTTTGACCTACGAGCAGATCGGCAGGATTACCGGATGCGAAACCGGCACTGTGAAGGTACGGGTGTTTCGAGCCATGAAGGAAATGGGGCAGGTCTTTCACGATCTGCGCAGGGAGAAAGCATCATGACGGATAACTCATGCGAACACGCTAAAGAACTGATGGCTGGCGCGTGGATGAAAGATCTGGATGAAACGTGCGCCGCCGAATTGCGCCACCATCTGGTTGGCTGCGCGGCGTGCGCGGCCGAGATGGAAGCGCTGGGCGCCATGTGGGAAAAACTCGGCGATCTGCCGGCGCCGGAACCGAGTCTCGCGCTGCGTGTGCGCTGGGAACGGACTCGGGGCTCGCTCAACGCACCTTCGCAGACCCATCGGGCAGCCTGGTGGCAAAATATCTGGCCG
>Ga0302140_10000288_pt1 | contig 62186 bp, 105 predicted proteins | sample I_Bog_E1_1_FD_202095 | JGI IMG/M metagenome (GOLD analysis project Ga0302140, IMG submission 202095) | Peat permafrost microbial communities from Stordalen Mire near Abisko, Sweden - I_Bog_E1_1 | ecosystem: Environmental > Terrestrial > Soil > Wetlands > Peat | place: Sweden: Abisko, Stordalen...
CCTTCGCTTTACAATCGATTGGGACACTATCCAGTGGTCCGGCCGTCAATGACAGTTGCCACCCCATTTGACCACAAAAACCGCACCTTCGGAAAAAATTAACTGTGACCAGCCGGTCTCCGGTTGTGTATCGGCCGTATTGGCAAACTTGCCTGTGCCACCTGTTGACTTCCATGTGCTCTTATCTTCGCCCGGCGCTTGATTGATCGAAATACTCGCGACGTCGCCATCTTTATCATGCCGCGCGCAAAAACCTGACATTTGGGATTTGCCATCCGGAGTGATCAACACCGTGGCTGAGCATTCGCCATAAAGCACGGGGAACTTCGCGTCATTGCTCGTCACAACGCTGTCTGCCGTCCAGGTTCTTTTCTCAAGACCCTGGCCGAGATCAGTTGCATCAGACGCGGTGGTGGTCAGGGTATCGATCCCTGTGCACGTATCGGCCGCCCTGGCGGTGCCCAGCATCAAGCCAAGCGGTAAGACGATAGCTGGCCAATATCTCATCATGTCCTTCCTCCTGTTAGGTTCTTATTCGTCATCTTGCCCTATGTCACCGAAACCGGAAGCTCTGAAACAATGAAGCCGACCGGGTTCGCCTCAGTCAGCTTCTTCGCATCCGCCTCGGCTTCCGTGCGACGTCAATTCTGACCTCGTTATCGGGATCGCGTTCGATGCCCCGTTGTAGCGTGACGTCACGCTCAAGCGAAATAAACCGGGGGATTATGTTATCGCTTTGGCTTATCCAGTTTCGCCAGGGCGAGCAGAGCAGCGGCGAACTCGCGCTGGGTCCACGACGCCGATTGCGGCAGCTTGCGAAGTTCTTCGGCAACGTTGAATCCGTAAATCATGTTCAATTCCTAAATTGGGGGTTATGATGCGTGAAGTGCCGACCGTAGAACAGACGCGCCAACGTCCGAGAGCGGAAGCGGGAGGCTCCCTTGAGCCGCAAGAAGCAATTCCGGCTCGACGCCGTTGGGCGCGCCATCCTTTGGGTCATAGACAATCCAGCCACCGGGCTTCCAGCCGACAACCGCTGGAGCAGTCGCCGCAGCGAAGCTGATGGCTGTACGAGCGTCAGTGTGCTGAAACATCTTTGGTTCTCCGGCCGGTGATCGACCCTTCCCCCCCTTTGTAGCGTGACGTCACGAAGTACGCAAGCGGAATAAACGGGTTTTCGGCCAATGAGACCAGTAAATCGCTTAAGGTAGGGTCTGAACGTTTTCGCTGTTATGTTACTGATTCCTCAACAAGCTCACCATTGGTGCGTCGGACAGGAACGGCGAGGTATCCTTTGACCGGCTTATCCGTATCCACGGCACCGAAACCGGCCGCCTCGAACAACGCGTCCGCACTTGATGCTACCCGGTCCTGGACGATGGCACCGTCACTGATGCGCTTCCACGCGTAGCACCGACAGATTCGGCATGGAACAGCCGGGTTCGAAAAATAGCGCCCATTCTTCCATATTCGGCATTCCAAAAGTCAGGTTTTGTAGGGATACGTGCCAATCACTTGGCCAGCCAGCTTGATGACGATGCGGCTGTTATCCACGTCCTGTTCGACGGTCGCACCAGATACCATCTCTGCGTCTAGTACTGCACTGAGGAGTGCGAGGTCGTAGGGCATGTCCTGAAAGCTCCTATACGAGGTTCATGATATCGGCAGCCGTGGCCGTTAGCGTGCTGCCTCCAAAACTTCCGTGAACGACCAAATTCGACCGCATCCATTATCGTTCACGCTGTAGCCGCGTGTGGCGTTGGCGTAGGGCATCGTTGAGGACATATCGGGCAACGCCATGGGGCGCAGGATGACAATGCCCTTACGAGCAAGAGCGCGGTGGGTAGAGGTAGAGAAATCAGACATCTGCACGGTCTCCAATCAGGGTTTACGATACCGGCCCCCGCTGTAGCGTGACGTCACGAAGTACGCAAGCGGAATAAACTGGAGTTTAAGATACCAATCGCTCAAGGCGATTCCGATCGGGGGGTTAGAAACATCCCTGAGGATGATGGAAAAGGTTCTGTCAAGCAGACGACCTCCAACTAGATTAACGGCTCCATGCCGCCTTCAAGGCTCTTTAGATCGAGTTCCACCTTCGGCCAAACGTCATCGAGCGTCTCGCCGTCGTTGCAGAGACAATCGAGCCCCGGATTTCCCGTCACCTGCATGCCCTCAGGCAACCAGATCGTTACGTGACGGGACTTGCGATTGATCTCCAACGAGCATCCAAGACGCTTGGCGAGACGTTGGCACAGGGCGGAGGTCGTCATCTGCCGGATCGTACGAGCCGACGCACCTTTCTGATGTGTTCGGTGCGTTTCAGTTTATCCCGCCAGCCGTAAGGTTCCGGAACAGGATCGCTCGGAAGCACATTGAGCCGGTCGCGCACTTTCCCAGTACCTGCGCATGACCAGCACGGCGGCGATCCGGTGTTATCGTAATGGCCCGAGCCATTGCACCCGGTGCATGTGATCATCTTCACGCCATGCAGGCGTTGCGCCTGGACGATCCGAGCAGCCTTGCGGGAGTGATAGTCAGACATCGGGGAACCTCTCGTCGATACAGGTTCATACCACGTTCTGAACGAATGTCAAATAAATGTGGAGCGGGCGGCGGGTTTCGAACCCGCGACCTTCAGTTTGGAAAACTGTGGCTCTACCCCTGAGCTACACCCGCATCTCGTTAGTCAAGTCAAATTTGGTATGCCCGGTAGGTCTCGACCCTACACCCAAACTGTTATGAGCAGTTCGCTCTGCCATTAAGCTACGAGCACATAAGCAAAGTTGGAGCAGCCAGAGGAATTCGAATCCTCATCTTCGCGTTGGCAACGCGGTGCACTACCCTTGTGCTATGGCTGCGTTGGTGGAACCTATCGGACTTGAACCGATAACCGACACCTTGCAAGGGTGCTGCTCTCCCATATTGAGCTAAGGCCCCATCATCACGGCACGTCTGCCAAGGCCTGACATGCCGTTAAACCGTTTAACACCTCCAAACATAAAAAAGACCCCTCAGATCACTCTGAGGGGTCCTTCCGGTAACTACCGAAAAATGTACGGAGATTTAGTCCATACATGGCCCATCAGAGGACGTACCGCCGCCCACACGCCCGGTCGCTATTGCGACTGGCCGCTGGGCTCGTATTCCAACTGTGGTGAATGATGTGAACATGACAGTATATACCTAGGAGAGCGTTTATCGCCTTTCAACCTTCTTTTTTCATTATTCGGAGCCCGGCCGAGACCCTGTACGGGAGGTCGTAGGACTCTATGCAGTTCAACGCTTCTGATGAAAGTGTTGTCCGTCTGGGAAGGTCGGCAGCCACGACCAGATGGTCCCGACACCCGAGGGCGTCATGACACTCATCCGGGTTGTTGGATCGGTGATGTGGCCGTGGGGATCGGTGAAGGTCCTAGATCGTCTTACCCTGGTTCGTGACTACGGGACGAATGGCTTTCATCTCGGTAGGCAAAAGGAACGCTTTGACCGTCATCTCATTGCAATCGTGTAAGCCATTTTGAGCGGGTCTCCAATTCGGGGTATATGTGATATTAATCGTCAAGCCCAGCAGTATTGCGGAGGCTACTGAACGTAGCGAAACAGAACGCCGCGTTAGGTTCGTAATAGCGAACCACATTGTGTCTCGCGAATTCGATCACGCCGATTCGCTTGCCTTGATAGGCAAGACCGATTGGAGACACATCGACGCGTCCGATCTTGGCACGTCCGGGCATGTAAGCTGTGCGGAGGTCTTCGACTCGGAACTCTGCCATGATGCTCTCCACGAAATCGGGGTTGCGTATGTGATACCTGAGCTAAAACGGGCATTCGTCCACGAAGCTCACGTCTATCCGGACAGGAGGCTCGTCGTCGTAAAGGTCCTGATCATCCTCGGGATGACGAACAGGCGGACCCTGATAAAACGGGTTAGGGTACCAAGCGTCACGATCCGTACAAATCCAAGCGCTGGCAGGATCAGCCGCGCCCCGTTCACGCGCTGCGGCCCGATCCCATTCAGCGTCGGTCGAATAAGTGAAATCTTGATGTTCTTCGTATCCGGTCATCGGCTGGGTCTCCAAAATCGGGGGTTCGTGTTCGGGCATCCTCAGGTTGACAAACTATCAGACATAGCTTCCAATGTCAACTGTAGAATGCATAGGACCCGCGAAATTGCCGAAAAAAGCGTATCTTTCTGACGTTTTTGCGCCCTGGTCGATCGCCCAGCAGGAGCTTGTTTTGGCAGGTGCGATCGAGGGCTGGCCGAACGGCGTGGCTGTTTATCGAGATTGCCTGGATCGGTTTGAGCGCCGGGCCAGACGTGTCGAGAGCTTGATTGATCGGGATGAAATGCTTCGCCCGACAACCCGGAAGGACGCTAATCAGATTTACGTCGCCTCGCTGGCGGTCCTGGCCTGGGACGAAAACGATTTTAAGACGCTGGTGGAGATCGTGCTTGCCGGGAATGGTGTAATCTTGTCCATTGATGACAAGATTGAGATATCAAATGACACGCCCCTGCGGCAGGCGATCGCCGCCTGGGACATAGCGCGGAAACGATCGCGCTCCAACCATGTGAAATCGAAGGCGGCCAAGATTTCTGCCGAGAAGAAGAAAGCGATTGCAGCCCTCGGGGTAGCGAGGATAAAACCGTTTTGGGGCCTGTCGGCGGAAGAATGGCCGACCCCACTGCTACGGCAAATGGCTGGACGGCCGGGCAAACCGATTGCGTATAACACGATTGTCGAGCATCTTGGGGTGGGCCGAGCGGTGGCCCGCAAACGCCATCAGGCGATGCTCAAGCGTAGGGCGACACTGGCCGACAAGGAACTGGTATGTCCTGGCACGAAACATGCGAAGAAAGTGGTCGAGAAGGTTTGAAGGACTGATCAATGGAAGTTTTCAAACTTCAGCGTGCGCTGTTTCCACCTGATGCCGATGTGTTGGCTTATGATAAGTGGCGGCGCCATCAAGTGACGCTACCAATGAGTGATGAACTGCGTCGTCTGTTTGGTGACCGCGTGAAGGTTTATTGTGAAGCAGAACCGAACGGGCAAGGACTGACGATTGGCAAACGTGTGGCCGATCGAGGCTGGTGATCAATATGGCCATACCGGACAAGGGGTGATAGAGATGAGTGGTGCAACCAGAAATCATGACTGAGCAACTGATAGGTTTAACGGCGCGAGAGCAACGCTTCTGCACCATCTTCGCAAATGTGCCCTGGCAATTCGCTACCGATTATGAGAATTTACTGTCTGAGATCGCTACTCTCCCACTTTGTGGGATCAAGTTCATAAAGAGCCATGACACAACCCACCATGTGCAACGGTATCGCACCAAAATCCCATCGCCACTTGCCGCCACGGTCGCGGCTGGGAGGAAAGACGTTATGACCCGCACGATTCGTATGCACTTGGATACTCCGCGACGGGCTGATCGTGACAGCGATCTGAATGGCTATATTTTTAACGACATGACCCATGCGCGCAGGTGGCTTACACAGTCATTTGTGCATCAGATGCCCATTCGGTCATTGGAGGTTGTAGACTTAGGTCCTACCGAACGTTGCCCACACTGCAAAGGTGACGGTTTCACGCAAACCGTCACTCGGCTTAACATGCGTTTCACCGTGGCGGAATTCCTAGCAGGCGATGATGGGAAGATCGCGTCATGACAGGTGGCAATCGTGTTCCACCCCCGACCACGGTGATCACCGACGAATATCCGGATGATGGGTCTATGCCTTCAAAACCGCGATCCGCCGCTTCGTCTCCTGTTGCCCGTCGCACGGTGACGAAACATGAGCGAAAACAAACCACCATCAGTGGCTCTCGTTGATGCGATGAGAATGCCATGACAGATATCACTGTTCCGCGTACAAAAATCGGCCAACAGCGACGGCGCTCGATTCATTTCGCGGATACGATCTATACTTGGATACCATTTGATCATTGCGTATGCGTATGGAATAGAATTCCACACCCAACTGCTCGCTGGGTGGTTGATGCTGACTTGCCCGCCCAATTTGCCCGCAACCGGGATGATCCTGTGTTGCTGAGCGATATCGCGCATTTTATTAAACGCGTGTTTCTGGCCGAGCAACCACCGCTGGCGGAAGGACATATTGTCCTGTTGACACAAGAGCCGAATCCAATGCGTAAACGCTCGTGGAGTCCGATCAACATCATCGGTTCATTCGATGATGCAAACCTTGCGCAGCAAGAGGCTGAAACCCGTACAGCAAAATCCAACATCTGTGTTTATCGCGCGTTGACCCTCGATCTTTATGCTAGGCCCTGAACCATGCCGATGATTATACTGTCAATCGACCAGATCATGGATCGCGAGAAGCGCGATATGTTCTTCCTCGACCTCAAGGGCATTTCGATCGAGCGTCAATTCTGGTTGGATCACGGCGGTTCGCAACACATGGCTAATGAACTGGCACGAGACGATTGGTAACGGATATCGCTTTCATCTGGGTTGGAGCAAGAAGCCATGACAGAGACAATCGCAACGAATAATGATCTGGGCATGTTCGGCGAACTGGAAGACGCACCCGAGGATCGGATGGTGGTCCGAGCGATAGGTCATGTGTTGGGAACCTCGGCCGGTTGGTTCCATTATGAAGGGTTGTCCGTTATGTTTCCGGAGTTTCGGACCACGCATCCGAAGCTGCTTAAACTGATCGCCGACATACGACCGGAGCGGGTCTGTCTGGGGATCGACTTCTATACCGGTGAAGGGAAAGTGATCGAAGGCGAGCGGGGCATGGTCCCCAGGGTTCATCACTCCTTTCAACTGCAAGAACTGCTTGAGTGATGGTCAGGAACGAACGCGATGAGACGGTTCAGACGCCACCGGAGCGGATTATTCGACTCGATCTGGTGCTGCACATCTTCAATCCGAAACTGCGAGTAACCGGCAAGCATGTCGTTGATCTGGCATGCGGGCACAAAGCGATCACGCGAAACAGGAAGACCACTATCTGTCCCAGGTGTTCCGAAATGCTGCGCCGGTCGATCGAAGACGGCTCGGAAGATTGGGACTCGTATCGCCATCGAGGCGGGCGGGACACGATGACTTGGCCAGCCGATCCGATGCGTCAATTTAACGAAGAACTTGATCAGCGGGACGCTTGACTGGGGCACCACGCTAGATGAAGGAGTGGCCGATGACCAAAGACCTCTCAACACCCCTGTTGGATGCGGCGCGCGAACGGCAGCGTGCGTTTCAGGAACATATTGACGTACTGCCACCGCTGCGTCTCTGGGATCAGGCAAACGTGGATTACAACTCAGAGTGGTTCACGCGAGGCTTTGCAGCGGGACAGGCGCAGAGTCATGATCAAAGCGCACCTATTATTATCCCACAAGTTGCGGAGGTCTTGAATGACGTGCAATGGGCCTCCTACGCCGAGGGGGTCTTGATGGGGGTCGAGTGAGCCTCCTGACACGGACTGGACCCCGCGATGACACAAACGTGGCGTGCTGGCGTCCATAGGGGGACCGCGCTGACCCGAGAAGAATGGCGTGCCATCATTCTCGTCCGTCTAAGAACCGTCATGGGGATTTTGTTCAATGGCTGAAACCCAAACCACCGTAACGATCCCGGCCCGTGAATACCGAGTGAATGACCCAAAGGCGAGGCAGCTTTGGGATTCACTGCACGGCGTGATCGCGCAAGCACGGGCCGATCTCGGAGATGAAATGGCATTCTCAATTGTGCTATCTCTGGTGGGGCGAGAACTGCGTTGTGTTGTCGGGGTGGATGAGGCGGCAAACGTCTTGCGTCAATTTGCTGAGCAGCAGACCGAGATCGCATCATTTGATGAGCAGGAGCGATAATGAAACAATCGTGGCGTTCAGGCGGCTTGGCCAGAGATCGATCGTCTGCGGGCAGTTCTTCGAATGATCTGTGATCTGCCTAATCCGGACCAGCACAGGCTGGCGACTACCATGCAGAGTCTTGCCAAAGAGGGACTTCGATGACTATGCCAGACACATCGGCGCGCCGATGGGAGTTACGGGCGCTGATTGCGATGGCCATCTGTGACACGCCTGACATCACGATGAATTTGGAAGCGCGGGCGTCGCGCTGCGTCTGCAAAGAAACCGGTCGCCCGGTCAGTGACCAAGTGCCGCGTTGTCTCGACTGTCTCGGCAAAGCGGATGCCGCGCTTCGCCTGTTAGATCAGTTGGAACAGCAGAGCGCCGATCTCGCAAGGGCGCAAACAACGCGATCCCCAGGCCACGGTATTAGGTAGCAAACGCCACCAAAACTAAATATACAATGCGCTACATTGAAATTATAGACGAAAGTTCAAAGAACTTGGACGATCCAATCAGCATCGCAGGCAGGATCACTAAGTACGCCGGTAAAATGGGGTATTCAGTAGACCGTGATTCGTCAACGATCAGCGGGAGCGAATATCTCTACCTTATTCATGATGCACTGCCAGATGTCACTTTGAAGATCAGGATTTCTGCCCATGATCTACCGAGCCAATATGGTTCGGCAGGCGATTATGATGTCCATGCAGGTGCATCGCGTGATTACTCCGTTGGTTGGAAGGATGTGGTCAAGAGCCTCGCGGATCGTATCGGTGTTTCGCCACCATCCGCCGCTTCTCTTGTCCGCGATACCAAGATTGCCAAGGCCGCTTCCTATGACGGACAGCTTGATCTATTAAAAAAAGCGTTTCCGGGTCAGGTAAACTTGTGGACGATGAACGATTTAGCCGCGAAATATGAAGCGTGATAATCATGGTGGCGTTTGCTACATGATACCGTATAATTTAGACGGAACACGCGCCATGACAGAACCCACCGACGAAGCGATCAAGGATGCGCTCACGGCAATAAGTCGCCGTCTGGACCACGAACTATATGCGCTGTCTGAAAGTGACCTTGCCGCTCAATGGTATTTCAAATGGGACGAACGGGGCGGCCTTGCATGGAACATTTATGAATTTAGTGACATGCTGGAGATGCACAAACGTCGGTGTCGGCGGTGGGAGGAACATCACAACGGGTCCATGTGCGTCGTGGAGCGAGTCCGGGACAAATATCTTATGCCGCGCATTAAGGAATTTGTGATCGAATTAACGCAGCGGCGAGGAGAAACATCATGACCGAAACTACGGGCTGGCAATCTCTGGTCGAGCGGCTGCGTTGGCCTGCGATCCGCTTGATCCGGCTGATCGATTCCGATCCACCGCCGATCCCTTTTGCTGCTGCCCTCCGAAGGGCCTAACGCCATGATCACCGAGCTATTGTCGTGCCCTTTCTGTGGAGGCCCGGCCGAAATAAAAGACGCACGCGGCGACACCTCGGTTCGAGATGGCCTCCCATTTTATTGGGTGCAGCATGAATCTGCTGACTGCCCCATCTGGAACGGCGAGCAGGATACGCCGGGCATGGAGACGGGCTACTTCGATACCGCCGAACAAGCTGCGGAAGCGTGGAACAGGAGACGGTGATGGGGGTGGAAATTCACAGCGAAGTCGGTCGTGAACTCGCAATCGCCGATCTGAAGCCGCAGACCGTGGTGGTCATTGCGCCTCCGGGGCGAGATGATGTGCTGCTATCAATGTGGATCGAGGCCGTTGACGCCGATATGGTGACGTTCTTTGCCGGTGAGATGAATTGGCATGTCATCGCCTTTATCAAGGACGGCCGCATCGTAGACGATCGCGGACGTGTGGTTAGAGTGTTTGAGTATTTGGGCGAGGTGTAGGGATGGGATCGTGGTCATGACCGGCGAAGCAGACCTCAACGAAGCAGAACAACTGGTCCTGGCGGTGTTTACGGAATCCTGTGCCGCAATGAAAGCGATCGAACTGGCTGCCTTGTGCGCCCGCCAGATGATTGGACACGGTATGAGCGCCGATTCTCTGGTGGCTGCCATCTACAGCTTGGTCAGAAAACTGCGGATCATCGAGATCGAATATCCCGACCCTCAGATACCCGATCGCGTAAAATCATTTTTGCTTCCTGCGACGACCGAAGGCTTTAGGGTCAACGGAATAAGTGCATTCACTATGGCGAGAACCGATAGCGGGTTGGTGATTGATTTTCAGCCGGATACCCATCATGACCGATAGATCGCACACCACGCAATGTTGGATTCTGGCGATATTGGCTCTGGTGGTGATCATGCGCCTTTATGTGCCAATCTTTGTGAGATGCAACCATGGCTGAATCGCCAACTGTGCACATGCTCGCTCAAAGTCTCTGGCACGAACCTGCCGCGATGCGCCGCACCTGGGGCCGCTCATACGCGACATTCCTCGATACCAAAATACCTCGCGTAATTCGTTATAACGCATCGGCTGTACAAAGTAGACGGGCCATGGGCACTCACATTCCGGCGATATCAACCAGTTAATATTTGGCGCTGTTCTACTTAAGCGTGGGTCGCATACGACGATGTTTAGGTTTTGCGCAGTTCGACTTATGCGTGGGCCGTTGCAATAGTAGGAAGATTCGTCGATCTTGACGGCTAATTTGGCTAAATAAATGATGGACGATGACATCAGACGGTGGATGCGATTGGTAGAGGCAGCGGCGATACCGACCTTAGCTTTCCCGACCCTGTATCACGTCGGATCGCTTGATCCGAAACACAAACGCCGTGACAGCTACGAGGGTGCAGGACTATCCGTGTCGATTCACCCAGCCGAATGGCGGCAGATCGCCAGGGGTCTTGTGGCAGGTCAGACATGGGCGCTGACGAAGGCGAAAAACAAATTTATCGCTGCGACTCGATTGAGCAAAACCCAAAAAGCCATGATCGCACAATGGGCAGTCACAAACGGCTGGGCCGAAAGCTCTACCATCTACCGCCTGAGTTGGTTTGATGATGAGATGGATGACACGATGTACAGCGACTTCACCACCCGCGAAGAAGCAGAGCGTGAGGCTTATGATCCCGAAGATGCTGATATAAAAGAGATACCCGGTACCTTGATCGCAACCGATGCGCTACGGCACCGTACGAACAATGATGCGGCTCCGGTAACGGTGCCGGATTTGATTTTGACAGTTTATGCGGAAGAACTCGGTTATGACGGCGTATGGTGGGATGATCGGTTGGATGTGCGGAATTATTCGGCGCCACGCGGCGTCATCGTCCCGTCGAAAATCAAAACGTGGACAGTCCTCAAACCGACCAGCATATCAGGATAACACACGGTCGTATGCAAAATCTACAACCCACGCTTAAGTCGAACAGCGCCTTAGGTTTTCATCTTGCGGACGCCGACAATGGCTGGAATGCTTGTGTGACCCTGCATCTCGGATGCGCCTACGCGATGGTATCCGTCCCAAATCTGACCAACGCCTCGTTGATCGAGATGCAGGATAATCGGTTCATCGATAGGCTTAGTGAACATGGTCTAAATAACGCGATGAACGACATACGAAAATGGATGCGACTGGTCGAGGGAGACACGCCGCCAGAATTGGAGCAAGAGGCTCGTATGGTTCAAAGTGATAATCAAGATGAAATGGCCGCTGATTTTACATGGCATCTGGACCCAGCTTTTCCACTTAGTCGCATAAACGCCCCCGGTGCGGATTGGATGCGTGACGAAATCAAAATGATGCAGGCGGAATATGGGCATGATCGATATGCAGACACCTTCATGTTCCGGCTGCACACGTTAGTCTGCACCCACGCATAAGTCGAACAGCGCATAATATTTAGCCAGTCTGCCTACCGGTTAGCACACCTGTATTCCCCGAACGTGCATCTCGCGTGGCCAAATAAGCATCGATCGCGTCGGCCACAAGTTCTGGTGTGATTTTATTCGTCCTGACATGCAGATCACCGGCGAGGCGTATAAAAATATCATACGCGACAGGTTCCGGAAGACCTAGTTTCTGACTCAGAACGCTGAGGCTAACCCACCGCATGTTCCAATGACGTCTGGCCAACCCGATCGCGCAGGTATCAGGATGCTTATAGTTCCACTCGAAATCGGCTGGCCACAGTTCGCGATGACGCAGCAGATTTGACAGTTCCGCAGCCCGGCAGCGGTCCCCATTCCGGTATAAACGCGGAAACAACCACTGGATTAACTTGAAACGGGTGCGTCGGATGGTCAATTCGGTGGGTCCATCAAAGGGCATGAACGTGTCTCCTTTAGACGGCAGCACTCAACTTCCTGGCGCTGGTTTTGTCAACCGCAATTCTGGCAATCGCGGATAGAACTTGACTAGACCTGGATGCATCCATTATTTCACCCATCAGGAGGCGCATCATGCCAGACCAAACCGGCTACGAGGACTTTATCCAGCGCGTTACCGAACCGGGGGCCAAAACGCACCTCGTCACGTGGAGCCTGCGACCCGGCATTGCGAGTTTTTTTGCCTTCATCGAATATAATTGGTATCCGCCCGATAGTATTAAAAATGAGTTGTTTGGCATGCAAGTTGTCGAGTGGGAAACGGCCATGTGGCTGGTGGTGTCGGTGCCGACCGAAAAAATGGCAGCGATTCGGGACGTAGCGAACATGTTGCGGTTACGGATTGCCGATGGCGTGCCGACAATGATTGGCGGCAAACCAGAACCGGGTGACCGCGTGTTCAGAGGCGTAGCGGTAAAGCACTTTCCTGGCTCCGCCCTACCGAATGGCGACGATAATCCATGCATGTTCGCAATTGAGAGCAGTATAACAAACCCATTACACAACCGGGAAAACCGGCTGTTGACCGATCTGGTGTTAGAGCGGGAGCGCGCCGTGATCAGCGCGTTTGAACGCGGGAAATTCCCCAAACCCTTGGAAATCTACAATTTCATCTACGGCTTCGATCCCCATCCCGAATGGCTTTAACCTACGCGTTTCACGAAGATTCCGGGTCGTAGCCGTTGGCCCGTGCCATTTCGGCGAAATCATCATAGAGCGGCGCTGCCGCTCTTATCTCATCGGGGCGAAAGCGACCCCTGATCACGGCCAACCGCACAGCGTTGCTGTTCGCGCCATGCACCAGCAGAAAGCCAGCGCAGGCCCGCTCAGCGCCTTCGGGCGACTTGTGGCAGGCGAAGATGGCCCGCAACCCGCCGGTCTCGCAGGTGTCCCGTAGACGGGCGTAGCGCTCTGGCGGAAAGCGGCCGACCGGGACGTCACGCCGCCACGGACACTCTGGACAGGTGATCGGCATACAAAAATCGTTCATCGCGATCGCCTATCGCAGGATATCAAATGTCACTCCGGTGCCATCGAGCGCTGCGCAGCACCAACTGCGTCCGCCACATCGGCACTCGACGTTTCGCCGTGCGCGAAACCGACTGGGAACCGGAAGGCTGGGTTTCGCATTGCCCATAGGTGGTACTGATTAGAACTGTCCAGCACTCGCGCGCGAGCCGGATAAAGCTCGATGGCCTCGCATTCCGGCCCGACGAGTTCGTCCTTGCAGCGTTGCAAATCGCGCCAGTCGTGTATCGGCATCTGATCGAGCCGTTTTATCGACAAGTGAACCATGTCGTTGGTGATTTCGCGTACCAATACCTGATAGCGGGAATTCACGAACAGTTTGCCGGTAGTCGCCGAGGCATATGCAGCAATGACCTGCTCAGCGGTAAACCCATGTTGCTCTGTGAACGCCTTGATCTGGGCGGCAGTTGGTGGTTGGGAGGTGCATTCCATAAACGGGGTCCACGACACCGGATTGATCAGGCCGCGCTCGGCTCGATCGAGCACGTCACGGGACAGCCGGTAGATCGCACCAGTTCGTATCCGCTCAACCGTGTCACTGATGTCAATGAGCCGCAGCAACGCGGCCAGGGCGCCCACCAGATCACGCCGACTGCTCATCGATCTTCCAATCTTAATTGGTTGTTTAGGGATTTTGGTCGCACCTTAAACCAGATATGCAATTCGCGTTCCAAAAATGTGAAATCGTCTGGCTTATCGTCTTGCAGCGCCCGCCACTCAAAATCACTGTAATGCGAAGGATGCACCGGCACGTCGAAATCGTCGCGATGCGGAAATTCGCGTGAGCCGAGTTGCGTGAACCCAGGGTGGAAGATCATCAGCTTGGGCCATAACGGTTCCTCGTCGCCGTCGCGTTCGAGATAGACCCGATGGCTTTTGGTCGGATGGATGTAGACCTTTCCTACGCGCAGGCTCGGCGCCTCGATCTCAAAAGTAAACCCATAGCGCATGAGCAGGTCGGTATAACGTTTATGCTCCGGGTCCTCATAACTGATGGTTATTTTTTCGATCATGGGCAGGTCCTCGTTCTGTTGTCCGGCAGGGGTGTTTTTCCTGATCGGTTAAAACAAGGAGATTGGTACTACGTTCGTGGTGTTTGTCAATCCAAATCGCCACCACTGAAATGCCCGACCGAAGGCGCTCTCAATGGCACAACACCGTAAACAACTTTAGACGCGTTCGCATGCGCCCAAAGAAAATGCCGCCCCGAGATAATCGGGACGGCATGATCCGAGCAATCCAGACCGCAAATATGGTCCGGCTTAGCGGGCGACGGTCGCCGGGGTGCTGATCACCGTGCTGCCACCTGATGCTCCGCCCTGGCCGACCAGATACGAGAAGCCGAAGGACGGATTGGCGAACTGGCCGATATACTGGTTGTAGAATTGGTAGACCTCGGCAATGCCCATCTTCGGCACATACACCACATCATACGGCGCCAGTCGGACATCGGCATTCGGATCGCGTCCCTGACGGACCGCCTTCCATTGGGTACCCAGGAATTCTGGTTTGTCGCCCGGTCCGCGTCGAATGATAAAGACCGAGAAGTCGTCGCTGCTGAGCTTTGTCCCCCCGGCTCGTGCAATCGCCTGGGATAGGGTCAGGGTCGGCCCCACGGTGATGAATTCGCCCGGTGTTGCGACCTCGCCGCCGACATATACGCGCGTCGGCGCGAACGATTTCACTTCGACGGACACGCGCGGATTTTGCAAATCCTTCGCATAGGCGCGCCGCAAGGCGTCGGCCAAAGCGGCTGGGGTCTGGCCATATGCGACCATATCCAGCACTGCCGTGGTGGAGATATGCCCATCCGGGCGAACCGACACCTCCTCATTCAATTCAGGGTTCAGCAGCAAACGCACATCCAGAACGTCGCCGACCTGGATGGTATATTGTGGCAAGGCGGTCGTGGAGGCGGTTGGCGGCGCGGGTTCCATCGGTGCTGGCGGCAGCGTCGGAACCGGCGAGCAGCCCGCGAGCAGCGCCACCCCGCACACCATGCCAAGAATTGATTGTGTTTGCCATCTCATGCTAGTGTTTCCTTCGAGAACTCTGCGGTGACGGGCAGCATTAGCCTGCTTTCTTGCCGATATCAACCTGCGCCGAGGACTAAATCGGCATACATTCTGCGGCATGTCATTCTGTATCGGTAATCTGTACGGACGAAATCGACCCTACTTCACGATCCCTACGTAACTCGATACAATTACGCAATTCACAAGCCAGTGACGCGCGGATGCGCCTTGCCAATTCCCTTCGCTCCTCCACTAATGTGCCATCAGGCAAAGAGTGAACAGATGATGACCTTCGCGCGCAAAAACCCCGGCGGACCGCGTTTCGCGTGGCCACCGCCGCCGCGATCATCTGATACCAGTTAAGTCTGCAATGGCGAGCTTAGTCGATGCGATCGAGCAATGCTTGCGCCGCTGATGGCACCTGACCATAAACGACTTTTTCCTGACCCGCGTTGAAATCGACGATCGCCACAATCCGCGTCGCGCCCTTGAAGCCGATCGCATCGACGATCCGGGTCGAACTTTGCGTTTTAAGGGTCGGGTGCATCAGCCGAGGATATTGCCGGGTGGCCCAATCCTTCAATTCGGCCCAATAGTCGGGGTTGGTGTCACCGCCCTCATAGAGTTCGAAATCCGCCCAGTACTCGACCAACTCATGCAAGCGCGGCTTATCCTCCGGACCACCCCCGGCCTCGCGATGGAATTCCGCCGCGACTTGATCCCACACCGGATCATCAAACTCGATCTCAGCGGGTATCTGGTCATAAGCGATGCCCCGCCTGCTGGCCATCAACTCGGTGATATGGCGCAACAGAATATCGATCAGGTCTTCATCGGGAAGATGACTGACGCTGGGGTGCACCTCGATTACGACGATGGCGACCTTGCCGCCGAGATCGTGGGCTTGAATATACTCGGTGATTTTCTCGGGCCGATCGGTGGCATAAACGCCGGACAGGCTGACCCAGCGCGAATCGGAATAATTACCGGCCCGATCAGCCAATAAGCCCTTTGCCATGATCGAACGGATGTTGGCACGCGGCGTGGCGTGAAGCAAATAGCGGGGCGCCGCGTCCTCGCACAGGTTGATCCATTGTCGCATCATCATAGGGGCTATTTAGCGCAGTTTAGGCGCCAGAGAGAAATGTCGCGGACAAACGCTTATCGCGATACAGTGATTAACCATCCGACATCTGCGTTCTTGATTTCCCACGATTGCTCGGGTTCAGTGGGTCTGTAAATCATTCTGATAGCGGGGATATTTGGCATGCGCAGTGAGACCATCGCCGTCCATGGCGGATTTGATGGCGACCCAACCACCCGAGCGGTTGCGGTGCCAATCTATCAAACTGTCGCCTACGCCTTCGACAATGCCGACCACGGCGCCGCGTTATTCAATTTAGAGGTTGAAGGCTATCGGTATAGCCGCATCAGCAACCCAACGACCGCCGTCCTCGAAGAACGGGTGGCCGCCTTGGAAGGCGGTATTGGTGCCCTGGCAGTCGCCACAGGACAGGCAGCGCTGAATTTCTCCGTCCTGGCCTTGACCGATACGGGCGGCAATATCGTATCGGTGCCGCAATTGTATGGCACGACACACACCTTGTTCGCGCATGTCTTGCCCAAACTCGGCATCACCGTGCGATTTGCCGAATCGGACCATCCCGAGGCCATCCAACGATTGATGGACGCGCAGACCAAAGCCGTATTTGCCGAAACCGTGGGCAATCCGGCTGGCAATATTTGTGACATTGAGGCGTTGGCCAAGGTGGCTCATGCCCATGGGGTGCCGTTATTGGTTGATAACACAGTGGCGACGCCGATGTTACTGCGCCCGATGGACTATGGCGCCGATATTGTGGTGCATTCGCTGACCAAGTTTTTAGGCGGCCATGGCACCACACTCGGCGGCATGATCGTCGATAGTGGCAATTTCCCCTGGCCCGACCACGCGGACCGATTTCCGATGTTCAGTCAGCCAGACGCGTCCTATCATAACATGGTGTATTCTGATCATTTTGGCCGGGCGGCCTATATTGCCCGCTGCCGGAGCGTGTTCCAACGGACGATGGGTGCGGTGCTGTCGCCGCTCAGCGCGTTTTTATTGTTACAGGGCATCGAGACAGTGGGTGTGCGGATTGATCGGCATGTGGAGAATGCGCGCCGCGTGGCTGATTTTCTTCGGGCTGATCCGCGTGTCGCCTGGGTGAACTATGCCGGGTTCGAGGACAATCCCTATTATCGCTTGGCGCAAAAATATCTCAGCGGCCGGTCCTGTTCGTTGCTGACCTTTGGTGTGCGTGGCGGCCTTGACGCGGGCAAGCAGTTTTACGATTCGCTAAAATTGTTCAAGCGGTTGGTCAATCTTGGTGACGCCAAATCCCTGGCCTGTCATCCGGCCTCAACGACGCATCGCCAAATGTCCAGCGCGGAACAGCAAAATGCCGGGGTCACGCCGGAAATGATCCGGCTCAGCATCGGGATCGAACATGTCGATGACATCATTGCCGATCTCGATCAGGCGCTCCATCACGCCGCGCTATCGGCAAAACGTCACGTCGTTGGGTGAAACGTTCTGTATAGGTCTGTAAAACGGCCTGGAAGGGGTGTACAGCGGTTTACATCGCTTGGCGCGTCTAGGTAGACACCTGAGCGATGGCGCCGTGTACGGGCCATCCCAGGCCCGTTATTGCGTTAGTAGCCAAATATTGCTTGCTCAGAATAAGCAAGGTCTCCCAGGGCCAACGGGGGGCCTTTGTAGAAGCGCGGTCGGTTGGGTGAGAATTTACCCACCAGGGCGGGGATGGGCGCGTCGGCGTCCACCACCACGCAGGGATAGCCCTGGGTGATGAGATGCCGACCCAGCGGTCCGGCCAACTGCACAAAATCATCGAGACTGCGGGCAAACAGCAAGTGAGCCATGGGTATCAGACCGTATCTCCGGCGCACGCCAAAAACGAATGGATGCCGTGTGCCTGCGACCTCGCAAAGCAGACTTTTGCAGCCATAGGCGGCGTGATCGGCTAAGAGGTTGATTTCCCATTGGGCGAGATCGGGGCCGGATGGCGTGTCTGGCGCCACCCCGCTGACTGTGGCGCCTGCTGGGGAGCCGGTGAGGGCCGGGATCGCGATCACCCGCCCAGTGGCGAAGCGTTTAAATCCCGTGGCTTCCAGGGTTGCCCACGTGTGTGGCGCCGGAGACACATTGAAATAAGAAACGCCTTTTCTCTTGGTTGCCTGCATTGACAAGAATGCAGCCATGCCACGGTAATCTGTGTCCACGTACCAGCTAGAGAGGTTGCAGCGAATCTTTTTTTGATTGCCGGGTCCCACCTCGGTGTAAATCAACAGCAATACGCCGACGATGGTCCCGGAATCTTCAAGCAGATAACCAAATTTTGGATATCCGAGGGGAGTCGGATGATGCGTCAAAAGAAGCATCGCGTTTGACCAGTATGTCTTGTTTCGTGCAAATCCACGGGTGAGTAACTCGACGATTTGCTCATGATCTGTTCGGAGTATTTCGCGACATTGGATCATTATCGGACCTCCGGGTGATGTCTTATCAGCCTCGCCGAAAACTTGCCAGCTTCTATTTGTGCCCGCTGCGAAATCGACAGTGCCTATGGGCGGAAAACCGTTCCGCCGTTCTCCTCACCATTTTGTCATACAGATATGCCGCAATGCGGTATTGCGCAGCATACAGTTCTTTGCCAATAATCCGACCCAGCAATCGTTGAGTGTCAAGCGGAGTAAAAAATGCAATGAATACATCCGACCAGTCACCGTTTACTCAACGAATCGCTACGAAAGGCGCTGCGACGGCGTTGCCTTGATCTAATCGGCGCGTTTATCTCACAAATCGTGATGCTTCATGACACGGCGCAACAGCCGAGGGAGCATCACGTCATTACACGTCTCGCCTGTGAAGAAACCTTCGTGTGAGGTAGGTTCGATGGTAACCAGTATCCGGGTCGGAATCATCAATAACATGCCCGATGCAGCACTGCGTTCGACGGAGCGTCAGTTTGGCGAGATCATCGCGGCGGCGGGACACGATATTTCGCTGCGCGTCGTCTGGTTTTCCCTGCTTCCAACAGAGAAGCGGCGCCATTACCAGCCGATCGAAAACCTCTGGCGCTTGGATCACCTCGATGGGTTGATTGTTACCGGCACAGAACCGCGAGCCCAGTCGCTCGCCGAGGAACCGTATTGGGCGGTGCTGGCCAAAACGGTGGATTGGGCCTGTGAGCATGTGTCATCAGTGTTTTGGTCCTGCCTTGCCGCCCATGCTGCGGTGCTGCATCTCGATGGCATTGAACGCTGTCCCCGGCCGACGAAATTGTTTGGCACGTTCGCCAGCACCAAGGTCGCCGAACATTTTTTGCTGGCCGAGTTGCCCACCGATATTTGGTGCGCGCCCCATTCCCGCTGGAATGACCTGCCAGAAGCAGCGCTAATGGCCTGCGGCTATCAGGTGATCGCCCGCTCGCCAGGGGCCGGGGTTGACATGTTTATCAAACATGTGAGCCGCAGCCTGTTCGTGTTTATGCAAAGCCATCTGGAATATGACGCCAGGGCGTTGATGCGGGAGTATCGTCGCGACGTGCTGCGTTATCTGACCGGCGAGCGGGACCTTTATCCCGAGCTTCCAGAGGGGTATTTCGACCCGGCGACCGAATGGGAACTCGAATTGCTGCGCGAAGACGCGATGCGGACCCGAACGCCCGATATCATGCCCATCATGCAGCAAGCAATCGGCCGGGCCAACCTGACCGGCGCTTGGCGGCCCAAGGCGATTCAGTTTTATCGCAATTGGCTCGCCGCGCTGGGAGCCGTCTCCCCTTCCTTGGCACTATCGGCATGAGCGGGTCGCTTTTGTTTGCCTCGCGGGCCGATCGACTGTTCGCCGACGATGCGCTCACGCGGCGATTGGCTCTGGCTATCGATCAAATTCACCATGGTGCCGTGGTTCCCACCTTCGATCCGGTGATCTTCCACAACCAGCTAGCGGAATTCACCTTCGACACGCCGCGTCCGTTACTCGATGTGCTGGATTGGACCATCGTGCAGATGGGGCATGGTCTCGTGCATGTGAATCATCCCCGCTATTTCGGTTTGTTCAACCCAACCCCGACGTTTCCGTCTGAATGTGCCGATCGAATCGCGGCGGCCTTTAATCCGCAGCTTGCCACTGCGACCACCTCACCAGCGGCAGTGGCGATCGAGACCCATGTCATCGCCGGGTTTATCGCGCGGGCTGGATTGCCGGTCGAGGCACGCGGCCATTTCACCACAGGTGGTTCGGAAGCAAACTATACTGCCGCACTACTGGCTCTGACCAAACGCAATCCGGGGTTTGCTGAACATGGCGCGCGGGCGTTTTCGGGCCAGCCGGTGTTCTATGTGTCCGCTGACAGCCATTTGGCTTGGGTGAAAATCGCCCATCAGGCAGGCATTGGACGGGCTGCCGTGCGGTTGATCAAAACCGATGGGCAGGGCCGAATGGATACCGAGGCGCTGAGCGATCAGCTACGCGGAGATGAAGACAACGGGTTGGTCCCGTTTATGATCGTGGCGACGGCTGGCACAACCAATGCGGGGATGATCGATCCCCTGATGCGATGTGCGACCATCGCGCAAAGCTGGAACCTTTGGTTTCATGTCGATGCCGCCTGGGGGGGAGGATTGCTGGCCTGTGAGGACGGGCAGGACCGGCTCGCGGGAATCGAGTTGGCCGACTCGATCACCATCGACGCGCATAAGTGGTTTGCCACGACGATGGGCTGCGGCATGTTTCTGACGCGCTGGGGGGATTGGCTTCCGGCCTGCTTTGATGTCGCGACCTCATACATGCCGTCTCACACCATCAGCGTTGATCCGTATGTGAACTCGATGCAGTGGTCGCGTCGGTTCCTCGGATTGCGTCTGTTTTTGTCATTGACGATTGCCGGTTGGAAAGGATTTGCCGATCATGTGAATCACTCGCTTGGGCTTATCGTAGAACTGCGGCAGGAGTTAATGTCCAGAGGTTGGATGATTGTCAATAATTCTCCCCTCGGTGTGGCCTGCATGGTTCCACCGCAGGGGTCTGCGGACCCGGCCGCAATCGTCAAGCAGGTGCTTGGCACCGGTCGGGCATGGGTCTCAACCGCCGTCTTCGAGGGGCAACAAGTAATCAGAGCCTGTGTAACAAGCGGCCTTACGACGCGGAGGGATATCACCGTCCTGGTTAACAGTTTGGTGGAAGCAGCAAAAACTCAGGAGCAAACTCGTGCGTGACACAACCTCTGACTATCAGCCCGTGATCGATGAAATTTGCGGTTTCAACTGGAACACTCTGAAGGAATCCGAGATTACCGCAGCGGCCTGGGCGTATTATTATTTTTCGGTGCAATTCCGCGAGAATCTGCAACTGGTGAGCGCTCTGCATCCCGATGATCCATCTGTGCAGGCGCTGATGCGCGAGGAATGCGACACCGATAATCTGTCGCCGTGGCCGCATGTCGCCGCCCCGAATGAAAAAATGAATCATGACGAATTCATGCGACGCACCCTGGAGTTGTCGCCAATCGAGGATCGTGTGCGAGCCATTATCGTGCAAGCGGGCGAACGGTATCTGCGCAATGTACGCAGTATCGATGATGCGATCCGTGCGATGAGCATCGCCAGCTACGAAGATGGCGGATTGGAAGCCGTGTTTAAGGCGATGCTCAAAGTCCGCCATTGGGACAGCCCGTTGCTGAAAGCCTTTCGGCATTTTTTGACCAAGCATATCGGGTTTGATAGTGATCCAGAACAAGGTCACGGGGCGATGATTCGCCACCTTGCACCGGACGACCGGATTCGGCGTCTGTGGGTCGAGTTTCGTGATCTGCTTCTGGCAGCCGTTCCAGGTCTGATCATCTGAAACGGTCCTACTCAGGAGACCAAACCTCAACAATGGGATGCAATTCAACCAATGGGATGGACCAATGAGTCAAACAAAGCACGATTCTACTGCTGTGATGGATTTGCCTGGACGCCAAGCCGTTCGGCTTCGAGCGCTTCAAAAATGGGGGGAGAACACGATCAAACGACATGTCGATATCGTCGCCGCGCTATGGTTCCTGATCATTCTGTTTCCCTTCTTGCTAGTGGTGGCTTTGCTGGTGGCGATGGACGGTGGCCCGGTGCTTTTCGCCCACAAACGGGTCGGCCGCAACGGGGTCACCTTCGGCTGTTTGAAATTTCGAACGATGGTGGTAGGAGCGGAGGAATGTCTGACCGAGTATCTGTACTATCATCCGGAAGCCGCCGAAGAATGGGAGGCGTATCACAAGCTGTCGATTGATCCCCGTATCACCGGGATCGGGCGAGTGCTGCGGAAAACCTGTTTAGACGAAGTGCCACAGATGTGGAACGTGTTGCGCGGCCAGATGAGTCTGGTCGGCCCGCGTCCAGTCACGCCAGCCGAGATGGAACAGCGTTACGGCGCATATGCGCCACTCGTCACCTCGGTGCGCCCAGGGGTTACCGGCCCATGGCAAATTATGCCGAAGCGAAATCAAATCGACTACCCGCAGCGTGTGCGCATGGATGCTTCGTATGCGGCGCAGGTCAATCTGGTGACCGATATGCATATTGTCGCCAAAACCGTTTCAGTGGTTCTTAATCGGAACGAGCCTCAGTAGGGAGGTTTGATCATGAACCGTGGCAATCGTACCATCTCTGTACTGATGGCAACTTATGCCAAAGAGCGACCCGAGCGTCTCGCGCGGGCGCTCGATTCAATCTATCGGCAGACCCGCCCGCCCGACCAAATGGTGTTAGTGGTGGATGGTCCGGTCGGCCCCGACCAGGAGGAGGTAATCGCCGTCTACCAACACGACACCCGTATTCCAGAGATGCGGGTGGTCAGGCTTCCAACCAATGTCGGCTTGGCCCGTGCACTAAACGCGGGCCTCAAAGTCTGTCGCGGCGAATGGATCATGCGGATGGATAGTGACGACATTTCGCTCGAAGATCGCACCGAGGTGCAGATGGCGTATATTGAACGCCATTCTGGGTTAGACGTCGTCTCCGGTTGGTCGGAAGAGTTTTTCGATGAAACCCCCGCTACTCGGATCAAGGCCTCGCCGACCACCCATGAGGCGATTATTCAAGGCTTGAAATGGCGGAATATCCTCGTGCATCCGAGCATGATGATGCGGGCCAGCACGGTCCGGTCAGTGGGCGGCTATTCTGCCGATTTCCCGCTGTTGGAGGATTGGAACCTATGGGTTCGTCTGGCTCTCGCGAAAGCGCGATTTGCGGTGATCCCTAAAGTTCTCGTAAGAATGTTGGTCGGCAAGGATCAGGCTGCGCGACGGGGCGGCCTGCGATATCTTGCCCATGAAGTGCGGTTTAGGACGTTCTGCTGGAGGAATGGATTTATCAATCTGCGGCAATACGCGCTGAGTACCGCAGCCTATGGCGCGTTTCGGTTGGCTGGCCCGGCTTTGCGCGGCCGTTTGTACAAAATTGTTCGAACTCAGGAGGTTAGAGAACATGTCTGATCAAACGTATGACGACGTCTTAACGCAGATCAAGGTTGTCCGTGTTAGGGGTCCGAGGCGCGGGCTCTGGCTCTCGGTCCGGCTCACAGCGGCAACGTGCATTGTCCTGGTCACGAGCATCGTGGTGTATCCGATGTTGCCCCGGAAATACTCGGCCACAGCCGATCTTCTGCTGCGGCCCACCAACCAAGAAGGGGCCACGACCTGGGATCAGTCGATCCGGGATGCGCTTGATGATAACGCGATTCAGACCAAAATCGATATCCTGCGTTCCTGGCCGCTCCAGATGGGGGTTCTGGAACAGCACGACCTGATGACCGTTTCGGAATTCAATCCGACTTTGCGCCCCTCGAAGATTCGGCAGATCGCGGCGGACTACCCCTGGTTGTCGGCTTGGCTGCCGCCGCGTCGGAGTGATGTTGCGCTGACCGAAAGCACCCTGGCGAACCGTCTGGTCGTGAAACGCGAGCGGAAATCGTATTTGATGCAAATTGGCTACGAATCCGAAGACCCGCAGAAAGCCGCCATGTTGACCAATACCTTGGTCGATTTGTTCATCGCCGACCAAGTCCGACGCAAGCGCCAATCGCATGAGGAGATACTGAATTCGCTCGATGAACGCGTGGCGAGCCTGGAAGCGCGGTATCATCGGGATGAGCAGGCGCAACACGATTTCGAGGTCACGACGAATCTCGTCCATACCGAAGAAAAACTGTCGATGCAGCAGCAAGTCCTGGCGCTCAGCACAGCGGTTGCTGATGCTCATCGCCGCTGGGTGGACGCCACCAGCCATGCCGAAATGCTGCTCGCACAGCAGCACGGCGGCAATGTGGACAATACCAGCGAGGCGCTCGCTTCGCCGATGCTTCAGCGGTTGCGGGAAAAACTCGTGACGATGACCACAGGGGCTGGCCCAGGGAATGCACCATCGAGCGCGACAACCGGCGTGCTGGCATATCTGCGCCAAGGGATCGAATCGGAAGATCAGCACCTTGTCAAAGCCGCGCAGAACGATGTGGCGGTCGCCCAGCAAGCCGAAGCGTCTCTGCGGGCCGAGATCGCCGGTCTCGACAATCGCTTGGTGATTTGGTCCGCCAATGAGCGCAAGCGGGATGATCTGCACCGGGCGGTGCAAACCGATTTGGATGCGATTGCCGGAGCGAACACCCGCTATATGCTCGAAGCCGGACGCGGGGACGTATTGCAGACCGACGTGGAGATCGTCTCGCGCTCCGGCATCCCGGATCACCCGTCCTTTCCAAACCCCCTGCTCTATGTCTTGGGGACGATTACGCTCATCGTTCTGCTGGATGGCCTGATGCTCATTCCAACCCTGCGGGCGGCAGCGGCCCGTGCTCGCTAACACCCGCCGACAATGGCTCATTTTGGCTGCGGCGTTTCCGATGACGGCGGGCTGGCTGGCGATTGTTAGCCTGCATATCGGCGGCAACAGTGCGTATCTGTTGCCGGTTGCCGCAATCGCTCTAGTCATCATCGGTATCTGGGTGTTTCACGCGGCTTTGCTTAATCACGGCGCCCTTCTAGGGTTCATGGTCATCATGGCGACGGCGCTTTGTTATCGCGTCCGGGACGAAGAGCTACCGGGCGCGGCCGACCAAGGGCTAAACTGGCAGAATATGGTCAAGCTCGCCGTGTGGGGCTGCCTGATGATCATCTGCTTCGTCAACTGGCGGCCGATCGTGCGCTATTTGCGCGATCCAGGGTTCATGTGTTTCCTGCTGTTTCTGGTTTTGTCGGGAGCCTCGACCGGTTGGTCGGAAGTGCCGTCGATGACCGGCGCATCTGTGCTTGGTCTGTTTATTTACGTCATGTTTGCCTGTCTTCTGACCTACGAATTCCCGCTTCGTACGTTAGTCACCACGCTGATATGGGCATTGGCCGTCTGGTGTCTGCTCAACTGGCTATCGATCATGGTGGACCCATCAACCGCGTTGATGGACCCGGATATTGAGTCGGCGTACACCCGCTTTCGCGGCATCAGCGGTCACCCCAATCTGATCGGGGCACAATCCGCGATTTTCCTTTGTTTGTTGGTCGGCGGCTACACACGGGACTATATCAGTCGAAAATGGTTTTATGTCCTGCTCGGTATTGGCATCGTGACGCTGGTGGCCTCGCAAAGCCGCACATCAGCCTTTAGTCTGGTGCTTGCCTTGACTTTGCTGCGGTATCGGCGGCCCTTTTTTATTGCCGCTTTGATCGGCGCCATGCTTCTGACGATTGTCATCGTCACCGGGCAACTCGCCAACTTACAGGCGTTGTTTGTGCGCGGCGGGGATGGGGATGTGCTGGCCGGTCGAACCGATATTTGGGAGTATTTGGACACCAAGGTGCGCCAGCGCCCATTATTGGGATATGGCTTCAACTCGTTCGAGGCCAACGTGGCGCAAGATTTCAACACCAATCCGAATGCCCAGCACGTCGAAGCCCCGGCGCATCCGCATAACAATTATCTTGAAGTGCTGTTCAGCGGCGGGGTGATAACGCTGGTCCCGTATGTGGTGTGGTCGGTGCTGATGCTGCGCCGCTGGTTCATCAACCCCGATTTTATGCGCGATAGTTTTTACCTATTCTTGTTCTTCGCTAGTTTTACGGAAGTCAATATCCCGGCTCCGGCCTATCTTGGCAGTCTCGTCTTGTTCATTTTGCTGGCGAATGACGTGCGTCAGCGTGATCGCATACCAGCGAGGGACCAATGATCAATCGACGTTGGATGCTCGGGGCATTGCTGTTCAGATGCTTCGGGGCGAACGCGTCCGAACAATTGCCCGGCGCACCGCTTGATCTCCCGGCCGGGGGCGGATTACAAACAGCACCCACCAAAGCGCCGGTCGATTGGCCGCTCTCATTCGCGGATGATTTTGATTTTCTTGATCTTGGGCACTGGAATACCACATTTGAGGGCGGCAAGCGCACCCACGGGCCAGAATCCCAGGTCTATGTCGATCCGTCCTATGCTGGCGATACCGGTCATCCGCTTGGGCTGAATCCGTTTTCGATCAGCCAGAGCGTGCTGACGATTAAGGCGACACCCGCTGGTCCAACCTTGGCGCCGCATCTCGAACGACCATACATTTCGGGTCTGTTGACCACGGCCCGGCATTTCCAACAACGCTATGGCTATTTTGAAATCAAAGCCAAGTTGCCAAGGGGGCATGGTCTCTGGCCCGCATTCTGGCTGGTACCAATCGATTCCTGGCCGCCCGAAATTGACGTGTTCGAGATCATCGGGGACATTCCGCATACGGTCTACGGGTCGGTGCATTGGGCGGCGTCGGGTGCCCCGGAGGATCGCGGCCCAGGGGTGCGTCGAGATGGCACCCATTTGTGGCAGACGTTGGAACCCACCGTACCCGATGTGTTTGCCGCTTTTCACACGTATGGCGCACTCTGGACGACAGACTATGTCGCGTTTTATTTCGATGATCACTTATATGGCTGGCTCCCGACGCCGCAGGATATGCACAAACCAATGTATCTGATCATCAACCTCGCTGTCGGTGCTAGTTGGCCGGGTTGGCCCGACAAGACCACGAAATTTCCCGCGAATATGCAGATCGACTATGTCCGCGCGCACATCTTGCCCAACGACTAGTTGTTTCGATCGAGGATTGACGAATGGGCTTATTCCGCATGCCGAGTTTGCTAGCCAGCAGATGGCGATCTTGTGACGAGTGTGTCCTGATCGCATGACTGACTCGCATGTCTTGCTGTGGCATTGGGGCCGATCCGGAGCCGGAGCCAAATTCACCTTTGAACTGGCCCGGCACCTTCCAAGGTGCGGGGTGCGACTGGCGTTGTCAGGTGCCATCGGATCTGATCTCTGCGTGCTGACACGCTCATTGCATGGGCTGACCACCGATAATGTCTCGACCTTCGATGGCAACAAGGCGACTTTGCGTGGCAAGTTGACCGCAGCCCTGAGTTTGTCTTGCATTCCGCTGATCGCCTATCGGTTTCACCGCATGCTTAGAAAGCATCACGTCGATGTGGCTCTGTGCGCGTTTCAATCGATCTGGGATGTGGCAACACTGCCTATTCTGTCACATGGTCCGGTGCGATCGATTTTGATTCTGCACGACGCATTCTTTCATCCTGGCGACGAATACCCCTTCCGCCATCTTGTCTTGCGCCGTCAGATACAGAATACCGATGCTTTGATCGTGTTGTCTGAACATGTGCGACAGCAGGCGATTGAGGCGTTCGACTATCCGGCCGACCGGATTTGGAAAATGCAGCATGCGGCATTTGCATTCGGAAGAAACACGGTCCATCCGGCCATTCATCCACGAGGCTCGCGACCGCTACGACTGCTCTTTTTTGGACGCATTATCGCCTATAAGGGTCTCGATCGCCTACTGCTCGCTGTGAAGTTGTTGATTGAGCGGCGATTATCTGTGAAGTTGGTAATTGCCGGATCGGGCAGTCTCGAACCCTATGCGCGGCTGCTGGATGCCGCGCCTCATGTCGAAGTGCATAACCGCTGGTTGGGCGATGAAGAAATTGCCGAGTTTATGGCGATGTCTGACGTGATCATCCTGCCCTATGTCGAGGCTAGCCAGTCGGGCGTCGCGGCCACTGCCTATGCCGCCGGTCGGCCGATCGTGGCGTATCCGATTGGTGGTCTGGTCGAGCAGGTGGCGCATGGTATAATCGGGTTACTTGCCCATGATATGTCAATCGAGGCGTTAGCCGATGCAATTATGGAATTTGTCACCCATCCGAGTTTGTTGGATGATTGCGCCGCGCGCGCTTTGGCGCATGCGCAGGATGAATTGAGTTGGCGAAAAAGCGCCCTTACGGTCGCTGAGGTTATTGATGTCGTTCGCGCTGCCCCACGCCGCAGAATGCTCCGGAGAGAAAAATGAAACTGGTAAGTGTCGTCATACCGACCTATAGACGACCGTTGCTTGCAAAACGTGCCGTCCAAAGTGTTCTCGCCCAGACCTACCAACTATTCGAAGTCATTGTCGTTATTGATGGGGTCGATGATGGGACCCGAGTGGCAATCGATTCGCTCGGCGATGGTCGCACACGAGTCTTGGAGACCGGCCGCAACCAAGGACCGGCTGAGGCGCGTAACTTCGGGGTGAGAGCCGCGCACGGCTTTTATGTCGCGATCTTGGATGACGATGACGAATGGACATACAATAAACTTGAACGTCAATTGCGGTTTATCGGGCAACACGGTCTCGAAGGGCAGGACTTCTTGCTCTCCTGCCGAACCATATTGCGCGATATCCGAACCGGGAAGACACATCTGTGCCCGGCGGTCTTATACCAAACGGGGGACGATCTGAGTGAATATATTCTCGATCGGCCCTCCCCGTTCAAACGAGCGGGAATCATTGCGTCAGGAACATTGTTGTTTCCACGCACACTTGCCCTGCGGGTGCCATTCCCCAACGACGCGGTACACGAGGATTGGAGTTGGCTCCTGTTTTGCGTAATGCGCGATGGGGTGGCGCTGATGATGTGCGATGAACCGATGTTTGTCTACAACCTCGACACCACGCCGTCGCGCAACATCTTGATGGATTGGCATAAAAGTCTCGAATGGGGGCGTCAGTATCGCCAATATATGAGCGGGAAAGCGTTTGCGGGCTTGCTGTCCACCACCACGGCCTGGAGAGCAAAACGGCAGCATGGCCTACGCGCCGTGCCTGAGATTGTGCGCGCCATGCGCCGAGAAGGCAATGCGGGCCTCAATCACTGGCTGATGTTCATAGGCGTGATGCTATTCCCGGCCGGTTTCGCAGAGCGCCTGCGGCAACGCTCCTTGCGCTGGACCAATACGACCGTGGCAAATCGCGCTCCTGTGGCGCCGAGCGATTCGGCCGCCCCTCCAAGCGTCGTTGATCTGACCAGGGCGTGGGTAGACATCATCCCGCGAAAAGGCTATCCGCGATAGCGATCACGATGAAAGTTATGGAACGGATGTCCCGACTTGGCCAAGTCAACCGCGTTCTTAACTTTGGTTGGCTGAACAATCCGCTCACCTTCACCGTCAGTTCGCCCATTCTAACCATCCTCGGTGCGGTGAGCACAATCGTCGCGCCGATCTTGCTGGACCCCGCCAGCTTTGCTGAATTTGCTTTGATGATAAGTATTTTTCAATATGTCTCGGATTTCGATCTTGGTTTGGGCCGACTCTGCGATCGCTTATTAAGCAGTCCGGACACAAACACGGTAGCCGCGATGGACATGCTGCTGATGGCACGCTTCGGGGTCGCCATCATAGTGGCTGTTATCGCCATTATCGCCGGATACTTTACCCATTATCTCACCACCGTCTCCGCCTTCGCCGGGATATCCGTGATGCTGTCAAACGGCCCGATCGTGGTCTATCGCGCACGGGCGCAAATCGCCGCGTTCACCCTGTCGTCGATTGCCACGCAGTTTGGCATGAGCTTGCCGCGACTGATCGGCCTGCTTGTCGATGGGGTGCGCGGCTGTATGATCTCGTTTGGTATCTGGTATGGCCTGTCCACAGTGGTGCTCTACGCGCCGTTTACGCGCATCTTTCGCCCGCCCGTCAAGCGAACCATCATCGCCCTGTTTGCCGATTCCACACCGCTCTTTTTTCTGAGTTCATCTTGGTTGTTCTACTTGTTGGCAAGCCGCTGGTTTTCTTACCTCATTTCAGAACCAACCGAGGCTGGTTTGTTCGCGTTTGGCGCCAATTTCGTTCTGATCGGAATCGGCATGATCGGCACGGTCTCGCAGATTTACTATCCACGGCACCTCATCCTCCCTAATCAACGCGCACTGGGGCGGCAACTGGGTGGATTGCTATGTGCTAGCACGCTAGGCTGCCTGTTCACCGATTTATTCTGCCGCTTTGGGTTGAGCCGGGTCTTTCCGCATTTTGTCAGCGCCGATGCATGCACAGCGGCTGTGCTGTTCTCAGGCATCCCACTCAGTCTCAATGCCTGGATCATCCCACTGGTCATTGCCCGGACCAGACGACCGATCCGCACCGGCTTGGTCATTTTCGGGACCAGCCTTTCGATCCTCTACGGTTTGATGAGTGTGCTGAACACTGCTGCCGGTATCGAAGGGCAAGCCTGGGCGTGCGCGCCCCCGGCCATGATTCTATTCGGGATTAATCTCCGGTTCATCGTTCGCCAAAAACTGCTTAAGCGTTCGACCGCATTTTGGTTATGGTTCGGCGTCCTTGCGGCGGAAGCTCTGTGTGCCGTGGCTTGGCACTTCACGTTTCACTAGAGGGGGAGTAATGTCGGCCTATCGCGCACCCAACCGAGTCATTATTACAGCGGATGATTTTGGCCGATCGACGAGCAACAATGCCGGGGTGCTGGCGGCTCATCTAGCCGGAATGGTCGCAACCGCGAGCCTGATGGTCGGCGAACCCGGCTGTGAGGAAGCGGTGGAAATCGCCCGGCAGCATCCAGCGTTGATGGTCGGGCTGCATGTTTGTCTCAGTGATGGCAGCCCCGTTTCGCCGCCTTCCAGCATCCCCCTGCTGATCGGCTCGGATGGACGGTTCCCAGACAATGAACGTCAACTTCACGCCGCTGTGCGCACCGCTGAAGGGCGCCGACAAGTGCATCATGAGGTGGAGGCGCAATTTCGCCTATTCAGCGATACGCGTCTCGTTTGTGACCATGTCGATGTCCATCGCAACAGTCATATGCACCCTTTGGTCGCCAACCAAGTGTTTCGTGTGGCGGCGGCCTGGGCGGTCACGAACGTGCGGGTGCCGTATGATCCGGCGATTGGGCGGCCCCATCGTCTCGGCGACCCGCTCCGCTGGGTGCGGAGCATGGTGTTGCGCAGACTTGCCGCATATCATGGGTTACAATGGATGGACCGCGTTATCGGGCGCGACTGGACCGATCCTGCCCAACTGGCTGCGCTAATCGCTATCCTGCCATCCGGCACATCGGAGCTATTCTTTCACCCGGTCATTTGTGACGGCGAGCATATGTTCAAATTAGACCTACCAACCCTGCTCGATAGTCGGGTCCGACAGGCGCTGGATGCGTGGCAACCGAGTTAAAATTGATAGCCAAAGGCAGCGAGATCAGCTTGAAACGCGGTAGCCACCAATTGCCGAGTGTGATCATTGTAATAGGCCCGGTAGTGTATATGCTCGGTTCTATTCAAATGTGGCAACACCAGCGAAATGCCGAGTGTGGCGCAGACGCGTGCGACGTCATCGTTTAGCCGTTCGAAGCGGCCAATGCATTTGACGAGACAGGTGCCATCTCGATCATGCAGATAATTCACCTGTGGATCACACCAGGAATGGCCGATCGTCAGGAAATCCTCAAAGGACGTGTGGGTCGCTTGCACCTTTTCGAGATAAAACGAGACTGCCCGCTCCCATGGATTGCGGACGAACGCAAACGTCAAATAGTGAGCCCATAAGGCGCCCAAGGCATCCCGACCTGTGAGCGCGGTCGGATGCCTTGGAACATGCCGTTGGTAAGGCGTGAAATCGGGGACTGCGTCCTGCAACGCATGGCGTATCGACGTTCCCCCCGTTTTCGGGACATGGATGAAGACGAACTTGTGCGTATGCGACACAAGCATGGGTGTTATTGTGGGCCGAGGAGACTATATCTGAACCAGTCAATCTGCAAGGCTACCGGAAGTTCAGATGGTTGCACTGTTCCGCCACCAAAATTACCCATGCCCAAATTGATGATCGGGAACATCACAAAGCTGCCATTCAGGCTTTGCGCCCCGGAGAACCCATTGGGGTTAAAATGAATAAGCTTTCCGTCGAAATAGGTCGCCGTGTAGGTCGGTGTCCACAACCCGCCATAGGTATGAAAGCCAGCCGTTGTATCCACGCCGACATTATAATTGCCACTGCCGGAATAGGCATTGCTGCTGCCATAATGGTTGGTGGTGGTAACGACGTTCGGCTGCGATCCGACCTGCTCCAAAATATCGTATTCCGGCGGCCATGTGTTGCTCGCGGTTAGCCAAAACGCCGACCACATGCCCACACCCGGTGGCAGTTTGGCGTTCATCTCGAAATAGCCACTGGTACACTGCGCCAGAAATGTGGCACTCAGGGCGCCTGCAATATAGGTTCCGCCCATCTTCGCCGCCTGGGCACTCGTCGGCACACTCGCAGTGATCGTGAGGATACTGCCGGATTGCGAGAATGGGTTGATGCCATTTAGACCGGGACTGCAAAAATAAGCCTCAGACGATCCACCTTCGGTATAGCCGTAGCTTCCATTGGTGCCATAGCCGCCAATTCCAAGGAACCATTTGGCGGCAGGATTCTCATTGGTCGTCGCGTAGGGGGTTGTGCTGCTGGGATTGAAGGATAGGAAATCCTCGAAGGCCCCCACCGTCCAGCCGGTTGGCGCGGTTATTGGGGCCGTGGTGCCGTAATGCGTTACGGTCGATGTGACCGGGGGTACACGCGGGTCCGAACTTAGCGTCCAGGAATCACTGCTTTTGCTCTTGTACCACCATCCGCCACCGCTGTTTTCCTGATAAACGAGATGGTTTTCATACAGCAAAAGCACGACATTATTAGTTACTGAATCGATCACGCCATTGGTCGCGATTTGCAGGCCAACGGATGCGGTTGCCGATTGCACCAAGGTCCATGCTTCGAGCGTGGCATCGATAATACTTGGCCCAGCGGTGGTGATTGCGGTGCCATTGGCGGATTCGACCGCAATGCGTGGATCGGCGGTCTGAACCCATCCTGGGTTGGTATATCGATAGAAATTGCCCGAGGTGTTTTTATGATAGACGGTGTGCCCCGAATAAAGCAGCAGCACCACATTGTACGTTCCACCATCAATCACCCCATTCTTGATGACCTGACCGGCGTTGGTGACTGTGGCGCAGGCGATGCCCCATAAACCGCCTGTTGCGTCGGTGATGATTGTGAATGGTAACGTAGTATTATTTGTAGACTCCATAGATGGCTCCTTTATACCAGAGCCGATATTTAGCGGGTACCCGTTTCACACAATTCCTTGCGGCCCTTGCGCGCAGCCACGACTTGTGAAAAAACACAGTGGCCACTACATTGTCAGGGTAAGCGCAACGTGATCCGCTGTCGTGAAATTCACGAAGATGATGTCACCCAAGTGGTGCAGCTTCTGACGTTAGGTTTCTCTCGGCGTGCCTATTGGGTAAGGGCCATGCAACGAATGGCCGATCACCCGACGCCGGACAAATTCCCCAAATACGGCTATGTCCTGGATAATGAAGGCACACTGGTCGGCGTCGTCCTGCTCATCAGCACGGCCCTGATGATCAACGGCGAGAGCCGCGTGCGATGCAACGCGTCAAGCTGGTATGTCATGCCGGAGTTTCGCGCCTTTGGCAGCATTCTGTCGATGCGCCTGCTGAAACACAAACAGGCGACGATTTATAACGTGTCCCCGGCGCCAAACACCTGGACGATCCTAGCAAAGCAAGGGTTCGTGCCCTTCGCCAATGGCCGATGCATAGCGGCCCCGCTCCTCAGCCGCACGTCGGGGATGCCCATTCGGGTGCGCCAGATCGCCGCTGATGAACCGGCTGGCGCCGATCTTGCGGCATACGAAATCACGATTTTGCGTGATCATCAAGGCTATGGGTGTTTGAGCCTGATCTGCGAATTCGAAGGTGTCCGGCGACCCTTTGTGTTCGGTCGCCAACGTCGCTATGGGTTCTTGCCTGTGGCCCATCTGGTGTATTGTCGCGCCTTCGATGAGTTCGTGCGGTTCGCCGGAGCGATCGGCCACTGTCTCGCCCGCCATGGCTATTTTGCGGTGATCTTTGATGCCGATGGTCGGGTACCCGAGATAATCTGCAAATATTACCCCGGTCGGCCCCGGTTCCGCAAAGGCGGCGATCAAATTCGCATTGGTGACGTGGCCTATTCGGAGCAGGTGTTGTTTGGCTACTAGCGCGAACTGGGGTATAGACGTATACCGCAATTGCCTTGAGTCAGGAGTGACACCGATGAATATTCGCGAGATCATTTACACCCAGATCAGAAAAGTGGTGAAAGACCAGAACAAATCGTTGTTGGATTTCACCGACGCCACTCCGTTGCTTGAATCCGGGCTGGATTCGCTTGGCATCGCGTTGCTCGTGGCCAACGTCGAAGATGAAACCGGGCTTGATCCTTTTGGATCGGGTGATGACATCGAAATACCGACCACGATTGGCGATTTTATTCGAATTTATCAAAATGCCGCCGCCGCCCGATAACCTGCTGGCGCTAAGCACCCGCATCGCCCCCGCGTCCCGCTGGATCAGCGATGAGCAGACCCATCTGTCCCTCGCTCACTTGCGGACCGGCTGGGAGTTTGCCGGAGCGATAGACACGCTGTGCGGGTCCTCGGTGCTGATTATGACCCATCGCCAATTATCGGCGGTCATGGCGGCCCTCGCCTTGGATGGGATCGCCCGGCGTATCCTGCTCTGTCCGCCAGATATCGATCCAGCCCATATCCCCAGTATCGTCCAGCAGGCCGAGGTCGATCTAATCCTCACCGATGATGGCAGGGCGCTGGATCAGACGTTGCCGTCCCATCCACGGGAGACCGTGACCGAATGGATTCTATTCACTTCTGGCACGACCGGGCAGCCCAAGATGGTGGCCCATACTTTGGCAAGTCTGAGCGGTCCCTTAGATGATGGGCTGCATGTGCCAAGCGGCGCCGTCTGGAGTACGTTTTATGACGTGCGGCGCTATGGCGGGTTGCAAATCTTGCTACGCGCTTTGCTTGGCGGCGGGTCCATGGTGTTGTCGAGCGCCACGGAGCCGGTTGGTGAGTTCGTGTGGCGCCTTAGCCAGTCCGGTGTGACCCATATCTCCGGCACGCCCTCGCACTGGCGCCGGGCCTTGATGAGTCCGGCGTTACGCCAGATCACCCCGAGCTATGTTCGGCTCTCAGGCGAGATCGCGGATCAGGCGATCTTGGATCACTTGCGCCGAGCGTTTCCCCATGCCAGTGTGGACCACGCGTTTGCCAGCACCGAAGCAGGCGTCGCGTTTGATGTGCGCGACGGCCGCGCTGGGTTCCCGGCCAGCTATCTCGATAATCCAGCCATGCCAGCAGAACTGCGGATCATCGGCGATACCCTGCATATTCGCTCATCCCGAACCGCCTCACGCTATCTCGGTGGCGCGCTTCGTGGCACTGAGGGTTTCGTTGATACCGGCGATTTGGTGGTGCAGTCTGGGGATCGATGTCTGTTTCTTGGTCGCAAGGAAGGCGTGATCAATGTCGGCGGGGCGAAGGTCTATCCCGAAGAGGTTGAGGCGATCATCAACCGGCACCCTGAGGTGCAGATGTCGCGGGTCTGGGCGCGCAAAAATCCAATTACCGGCGCGGTGGTGGCCGCTGACATCCTCCTGCAACCAGGATCGACTATGTCGTTTGGCGATGTGCGGGCCAGCATTCTGAGGTTATGCCGCGACCACCTGCTGCCAACGCATAAAGTGCCGTTTATGTTGCGCCCTGTCACAACACTCAAGATCACTGCCTCCGGAAAGCTGGTTCGCCATGAAGCGTAAAATTGTCGTCACTGGCGGCAGTCGCGGGATCGGTCTGGGCATCGCAAAGCGCCTGATCGATGCCGGGTTTAGGGTGATTGTGGTGGCGCGAACCCTCAGTCCGGAAATGGCTGCCGCAATCGAGGCGCAGCCTGACCGTTGGTTCTACGCGCCATGGGATTTGGCCGATATCGACTCGATTGCGAAACTAGCAAGCACCATCCGGGATGATTTTGGCGACGAACCCCTGTATGGCCTCGTGAACAATGCGGGGATCGGCACGGCCGGTATTCTGGCGATGATGCCCAATACGACCATCGAACGGATCATGCTGATGAATGTGATCTCGCCGATGATCCTGACAAAATTTCTGGTCCGGCAGATGATGACGGCAAAGACGGGGCGCATCATCAACATCTCGTCGATCGTCGCGACCACCGGCTACCCAGGTCTATCCGCCTATTCCGCGTCAAAGGCCGCGCTGCTTGGCTTTACCCGCTCATTGGCACGCGAGGTGGGCGCTCTCGGGATCACCGTCAACGCAGTGGCGCCCGGTTTTGTCGATACCGAAATGACCCACGGCCTGACGGACAAACAGCGCGAGCAGATTAAACGGCGCAGTGCTCTGCACGCCATGGTTTCAGTGGACGATATAGCGGATGCAGTGTGTTTTCTGATGAGCGATGGAGCGACCCGTGTTACCGGCACGACGATCACCGTTGATGCAGGAAACACCGCATGAAACCACCGTCTAATCTGAAAGCCTGGGTGCGCGCACTGGATTATACCAAAGCCTCTGCCCATCGTATCCTGCCAGAACTGCTTGACGATCGCGCCAAGACCTGGGCGAAGGATATCGCCCTGCTCGGCGAAGGCCAACAGTATACCTATGCTGAATTGATCAGCCGTTCAAACCAATATGCCCGATGGGCGTTGGCCTGTTTCCAACCCGGCGAGGTCGTCTGTCTGCTAATGGCCAATTGCCCCGAATATGTGGCGATCTGGCTTGGATTGACCCGTCTCGGCTGTCCCGTCGCCCTGCTCAATACCCATCTCCGTCCCGATGCGTTGGAGCACTGCATTCAGGCGGCTGGCTCGAAACATCTGATCACCACCCCCGCCCTCCGCCCAGCCACGATCAATGCGCGCATATGGCTCGTTCCACTGAGCGATATCGACCTGTACAGTGCGGCGCCCTTGGCCGAGCCGATCCCGGACCCGGCCGACATCGCGCTGTTGATCTACACGTCTGGCACCACCGGATTGCCGAAAGCGGCCAAAATCACGCATCGCCGGATCGTCGAATGGAGTTGCTGGTTTGCCGGTCTGATGAACGCCCAGCGAACCGATCGCCTGTATAACTGTCTGCCGATGTATCATAGCGTGGGTGGAGTCGTGGCGATCGGCGCCATGCTGGTCCGAGGCGGTTCGGTGTGTATTCGCGCGCGGTTTTCAGTTACGCAATTTTGGCATGACATTGTCAAACACGACTGCACGATTTTTCAGTATATCGGCGAACTATGCCGGTATCTCACGCAGTCACCGCTGCAATCGAATACCCATAAACTGCGCCTTGCGTGCGGCAATGGCCTGAGTGCCGAGGTCTGGACAACCTTTCAAAATTGTTTCAACATTCCGCAAATCATCGAGTATTATGCCGCCACCGAAGGCAATGTCTCGCTATACAATCTCGATGGCAAACCTGGGTCGGTCGGCCGCTATCCAGCGTTCCTGACGCAACGGTTTCCCGTTGCGATCATTCGGTGTGATTTGGAAACCGGTATCCCGCAGCGCAATACGGCGGGGTTCTGTATCGTCTGTGAGGCGGATGAAATCGGCGAAGTCATCGGGGCGGTGCGTGACTCGCGCCGTTTCGATGGCTACACAGACCCCACCGCGTCACAGCAAAAACTCCTGCTGAATGCGTTCGAGAACGGCGATGTTTGGTTCCGGACCGGCGATCTGATGCGCAAAGATGCCGCCGGATACTACTATTTCGTCGATCGCCTGGGGGATACATTTCGTTGGAAAGGGGAGAACGTCTCCACCCTGGAGGTCGCCAACGTCATCCGGGATTGCCCTGGCGTTACCGATGCGTTGGTTTTCGGTGTGGCGATACCCGGCCAGGAAGGACGCGCTGGTATGGCCGCGATCACCGTCGATGCCCGGTTTACCCTGGCGACCCTCCATGCGCACCTGACCGGCGCGCTGCCGGAGTACGCCCGACCGGTGTTTATACGCTTATGTGACGCTCTGGAGACCACTGGGACGTTCAAACTGACCAAGACGGGCCTTGTGCGCGAGGGCTATACCGACGCCTCAGAACCCGTTTGGATCAGCGACACGACGACCGGGCGGTTCATCCCATACTAGATCGCCAAATCGGCAAGTCGTCGTTCAAAATAATCCCGCAAGACATCATAATGTTCAGGCGCCGCTTCCCTAAGTAACGCCTGTGAATAAGGGTTGACGGTGAGCCGATCGAGCGCATCACGTTCCGCTTGAAGAACTGCGCGTATGGCGTCAAGGCGTCGGCGTTGCGTTTTGCTGATCCAGCGACCATGTTGAGCTTCATTAAGCATCACGGACCTCCCTTTGCTTCGCCCCATTATAGATCGCAATCAATTTGACAGGCAATCCATGAAATCGAAGTCCAGCAAGTCCCCGACACCGGTCAAGACACGCAAACCCAAAGCGTCGCCTTTCATCATGTTTCCTGATCCCGATGAGGTTATTCAAAAAGCCAAGCCGCCAGAAAGTCCGTTCAAAGTTGATTTGCCGAAGGAGCATTTCAACACCTGGGCGAAGGCTGCTGTATCGGTCACCTCGCCCTCGGTGCTGGTCTGGGTGGCGGAATGTCAGGCCCTGGTCGATCAACACTTCGGAGCCAAAATATTCAGCCTGCGGCTGCGCTCGATCAAAGACTTCATCTGGATCACCATGGATTCGACCACAACCCATCGGGTCTTCGCCTTTATCGCCAAACGAACTGGCGATATCCATTGTCCAGCCATCTACGATGAGCCGTTCGCCGATCCGCACGGCCATATCACCGATCCGGCGACCCGGATGAGTATTATGTCGGCCTGGGGCGTGCAGACCCTTTGGTCCTGGCTGCCGACCTTTCCCGATGGTCGCCACTTCCAGCGGAAGCCTTGAAGACCAATCAGATCACGTGATATAAGGACGATCTGTCCCACTGAACTACCAAAAAAGGGCTACGAAAACTAGACAGCCATACTGGTCGTGCCAGCCGCCGCCAGCCCAGAAGGGCTACGAAAAGCAGTAATGCGCAGCGGCTGCTTGCGCACAAAATTCCAGTCCAAGAGAGCGGGCTACGAAAAGAAAGGGCGAACCTGTCAACCGGAGGACACACTAATTTTCACTTTAATCTGCTTCACCATCGTGATTTTGGGCTTGCTCACGGTGGGCGGGTTTGCCAAGGGCGGATTCGGGCGCTGGCTGGCGCCCTATCTCGCCTGTGTCACTGGTGGCGTCGTGTTGGTGCTGGTCGAGGTGTTGCTGATCGAATATCTGATGACGCCGTGACGCGTTCGGCTCAAAAGCGCCATTCATCCGCTAAAGAGGTCGCGGGTTTCTGGCGCCTTCTCTAAATAGTTTGATGCGCATTTCTGAAATCGATGACCGGCTCGCACGAGCCGAGGCCCAAGGCTATACGGTCGATGCCTATCATGGCACAGATCGCTCGTTCGGGGCCTTCAAACACCAGAAGGGCGCGCATTTCGGGTTTCATTTTGGCTCGACGCCATTGGCGGCCACCGAGCGCCTGAACAAATTACGCACCCATCACGGCACCCGCGACCGGCGTGACGCTGAACCGGTCTACGATCCCGTATCACGCGAGGCTGCCATCCAGAAGCTTCGCCAACAACACGCCGTCCTGACCAAAGCGCTGTCCGCGATCGAGACCGAGATCACCGGTCGCAGGCAATTTGCCGATCACGATGAGATCGCGAAGGCATTGGAGAGCGGCGACGAGGCCGAGCTAACGCGCTTACTGGCGATCGGCCAGCCGACCCCCACGGCCACTGAAACCGAACAGATCGCCAAACTCCGCGCTGCCCTGGATGAGGTCGAGCAAAGCATGAGCAACCGGTTTGCACAGGTGATCAGTGGCGAACAGATCATCCCGGTCAAATTGCGCCTGCGGAACCCGCTACGGATGAATGATACCAATTGGGGTGACCCAGCCCGCATTGCGGCCGACAACCGGTCCCTACGCCTTCCTGATAGCAGCCTAGCGGCTATCCGCGCTGCCATCGAGCAACGCGGATTTGATGGCGTGGTGTACAAAAACGAAGTCGAAGCTGCCGGGAGCGATAGTTACATCGTCTTCAAACCGGCGCAGATACGCTCCCGCTTTGCCAACTTCAATCCAGCCAAGAGCGACAGCGGCAGGATGATAGAGCACGTGCCTATAGTAGCTCGATGATCAACGTGTCGAACGCCTTGTTCGTTGCGTTTTCCACGCTATGCATCGAGGCCGGGCGAAAGATGGCTTCTCCGGCCTTTCGCGTAATGATGTTGGCTTGATTGTAAGCCGGGTGTGCAGGCTCCTTCATCGTGTGGATTTTTTCGTGATCATTTAGAAACACGATGACCCGGTCGTTACGACTATTACTGGTCACTGTCTCGCCAGGAGCCAGCGTCACCCGAGTCACCCTGACCCGCTCATTGTGTAAAATGATCGTTTCCATTCTCGCCTTTTCCTTTTAGAGTGAGACCAGACCTTAGCCTTTCGTGATCGCCCGCCGCAAGAGGGTTTTCCCGTGGAGCTTCGGCCAGTCGTTGACAGCCGTTTCTACGGGCGGTAACTTGCCCCATGAGCGATTCTGATAGCCCATTCGCCCCGCCCGAGGACCTTGGCAAGCCCTGGTATTTGACGCCGAATGAAGCGGCGTTATTGACCAACTATCGCAAATTGCCAAAAGTCACACGTGATCGATTGGATCACGTAATGGAAACCCTATCGGGTCTCCCGGCGTACAAAGAACCCCCGCCACCTGGACCGGATCGTGTCGCAGCGAGTGCCGCACTCGCTGCCGTGCGCGCCCAGCGGACGCGAAAACTCGGGCTGGCGATCGACCCAGGCACGCCTTCGCCACGTTACGGAACCCCGATCGATGACTAATCTCTTGTGGTGTCCCCGATCGCGTTTCGTTACGCCGCTCTATGTTGCGCAATGTCATCAGTAAAATCCAGTTGTAACTGGATCGGTGGTTGTTCCGGCTTCATACCGTTATACACCTCCACGTCTACCTGTAGTTGAGTCAGATCGCGGACGATTTGCTCGCGCCGCTGCATGAAGGCGCGCTTCATGTGGTCATAATCGGCATAGCCAAGGATGCCCCACATGGTATACTGCACGCCGTTCCTGGTGATCCGAATGGCGTGGTTCAGACGATAGCGGCGCCCTCGCGCATCGATCGCATATTCCGCTCGCAAGGCACGGGACATTTGCGAGGCCAACACATCATGCGGGTCGATCTGCGGCAATGGCAGCGCCCGGTTGCGAACCGCCCAATCGACCACTTCGCGAGCGCTGATGGCTTGATGATCGTGCGTGTCCTCGAACTCCCGCCATAATCGCTGAAACACTTCTGACTGTCGCATCTGACAACCTCCAAAGTTTGTAAGGGCCATCACATCGCACAACATGACAGCCCTCAATGTGACGATCCTCAGGCGTCGTCCGCGTCGAGTAAAACAATCTCAGTCTTCCAGTCGGCCGGTCCCTCGCAGCGCCCGATCCGGTGCTTCAAGCGCCACGCGGTGAAGGTCGCCGCCAGCATGTGTTGCAGATCGGCATCCTGTTCACAGGTCGTTTCGATATCCATTGATATCGAATCATTTAGCTCCGCCCACCAATCCAAGATGTCCTCGGCGCGCTCGGCGAAAATATCATCATCGTACTGGTAGGGTTTGCTGTGCACGAGTGTGACTTGATCTTGCCCGGCGTTCGCCGCATCCCTCGCGGCTGCAATCGCTTCCTCGCGGGTCGCGCAGAAGTTAAAATCCTCGCAGCAGGGTTCTTCTTCGCCGATATACCAGAACCAAAGCGGTGTCATCGTCTCATGATGGAATTCCGTGCATGGCCCGCAGAGTAGAACGATGTCATCCTTTCCGCCTTCCGGCGCGAGATTGCATGAGTTCAATCCGGAACCGGTACCGCAACGCACACACACGGTCGGAATATACTTAGTCTGACGAAACCGCTGATCGATAATATCAAACACGCCCATTGCCGTATCCTTTCATGTTACAGGTGCAGCAGTCATCAAGTCTGACGATTTACCCCGCCGCCGTCAATCACTTCCCTTGACCCGCGCGACTTTTCACAGCCGTCAAACGAAATCATGCCGCCACGAACTGTCACCACCATCTCAACGGTGTTGTCGTTGTGAACGACATGAACTGTGTCGGTTTGTGCAGAGAATGCCAGCCGGTCTCGGTTTTTATGCAGTCGGCGCGGTAATTTGACAGAAAATGAAGCTTTGACGAGTTTTTCACCTTGTATTTGCATTTCATATGGGCAATGCCATTCGCGCCACCACCGAGGGCGCGAAGTCCTCATCATGGGAGGGGAGGCGAATGAACGATACGGTCTTTCAAGAAGCCTATACGCGAGTGCGCAATCGCCATGATGACCAGATTTGGTACACCCTGTCGCCGCGTGAGATCACCGATGCCATCTATCGCGAAATCCGGCTCATTGATCATGAACGGGTGACGGCACGAAATCGCGACCGACCATCCGCTCGGGTTTCCTACGCGATGCTTTCGCGTCGCCGCTGATCGCTATCAAATGCTCTTTTTGGATAGTCTGACGGCCACCTGGGTGACAATCGAGCGGTACACCCCATCGTCATGGCGCAGCACCGGCATCATCCCGACATGGCCATCCAGGATCGCCTCAAAACTAAGCACCAGCGAGATACTATTTGGGGACGCGAGCGTGACGCTGCCGGGAACCGTTCTGCCATCGCACTCAATTTGCACGGCATCGCCCGTGCGCCAGATATCCATCCGCTCAACCATCGAAATGACCCTCTGTGCCACTGCCAAGTTGTCTGAAACTCCTGCTTAGCGGCTTGACCGGGTTTTGTAAAATCGGCAGAGTGCAGTAGCGTCAAAATCATAGGAGCCATCAATGTCCGAGACCCAAGTCCGTCCGTTATCGGAGGTCCGCACCTTATCGTTTTTAACGGGAGACGGGGATTTGACGTTTGGATGGGAGGCCAAAGACGATCGCTGGGTCATTCCGATGATTCAGAAAAAAATGGATGAGGGCTACGTATTCTGGATCATTCGCCGCAATCCGATGCGCGAAGTCAAATTACGCACCGCGCAAGAAGCCGAGGAAACCCGCAACATCATCATCAAGGACGCGGATGCGCGCATTTTGTTTGAGCAGGGTCGCATCGGTCTTGTAACAAATACAGTCGCCGGGCGGGACGCTGAACTGATACGCGAGCGCCGGGCGCGTTCAGCCGAAGACGCGGCTCGCAGTGACACGGTGGCCCATCGTCCAGCACGCGGCGGCTGACGATGCCCTATTACATCATCCCGACTGGTTCGATCACGAGTGGCACGATGCCTTGTAATGGTCCCGTTGGCTTGCCGATCGTTCTGCCCATTTACACCAATACGGCAACCACCGTTTTGGTACCCACTTACGCCACCTCAGTGTGTAATGGCAGTGTGATGAACAGGCTTTGGGTGTGCCACAACACCATTATCGAAACCCAATTCTCGCCCACACTTACGCACGCATCATGGCTCTACGCAGCCCTGACACCCAACCAGACGCCAGCGACCTTCGCGGCAGGCATGCTGTTTACCCCGCCCCGTCCCCGGCCGAGGATCGCGCCTGCGGTGATCCGCGCCGGTCGCCGGGCGGTCCGCCGATCGATCGATTTATACGCCCGGTTCCGTGGCATGGATGAGGTGCGACGATTTCTGCGCGGCGAGGAAATCGAATTCGACGGCGAGCTTTACAAATACCGAGTGAAGAAGACGTTGAATGTGTTGCAACAGACCATGAACCCAGGTAGCGCCCATATTCCATATTCATTGCGTCTCGTTGACAAAGCGACAGATAAACCCCTCGCCTCTGGGTGTGTGGTGTTTCCGGCGCTCCCGGTGATCGATCAGCTTTTGGCCCTGTCCTTTCATATCGAAGACGATGAACAGGAATTGCTCAGGACGACGAATTGGTCACCAAGACTATCGGCGCTGCCGAGACCGTTATTACAAGCGGCGTAAGGATCACGATTTAGGCGGCTTGGCCTCGGGCGGCGGGAATCGAAAGATTCCCCTGGCCGCTGCCATGTGAAATACGGCAACCAAACGCAACCGAGCATCCTCGGACAAATGATCATACCGGTCCAGCGTAAACCCGTTCGGGAATAGCTGCACATCGATTTCACGCAGACGTTCCAACGCATGGGCGCTGGTGTAGTCTGATTCTGCAAAGCCACTGGCAAATAGCATCTCGATCGCTTCGGGACGGATCGGGAAATCGCAGTCATAGAATTCGAAGGTCGGCGGGGCAGGTGGCTGGGTGTTGGTCTGAACCAATTTGACGATCCCGATCAGCAGGTCAAGCGCAGTGTTCTGGGCCTCCTGGCGAGTCCGATACGGATGCTGGACCGGAGTGCCCAGTACCGTCGGAACGCCGGGCGGCATATCACGTAGCAATAAGTCAACCAACCAGCCACCCATCTCGCCCTCGTGAATAACCAACGCGTCGAATTTTTCGATGGTCATGTGGGTCTGGGCAGCCTGGGCCACTTTGCTGATGGCCTTGGTAGTAAGGTCATCACTCTTGGCAGCCTCCAACGCAACAGGCAGCAATCGCTTTAACAGCCTGCGACCGATCAGAAGTTGTTAGCGTTTCACTTTCATCATAAACCATCACTGGATGAGTGTCACATCCAGCCATATCTTGCCCCGATCGGTCAACATGGCGTCAAAGTTTGGTGTCTGTATTCTTGCACCAAAATCGAGCACCGCCGCTGGATGTTTTTTCCACCTCGGCTTTTCCGCTCGCCAGCAGGAGCAGCGCTGTGCTGATTTGATCGAGACGATCGAGGCCGTGCCCGCCATTTTGCCGCACGGCGCCCAGCCACTTCTCCAAATACTGAAGCACTTCCGGCACTTCCCACAGTTCACGCGGATCATCGTCGTAACCGCTGACGGCAAAACTCAGTTGAGTGGTGCCAGTCAAAATAGCCAGCGCGTCAAACATGACGGCACTCTCCCGGATTTTTCTTTCATCAAAATCAACTTCGAGCCAAATCATGCCAAAACACGGAGTTTCCATTACGGCTCTCCCAACGTTGAGATGAAGTAAACGAATAACCGAAATCCCGGCCCGAAGTCAACACGTTCAAGATGAATGTTGTTCTTTGAAACCATCGGCCGCTGGGTGCTACATAGGTCCGGAATGAGATTGGATGGACACGTCCGAAATCCAGTTCGACATTAAATTTGGAGAATGTTATGATAGCCATGATGGTCATGCTACTCGGCTTGTCCGGCCAACCAATGGTCACTGAGGCGTCGATCCAACCGGTGCAGTTTTACCGCGAGTGTGGTCCGCGCTGTCGCGGGGAGCATCGTCGCTGGGAAGAAGGCCGGGAGCATCGCTATTATCATCATACGGAGCCGTTCTTTCGCAGACCATATGGCGGCTATAACCGATACTTGAGAGGGGATGGAGATGGACTATTTCGTCGAGAAAGATAACGCAAAATTCGCTGGCATGCATTTGCTGGTCGATTTATGGGGCGCGTCCAATCTGGGTGACCCAGCGTTCATCGATCGTTCGTTACGCGCAGCGGCGAATGCCTCCGGCGCGACGATCTTGCATAGTCATTTCCACCATTTCTCGCCCAATGGCGGGGTCAGTGGCATCCTGGTGCTCGCGGAAAGTCATGTCTCTATTCACACATGGCCGGAGCGAAACTTCGCCGCCATCGATTTGTTTATGTGCGGCAATTGCGATCCGTATGACTCGGTTCCCACCCTGACCAGCGCGTTCCAGCCGCAAACCATCAACCTTCTCGAACAGCGACGCGGCTTGCTCGCCTGACGGGCCTGGGAAGGGGGTGGCAGGCGGTTGCCGTCCATCCTTGGACCCATCGCCCAGCCTGACCCAGAATAGCCGCTGGTACGCCTCCTGTGCTTGATCGAAGCGCATACCATTTTTCTGGTTGACAGCATTTCTCGCCACCGGTATACATACTCACATGAACAAGTTGCCGAAACTCGTGACCTGACCTCCAAACGCCGATTGTGCAGCGGGCAACCCCCATGCCAAATCGGCTGGGGGTTTTTTTACGTCCAAATTCTGGACAAGCGGCTGATAGGGAGGTGAAATCCTACGAGTAAACACCTGTGCGGGTGTAGGCAAATTGGTAAAGTCAGCACGTTTAGAACGTGTAATCTGGAGGTTCGAGTCCTCTCACCCGCACCACATTCACACTTCACATCTAGGTGACGATCGGTATGCAAGTGGCTGAAGCGACTCGACTTTTAATCGAGCAGGGAAACCTCACGCGAGTTCGAATCTCGCCCGATCGATCAATTCGGCTTTAACTTTAAGAAAGTAGTTCCATGCCTCGTGAACCTGATCCCCTCGAAATTCGCGCGCGTGAAATGGCCGCAGCGGCTGGACTTGATCCTGACGCGCGGATCGCCAAGCTCGGCAGCGAGCGCGGTATGCCTGCATGGTGCGGCTATCGTGAGCTTGCGCGTGCTGAACGGAATGCCCAGAAGGCGACCGATGCGTCGGCGCTGTTTGCCAACCTGCGTCCCCAGGAACCACAATATCAGAATAGCTCGCTCACGGTCTTTGGCGAGCACGATGAAGCCACGCTGACCCAAGCGCGAAACTCGCAATCGGTGGGTAATGTTTTGGCCATGACAGTGATGGCAGACGGGCATTTGGGTTATAGTTTGCCAGTTGGGGCGGCGATTGCCTATCATAAACAAATCAGTGTCAGCGGCGTCGGATTTGATATTGGTTGCGGGAATTTGGCTGTTCGCCTGGACACGCGATTTGACGATGTGAAGGATCGGGTTGAAATGATCCTTCACGATATCGTCCGTGCGATCTCATTCGGCATCGGTCGGAACAATGCGGAGCGTGTTGAACATGAGTTATTTGACGATTCTGAGGCGTGGTTAAAATCCGGTCGAGAAGCCTACCGCAAGAAGGCAATGGGTCAACTTGGAACAGTTGGCGGCGGCAATCACTATGTCGATCTGTTTGTCGATGAGTCCGGGTTCGTCTGGATCGGCAATCACTTGGGTAGTCGCGGGTTTGGTCATACCACCGCTACGGACGCATTGAAAGAAGCAGGCGGCAAGGATGGCATGCATGTGCCACCAGCATTGGTTGATGAAGATAGTGAATTGGGACAACGGTATATCGCCGGTATGAACTTAGCCGGACGATACGCCAGCGCAGGTCGCGAGTGGATCGCTGAACGCGTTCGCGCCATCATCGGGGGAGCCGTGACGGATACCATCCACAATCATCACAATTTCGCTTGGAAAGAGACCCATCTGATCGATGGCGAGGAAATCGAATGTTGGGTTGTCCGGAAGGGCGCGACACCATCCCGTCCTGGTCAGCGAAGCTTCGTCGGGGGGTCCATGGGTGACGATGCTGTGATACTTGAGGGTATCGACAGCGCTGAGGCCCGTGCCTCTCTCTACTCCACAATCCATGGGGCAGGCCGGTTGTTTGGCCGCAAAGTCGCCCTTAAAACATTCACGCGGACCGAAATGGATGCATGGCTAAAAAGGAAAGGAGTGATGGTTTCAGGCGGCGATCTCGATGAATCGCCGATGGCTTATCGGCGTCTGCCGGATGTTCTGGCTCATCATGCCGGGTCGGTCAAGGTGTTGCATACCTTGCGACCGTTCGCTGTCGCTATGGCTGGACGCGGTGAGTTCGATCCATTCAAGGACTAGCCGTGGGACGAATGACAATCGCTTTTAGTTGTCATTCGTCTACCATGGTAAATATCGCCATGGAATGTGATTTGAGACGATGGATGCGACTGATCGAAGCGGATCAACCCGCTGATTCTGAGGAAGTCATCAGCGCTGACGATTTTATCGAGGCCTGTGACATCGCGTTAGCTAAATCCAAGTACGCAGCGATCAGTCACCTCAATCTGTTCCCGATGGGGGATGGCGAGGTCGAAATCTCCCATATCGGGGTCGAGGCGGCACATCGTCAGAAAGGTGTTGGAGGCAGGCTGATGCGGTTTCTCACCGATCTGGCCGATTACCATGACATCACTCTGTACGCATCGCCTGCGACCGATGCGGACCCCGATGAAGGCCCTGGTTACGACAGGCTGCAAGACTGGTATGAGGGCTGGGGCTTTGTGAAGCTGTCAGGTCAGGACATGATGTGCCGCGAACCGGCCGTTGATTAAGAGGATGTGATGTCACGCACTATCAAGCATAGGCTCGCGCGGACCCTGCATAAACAGATTCGCGCCGCCCACTGGTCGTGTTGGCGTGAGATCACCCGCGCCTTACCGGCCGGTGCCAAGAGCACCCGCTACGGCAACAATCGCAAATACAAGGCCGTCACCAAGCTCAAGTCACGAAAGAGCGCCCGGAACAAGGCAAAAGAGGCCAACCGTGACCTCTTTCTGACCGACCTCGCTGACCTTTAACCGGACCGGCCAACCTCGCTCGGCGCATTCTCCAGGTCATCGCGATGGGCGAGGTCTAACTCCTCGATCAGTTCGATCTCGACTTCTTCCACCTCCTCGAAGTCCAAATCGGTCCAGGTGGTGATAAAGGCACTGGCGGCGACACCCTTCTCGCCCTCCTGCCATGCTTCCGATTTGTTCTCAAACTCGTCCTGCATGCGGGCGGCGACATCCTCCACAAGCTCTTTCGCTTCTGCGAGAATTTCGTTATAGGCGGCGATTTTTTCATTGATCGGCAGCAGGAGCGTCTCCAAAGTCGCGTTGGCCAGGATCACCGCTGCGTCGATGTCAGTACCGGCGATTTCAAGCTTAGCAACAAGTTCATCGCGCTGATTGTTTTCTTCTTTGCTTAATTTGAAAGCCATCACACGTCTCCATGTTGAGAGGATGTATTATTCAGCAATTACCAGCGCTGACGAACAAGTCCTTACCACGTTTACTGTAGCGTGCCAAGCAAAAACTTCGACGCCGCGTCTCATTTTCTTCGCTACATAATAATACCTGAAAGGATGGTCGATGATAAGTGGTCCTATGAAGATGCGTGCCATCATGCGGATCGTCGCACGCGACCAACCATTGACCGAAATTCGCATTGGTGGCGAGGTCGATTCCGATCATCTGGATGATCTGAACGCCCAACATGATTTCACGCCGAAGCAACTGACGCTGTTCCCGAATGTCCCATCGGAGCCGACGTTGCCGCCGGACATGGAACTCATGGGGCGGCTTGGCGCCTTCTACATCACGCGCAAAAAGAACGACGGGCAAGCCTATCACAAGCGGGCCGGTGATGAATTCGTTTATTACCTATTCGACAGCGGCAAACCAGTCGCCTATGTTGGCACCATCCATCCCAAAAGTGAATTCGGTGATGCATATCCGGGGCGCTTGCACAGTGATCCGGAACTGCTCGGCACCGGGCTTCGGGTGGTGTCGATTTTTCTTGATCCCGCGATTCGCGGTCAGGGAACCTCGGTCGCCCTCTACGAATGGCTATTGCGCAATGTCTGCGATTATATCTTGCCGGATGATCTGCAAACCAAGGGCGGCGTCTATATCTGGAAACAACTGCTCCGCGACCCGCGCTTCGAGGTAATGGTGTTCAATCACCAAAACTACGATTATTATCGCGCCCGACCGGGTGCCATTTGGGCAAATGTCTATCGGTCTGACCGACTCCGACCCTTTGTGGCCCTGGCCGGAACAGCCGACGCGTTAATCGATCACGGTTGACGCGTCTTCCATCATCGCCCGAGCGCCGCGAGGAGATCGATCCCCCGCTGAGTGAGTTTGGCAGGGTAGCTGGTCTTCAGGGTTTCGTCGCGGACCATCGCGCCGCGCTCCACGCACCCCCAGCGATAGACTGTGGCTCGTGCCGTGCGCACGGCACGGATCGCCGTGTCGCTCGTCTCGGTCGGGCCGATGCCGGTTTTCCGGCCACTCTTTCAGCCCGGTGAGCCATGCTTCTTCAGCAGACGATCTAGCTCAGCCCGTTCGCGTGCGACCGTTTGCTCTTCGCGCATCCGTTGGGCATCCACGCGCTTGGCAACTTCTTCATCCGTTTCTGGACGCGGCACAAGCAGCACAAAATGATATTGATCGTCATACTCGCCCTGCCGCCAATCGATTTTGGTTCCTGGCGCCGATGTCTGCACCAAGGTCGCAAACCGTGCCGCCGCTTCCAAGACGGTCAGACCGTCCAACTCGGGAAACCCGTAAGGGTCGCATTCCCATACGGTTTGACGGGTCGTAGAGGTAGTCATTTGAGGTCTCCAAGATCGGGTTGATTGTGACAGCATCGAAAGAGCAACGCCCCCAATCAACGCGAGGTGGGAGCGCGCTCGTTCGGTCCGAAGATCAGACTCGCGGGTCGGCTGGCATCGCCCCGCCCTTTGTGAGCCAGTCGTACAGCACCGCCAGATGGTAGCTGGTGCAACGGGCCTTCATCTGGGCAACCGAGGGCGCGGTCATGTCAGCCGACCAAGGCTGAGGCTTCCGCCGCCATGGCCTGGGCTTCTTGCAGGTCCCTCGCGGTCTGGATTTCGTCCAATTTCTCGCGCAAGAGCCTTTCCCGTAAGGCCGCACGTTCCCGCGCACGAGCCTGTCGTTCGGCGGCCGTTAACGGCCGGTTGATCGGCGACCTAGATTCAATCCCTCGGCAATCCACGGGCAGACTCCTGTGTCGCATTGATGTCAATACGATCGGATTGTGGATTAGCCGATCCCGTGACGTCACGCAAGCAAAAACGCGATCACGCGCGCCCGTCGCCTTTTGCCAGATCATCGGCACGCCTTTGGCGAGGGCTTCTTGTTTCAATCCCTCGAACCATTCCGGGGTCAAGGCCCATCGCATCCTGCGGCTTTTGGTCACGAACTCCGCTCCGCCGAGATGGCTATCTGCCGCCGCAGCGAGCCAGCCGACCTGCAACGATAGCTCCGCATAAGCCCGATCCATCGTGTTCGTCTTCCGATCCACTTCGGTTAGTAACTGCCGCCTTCCGCCCGGTCAGCGCAGGCATCGCACTGGTAGCCCCGCATCTGATCGGCCCGCGTCAGCCGATTCGGTTCCCCACAAGTGGGACATGGCAGGTCGCGGGGATTCCCCTTGGATGCCGCCCGTAACGCCGACCTGCCGCCAGGATCGGCAAACTGCATTTCGTCGTCATCGTCACCATGATAATCAGAAGTCATCGGCAAACTCCGCACCGGCTCACCCGGAAACGTAATGTCACATAGCCTGTGACGTCACGAAAAGCAAGCAAATCATCGGGCGGACAACCCAATACGCCGTCGCCGCAAGGGTGCGGGCTTGTATTTCCATTGAGCCTCAGTGCAGTAGCCGGTGACAAAACCGTTTTCATCGACCGATGCCATGGTGAAAAGCTCGGTGCGGTCTAGCGGTGCAGCCAAACGAACTTCGACCACATCACCGATCTCGGCCTCGTTCTGCAAGATCGGAAACCAACTGCTCGGAAACATGTTGCAGGGAATTCGCGCGATCTCAATTTTGCCACGCATCAGCACGGCGATCCCCAACGCATTATCTGTACCGATGGCGTGGTTGAGCATGTTTCTGACCGCGTCGGTTTTGAGCTTAGCCATCGGTCCATCTCCTGCAAACAGCCAAGGTCCTCATCGCGTGCATCCTAACTTCGGTCATGTTGGAAGTTCGTTTACCATATGCTGTCTGATATGGCAAGAAAAATCGTTTTAGAGGTGACAAGTTTCACGGCAAAAATAATCGATCGGCGCAGTTGACGGATAGCCTCACGGAGACCCAAAAAATCTGACAAAATCCATTTTCGGAGGGTGACGTGCCGTCCGTTACCGCCTATCTTGTGTTGACCAAGGCTATTCGCCGTTCAGACTTGTCTTGTCGCGGTTCGCTCGGCGATCAAACCCACCCAAGTACAGAAAAATGTCGATGTTTTCTGAATTGTCCATTTTTCCTGGCCGGGATAACAACGAGAATCATGAAGGGATTCTAATGACTAATTTACTGGATCGTGAAAGCTTGCTGGACGGTTACGCCCGGACCCCCGCAGGATGACCAACCTCCTGTCGCCGCGCGTGCTGAACCTGCACCGTGACCCGATCCCGCCGGGTGCGAAATATATCGGTCGAGGCTCGAAATGGCCAAACATCGTATCTGGCTCTGTGATCAGCCCGACCTCATGGCCCAATTGACCGAACTGCGTGGCTGCGATTTAATCTGTTTTTGCGCGCCCGCCGCATGCCATGGCGACACCTATCTGGAATTGGCCAATGCCTGAGGACCGATACGCATGCATCCGCTTAGATGTCCGCGCGACAAACGCCTATGGGGTTCGCTCATCATCGCTTGGATGTGGGTCGTGCTTGGCGTTGCCGTCATCCTGCTGACGTAATCAAACCAGATAAATGGAGGTAAATATGTGGGAGTTATCCCCGATGGAACGGCTTGCCGAAACCCAGTTTGATGCGCTTTTGACGATCCCCCTGGGCCAGCCGACATGCGCCGCCTGCGGACAGAAGATCGGTCCGGTGACGTTTTGGCGCGAAACGGTGAATGTGATTAAGGTGATTGGGATCAGGACCTATCACCTGGGATGCGACGCCAATCCCCGCGAGGATGGCACACATGATTAGATTAGAGACCGACCCGCACGCGCCGGACGTTGTTCTGACGCCCGACGCTGCCGCTGTTGTCCAGCAAGACTGCATCGAACGCGGCGATCTGTTGATCTGGACCATCACGGCCAACACAGTCGATTATCCCCATCAGGTGGCGGCGCGTCCGCACAGCACATTGCTTCGGGCACCGTTCCGCTTGGTTCTTCTGGCGGACAGCTTGGCTGAACTGCGCGAGCTTCTGCCACCCGGCCTCACCTTGCTAGCGCGCAACCCGGCCGATGATCCGGTTATCGTGGAGACTTGGCTATGACGAACACTGATCAAGAAATCCCCAAGTATACGCATCGCCGCCCCGAGATGTTGGATTTTGTCGGCAAGACAGTTCGCCGCTTTGAGTATGTGGCGGATAATGTTTGGCGGATTTGGTGGACAGATGGAACCGCCTTTGCTATTCAGTGCGAAGTATTCGGACCTTTTGGACTTCCCGGTATGGAGATATGTGATGTTTGTCCTGAGGACTAGTCTGCCGCCGTTCGACGATCGCATCGTCGGCGCCATCCTTCAAGTGGAACGACTTCGAACTTTTATCCGCCATGCGATCATTGAGATCGATGATCAGGATTATGACAGTGCAGTTCTGATGCTGAATGTTGCATTGCGAGACTCTTAGCGGTGAAAACTGACCCGCCCTATATTACAGGATCACGATTGCATTCGGCAAATACCCGGCAATTTGACTAAAGAGACGGGCCACCGGGTGACGATTTCAGCCAAACCGATCAAATATCTACGCATTGAACTGAAAGGACGACAAGGCATGTTTCAAATCGAGATTACCCAGGACGAAGCCGAAGCGCTTGCAGCGTGTTTAAAAGACGCCCTGGAATGAGTCAGCAACAATTTCTACTCTTCGGTAATCGGTGGAAAAACTACTTTACTGACCGAGATGAACGGCGGGTGTTTCAAAACGGGTCGCCGAACTGGTATTGGTTCCGCTGGCCTTGGTCGAAGCTTATGAGTGTGAAACAAGCAAAGGAATTGGGATTCTTCCAATGACAGTTGATTCTGAACTCCCCGGTCAACGTGATATGTGCTGGCGCGGACCCCCCAATCCGGTGCGCGCTTGGGCCGCCCTCAAGCGCGATGGAACGCTGATGGCAAATTCTGTTCGGGAACGCCCTAAAGACGTCATCCGCGCCTGTGGGGATTGCGTTCCGTTACCGGTTCTGATCACCTACGTGGCGGATGAAATCATCCCCGAGGAGAGGCCCAAGGCGCAGAGACAAGATTGGATGATGGTGTATCGGACCAAACGGGTGCCATTATATTGGCTGGCGGCAGATGGTTCGCGCCGGGAATTGGATGATCCGCCAGCACGCCGCGATTGGTCTGTCGAAATGTCAGGTAATGATGATCAATCCGCAGAATGAAACGACCTACCTCAGAATTCGCGAGGTAGGCGTTGGCGTGCATCCCGATGAACGGATCATCGGGATCGAAATCGCCGGTGGTGCAGAGGTCGAATCGATCGCCTGGACCTCCGGCATCTCGGACGGTGCCATCGATATTGGCTGGCCCGTTGCGGATCGCGAGGACGGCGCAATCCTGGTCGAACTACCGCACGAAACCTCGTATGGGGCATGGCGCATTTGGGTGAAGCCTGACCAACTTCTGCGGCGCCAACGCCACCACTAAGCCTGCAAGCAGGGAGGAAACCGAGACCCATGAGCGTGAAATCAAATCCTCAGTTTGAACCTGATGCAGATGTCGATCATGCGATTAATGATGCTGCACTCTGTCTGCGCTTGGCGAATGAGATCGACAACAAAGAACAGCATGACGGCAAGCGCGATTCGCTCACCGCCTATGCCCTTCGCAAGCTGGCCAATCATTTGATGGACTATGAACTGAACGAAATCCCGACCGTCTCGGTGCGTATCCTGGTGGCGATCGACGAGACGGGCGCATGGGTATCATGCGGCAGTTCCAGGACGATCGATCCCAAGAACTGGATCATGCTGGATGATCTCGGGAGCGATTTGGCGTATCGGTGGATTGAGGCCGACGTGCCCATGCCCCCGGTCACGCCAAACATAACGGGAAAGGTGAGTTGAGCGACATGACGAATTTCAGGTTGCACGATAATGGATGATCTTACCGACACCGAGATGCTGAGGCTGGCCAGCGCATTCGATCTCATCCCATTTAGTCCCCGAGGGGTCCCACCCGACCGATTGCGCGAATTGCGGGTCGAACGCCGACGGATCGATCCAGATGCCTGGGCGATCCTCTCAGAGGGCAACGCGGTGCTGAATCGGGATGGGAAATGGGAGTACGAGCCGACCCCGTCATCCCGTGACGAGGCGTTTTTTGCCCGCTGTCGGTGGCCCTCGGCGCGTGAGGCCATCGCCTTTGCGCGCACGCATCTCAGCCGCTACCCGACTGGTTACAAGCTGGATTAACGCCAGGGTGTGCGGTTTATCGGCCGAGTCCCTGGCGTGAATTGCTGATTATGGACATGGTCAATCCCGATCTTGGCCGCCAAGGTTTTGGTCGGGATTTGCGTAAAGCCTCGGTCATAAGCCGCTTTCATCGCCCGTTGGGCATCTTGCAACGAGACCGTGTGACTTTTATAATTGCCGCCACTGATGCCATTGAAAATATTGTATTCCTGAGGTCCGGTCTCGGCGAACCCGATGACCCGGATTTCATCCCCCACTTTCATCGTAGCGCATTGTAGCAATCGCCATGCCGGGTCGCCTTCTTCCCATTTCCGCACGAAGCGCTGCAACCGGTCTGGAAAGATCATCTCGTGTGGCTCGTTAGTACTAACCGACAAATCTGTCCGGTCACCAACCGGCGAAGACGCTGGCGTTTCCGCCGGAGGTCTGTCGGCCGCCCGGTCGCCCAAATTGACTGGCGCACCTGACATCACAATTGCCTTTTTCATTTGGGCAACGAGTTCCGCGCCTTCCTTGTTCGACATGTGCTCGCCGCGAGCCTGCTGCATGCCGCGCTTGACCAGCCCGGCGATCTCGATGGTTAACGCCTGTTTGCGTTGCTGGGCGTCGGGTGTGGTCGCCGCCGCGCTGCGATGCAGATCGATCGCCACTTGCCGAAGCTGGCTTAGGAAGTTCGAGACATTGAACGTTGCTGCCACGTCACCCGCCTCGACGATCCTGATTGAATTCCGCATAGACACCATACCGCACCGCTTGAAAATGGATTGATCCTCTATTTAATCACCCTCGGCATTATCGGGCGGTTCATCCGGCCAGGATCGCGCAAATAAAGGTGCCAGCACTACTTCGTTGCTGGCTTGTCCAGTTTCGCCAGCCGGGGTTTGAACAATGGAGTAGGCCCTTTGGTGGTTTGAAGGACGGGTTGATGATGATCATCTTTGGTGAAACCCGTCACCTCAGCCTTTCTGTTTTTGAACTTGCCGATCGCTATCGCATCCCCAAGCTCAATAACCGGCGGCGTATAATTGGTTTCTTTCTCAACTATATTCAACCAATGGCGAAAGAGAGACGTTTGCATCGTCTATTTAGCGACATCTACGCCGACCCTGCGGTAACCTGTGTCTCCGTAAACAGCACCGCCAGCGCTTCGTTTGCCGGAGCGATCGTCACCGAAAACGATTGGCCAAAATCGCGCGACCGATCATGGAACATATACACCGCTTCACGCAGACAGGCGGGATGCACCAACCCAACCATAACGCCTCTGGCACGCACCGGCACCAACACGAACAAGTGGCTTCGGCCGCTATCCTGGGCATAATTGACCTCCAGCAGATGGCGGACCTCATTATGCGTCTTGGCAAGTTTCTGCGCGACAAATTGACCCTGCGGATCGTTCAGATCGCAACAGAAAATCATGCCGTCCTTACCAGCCGCATACAACCGATGCCGCTCTGCTGTTGTTTGCTGCCGACGTTTGGCTTCACCCATATTGACCTCCGTGGTGTTTGTGCTGGACACTCGCCATACAAACTTATTTTTGTTCTCGTAGCGAAAATCGCGCTTTTGCTCGGTGTATTCGAGATTGTTGTAGCCCTTATGCGGACTGATAGAGGACACAGAACAGGTCCACATCATTCAGATTTCGGTAGCCCGACGCTAGGCTGAATGCGATATGGACTTTCATGCTACCATGCTTGTTGTCGTAGCCTCCCAGCAGCGTGAACGCTCCGCCTCGGCTTGTCGAGACGGCTTGCCCGATCATCCGGCCCAATCGCATAACTACGCTATATGACAATGAGTTGGCTGATGATTGATCCTGACCTCAATGACGGCGACCGCCTGATCGTGTCCCTGACCCGGCGAGGTTACCAGCTTGAAGCCATGGCGGCCGGATTACGCCGTTGTCTCGATCAGACACTGGCGGAACTATCAACAGTGACGCAACACCGGTTGGAAATTACCGATCTCCTCGCCGAACTCCGGTGACCCCGCAGCTAAACGCTTTGCACCGTCACGCGACTGCTATCAGCGGGTGCGGGCAAAGACGCCTGCTGAAGAGCATCCCCTGCGCGTGGCGGACCCCCCGGCGCACGCTCTTCGGCCGGACGCCGGGCGGCAGTCTGAATCACCCGCACCGTAGCCGGGGTAAAAATGCCTTTATCGACCACCGTCAATTGTGCCTGATCGAAATGCTGTTCAAGTTGCGGCAGACCATCTTTCAAGGTCTCCGACAGCACGCCGCAGCGGGTGCAACCATGCAGGAATTGAGCCGTTACGGTTACAATACCAGTAAAGCCGGTAATCGGGTCCTTCACCCGATCGCCAAGCTCGGCCAGATCAGGCGATGCCGGTGTCGCCGTTTGATGCGCGGGGATGCGCGCGGTGTCTTCGACGGCGGGGGGTTGCTCGCGTTTAAACCATTGCGAAATTGGCGTTTTCATATTGACCTCGTTGGTTTACCTGTAGAGTTCAACAGACGAATCGGTACGAGTCAACCGGTCGATTGACGAATTTCGCGAGTTATGCTCAAGTTCAAATATGGTCAATGTTCGATTCATGGTGCTGCGAAAGGGTCCGCGTCCGCGCTTTTATCGGCTGTGGATCATCGGCCTTGGCGTCGTCGGCGAGGCCGAAGATTGGCAATTATTGCGCATGATTGCTGCGGAATTGTATCCGCAGCAATTCATGACGATCTATGCGGTATTCTAAGTCTCAGCCAAGACAAAGTGGCAGTCTTACGCATCCATTTCGGCGCAAAACAAACCGCAATACACCGCAGGTCCGCGATAGGGTTGACGGCAAAAATCACACAACCGCTCAGCATAGCGCTCATCGCGATAGGCGTTGACCGCACGCTCCTCGGCTTCTTGGCGCGTTTGCGGTTCGGCGCCCGCGCGCCAGCGCTGCTGGATCACCAGCCAATTGTCGGGTGGGGGATTGACCATAGGCTGTGCCTTTCCGGGGTGCGCGGACCATGATTCTATCACCATCTGGATCGCGCCGAAATCCAAAACACTCATACCACGCAATCAGATCGTCCAGCCGCAAGCCGCCCGGCGCAGCGCCCAGGTCGGCAAACGACATCGGAAACAGATGGACCAGGACGCCATGCCGATCCGCCAGTTTGCAGAGCCGCGTGAGCACCCTGGTTCCATGGCCGAGATGTTTATGCTGCGATTCGAAATGCTGAATAGTCACCGACACGTGGTCGCGTTGAACCAAATCGAGCCGCACCGGTCCGGAGCGACGATTGTGCCGATCCAACCACCCGTTGAATTGCTGCATCATCAGAAACACCTGCATCGCGCATCTCCGTTAAGGCCGCTAGGAAGGGCGTACACGGCGTACGTATGATTGCCCTACCCCGGTAAGCGAAACCGCCGTGAGGGCATCAGGCGGGCGTTACAGGCCCGTCCAGAGGGCTATTCGTTTTGATCGGTCGATGAACCCGGCTGGCCACGGGGATGGCGGGTCATTTTGCGGTCTCCGACGAAGTCATTTCGTTCGTACCAGGCGGCCAATTCAGCCGATGGCATCGCCCACTCTTCGTCATCGGCACTGTCCGCCGAGGTCAGATAGAGCACAATGCCCATTTGATCGGCCAAAGTCGTGATGATCTGCATTGCTCGACTGGCCCAGCCGCGTCCTTGCAAGTCTTCCGGCACTTCGATGTAGCATATTTCCACTGCATTCGTCACGGTCTTGTAGGTGTATGCTCGAATGGACTGGGCATCATCACTCAGCGAGACGACGATGTTTGCCGGTATCCCTGCTTCGTCGAGGGCCTGATCGACCGCTGCGATGTAGCGACGGGTTAACGGCTCGACCGGCGTGGCCATAACGGCTTCAATCAGTTGAATACAAACGCGGATGTTCATGCGATATTTATCGGGCTGGGTCAAGCGGAATGCACTGGATTGGCGGAAAAGTTAAATATCGAAGTGGTGACAGGATCAATTTAGGCGATGCTCTTTGGGGAAATATTCGAGGCCGTCGAAATACGCGAGTTGATCGAACAGGTCTCCCAGGCGGTTCCGGCGACGCTCAAAACGTTTGTCGAGAAACACGCCAATGGCTGGCGTCGCGACGCCATTCGCGAGCGGCGTATCAAGCTCGGCTATCATCCAGCCTTTGACACCGCCGAAGACTGGCTGCAACACATGCGGCATGTCGGCAAACATGATCTGCCGAAGGATTTCAAAGCCTTTCGCCAGGACGAATTCAACGCGGCGAACGAACGGGATGACTGGTCTGCTCACGAGGAGGTGATTGAAAACCAACTTGACAAGCTGATTCCGAAAGAAGGCAGCAGCCCTGTATACGCCGCAATGGGCGCTGTTAGCAAGACACTGACGACGATTTTGCAAGCCTATCTGCGCGCGAAATTTGGCGACCCATTGCGCCTCGTTGGCGGCCAGCAGGAGGTGCCGGTCAGTACCATCCGCGCCCAGGTCTGGTGGACCCCTCGATACGACGAAAAAACCGGGTATGGCGGGGTCTATCGAGCGCGCTCCGGCCATGCCAATGGCACCGAAACCTTGTTAGAGGTGGTGGTCAATCGGGACCTCTGGCGCACATGGCTGATCGATGCCGTGTTGGGATATCTTACTGGCGAAGGCTACATCTATGACGAGTTCTCGGAAAATATCGTCAACACCTTTGCCCACGAATACGCGCATCTGGAACAAGACATCAAGGGTCAAAAAAGCTACGAATTCTCCTTGATCCCCCAGAAGCTGAAGGGGCGCACGACGCGACACAGTGTTGGCGCCTATGATCCCAGCAACGAAGATAAAATGCTGTTGTATTTTGCCCGTCCCGCCGAGATCGATGCCCACGCCACCGGAGCCGCAGCCCAGGTGGTCGAACGCATCATTCGCAATTTCGAGATCACTGCCAAGCACTCCGGCTATCGCCCACACTGGACGATCCGTGATGTGCCGGATGACGAATGGAATGCCCGGATCAACGAGGCGATCCGCGATTCGGCTGATGGCTTACCCAATCAAGAGTTTGACGCCTACATCCGCACGATCAATGCCCGGTTGACCCAGGCCATCCCGACAACGATCAAAGCCAAATACCTCCGCAAGGTCAAACACCGGTTCTTGAAGACATTTTACGCCCGCATGGTCGCCTATCGGCGTTAAACCACGCAGTCGCACAGTAGACATTGCCGGGCGGCATACCCTAATAGCGGATCGGTAGGGGCGATTGGTGCAAGAACTTCCAACGGGTACTCGATTTGCCCCTGTGGCGACCAAAGCGGATTTACGACCTCGCCGAAATCTTGGCCGGGTATCTAGCGCAATCCAAAACAACAACGATCCTAAATATTCGACCTTTTTTGACAGGACCCATTTATGGCCGAAGACCCCTCAATGATGAGCATCTACCAATTCCATGTGATTTGCGATACCAGCAACAATACCCCCGCGACCATGGCGCGACAGGAACTGATGGTCGATGTCGAATGGCCCGCAGTGAATACGCTATGGATGATCGACTGGCTCGAACAAAACTTCAGCCAGTCCCTGCTCGCCGCACTGACCCCAGTGCCAGATTATCTGGCGATCACCCGTGCCGTAGCCCAAGGCGCGCCGGTCCAGTCCGCGACTGACGAAACCGCCGCTTCGGATTAACTGCGCCGACCCGAGATCATCGCAGATAAAACGCTGCGATGATCTCGGATAATGTTTTAGGGTGCGACGACTGACATTTGTCTGGGTTGTTCGACCTCGACATCCGTCTTGGTCAGTACTTCGTGGATCGTCTCGATCCGAGGCGTGCGTTCCCGATGCAGCCGCACCCGTTCGCGCAACCGCATGCGCTTCGTCACGACCGCCACCTCCCGGACATCCTGCATGAAATAATCACGTGGAAGCAACGCATCCGCCTCCGGTTCGGCATTGCCCGGCGGCAAGCGTTCAACAACCACGGTCTCATCATAAAGCTCGACCCGTTCCTCGGTCGGCACCCGCGTGATCACACGCCGGACCCGTGTCGTGGCGCCTGTCACACGCTCTTTGCCAACTTCCAAGACTTCTTCACCCACATCAATGACCTGATCGTGGAGAATTTCCGATGACGGTTGCGGCCCAAGCCCGCGACGCGTGGTTACGGTGAGTGCCATGCTGCCAAGGCGTGCAGCCTCGGTTAGCGCGATGGTCCCCATACGGGTGGCCTCCGTCAAACTGCCGACGCTGGTTCGTGCAGCGTCCATGCCGAACCGCGTGGCTTCTGCCATCCCGTTGGCAATCTGCGTGAAGCTGTCGAGGTACACGCGTTGCAGGCCTGACACTGACCGCCAAAGATCGTTTCGCGTGTTGCTATGATCTGCCATTTGCGCACCTTCTGGTAGAGACCCGCTCAGTGACGGGCGAATCGAACTTATGATGTAGTGCCGAACGGCGCAACCCATACTGGATCACAATATTTTTGCCAAACTTGTTTCAAACCTCCCTTGCATCCACCTGCAAAAGCGCTGCGTAGAACTACTGCACGGCTGAAGACCACGCGGCTTCCTGGTCCAAATGACTAAGAATTTTTGACG
>Ga0302140_10000290_pt1 | contig 61810 bp, 51 predicted proteins | sample I_Bog_E1_1_FD_202095 | JGI IMG/M metagenome (GOLD analysis project Ga0302140, IMG submission 202095) | Peat permafrost microbial communities from Stordalen Mire near Abisko, Sweden - I_Bog_E1_1 | ecosystem: Environmental > Terrestrial > Soil > Wetlands > Peat | place: Sweden: Abisko, Stordalen...
GCCATTTCCGTTTGCCGCCAGTTCCTTATCGAACTTGTGATTAAACAGTAGAATCTTGCCCTTCACCGCTCCCGCCGGCAACGCATGAAGCTGCTCCCAGTCGTCCACCACCACAACCTCGGCTGTAATTCCGTCCGCGCCCGTCGCCACGCTCCCGCCCAGCGCCGTCAGCACGATCTTCTGCGTTGTGCCTGGCGTCTGCCCCGGCCACGACTCCAGCGCTCCGGTCTCGACGCCGCGCACCCAGTGGGGCACCATCGCCTTTTCGAGGGTGACCTCGGCACCCAGTGCGCGCATCTCCGCGGCTACATATTCGACCGCCTGTTGCGCTTGCGGCGATCCACTCAAACGCGGGCCAATGTTGTCGGTCAGATGCCGCAACTCGTTCAGCGCATAGGGATCCTTCATGGCGGCATCGCGCAACCGCACCATCACCGCCAACTGCTCGGGAGTCCACGCACTCGGGCCGCCGGCGATCATCGAGTTCAGCCGGTCGAGCATGGTGGGTTGAGGAGCCGGAGCGTTCTGCGCAAAGCAAAGCGAAACCGGCGAAGTGAGGGCAATTACCGACGCAAAGATAACGAAGTGCAGGGTCTTACGAGCGGAAACCATGTCGGAGTTTACCATGCGGCCCTGGAACTCTTTCCCCGCATCTACGTCTATATGGACAGGATCGATTTGAATAGGTCAAATAGCCTATCGCGCTCCTATTCTCCCCGCGGGCGACACGAAGCCGCAGCCACAATGACGCAGGCGAACATGCGCGCCATTCAAAATCCGCACCACAACTCGCTATACTGGTAAGTGGTGCTACTCACAATTCCGGCCGCAAGGCTGGCGATCTGACGAGGTCTACGAATTCATGAAATCGCTTTTCGAACGGCTACGCACGCGCCGTCTCGCTTCGGTATTCATCCTGCTTGCTACACTCTCGGCCGCCGTCGTGGCCGGCTCTTATGCCGCGCATGGAGTTCGCGGACAAGAAAAGCAGAACGACAGTGCCGATGCCACCCCTCTGAAAGTGGTCAATTCTCCCGTAACTCCCAATGAGTTCGTGAAGATTGCCAAGCAAGTGGGCCCTGCGGTCGTCAACATCAACACCCAGACGCTGCCTAAGCAGTCGGCGGTCCATCCCGGACGCCGTAATCCCCATCAGCGTGTCCAGCCCAACCCGCAAAATCCCGGCGACGACGATGATCAGACACCCGACGATCCGCAGGGTCAAGGTCAGGGTCAAGGACAAGGCCAGGGAAATTTCCAGGACTTCTTTAACCGCTTCTTCGGCGGACAGGCGCCCGATCAAGGCGATGGCGACGAGGGCGGCGGCATAAGAGAATCCCTCGGCTCCGGCTTCATCGTCGATCCCAAGGGCTACATCATCACTAACAACCACGTGGTCGACAAGGCCGACAAGATCTTCGTCAAGCTGTCGACCGATCCTGACACCCAAGATCTGGGCCGTCCCGCGCGCGTCATCGGCGTCGACAAGGCTACCGATCTGGCCGTCATCAAGATCGAGACCAGCACGCCCCTGCCTACCGCCAAGCTCGGTAATTCCGACTCCTCCCAGGTGGGTGATTGGGTAGAGGCGATCGGCAGTCCGTTCTCCTATTCACAGACTGTCACCGCCGGCATCATCTCCGCGAAAAACCGCACCGTCGAAAAAGGCGTGGCCGGTCAGTTCCAGCACTTCATCCAGACCGACGCGGCCATCAACCCCGGCAACTCCGGCGGCCCGCTGCTCAATATGAACGGCGAAGTCATCGGCGTCAACACGGCCATCATTACGGAATCGGGCGGCTACCAGGGCATCGGTTTCGCCATGCCGTCCAACACTGTGGCCGACGTTTATAACGACCTCATCAGCCCCAGCCACAAGGTGGTTCGCGGCTCCATCGGCATCCAGTTCCGCCAGGGCCTTTCAAGCGCCGTCAATCGCGTTTACGGCTTCAAAAACGGCGTTCTGGTCCAGCAGGTTACGCCCAACGGCCCCTCCGATAAAGCGGGAATCAAGCCCGGCGACATCATCACCACCATCGACGGCCGCGCCATCAAGGACGGCGACGATTTGGTTAACGAAATCGCCAGCCGCCGGCCCGGTTCGACCATTCGTCTCGGCTTTATCCGCGACGGCAAGCCTACCGATGCCACTGTAACCATTGGCGACCGCGATAAAGTCTTCGCCGACCAGGGACCTCAGCAGGCTAACGCAACTCCCGAAGATCAGGGCAATCCTGGAGAAGCAAAACTCGGTCTCGTGGTTCGCGATGTGCAGCCCGGCACCGCTGCCAAGCTGCATACCCCGGGCGTAGCAATTCAGTCGGTTCGCTCCGGCTCTTTCGCCGATCTGCAGGGCCTCGAACCTGGGCTCGTCATCATTCGCCTCAACAAGCAAGCGACCGCCACCAAGGAACAATTTGATGCCGTGGCCGTAAAGCTCCGCAGCGGTGACGACGTGGTGTTCGAAGTGATCGACCCGCGCCGCCCCAACGACGGCATAAACTATATCGCCGGAACATTGCAGTAACGAAAAGTGCCGGACGCATCTTCCGCGTCCGGTACTATTCCTATTTCGGATCTAATGTTTTGTTGATTGGCAAATGATTTTTGCGTGAATCTGCGGGGTTTCCGGTACACTTCTACGGAACCGCCCTGCGTGATTTCGCGGCTGGAGGGTTGATCGTGCATCCAATTCGAGCAAGCCTGGCAATATTTCTGAGCGCGACTTTGTTGGCAATACCCGCGTTTGCAACTCGTGTCCACCGCACTGCAGCTACCGGACACGCGCACGGCGCCCGCAAGCTTTCCTCCAAGTCGCACAAGCCCATTTTAGCCGCTAAGTCGCACAAACTACATGGTCAGCAATCCATCGAACCGGCCCGCGTCACAGAGATTCAACAAGCCCTGATTCGCGAAAACTACCTTCACGGCGAGGCCAATGGCTCTTGGGATTCAACCACCACGGCCGCCATGCAGAAATATCAGGCCGACCAGGGATGGCAGACCAAGATCATGCCCGATTCGCGCGCTCTCAAAAAACTAGGACTCGGCCCCGACTACTCGACAGCCATCAACGCAACCAAGGATTCCTCCTTCGGCGCTCCCGTACCCATGAATTCGATTTCACCGTCTCAGTCGACTGCTTATGCAGCGGCCTCGGGTGCCCACCAATAACACCATCGGCCAGACCGACTAAGACTTGAGCATAAAAATGGGCCGCCCTCGAGCGGCCCATCTGCTTTTGCCCTTAAGAGTGCGTTGTTTCAAAAATGCACAGGCGGCATCCCTGCCAACAGAAACTCGTATCGCGCCCGCAATGTGTCCGGTCCCGACGTAATCTCCGTGTTCAAGTGGATCAGCGGATAATCCGCGTCGTTGTACTTCGGCCACTTGGGCAGGTCGCCCCCATTGGGGTCACCCGTCTTCGCGAAGTTTGTCCAGTAGGTCATCATCTGGTCGCTCAACTTGCGATCTTCGGGCCGCACCGTCTCCCCAGGCCGCGTATCCAGAGTGCCAAATACATACTCGATATCGTCCGAGTGAAAGGCAAACGTGCCAAGATGAAACTTGCTCGGAAGTGCCGCCAATTCAAAGTGATACCGATAAACCGGGGCGTCTCCCGTCTTACGATGCGCCTCCAGCCACCGCCAGGTCCCGAGGGCGATAAACGAGTCACTTCCGTAGTCGATCGCCGAGCGCAGCGCCTGGGCATCCGTGTCCCCCGGATAAAGCTTCAGGAATTCCGCGGACCGGTCCTTGAACAGCCCCGTCGCCATCGTCTTCCACTGCTCAGCCGTCATCCCGTGGGCTGCAAAGAAGCTTCCTTCATCGCTGTTCCAACCCGCCAGCAGCGGCACATGCGCCTGTCTTCCGGCCGCATAGGTATCATCCACCGCCTCGGTCAGCACCTTGCCGTCCACATCCGGCGGAAATCCCGCTCCCTGCTTCTTCGCTACGGCATCGAGAACGGTCTGAGTCGGCATGGCCCGCAACTGCGCCAGAGACGTCGCCCCCGTACTCGCCACCCATTCCGCGTCTTTCACTTCCCGATCCGCCAGCGAATCAGTATTCAGCACGCCCCGGCCCACAGCGCCGCCGCTTTCCCCGATCGCCTTATGAAACAAGCCCTTAGCCATCGGCGAAGCCATCAGCGTGCTCACCGCAAACGAGCCCGCGCTCTCGCCAAAAATCGTCACATTCCCCGGATCGCCGCCAAACTCCTTGATGTTGGCCCTGACCCATCCCAGCGCGGAAATCATATCCATCAAGCCGTAGTTCCCTGCCGAACCATTGCCTTCCTTGGCCAAATCCGACGTCGCCAGGAAGCCGAATACGCCCAACCGGTAATTGATCGTGACCAGCACCACGCCCTTCAACGGCAAGAAATCCCCATTGTGACGCGGTTCGTTGCTGCCGCCTCCCGAATATCCGCCGCCATGGATCCAGAACATCACCGGCAATTTGCTCTTATCGGTCGCATCAGCCGGCACATAGACGTTCAAGAAGAGGCAGTCTTCGCTGGCCCCGTTATCCTGGAAGACCATATCCTCGAATACCCGGCCTTGCGAGCAATGCGCGCCATATTGTGTGGCATCGCGCTCGCCCTTCCACTTCGTCGCCGGCGCGGGCGCCTTCCAGCGCAGATCGCCAGTCGGCGGAGCCGCATACGGCAGTCCCAGAAACGCCTTGACCTTGCCGTCGCTGATGGTCTTGCCGTGAACCTTGCCTTGTTCCGTCTTCAGAGTGAGTTGATCGCCATGAGCCGTCATTGAGAGTCCCAGGGCGAGTCCCATAGCCGCCAGGGCACACGCCGTCTGCGTACGAAATTGCATCACAAAATCCTCCGGAATCACGTTATCAGGACGGCGCACTAAAGGGCATAGTTTCATTGCGCAACTGCGCTTCTACTCGCCGACACTCAACTCCGGGGCCAGCAAGTCCGTCATGGTTTCACGGCGACGGATCAGCCGCGACTTCGTCCCCTCAACCAGTACCTCAGCCGGACGCAGCCGCGTGTTGTAATTTGAGCTTTGCGCCATGCCGTAAGCTCCCGCATCGAGCAACGCCACCAGGTCCCCCGGTTGCACGGGGGCCAGCTTGCGGTCGCGCGCAAAAAAGTCGCCGGTCTCGCACACCGGACCCACTACGTCCACGGCTTTCGGCCGACCGCGGCGCACTTTGACCGGCACAATCTCGTGATACGCCTGGTAGAGCGCCGGGCGAATCAGGTCGTTCATCGCTGCATCGGTAATAACAAACGTCTTACGCCCGTTTTGCTTCACTTGCAGCACCCGCGCCACCAGTGCTCCAGCCTGCGCCACCAGAAAGCGCCCCGGCTCGATGAGTAGGCGTCCTTCGAACCCCTCGAGCGCCTGATCGAGAGCCGCGGCATAGTCGCCCACCCGCGCCGCAGCGTCGAATGCGCCGGAATGATAGTCGATGCCCAGACCGCCGCCGGCGTCGATCGAGCCAATCTCAATCCCCTCGCGATTCAATTGCTTAACCAGCTTGTTGACCCGCTCCAGCGCCGCGCCAAACGGATCGGCCGAACGAATCTGCGAGCCGATGTGCACGCTTATTCCGTGCGTCTCAAGCCAGCGATTCCCCGTCACTCCGCGATAGAGCGCCATCGCCCGCCTGATGTCGATGCCAAATTTGTGTTCGCGCAGCCCCGTTGAAATATAAGGGTGCGTCTCGGCAAAGACATCGGGATTGACCCGCAATGCGAATCTTGTCTTACGTTTAAGCTTCTTCGCCCGCGCAGCCAGCAAGTCCAACTCAGCTTCGCTCTCAACGTTGAACTCGAGAATCCCTGCGTTGATCGCGAGATCAATCTCCTCGACCGTCTTCCCGACGCCCGAGAAAACAACGCGTCCGACCGCCTCCGGAGCAGCAGCCAAAACCCGCTCCAGTTCGCCGCCCGAAACTATGTCGAATCCTGCCCCTTTATCCGCAAGCAGCTTCAGAATTGCCAGCGCGGAGTTGGCTTTAACGGCATAGCAAACCAGGTGTTCGCGGCCGGAAAGAGCCTGCTGAAACATTTCCAACCGCTCCACAATCTGATCGGCCGAGTAGACGTAAAGTGGTGTGCCGTAACGCCGCACCAGCGTTTCGAGCGACACTTTGCCGCAGTAAAGTGCGGCTCCGGGCTTGGGGTGATGAAAAGGGCGAGAGGATGAAACAAGCGCAGCGGTCACAAGCAGCTTCCAGTGAGAATTGGCATTCTTTTGAGCCTACAGCATTGCATTCGCGAGTTCCTAAGCGTCCGGCTGACGGAGCCACTCGGCCAGCAGAGCTGCCACTTTCTGGGGCTGCTCATACGCGGCAAAATGTCCGGCATCCGGCAACAAGTGGAACTCACATCCGCCCGGCGCAGATTGAAATGCCTCCATTTCGGCTGCCGTTGCAGAAGCGTCTTCACCGCCCGCAATAGCAAGCACCGGAGCGCTTATGGTTGCTACCGTGGCAACCGAATCAGGCCGCGTCGCCAAACCCGCCTGTACGGCCACCAGTGCATCTACAGACAGTTTCATGCGTGCACGAATTTCATTCACAATTTTGGGGTGGCGCTTTTTCGCCGTCGCTCCGACCAGTGATCCGGCCATGCTGTTGAAGATCGCGTCGATTCCGCCGCTGCGCGCAAGCGCAATCGTCTCAACGCGCTTGGCCAAGCCGACCTCGGTGTCAGGCTGTGGTTTGGCGCAGATAAAGGCCAGCCCTTGCACTCGCTCCGGAGCCTGCCGCCACAACTCCAATGCAACATGGCCGCCGATCGAGCAGCCTGCAAACAAGGCCTCGCCGATGCCAAGATGGTCAAGCAAGGCGCGCACGTCGGCTGCAAGCCGGTCCATGGTCAAAACCGGCGCATCCGGCACGAGCGCAAATCCGCCCACCGGCAAGGTCCCCAGTTCCGAGCCGCCATGCCCTCTAAAGTCGGGAACGATGGCCCGCACGCCTGCCAGATCATCGACAAGCTGCCGCCAATAATCCTGATCGAGGGGCGTAGGATGCAGAAAAACTACCGGCAATCCTGCGCCGGTGTCACGAAAGGTCAGCCGCGTTCCATTCGAGAGATACGAGCCAGTCATATACCAGGAGGATACGCTCCCGGCTGGCCCAGGGGCTCTTCGGGAATGCCGATCCAGCCCGCCAGATAGGCGACCGCGACCAGTCCGCCCGAGAAAAAGAAGCCCGCCACCGTGATAATGCGCACCACCGCCACGTCCCAGCCGTTGGCCTGCGCCAGTCCCAGGCAGACGCCCGCAATCGTGCGGCCCACATGCGGGCGAACCAGAGGACGGCCCGGCATGGGCGCCGATATCGCAACCACGGTGCCACAGTTGGAGCAGAACCGCGAAGTCGCCGGCAAACCCGTTCCGCATCGATGACAAAAGACGGCCATGTAAATCTCCTCCGAACTTCCGCTTTCATCCTCAATATACGAGAGTGCCTCGTCTACGGTTCCCGTCCTGAAAACTCCGTGCTCTTACGTCCCCGTGTAGCGGGTCTTCAGACCCTTTCGAGCCGTATCGGCACGCGTCGTATTCGGAGCGGCAGCGATGGCAGCCTGATAATCCTTGACCGCAAGATCGCGCTCGCCGTTCAGATCGTGACATTGCCCAGCGGCCAAAAAAGACCGTATCTTCAACTCCGGAGCCACGTTCTGGGCTGTCGCCGCCCGTTCATACGACTGCGAAGCCTCGCGATAGAGCCGCTGTCCACGCAACGCGTCTCCCAACCCGAAATACGCGAGTTCCAGTCGAGCGGACACGAAATAGCCCGGCTTCTCAGCATTAGCGAGCAGTTCTTTGTAGATTTCAACCGCCCCCATCCCCTCCCCGGCGTCCTTGCTCAGGTTCGCCTCTTCCAGGCAAAACAAGTAGTTGCGCGGATACTGCGACTTGAGCTGCCTGGCCTGCTCAATGGCCTCGCGATATTTCGCCTCGCGCCGCAGAAACAGCGAAATCACGGTCCGCGCCTCGACGTTGGTAAGGGTGCCGCGGCTCGCATCATCCCGCAGCATCTCGAGTCCCCGGCTCTTCGAGCCCCCGATTCCCATAAAACCAATCAACAACTTGAACGGCCCCGGCAGCGCCCCCACAACATACTCATAGACTCCCGCAATCAGCTTGGCGTCGACGTAGTTGGGGTCAAGCTGCAACACGCGCATTTCGTCGTCTTTGGCCTTGGTCGCCAGCCGAAACCCGCTGGCATAACTGCGCTCCGCCATCGCGATATAGGCGCACTTCAGGCTGCGCGCCCATCCCCGCGCAAACAGAGCGTCAACGTCGCTGGAATTCCTGCCGACCCGCCAATCTGCCTCGCGAACGACCTCGTCGGCCAAGCCCAGAATGCGGTCGCGCATCTTCGGATCCTCTTCGACCGCGTGCCGTCCCGTTAGAAATCCATCATTGGCGTAAAAAGTCGTATCGAGCAGATCGAGCCGGTAAAGCTCCTGAAACACCAGCGCGTGCAGCAGCAAAACCGTGGCCTGCGGATCGCCGGGGTGAGCCCCATGCAGCTGCTCCAGCCGCTCCACTGCTCCCGGATAATCAAGCAGATAGAAGCGATCAAACGCCTCCTTCACCAGCGGGTCGCGGTTCAGAGGATTGGTATGCGCGCCCGCCGCCTGGCCCAGGCCGCATCTCGCTATCAAGAGCAGTGCGAGTGCCGCAGCCCAGCTCCACCGTGCTATCGAATTCAAATCTCACTCCTCAGCTTGGTTTAGGAAATCAAAGCGCAGCGCTAATGCCCGATTGGATGCGCATTCATTCAAAATGACCTACGATCAACTCATGCACCTCTCCGAGCCGATCTCCTCCAGTCCCGCCAAGCCCTCCCAGAGCTCCATCGCACTCGCTCGCCAACGCTTGATCGTCGCCCTCGATGTGCCCGACCAAGCCGCAGCGGTCGATCTCGTCGACCATCTGCAAGGCACCTGCGCCTGGTTCAAAGTTGGCCTCGAACTCTTCGTCGCCGCCGGTCCCTCCGTGCTCGAACCGCTACTCAATCGCGGTCATTCGATCTTTCTTGACCTGAAATTCCATGATATTCCCAACACCGTCGCCGGTGCGGTTCGCTCTGCCGCCGCCCTCGGCGTCCGCATGATGACTGTCCACGCCGCCGGTGGCCCTGCCATGTTGGCGGCAGCGCAAAGCTCTCTCGAAGGGCTAACCAATCCACCCCAGTTGCTCGCCGTCACCGTACTCACAAGCATGGACTTAGCCCAAACCAACGCCATCGGCATCGATCGCCAGCCAGCCGCGCAGGTAGAACTCCTCGCTCGCATGGGCATGGAAACCGGGATTCGCGGATTTGTCTGTTCGCCCCAGGAAGTTTCCTCCATCCGCGCGCTTACTGGTCCCGAGGGCGTGCTGGTCATCCCCGGCATTCGCCCCGCCGGCAGCCAAATCGGTGATCAAAAGCGCGTGGCCGGTCCCGCCGAAGCCTTACGCCTCGGAGCCAGCTATCTGGTCGTCGGTCGTCCCATAACCCAGGCCGCCGATCCCGCCAAAGCCGCCGCCGCGATCCTTGACGAGATGGCCAGCGCACTCTAGTTATCTGCGAAGCCGGGATCGAGTCCAGAGAATAAGTCCCCTGGCTCCTCGCTGAGCGGAACACGCAATTCCGGAGAATTGTTTTTCGTATTTCCAACTGCCGAACTGACCTTCCACGCCCTCATCTGCTCTGCCGGAAATGGACGCAAGAGGTCGGTTGGCAGCCTGGCCGGATCTCCGGGGTCGAGCCATCGTTCATAACCCGCGGGCGCAAGAATAACCGGCATTCGATCGTGCAGGGGCTGCACGAGTTCATTGGGATCAGTCGTGATAATCGTATAGGTTTCAAGAAGATTGCCCGTTGCGCGGTCCTTCCACCGGTCCCACAGACCTGCGAATGCGAAGATATCTCCGTCCTCAAGTTCAATCGTCCATGGCTGCCTGGATTTCTTGCCCAGTTTCTGCCACTCGTAAAATCCCGTTGCCGGAACCAGGCACCGCCGACGCTTCATCGCTTCTCGGTACACAGGACTAGTCGCCACCGTCTCCGCGCGTGCATTCACGGTGGAGTAGCCGATCTTGGCATCTTTGGCAAAAAACGGGACCAAGCCCCACCGCAGCAACGCGAGTTCCCTCTCGGAAGTGTCCCTGTTCAGTCGAACAACCGGCTGACTGCTCTGTGGTGCAACGTTGTACGACGGCAAAATCTCGAACGTCGTTGGAATTTCGACACGGAAAGCCTCGGCAATCCGCTGTTTCTCGGCCCGGCTCTGGTATCGACCGCACATTCTGAAAGTCTAGCGTCTCGAGATCCCAAAATCCGCCAGATCTCCCACCGAATTCCGACTGAGAAAATGTAGATCTCGGCATTCGTCCAAACGCAGAAAAGCCCGGCGCTCTCGCCGGGCTTCTCGTTTCCTCTGCCGGTCAACTAGGCAGTCAACCGATCAAGCGGTGCTTAAAGTTTTTCGTAGAAATCGCACGCAGAGCACGAGATATAAACTCCGCCGGGGATGCCGCGCTCGCGGTCCTTGACGCGCTTGACGATGCGCGTAGGCTTGCTGCACTTGGGACAGTCTGTCGACTTCGTCGTATCCATGACTTTGGCGCGGTCGCCGGTTTTTGCAATCTTGGCCATCGGGTGGGTGTTTCTCCTTCTTTGGGGTGTCTCTGCACACACGCGCACTTTTCCGCTCGCGGCTTCAACGGCGCGGTCCTCTGCTCGCCTCTAACAACTGCTTCGAGAGAGCGGAACTCGCTCCTTCAATTTTACATCACGGCCGGGTTCAAAAATCTAAACTGCGGCGCCGCCTCAGGCGCAGGTGCCGGATGTGCGTCGTCGGGCGAGTCGGATTGTGGTTTCGCCGGTGCCGGCGCGACTGCTGGCGGAGGGGCCGATCCTGTCTCTGAAGCTGAAGCATCATCTGGCTTTGCCGTCGGGAACCGCACCGGCCTCATCTCCCCCTGCCCGTGGTCGATCGCCGCCGGCAACGGCTCTCCCGGGTTGCGCAGCGTAGGAGGAGCCGTGGGCGCCTGTTTATTCGGGTCGCGTTCGGCATCGCCCAAAGCCACCGTCCGCGTATTCGACGGAGCCAGCGGCGTTCCATCGGTGCGCATCAGGCCATCAACCACATCGGTCGTAAAGATCTGCGGAGACTCGCCGATCTTGGCTATCTCCAGCCGAATCACACGATTGCCGTTGATGCGCACGAAGTCAACCTCCTTGGGCGGCTGCCCATAGATCCACTCCTCAAACGGCATTTGCCCATCCATCTCGCGCGTTTTCTTCTGCGGCTGCCCCTTGGCAAACAGCACCATGTCGGTGCTCATTCCCACCATCACCTTGTGGTCGAGAATCGCCTGCTTAAGCGTGGGCGGAAGTGTATCGGTGAACGCCTGCACCGGCGTCTTGACGTCAAAGGAGATGAGCGGTGCCAGCAGCGCCTTCACCTGCGCCCCCGTCAATTCAGGCACATGCTCCTTAAAAGTCAAGGTAAGACGCGCGCCAACCGGATCAGGATCGTCGCCCTGTACCACCGGGTTCATCATCGGACCCGTCCCCACCTGCACATGACGCAGAAAGCTATGTCTATGGTCCGGCCCGCCGTTCAGATCGAAAATGATCTTTGAATGCTCGATCTTTACATCGGTCAGCACGACGCGATCACCCGGCTTCGCTGAAGTCCCCTGCGACGTAACCAGCGCCACATAGGGCTCACCGGCTGGCTCCAGCTTTCCGTTCGCCTCCAGCGTCAAACCTTTGTGCCCCTTGGGAAAAGGCCGCATCGCAAAGCCCTGTTCCGACGACATAATGCGAATCAGTTCCAGGCGCGTCTTGGCATCCAGTTCCGAGCGATCGAGCGCAACCTGGGTCGGCTCAATCTGCGCAAACCGCCGGTCGACAGATGCGCCCTTCGAACCGTCTGTGATGGCGCGCCCTTGCGAATCGATCGTAACCACCTGCGCCTGCACACAAACGCCCATCAATCCCGCGATCGCCGCCCAGGTCGCAGTCATCGACACTATCTTGCATTTTGCAGCAGGATGCCGGGCGCCACCGCGCCCACGAAGGATTGACACCACTCGATAAGACGAATCCATCTTCATGGGGAGCCTCCCATGGTTGTACACAGTATGGCGCAGACACTAGACCATATGTCATAGAAAGGTCAAATTTGGAATGAAATGTAGACAGCGTCGAACGAGCGGGACTGAAACCTAGATAAGTGGGAATCCGCCCTACGGCAATTCGTTGCCTGAATTCGTTTCCGGCGGCTCAGTTTCCGTCGGATTCGGCGCAGCGGCAAGCGGCACAATCTGCACCAGGGTAGGCGCAACCGGTTCCGCCGGTCCCATGGCAGCCTCGTGTTGGCGCCGCGACGCCGCATCCAGATCGACGGCGATCCCTCCCGCCACAATCTCCGGCGCGTTATAGCGGTAATTCAGGTCGTTCGTGATGTGAAGCAGCAAGGGAATCGCGGCCAGAATCACCAGGAATGCGACCCAACTCGCGTCCAGCCCGTACCCTCCGCCGGTCAGCCAGAAAGGCCCCATCGGGTTGCCCTCAATCACCGGCGAGTGATTATTCATGCCATTCACTGCCAACCCAAACAGCAGCGCCCGCGTCGCCTTCCATGCAAAATTCAATCCCCAGCTCAGCCACAGCGCGCGCGTGCGCAGATAGGCGGTCGTGAGCAGCAGACTCAACACAAACGAAACGGCAATGCTGGCGCGGTTCGATCCCGTCTGCGTCGCCTGCATAAATGCGTAAAATACGGCGAATCCGAGTGTTGCACCCGCCGTTCCCAGACCCCGCGCAAAGCGTTGAAAGGCGTATCCCCGAAACGCGATCTCCTCCGCCAGCGCCATAAGCGCAAAAAACGTCGCGTCAACCGCAAGCCAAACCCACGACGATAGTTGCGTCGACAAGCGAATGGCAATTCCGCCGCCCACCGCCAGCGCCGCCACACAAACCAGCGCCATCCCCCAGCCGAGCGCCACGCCGCTACCCACTTCGCCTTCCCAACCCTGCCGATGCGGCAAGCCCTGGGCCGTCAGCGGGTGAATCTGCCGATTGAGCGAAAAACCCAGCCCCGCAAATCCCAGCAGCAGCAGAAACACCAGCATCGTCTGCTCGACAATCGGTGCCCATAGCGGATTCGACAGCCCTATCGCGCCATGATGGGCAATCAGCCTCGCCAAAAAGTAATAGAAAATGGCGATAATGAACTGTCCGTAGGCACGCACCCGCCCGTCAACAAGATTCGATGTCGACGTCGTCACAGGCGTCCCTCAGGCATTAAATCGCGCCGTCGGGCCGAGAAACCACGATTGTCAGACTGCTTCGCAGAGCTTTGAAACAACGAGCTAACCTTCCGTATAAAACTGCGCTATGTTGCGGAACTTCTGTTGACGAGCCGTCACTAATGCATCAAGAGAAAGGGCTTTTAGCTCCGCCAGATGCCGCTTAAGCGCTTCGCCCAGCAGACCCGTTCCCGCCTCATGATCCAGGTGCGCGCCTCCTGGTGGTTCAGCAATGATTTCGTCCACGCAACCCAGCCCCGCCACTTCAGGAGCAGAGATGCGCATGGCCTCAGCCGCCAGTTGTTTCTGCGCCGCATCGCGCCACATGATGGCCGCGCACGACTCCGGCGTGATCACAAAATAGAGCGCGTTCTCGAGGATCAGCACCCGGTCGCTGACCGCCAGCGCCAACGCGCCACCCGATCCGCCCTCACCGGTAATCACTGAAATCGTCGGCACCCGCAACCGCGACATCTCCAATATGTTGCGCGCGATGGCCTCAGCCTGGCCACGTTCTTCCGCGCCCAGCCCCGGATAGGCGCCCGGCAAGTCGATGAAGCTGATCACCGGCCGGCCAAACTTCTCCGCGATCCGCATCGCCCGCAAAGCCTTCCGGTAGCCCTCGGGATTGGGCATGCCAAAGTTGCGTTTCACCCGCTCCTTGGTGCTGCCGCCCTTGCGGTTGCCGATCACCAAAACTTCTTCGCCACCCAGCCGCGCCATGCCACAAGCCACAGCCTGATCGTCGCCATAGGCGCGATCCCCGTGAATCTCGCTGAAATCAGTGAAGATCCGCTCAATGAAGTTCATGGGATAAGGGCGCTGCGGATGACGCGCCCGCTCGATTCTAATCCACGCCGGCGAGGAAACCTGCGGTTGTTGACTAATTCCCTGTTCCTGTTCGCTCATCGATACCTAGCGCCCTGACGTCGGCAGCCTTCGTTGATTCTACGGTCCCCAGCCGCTTGCGACAAATTCTGGCTTCCCCGACCGCGCCTCCGTTGTTTCGGTGACCACTTTCGACGGCCAGTTAGATCTGCGGCAATTCCGACCCGGCGTGCTCGAGATCGAGGGTCATTGACCTTTGGAACACTTCCAACCCCTTATCCTCCATCCACCTATTGACGTTCGCCGCCAATAGAAAGAGCAAGGTGATGTAAAGCATACTGAGGTCGCGCAGTTCTCCCGGAGCGCAAAGGACAAAGTACAGTGGAATGTTGATGGTTGCCGCGATCTGCGCGTGACGCCGAACCGGACGGGGCAGTAAATTCCATCCCCGCCACGCCGTCCAAACGATCAATAGCAGCACAAGCAGGTCGAAGCCCCGCTCCATCAAAGTTAGACCGTAAGTCTTTTCCAGATACACAGAATAGGCGGTTGGCTGGTTGAGCAAGTAATGCACCTGGTCGATGATATGCATTTCAATGGCTCCGCCAGGGTTATGCTGATACCGCATGCGAAGCAGAAAATACACGATTGCACAACAAAATCCCAGCACACCTGTCCCGGTTAGCGCGCTCCTCTGCGAAGATCTCTGGCGCAAAATCGGATAGAGCGACGGAATGAACAGCAAGAACGATTCCTTGTTCCAGGTTCCCAAGACGGCCAGAGGAACGATCCACCACCAATCGAATCTGGTCGCCATCCACACTGCGAGAGCAAAAAAGGCGAGTTCCGGGTAATCGTAAAAATACCCTCCCACGCTCATGAAATATGGCATCAGCAGGATCATCGCGATAGCGGCTAAGGCAGATGCGAAGGGAGGATAACCGACGGCCTTGCCTGCTAGAAACATTGCATATACAGCAATCCACGCGAATAGGAATGCAATAACATAGACGATTGCATAACGCAGGAAATACTTCCGATCCTGTACAATAGGCGACTGACTATTTGCAGTCTGCAGGACCAAAACGTGATTCAGAAGTGATGCCTGAGAGCGTTCCAAAAACGACAACCCAAGAATTTCCTTCTTTTCGAAGAGACGGTCTTTAATGTGTTCCGAAACTCGCGCATCAATCCAATTCGCTAGCTGAGGAAGCAGTTGCCGGTACACATACGGGCGATCTGCCGTCCCGTCGAGCATAGGTTCGAATTGTGTTCTTCCTTCCGTCGTTCCATTCCACGTGTCGCGAAGTGTCCATTTGTCGTAGAAACCGTTGAATGAAGCCGCCGCTGCCAAGAAAAACAGCACGAAGCAGCAAACACGATAGTAAAAGACAGATTTGAAGCGTCTATGGCTAAAGCCCATTCTTCTTCTCTTCGCGCATCCCGCGCCAGGTTGACACTCACATTGCGAACTTGGAGAAGCGCTTATTCTTGAGTTCCACCAAAAACTTTGACGGATAAGCATCGAACAGCGTGTTCTTCACTTGACGCAGGAACGACGATACGAGCTTCAGACCCGAACGCGCGGAGGCGAATGACGTCCAGTTTGGGTCGAAAACAGCCAGCCTTGGCATCAACGTTCTCGCACTTTCTTGATTGTTTGGGTTCTTGATTGTTTGGGTTATTGCTGCCCCAGGAGCAACAACGCTCCATCATACACTGTCTGCGGACACGCTCTGGCTAGGTCGATCCTTATACTCGGGAATCTGCATTGCTGTGATCGGACCTTACGAGGGGAGAAGCTGCTTTTGCCATGATCAAGACTCAAAAGTCTTCTGAACCTTGACCAATTGAGGCACCCCTAACCCCTGCCTTTTGTCATTGATATCCCACAGCCTACAATCATGAAACTGGAGACAGAGCCAGCGAACCGCATGCCCTCGGCCATCGAATTCCGCAATCTCGCCTTCTCCACCCCCCAAGGGCGCCTGCTGCTTGACGAAATATCGCTGACCATCGAGGAAGGAACCACCACGGCCATCCTCGGCCGCAGCGGCTCCGGCAAAACTACCCTCCTGCGTACCGTCAACCGCATGCTCGAGCCCTCCTCCGGCGAAGTCCTCGTCAACGGTATCGACGCCGGCACTCAGGACCTCATCGCTCTCCGACGCTCTATGGGTTATGTCGTTCAGGAGACAGGTCTATTCCCCCACTTCAACGTCGAACGAAACGTCGCCGTCCTGCTTGAAGCCCAGGGCCGGCCCCGCCGCCAGCGCATTCCCCGTGCCCACGAACTCCTTCAAACCGTTGGTCTCGACCCCGCCAGCTTCGCCGCCCGCATGCCCCATCAACTCTCCGGCGGTCAACGCCAACGTGTCGGCCTCGCCCGTGCCCTCGCCGCCGATCCACCCATTCTCCTCATGGACGAGCCCTTCGGAGCCCTCGATCCCCTCACCCGCGCGGAAATGCAGGACATGCTTCGCGATCTGCTCGCCCGCCTCAAGAAAACCGTCCTTCTCGTGACCCACGACCTCGACGAAGCTCTCTACCTCGGCGATCGCATCGTCCTGCTTAGCGAAGGCAAACTCATCGCCAACCTCGCGCCCGAGGACTTCCTTCAATCCACTCAGCCCGATGTCGTCGCCTACGTCCGCGCCTTTCATCGTGGCGAACGCAGTGCCGCTCCCGCTGGAGGCCACCCATGACCGCCGGCTTCTTTGCCCGCTACGGCAGCGAAATCACCACCCTCACGCTCGAACACCTCTGGCTCACCGGCGCTGCCATGTTCTTCGCCATAGCCATCGCAGTCCCCACGGGTATCTGGCTCACGCGCACGCCGCGTTGGGCCAGCCCCGTCATCGCCGTCGCCAACGTCCTGCAAACCATCCCTTCGCTGGCGATGTTCGGCTTCCTGCTTCCCCTGCCCTGGCTGGGCGAACGCGCCGCCCGCATCGCCATCGTGGCCCTCACTGCCTACGCACTGTTGCCCATCCTGCGCAACACCTATACCGGCATTCGCGGCATCGACCCGGCCGTCGTCGAAGTAGCCCGTGCCCTGGGCCTCACCAGCCGTCAGCGCCTCCTCAAAGTTGAACTTCCCCTCGCAGCCTCCTTCATCCTCGCCGGCCTTCGCACCGCCACCGTCACCTGCGTCGGCATCGCCACCATCGCCGCAGCCGTCGGGGCCGGCGGTCTCGGCGAACTCATCTTCCGCGGCGTAGCCTCGGTCGACAATCGACTCGTCCTCGCCGGCGCAATCCCCGCCGCCTTGCTCGCCCTGGCCGCCGACGCCGCCCTCGGTCTCCTCGAACGCTGGTTCAAGGTTCCCGCCTAATGATCCGGCGCCTGGATACAGTCAGGGTGCCCCATCCATTTCCGCGCTTTTTGCGGAAATGGATGGGAAAGCAATGTCACTATTTTCGTGCCGGATCAAGAATGACATGGCTCAATAATTCTGCCGTCCCTGATTTCGGCTTCGCGACCCGGCTTTGCGCCCTCGTCACCGCCGTGCTTCTCTGCCTCACTGCCTGTTCCCCTCCTCGTCCCGACCACCCGGTCATCGGAGCCAAAAACTTCACAGAACAAGTCGTCCTCGGCGAACTCCTCGCCCAGGAAATCGAAGCCAAATCCCACCTCAATGTGGAGCGCCGCTTCTACTTAGCCGGCAGTTACATCTGCCAGCAGGCTCTGGTCTCCGGCCGCATCGACGCCTATGTCGAATACACCGGCACCGCCCTGACCGCCATCCTCAAGCAACCGCTTGACCGCGATCCGCAATCGGTCTTCAACACCGTGCGCCGTCTCTACGCCTCGCGCTATCAAGTTCAGGTTGGTCTACCCCTGGGATTTGAAAACACCTTCGCCATGGTCGTTCGCGGCGAGGATGCCCGCCGCCTCCATCTCGCCACTCTCACCCAAGCCGCGCAATACACACCCCAATGGCGCCTCGGCGTGGGGTATGAATTCGAACAGCGTCCCGACGGTCTCCTCGGCCTCAGCGCCGCCTATGGCTTGAAATTCGCCAGCTCTCCGCGCACCATGGACCTGGGTCTTCTTTATCGCGCTCTCAACGCCCATCAGGTCGACATGATCGCCGCCAACTCCACCGACGGTCCCATCCAAGCCTTTGCCCTCGTCGCTCTTGAAGACGACAAGCGCTACTTCCCGCCCTATCAAGCCGTCCCGTTGGTGCGCGAAGAATCCCTGCGCCGCTGGCCTCAAATCCAAACTGCTCTCGACTCACTCGCCGGAAAAATCACCGCCGACGACATGCGCGCTATGAATGAGGCCATCGACGGTCAGCATCACGATCCTGCCGAAGTCGTCCGCGAGTTTCGAAACAGAAAGAGCCTATAACCCCAACGCGCCCCGTCTCCGCATCACGAGAGCGTTCCATGCGGAGTGCTTCGACCGAGCTTGGCACCGCACACTAGTAACCGCGAAGGGCAGCCTTCCCCCCACAAATTACTCCTGCCTCCGTGATCCCAATCACGCCGCATGTAGTTGACGTTACTATCGTTATGCGGTGAACGCTTCATTCACCCACTTATGACTTTAGGAAGCTATAATTGCGGCCATGTTCCTCAAAGCGCTGTTGGTAGTTACTGGAATACTTGTCATGCTTTTTGTCGTATTTGTGTTGCTCTTGTTCTTTCTCAGTCTGATAAACACATGGCGTAAATGGCAGTTTATCCGTATGTGCGAGAGAGAGACGCGCCCACAAAGCGCCGCCCCAGTCGAAGTCGAACCCGCTCCGGAATGGCATGCTGCCCCATACAGGCGTGAGTGCCCCGGATGCCGCGTTTGTTTCTTTCGCAATCGCTGCATGCACTCTTCAGCTTAGCCAGGGTGCAACGCCTCGCAAAACCGGTGTCTTCAAACATGCGCTGAAGGCAAATGCCGGCAGAACGCAAACACTGAACCTCGGCTTCAAAAAAAACAAGGCCCGGCATCGCAGCCGGGCCCCTCATTCCTTACTCGTAATGCAACGGTTAGGCCAGCAAGCGCTGGACCTTCTCTTCGATCACTTCCTGTGGCACATACCCGACGATCTGGTCAGCTACCTTGCCGCCCTTGAAAAACAGCAGTGCGGGAATGCCCCGGATGCCGTAGCGCGAAGGCGTGGCTCCGTTCTGATCCACATTCACCTTGGCTACCTTCAGTTTGCCGGCATAAGCGGTCGCCACGCCCTCGACGAAAGGCGCGATCATCTTGCAAGGTCCGCACCATCCGGCCCAGAAATCGACCAGCACCGGCTGCTCACTGCGCAGCACCTCTTGGTCAAAATTCGCATCCGTTACTTCCAAAACTCCCACTCCGACTCCCGCCATATTCCTCCCCTTGCTGGATTTCTCAATCTAATCCAGTTTACCTTTAATCGACCCTCTATGGGATGCGGCACAGGCTTCGAAAGTCGCACGGTACCCCCGCGGAACCAACGTAGCCACATGAACCAATGCCGCAACACTGCCGCCGCCAGAGGTCAACCTGCCTCGGCATTTGAAGATTGCACATCAATAAGAAATGGAAGCTCGCCCCCCCGGATCACTTAGGAAATCGACTATAAAATCAAAGCGCCCGGATCCCATCAGGAACCCGGGCGCTAGAGCAGCCCTCCCCCAGAACTGCCCACGCACCGAGAGTATGTAATTTCCTGCTGAATAGCAATAAATCTTAGGTAATTTTTACAGTAATCACCAACCGGTGACTGTCTAGGTCGATACTACTGACCAGCCGAGAGTTACCCCTTCAGCAACGTCTTGCATTGGCCAATTTCCACCCCTTCACTGTCCTAAAATCAGGCACTTATTACTCGGCCAGTGTGCAATGGTCAAAGCCTCTCAAAACGTGCTGCCAGTAGCTTCTTATTACAGCACTATGTAAGTTAGAGAGTCTGCAGGCCTTCGCCACATTTCTACCAATCGTTTCCCTTCGACCTATGAAATTCGACCTATAACAACGGCGAAAGCTCTCTGACTCCGCGACCTTCAAATCCGGCATAAATCAACTCCGCTTCGGGCATATCTTCAAGTGCCCCGCGAATAGCTCGGGTAGCCGACTCCATCGCGTCTGCCTCGACAATCGTCAGCACCGCCGACCCCGCACCACTCAGCGCCGCCCCCAATATTCCTTCGGTTCCCGCCAGCGGCAGCAGTCGCGGCAGATAGGCGCATATCGGCGCGCGATAAGGTTGATGCACCCGATCGCGCATCGCCACCCGCAGCAAATCGCCGCGCCCCTGCGCGAATGCCAATCCCAGCATCGACACCGATTGCAAATTCGCCACCACGTCTTCCCGCGAATAACTCTGGGGCAACACCGCCCGCGCCTGGCTCGTCGGCAACGGAACCGACGGCATCACTACGATCACCCGCCAATTTGCAGGCGGAATCACTCGCGCCACATGGACAGTTCTCCCCTCGCACGCCGCCGCCACAAATCCGCCCAGCCAGCAGGCAGCTGCGTTATCAGGGTGCCCCTCAAGCGTCGTGGCCTCTTCGAGAATCCGCTGATCGCTCCACCCCAGCCGCCCGAAGTCGACCGCCAGGATGATCCCGGCCAGCCGCCCCGCCGCCGAAGAACCACACCCCATTCCCAGCGGAATCCCGTTCTTCATCCGCAAGGCCAGCGGCACTACCGTCCGCACGTTTTCCTCGAGAATCCTGCGGTACACGTTGAAGATCAGGTTGTCCGCCGGCTCGGCAATCCGATCCGCATTCCGCCCCGTCACCTGAATGGTGAATTCTTCGCCAGCTTCGGCCTCAACATCCAAGTAGAAATCGAGCGCCACCGCCACCGTGTCAAACCCCGGCCCGACATTGGCTGAGGTCGCAGGCAAACGCAGCCGCACAATCCCGCCCGCCTTTGCCCCGATGATCTGAGTCGGTTCGACCTCGTCGCTCATCCCGCGCGGCCTTTGACCGCTGCCAGCACCGCCGATGCCGTTGCGTCGATAGCGATAGCGTTCCGCCGCAGCGCCCCAATCTGCTTCTCGAGCCCGACCGTCTCCTCGTCCCGCAGCAAGGTTCCGCGATGAAAATCGATCGTATAATCGGCATCCTTTAGCGTGTGTCCGGTCAACAGCAGTACCACGGTTTCGCCCGCCGATACCGAGCCCTGCGCCCGAAGCTTTTTGAGTCCCGCCAGCGTCACCGCCGAAGCCGGTTCGCAGCCCAGCCCTTCGGCGCCCAACTCGGCCTTGGCAATGGCAATTTCGGCCTCGCTCACATCCAGGCACCAGCCGCCGGTTTCATGCACCACCCGCGCCGCCTTCCGCCACGACGCCGGATTCCCGATCCGAATCGCCGTCGCCCGCGTATGTGCTTCTACCGGCTCCAGCGACTCGCCATTATTTGCCTTAAAGCTGCGCACCAGCGGATTGGCTCCCTCGGCTTGAATTACCGAAATCCTGGGCAGTCGCGCCACCATCCCCAGTTCCTTCAATTCCCGAAACCCCTTGCCCAACGCGGAGCTATTCGCCAAATTCCCGCCCGGCACAATCAGGTGGTCCGGCACATTCCAGTCGAACGCCTCGGCAATCTCAAACGCCGGCGTCTTCTGCCCCTCCAGCCGATAAGGATTGACCGAGTTCAGCAGGTAAATCGGCGCCTCGTGCACAATCTCCGTCAGCAGCCGCAAACATCCGTCAAAGTCCGTCTCCAACTGGCATGTAAGCGCTCCATAATCCATCGCCTGCGACAGCTTTCCCCACGCAATCTTACCCGCCGGAATCAGCACCAGGCTGCGCAATCCCGCCCGCGCCGCATAAGCCGCCATCGCCGCCGAAGTATTCCCCGTCGACGCGCACGCCACCCACTCAAAGCCCCGCTCCCGCGCCACGCTCATCGCCGCCGTCATGCCCGTGTCTTTGAACGAACCCGTCGGATTCATCCCCTGGTGCTTGGCATACAGTTGATCGATGCCCAGCGCCTTGCCCACACGCGGCAACGAATAAAGCGGCGTATTGCCCTCAAACAGCGTCACCGCGTCGCCAAAGCTATCGAGAATCGGCAGCAGTTCACGGAATCGCCAAACGCCGGATCGATCCAGTGCCTCCGACGAGCAGCGCCGCTCCCGCCACAGCCACTTCAGAGCCCCCGGATTCGGTCTCTCAGGTCCACGCTTTTGTCCCCATCCCGGATACTCCACTTCAAACAGATCGCCACACTTCGCGCAGCGGAAGTCCGGTCCCGCCTCAGCCCCGGAGATGCTCACCCCGCAGCCAAAACAACGCAACTGATGCAAATTGTCGTTCATATCTGGTGTTAGCCTACCAGCGGAAGGCGAATTTTGCCGCTGCGACGACGTCGGTGACTCGATCATGGTCAACAGAATACGTCTTGTCCGGCTCGTTTGGCTGTGTCGTAAGCCTGTCATGGCCCAGACCTCGCCGCCTAAATCCCTCCGCCGGCTCAGGCGAGAGTCTGCGTTTGAAGGGTTAGCAAATCTCTGTGAAATGACGACTGCCGGTTTCACGCCGATCTCCCGCTTTGAACTCCCATCCGCGCTGTCATGTTGAGCGAAGCGAAACATCTGCAGCTGCTTTTCGTAATCTCCGATGTAGCAATAACCGCTTCTGGATCGAGCATTCCTGCTGTAATCTTTTTGGAGATGAAACCCAAAATGCTAGTGAAGCTCTTCCTTGCGGCTCTATTGGGTTCGCTTTTCGGCGGATCCATCGCATTCGATCATTCACGATGGTTTCGCCTCGGTCGGTCCTTTTGCCGTGCGGTACACCGCTTCAGAAACGACCGTTTTCAGGACGGTTTCGCATTGCCCGCAATTGGCCCTCTTTCGCTGGCAAGAAGTGTCTCACAAGCCGTCCGGAAAACTATGTCCGAAATACCAGGAGCTTGTTAAAATGTGGGACATGCGCATCGGCTACGCACGCGTCTCAACCGAAGACCAGACCCTCGATCTGCAACGGGATGCTTTGAAGCGGGCCAAATGCCGGCAGGTTTATGAAGAACAGGCCACAGGGAAGAATATAGCGCGGCCGCAGCTAGAGGCCTGCCTCAAGAGTTTGCGCGAGGGAGACACCCTCGTTGTGTGGCGGCTTGATCGACTGGGGAGGAATCTGGCCGATCTCGTTGGGCTCGTGGCTCAATTCGAACAGCGAAAAATCAATTTCGAATCGCTTACAGAAAAGATCGAAACCGTCTCCCCCGCCGGCCGGCTCATCTTCCACGTGTTCGCCGCCCTCGCGGAATTCGAGCGCAATCTGATTCGAGAACGAACGGTGGCCGGTCTGAACGCGGCCCGCGCCCGCGGTCGCAACGGAGGTCGCCCGGCCAAACTCTCCGCCAAAGAGATAAAGACGATCCGCGCATTGCTCAAGACGGCTGATATTCCCGTGGCCGAGATTGCGGCACGATTTGGAGTGGCACGCTCCACTCTCTACCGAACCATTAAACCTCTGCTCTGATCAACGAGCTATGGGAGTTGTCACCATAACGGTGAATCTCCTGTAACACATAGACTCGGTTGCCTTTCTACCTGCTGTGCTCGACGCGTGCATTTCGTGCATTAGCGATTTTGATTGAATCGAAATGGACGCCAACCGAAGGGAAGCACGCTTCGGTAAGCCTTCGATCAAGTGCGCTGAGCCTGCGCAGGATCACCATCACGGACAGGGATTGCTCCATCACGCAGACTTGGGGAGCAAATGGAGAGACTGATCGAAAGTAGTTATCTCCGAGCCCGTCATTCTTAGATGGATAGTGTTTATTTAGCTAGACTGCCGCAAGGTCAACCGTCAGAGTCATTTTTAACTACCCAATGCCAACACACTCTTCCCAGATCTTCCAAACACGTTGCCGCTAATCTCACGCAGCGTTCACGATGGAGGATTGGATGAATTGCACTAAGCGCACATTGCTTACTGGGTTCGGTAAACTCGCATCACTTTTCGTGAGTGTAACGTCCTACGGCCAGGTAACACTGCCGGCCAACGGCTTCATCAGCACGATCGCTGGATCTTTGAATTCTCCCGGCGGCGTAGCCATTGACCATAGAAATGGCACGATCTATTTTACCGACGGCAGCTCTCCAAATCGCGTTGTCAAGAAGATCGATCCCGTAACCGGCATCATCACTGTCTACGCTGGCGGCGGATGGTTTGTGAATCAACTTACACAGATGACTGTGAACGGAGTTACCCGTGTTTGTGGCCGACTCAGCATTGGCGAAGGTGGAGCTGCGACCAGTGCTATGTTGGAGTGCCCAGTTGCTCTTGCCGTGGATCAGTCAGGCAATTTGTACATTGCGGACGTAGACGACAACAGCGTGTTCAAGGTCACGACCGATGGAATCATCCATACGCTGGTAGGAAATGGATGCCCATTCGACACTGGCGATACCGGACTTGCAGCAAATGCAATGATCGATATGCCGATGGGAGTTGCTGTTGACAGTTCCGGAAATGTCTTTGTTTCCGCCTGGTACGACAACTATGTCCGCAAAATCGACACGAGCGGGAACATTAACATCTATGCGGGTGTTCCGTACGACCCAGACCTTATACTCAAAGGTATTCTACCCTCAGGCTATTGTGGAAACGGAGTAGATGCAACACAAGCCATACTATTTGCTCCTGCAGGGCTTGCCGTTGACTCCACGGGAGTCCTCTACATTGCGGATTCTGACAACGGACGCATTCGAAAGGTAGTATCCGGTTCTTCCAGTTCTCCCAGTAGCTGTACTGGTTTGATAGGGACTTCCGGTCATATGATTTACGATGTCACCGGATCGCTGAACATTCCGACAGGCGTTGCATTCGACACGAAGGGCAATCTTTACATTGCGGATGCTGGAAATAATCGCATCCAAGAAATGCTGCTTTCACTTCCCAACACGCCGATCTATACGGTAGTCGGAAATGGCATCCCGGGCTTTGCCGGCGATGGTGGGCTGGCGACGAGCGCGGAACTGGGAGGGTCGGACTTTTTAGAGGTCTCCAACCTTGCTCTGGACGCCACTAACCACCTCTATATTGGCGACACGACGAACAACAGCATCCGCGCGGTTGGCCCAAGCACCATCATGTCCGCCTCCTGCTCCCCTAATCCAATCGCTTATGGTTCGGACACGACTTGTACCGCAACTCTCTCAGCCAACGGTTCCACGGGAACGGTGACGTGGAGCATCGACGGAAGCGCGTGGCAAACCCACAATCTAAGCGGCAGCAGCGATCCAATTTACGGTTTCACCACAGAGAGCACGGGCACGCACGCCATTACAGCAGCGTATTCCGGAGACTCCGGCAACCTTTCCGGCATCGCGGCGACCACTCTTACAATTAAGTCCACGCAGACCATCACGTTTACAGCTCCCACCTCGCCCGTCATCTACGGCGCTGCGCCGATCGCGCTATCGGCAACGGCCACTTCGGGCCTTCCGGTAGCTTTCGGGATAGTGTCGGGTCCTGGCACAGTCATCGGCAGCACCCTGACGATCACTGGTCCCGGAACCATTGTCGTGGCCGCCAACCAGGCAGGGAGCGCTACCTACATGCCTGTCTCGCAGGTGACGCGAACCGTGGTGGTGAACTATGCGCTTCCGGCGCACGGACTTATCACAACGATTGCGGGGAACGGCATCGCAGGTTACACCGGCGACGGAGGGCCGGGGACCAAATCGGAACTCAACAGTCCCTGGGGCGTTACAGTGGACAGGAGCGGCAACATCTATATAGCCGACGCGAACAACGTCGCGATCCGCGCCATTAGCTATACGAACGGCTACATCTATACCGAGGCGGGATCAGGGTTGGGCGGCGACGGAGTTGCGGTCGACACATACGGGGACTTCTTCATTGCGAACACCGGGTCCAACCGGCTCCTGGAGGGTGTGCCCTCAAACGGAACCATCAACTACTATCTCGTAGCCGGGAATATGAGCGGAACGGCCGGATTTGGAGGAGACGGAGGAACAGGGCCCAATGCACTGTTGAATGGGCCTCAGGGTGTTGCCATTGACGCTTCCGGCAACCTCTATCTTGCGGATACGAAGAACAACCGCATTCGCAAAGTGATGGCTTCAAACCTCGTGATCACTACGGTGGTCGGAAACGGAGTAGCTGGTTACACCGGCGATAATGGAGTACCACTCAGCGCGGAAATCAATGCTCCCTACGGCGTGGCCATCGATGCGAGCGGCAACATCTACATCGCTGACACTTCTAATAACCGCATTCGCAAACTAACTCTCTCTACCGGCAAAATCACTACCGTGGCCGGAAGCGGCACTTATGGCTTCTCCGGAGACGGAGGCGCGGCTACCGCCGCCCAACTGTATATGCCCACCGGCGTGGCAGTGGATTCTGCAGGGAACATTTACATTGCGGACTTCGGTAACAACCGAGTTCGCATGGTGACGCTCTCCACATTGAACATCTCCACTGTGGCCGGAAATGGAACGGCAGGTTTCTCCGGAGACGGAGGTGCTGCAACCAGCGCGGCATTGTATCGCCCCGCTGGAGTCTCCGTTGATGCGAGCGGCAATCTCTATATTGCCGACACCAACAACAATCGCGTTCGCGTGGTTGGACACTAAACGAGAGGCCCAGGCGATTCCGATAAAGAAATAGCCTGGGCTTTTCAATTGGCTCTATGCGTAGGCGCTCGCACTACTGGTTATTTCAGTTGTGCTTTGGTTACTGCTTGCACTGCTGATTCCCAGGGTGCTGTCTACCAAAGTGGATGTCTGGTTCCACGCGGAGATGGAACTCTCATTCATGATTCCGGCGATAACGGTGAACATCGGATCGCCTGGAGTTGCTGCACCGGCATACCACGACGGAGTCGAACCTGACGTCGCGTAATTGGTAATAGAATTTATCCACTCAGTGGACCGCGTTGCATCGACCTGGGAATTTTCCGCCGCGCTGCCATTGCTGATGCTGAGCACCGCAGTGGCGTAAGCGGTGGCATCAGAACTCGAAAACCCTTTGGAAACCAGATAATCGGTGATGTTCTTGTTTCCTTCTCGTGCGAGGTCATCGAGGTTTTTAACATCGCCAGCAAGCTTGCTGGAATTGACAGTGAAAGATGTACCGTTTGTCATTGCATCCTGAAGCCCTTGCACAGTCATGCCACTATCGTTTTCAGCCTGAGCCAGAGCCATGCCCCAAGCACTAGTGTTCAATCCATCCTGATTATCCGCTGCGGTAAAGGCCGCCCGAGCATCCGCCAGATTTCCAGTACTGAGAGCTTTTCCTATGGAAACCAGATCATTCATGTGGTTGGCGGATGGCGCAGTCAGAGAACTCATATTGAGGTTTGAAGCCGCTAGACTCTGGGTGTAATCAGTAAGAGATGTCTGCGCGGCAGAAATATCACCCGCCGCCAGATTCTTGCGCAAGTCCTCCCACGAGGAATATACCGGGTCCACATAATTTGCCATCGCGTTAGCCATAGCCTCCATCGAGCCCTTCGACACTCCAGCAGATGAGGCGAGTGAATCCACCAGTGAGTAGTTCGAGTTTTCAGTCTGCGAACTCTGACTGGAAGGAGTGTAAGTGTCCTCGGCGAGTTGTGTGGTCGTCGATGAGGAGCTTGCCGAGGCGACGCTCTGCTGGAGCGTTTGCAATGGATGCTGAGCCTTTTGGAGTGGGATAACCGTACTCGACGAAGAGACAGGTTGCAACAGGCCCGTAGTTGATAACGCGGAAATGGTCATCTTCCACCTCGCATGGAATCTGCGGTAGACGCCGGTTCTCGGTTACTTCCGTTATCGGCAGGCTGACCGCAAACTCGAGGTTTCGCCCTGGGATGTCGAGGTGCCATGGAATTGTCGCGGTCTGACCGAATGGTCCGGCGAGTAACCTGGGGATGATTTCCGCCCAGTTTGAAAACCTTAGAAGGTCCCTCCCAAGAAATCACAACCATCAGAGCCTTCTTGAAAAGATGCCCAGCCAATTTTACTTTCGCGGGGGTTGTGCAATAACAGCCATCTCCTTCCTGTATCGCACTTCTCGCGGCAACGCAAGCAGAAACAACTTGGTTTGGCCATCGAAACTGACTGTGAGCTATTTCTGGAAGAGCGGCTGACTCTTCTGGATCGCGAGCTGGAAACGGTGGAACGGTTAGCCGCAGCCAATGAGTTGCCCGACGCGGCCATTACCAGTAGCAGCGGCCTCAAGATCACACCGCTCGATAATGCGGTGCCCGATGAGGCTGAAGCACTCATACAGCAGACATACAGTCTGTTGCCCCATCTGAAGATCACCGAGTTACTACAGGAGGTGGATGGCTGGACGGGCTTTACCCGCCACTTCAAACACCTTAAGAATGGCGAGGCGGCCAAAGACCAAAACCTTTTACTGACGACGATTTTGGCCGACGCGATTAATCTGGGCTTAAGCAAGATGGCGGAGTCCTGCCCCGGCTCCACCTACGCAAAGCTGGCCTGGTTGCAAGCTTGGCATATCCGCGATGAAACCTATTCAGCCGCACTGGCAGAGCTAACAAACGCGCAGTTCCGTCAGCCTCTTGCCACTTATTGGGGCGACGGCACCACTTCTTCATCAGATGGTCAGAACTTCAAGGCGGGCGGAAGAGGCCAGTTCGCCGGTCAGGTAAACCTAAAATACGGCCAAGAACCTGGAGTACAGTTCTATACCCACATCTCTGACCAGTACGCGCCGTTCCACATCAAGGTCATCAACGCCACGGTACGCGATGCCACACATGTGCTGGACGGCCTGCTGTATCACGAGTCTGACTTGCGCATCAAGGAGCACTACACCGACACGGCTGGGTTCACCGATCACGTCTTTGCCTTGATGCCCCCGCTGGGCTTCCGCTTCGCTCCACGCATCCGCGATTTGGCCGACAAGCGCCTCTATATCAGAGGCAAAGCAAAGCAGTATCCGACGCTCGGCGCGCTGATCGGCGGCAACGTCAACGTGAAGCAGATTCGCGCCCAATGGAATGAATTCCTGCGTTTGGTAGCGTCGATCAAGCAGGGCACAGTGACGGCCTCGCTGATGCTGCGCAAGCTCGGAAGTTATCCGCGTCAGAACGGCCTGGCATTCGCACTACGCGAGTTGGGACGTATTGAGCGGACGCTGTTCGCACTTGACTGGATGCAGCACGTTGAACTGCGCCGAAGGGTACAGATCGGCTTGAATAAGGGTGATGCCAGGAATGCACTGGCCCGCGCCGTTTTCTTGAACCGGCTCGGCGAGCTGCGCGACCGAAGCTTTGAAAACCAGCGTTATCGTGCGAGCGGGTTGAACCTCGTGGTAGCAGCCATCGTGCTGTGGAACACGGTCTACTTGGAACGGGCACTACGGGGTTTGCGGGATTCGGGCAAAGACGTGGACGAGAAACTGCTGCCACATATGGCGCCGTTGGATTGGGAGCACATTAATCTGACCGGGGACTATATTTGGCCGCCAAACAAACAAGTCGGAAAGGGAAAGTTTCGACCCCTACGAACGCTTGGCGAACCTTAGCGTACGATTTTTCCGTTTCGTGAGCTGACTCCTTCTCAGGCGCCGGAGTTGCTGAAGGGGCAAGTCGGCATATTCAGCACTGTGGTCGAGTCGTTCACCGCCAAGGATGGATTAAGCGACGACATTGTCCGCTCTATTCTCCAGGACCGCGAAGGAAACATTTGGCTCGGAACTAACAACGGTCTGGATCGCTTCCACAAAACGAACCTTGTACCGGTCATTCTCCCCTTCAAAACCTATAATGCTGTTTTGGCTCCAGGAAATGAAGGAGACGTCTGGGTAGCAACACCGGAATCGAACGCCCCTACGGAACCATAGTCCGGGTTCACGGAGGGCGCGCTGAGCAGTTGGGATTGGCATACTTTGACGGGAACCGCTTCCGACGGATCGCCCCTGTAGATGCGGAAACATTCGATTCCGCTGTGGCAGTCGAGGAAACTTCCAACGGCAATTTGTGGTTAGCGGAGGATTTGCGCGTAATCGAAATCGCAGCTACGGAGACCCACCTGTTTCATGATCTGATTCGCCGTTGTGAGCGAAGCGTGGCTATGGTTTCGCGACAGGATTGGATAATGGGAGAACCATCCGAAAGATCGTTCCCGCAGACGGGATACTATCAACCTCCAGCTTGCTATTGTGCGCTGTTGCGATCCAATCAGCGATTGCCAAACCCAATCCGGTGCCTTCGACTCCAGAGTCTCGCGCATTCGAAGCTCGGTAGAATCGGTCGAAGATGTAGGGCAGATCCTCTTTTGCGATGCCGATGCCCGAGTCCTTCACTTCGAATATGGCTCGGGTTCCATTTGAAGTAAGTGAGACTCGCACTTCACCATTCGCAGGCGTGTACTTGACAGCGTTATCGATAAGAATCACCAGCAGCCGTTTGAAGGATTGCCTGTCAGCCGAAACAATGAAACTGCCTGGTTCGATCTGAGCCGTGAATGTAAGATCCCGACTGGCTGCAAGTGCTCGACTCCCAGCAATGACCTCGTCCACGATCTGACGAGCATCTATCGGTGCGAGTTCCAGCGATGCGGGATTCACGTCCGCTCTCGCGAGTGTCAAGAGATCTTCAATCAACTCGCTGGTGTACTCCGATTCGGAGCGGATCTGGCCGACCAACTCCTCGTATTCCTCGACGCTGCGAGGCCGATTCAGAATCACTTCAGCCGTTGTCCGGATTACACTGATAGGCGTTCTGAGTTCATGGGAGGCGTCCGATGTAAACCGTGTGACTCTAGCAAACGCGTTATCTAACCGTGCAAGCATCCCATTCAGCATCACTGAGAGATGGCGAAGTTCGTCGTTCGCGCCCGAAACGCTGAGACGCATGGAAAGATTTCGCTCAGAAATTCCTTGCGCTGCACTCGCAATGTCGTATACGGGCTTCATCGCACGTCCACTCAACCAGTACCCTCCCGCTCCCGCCACAATTAGCACGATAGGGAGCGTCCATAATGCCGCGAACCGAATGCCACGAAGGATGTCATACATGGGTTGAATAATTGCAGCGACTTGAACGAAATATTTCTGACCGGACACCTCGACCGTGGACGAGAGCACCCTGAGGTTGCCACGCCGTCGCGAAAGCGTTTCATAGTAGGGCTGTCGTTCGAGATCTGGAGACGAAGGAGTTATATGAAGTCTTTCCATCAGGGGCGCTTGGTATATCCACTTGCCGGAACTGTCGGCTACCTCAAAGAGTTCCTCGCTTGGCTGGACCTCTGAACTTCTGCGGAAATGCTCCGGCATGTCGGATTCATCCACTTGGCGGTGACGCGATAGAAACGCCTTCATCTCTTGAACCCGCTCTCCGAGAGAGTAATCAATCTGCCGCTGCATCGTATCGCGTATGCCCACATACATACCAACTGAAGAAACAAAGAGCACCACGCACACGACCGCTAAATACCAGGCGGTGAGGCGAACGCGGATAGGAAGTTGTTTCATTGAGCGTTCCCGCTCGATAGCTTGTATCCAAGACCGCGAACCGTCTGAATCAGCTTGTGATCGCGATCTTTATCGACCTTTGCCCTTAAGTTCCGAATGAATGCCTCCAGGGTATTCTCCTCAATATCGGCAGTGGCTCCCCAGACTCGGTCGATGATCGATGCGCGAGTCAACACTTGACCTGCCCGACGCATAAGGTATTCAAGTAAGAGAAATTCCGTACGAGTAAGTGTTAACAATGAACCGTCGCGCGTCACCTCGCCTGTCGAAGGATCGAGAACCAAGTCTGCTACTTCAAGACGTACATCTTGCGTCGCGGGTCCTCGCCGCACCACTGCACGTAAACGAGCCATAAACTCGGCAAGAGCGAAGGGCTTCGTCAAATAATCATCAACTCCGAGATCGAGGGTGGCAACCATGTCCGCGATGGTGTCGCGCGCTGTGAGTACAAGGACGGGGACGCGATTTCTCGCTCCACGCAGTCGACGCACGATCTCTGTTCCGTGAATCCCCGGCAACATCAGATCAAGCACGATCGCGTCGAACTCGCCACTCTCCGCACGAGTGAGGCCGGTCGTGCCATCGAATGCAACCACCGCCGAATGGTTCTTTTCCTCTAATGCCTTCTTGAGCATTCGAGCCAGATTCTTTTTATCTTCGACGATCAGGATATGCATATCGCGCCTTTCACTATACCAAGGGTACTGCATGCTCAGTAGTCGGAGCCGATGGGGTTCCTGCGTCTTCAGGAGATCTGCAGCTTGGACTCTTAGTCTCAGACTCAACAGTTGCTCACTTTTCGTTTTTGGACTGATTGAGGGAGGTTATGGCTTGAGAGTGTTAGGTTTTCGTTTAAGTGTCCATTCGGCTTTAGTAGGAATTGTGTATAGCATCGCGGCTGCTGGGCAGACTCGAACGCAAGTCGGTGGAACGGTTTCAGACCCGTCAGGCGCGGTCGTTCCACATGCACACGTAACTATCATCTCGACGCAGGGCCAGATGATCGCTCAAGGCGCTACAGATGATCGTGGCGCATTCCGATTCTCCGATCTCGGAATAGGCAGCTATATCCTCGATGTCGTTGAACCGGGTTTCCGAGAGACCAAACAGGCGATAAAGGTGGACGGACATTCGCAATTGCTACTTCGCATTACTCTCTCAGTAGAAGCACGTGACGAAACAGTGACAGTTGAAGAAGAGGATTCATCTATCCATGTCAGTGGGGAGATTGCGCAGAACGAAAATGCGACATCTGTAGATCGGGATGCATTGAATCGGCTGCCCGTCTTCGATGAAGACTACATCACGACCCTTTCGAGGTTCTTGAACCCTGATGCGACCGGCACGAACGGCATTACGTTGGTCGTGAATGGTATCGAAGCAAATGGTCCGGGAGTTACTGCCTCTGCCATCAAGAGCGTCACAATCAACCGGAATCCCTATACCGCGCTGTACGCCCGGCCCGGTCGAGCGCGAATAGAGATTACGACCGAGGGGGGCACTCCGCAGTTCCATGGCTCAGCAACGTTTCTCTATCGTGACTCGCTCTTCGACGCACAGAATCCCTTCGCAGCCGTGAAAGCCGGAGAGCAACGCACATATTATGAAGGGTCGCTCACGGGGCCACTCTCTCACAGCAAGAAAACGAGCTTTCTGCTTTCTCTCGATCGGGACAACGACAATCAAGAAGCTTTTGTAAATGCCGAACTTCCTGCAGGGCGATTAGACGAAAATGTTCCCAATCCAACGCATCATTACTTTCTATCGGGCCGCGCTTTCCACGATTACGGTCAGGCGAACGAGTTCTGGATGGGCTATTCGTACGAACATGAAACGGTGTCCAATGCAGGTGTAGGGGGAACAATTCTCCCCGAAGCCGGTACCGACACGATGTTCTTCGAACATGAGGTGAATGTCCAGGACACTTACATGATCTCGCCGAGACTGCTCAACCAGTTGCACTTCCTTGTCGGCCATTTTGACAACCAGACGCATAGCCTGAGCTCAGCCCCGCAGATTGCGGTTTCCGGAGACTTCACCGGAGGCGGGGCACAGGCGGACGCACGAAAGACCGAATATCACTTTGACGGCACGGATCTCGTCACCTACACCACTGTTAAGCATGAAATGAAATTCGGCATCGACATCCCGGATATCAGCCGGCGTGCGTACGACAACTTCACTGATTGGACGGGCGTCTACTCATTCGCCGATCTGAACTCTTATGCGGTGAATACACCTTTCAGCTATGTTGTCCAAAGCGGTCAAGGCCGCGTCCCATTTGTTGAGAAGACAGTGGCGGGCATATTTGAAGACACAATCCGAGTATCGTCGAGGCTCGAGCTGTCCGCCGGAGTACGTTACTACTGGCAGAACTACTTCCGGGATATCGCGCACAATGTTGCACCTCGCCTCAGCTTTGCATACGCGCCTACGAAAAAAGGAACTACGGTGATTCGTGGTGGAGCGGGAATGTTCTTCGATCGCACGGGTCCTTCTCCTATCTCGGATTTGCTTCACTTCAATGGTGTGCTTTTGAAGCGCTTCATTGTGGAGGACCCAAGCCTTCCTGTAACAGCATCCGAGGTTGCGGCAGTTCCAACCAGCGTGGTCATACTCGATCCGCGCGTCCGGATTCCATATACGATTCAATACAGCGTTGGTATCGAGCGTCAGGTCACGGCGAACAGTACTGCTGCGATCAATTATGTCGGAATGCGGGGCATTAATCTATTTCGATCGATTGACGCAAATGCTCCGTTGCCGCTGAACTTTGCTGCGAGGCCGAACCCATCCGTCGGCCAAGAAAGAGAGATGCAGTCGGAGGGATATCTCAAGGGTAACGCGTTTGAGTTTACATTCCGCGGCAAGCCCTTCTCCTTCTTTAGCGGGCAGGCGCAGTACACACTAGGAAAGACCTACAACAATACAAGCGGCATAACGTATTTTCCAGCCAACAGCTTTGCTCCAAACCAGGACTGGTCGCGCTCTGACAACGACCGGCGCCACAAGTTCGACTTACTGGGGACCTTCTCTGCACGCGACTGGTTTGAGTTGGGAACCGCTGTTTCAATGTATTCGGGGTTTCCGGTTAACGTGACCACAGGCAACGACGAGAACAATGACGGGTTATCGTTGGATCGTCCTGCGGGCGTGTCCAGGAACTCGCTGCATGGCCCGGGTTATCTGGATCTCGATCTAAATCTGACTCACGACTTTCCTTTCAGCCATGACAAAGGCAAGGGGCCTGTCGCTACACTGTCGCTGAACGCTTTCAATGTTCTAAACCATCCCAACGACGGACCGTATGTGGGCGTTGTGACTTCAGCCTTCTTCGATCACGCTGCCTCCGCATTGCCGCAACGACGTTTACAACTCAACCTCGCCTTCAAATTTTAGAACTGTTCAGCTAAGTCTATAAACCTATTTGCGCAGTTCTACGGCGAAGACTTTCCCGTTAACCGTCTTATCAGATGACTCGGCATATTGGACACGAGCTTTGAATCCTTCGAACTCCGTGCATGGATTGACCGAGCCCTTGGGTGTGAACCCCAAGACGGTGAGATCGATCTTCGAGAAATCATTGTTATAAAGGCTGTACATTTTGCCTGCGACCTCAACTCGCATTTCGAGAACCGCTGGATACGCACAGGTCACGCCCCGAATGACACCCACTATCGAATGTTTCGGACCATTTGCATCGGCTGGATGCTTCGGAGCCTCGATCACTGGAACCACCTGAGCCACGGTTTGAGCGCTCGCCCGGGCCTGCATCGCTGCGTACTCTCTCTGTTGCTGTTCAAATTGGGCCCGGCGCTGTTGGATTTGATGTATCTGGTCGATCTGGCTTTGTGCTTGTGATACCTGTTCGGGATTACGGGCCAACTTAACTGCAGCTCCGGCTACAGCGATGGCGCTCTTGTAGTCGCCCATTTCCGCAAGCACGTTAGCAGCATTCAAGCGAAAGTAATAGTTGCCCGGGTCAAGCTTGACCGCGGTTTTGATCAGCGACAATGCCTCATCCATGTTTTTGTGGCGAATACCAAGGTAAGTGGCAAGACGCTCATATGCGGGAGCGAAGTTAGGGTTGCTCTGAATGGCGGCTCGAAGGTTGGACTCGATCGAGTTATCGTCATTGTGCCCTAACTCCATGGAGATTGAAGCGTAGTAGTAGTTCGCGAGGTAACTCTTGGGGTCGAGCTTGGCTGCCTCTCCGTACCAATTGCGAGCCGCGTCAAGGTTGCCTGCGTGGTGCTCAATCTCTCCCATGGTCTGGCGAGCGGATACATTGTTCGGATCGATTTTGAGAATGGACGCGATTAAGTCACGCGCCTCTTTTTCACGCTGCACCTTGGCCAGGACCGCGGCACGCACCGCGTCAGCATTAATCGGCGTCATAGGGAGAGCAATATAAGAAGACTCGTCGATGGGCGCGGCAGCGCTGTTCAGCAAGAACTGCTTGTACTGTCCCAACTGGATGTAGTGCTCAAGGGCTGACTGGAGTTGCTTCAGGTCGCCGAAGGCCTTTTCCCCAGCGGCTAACGGATCTTCGTGGTGACTCACGAGCTGGAGATAGTCTTGAAGCTTGTGAGTTCCCTTCTCGCGGTCAGTTACTTGAAGATAGTGCGTGAGTGCCCACGATTCGGCGTAAAAAACAGATCCCTTTTCTTCCTCATGGTAGTAAGGCGAACTTGCATCAACCTTGAACAACGTTGCTAGGGGAATCAATCGCTGCTGGCGCAAATATAGAATGTTATTGGTATCAGGCTGACCGACGAGCACGTCCTTATCTCGAATTTGAGTATTCTGAAAGAACTCCGCTATACCCTCGTTCAGCCACAGCGGCATCCACTCCCCTGCGCTGCTGAATTGCAGATGAGTATATTCGTGATAGATTGTGGCGAATGGGTGTTGTTCTTGTTCGGCATCGAGGCGGAGAAGAACATAGTTGTGGTCTTGTGTGCGCAAAAAGTAGCCCGCCAAGTTCAGCTGCCCCTTTGCCAAATATGGGGCTGGCTCGAACGTCTGAAAAGTCTTGCCGTTCTTCGCCCCCAGAACGACGATCGGTTCGGCCGAATCCACATTTACTTTGGGAAAGAGCGTCTGGAAGACCCAACGCATGCGCTCAAGCTGATCGAGAATGTGGCGAGCTTGTTTCTCGTTTGCGTCGGACACGATAGTGAAATGCGGGCTACGAACTTCGACCCATTGAGGAGCACTGGCACAGGCCGTGCCAGCCACCATAGCGATAAGAATCAATACCGCAGCAGATCTGTTCATGGGGTGTGATTTAGTCTATCAAGAAGTTCAAGCCTGTAATTGGATTTTTCAGTATGCAGGTTAGATTCGCTCCATACGCGCCGCGAAGCGAACCACTACAACCACATTTGCCGGGAGCACTGCGCTTCCCTTTTGACAACTCTCTAGATATAGGAAGGCCTTCCGTCTTAAAGGAAGGCCTTCGCCGGCATGAACCATGCCTATCGGGTTCAGTCCGTGTGGCCCGTGCCCGGCGTAGCCGAATAGAGCGCCGTGAGGCTCGCTTGGCCCAGGATCTGCCCGCGCTCGCCAGCTGAGATCAAAGCGTGATAGAGCGTTTCCCCGTTGGCCGGGAAGTTCGTCGACCCCGGCAGATTGAGAGTGGTGCTCAGCGCGTAGACCGTGAAAACATAGTTGTGAATGTCAGGGGTCGCGCCCGCCGGTGGACAAGGTCCATCATATTGCTGGCCAAGATCAAAATCGTTCTCGACCTCGGTGCCATAAAGGCTGCCGGCTACTCCCGCATTCTGCGGCAATTCACTCACGTTCGCATGAATGTTGTAAATGCCCCAATGCGTAAAGCTGGCAGTGGTGTCATAGAGCACAACCACAAACGAGCGAGTCCCCTCGGGTGCATCAGTCCAGTAAAGTTGGGGAGACTGGTCGCCTCCGGCAGCCCCGCTGGCTGTGCAGGAATTCGTACCGTTGACCTGGTTGTTCAAAATCATCGAAAGTGGTGGCGTGCCGTCGTTCTCAAATTCAGGGCTGTGCAATTGGAAACCATACTGTGCGTTGGCACTTGCAGCCAGCGTGGCGCTGGCGGCGAAGAGTAGCAACATTCGCAATCCGGCAGAGTTCATCATGTGCTTCTTCTCCGTGAATGAGGTAAGTGACGTAGTTGACGTGCGTGGTAGGGACTGGTTCGGTGCCTCGCCACAATTCGACGCCATTAGGACAGCCGAAGCAATCCACAAAGATCGTACCTTATTGCCGACCATCATCGCCTGCTTCGATTTGATTTTCGATTACAGTCACGTTTTGCGCTTATCGAATCAGATCATCTCTCTGTAAGCCAGTGAATACCAAGCCTAACTCATCAAAGACTGGTATATGAACGCGCACATTTGATTGCAAGACCCGTGTTCACATATGAGAATCGCGGCCGTAAGTCATGTCTATAAGTTGCCTATTGAGAAACGTTATTCATAATTCATTCACTATTTATCAAGTTCTGAACGCAGGCGCTTGAAAGCTTAGCCCGCGTTCGAAGAATTTGACGCTCACAGTTACCGAATTACCATCGAACGCCGGTTGCGACCGGGGAAAGGAGCATTCCTGTGCCAAATACGATTCCAAGAATATCTGATGTTCGAATCACACCAGATAACGAAACAGTTCTAAAGCAGCTAGGACTCCTGCGAGATCTTGCCGGAACGTGGAAAGGCAGGGGTTTCAACCTCATCGCCAGGCCCGATTTTCACGATAAGACGGACCTTTACCTGCAACTCAACCAGACCAGGGAGACTCTGAAGTTCGATCCGATTGGATCAGCTATTCCTAATCGTGGTTTCGGACAAGATGACATCCAGTTATTCGGTTTGACCTATCTTCAGCAGATCTCAGACGCCGGCCATGATGGCGCCCTGCATATCGAGCCGGGACTTTGGGTCACGCAGCCTGCCACCACATTTCCGCCCGAAGATACTCCTGCTCCAGGCCAGCTTGTAGCTCGGATGGGCTCAATCCCGCACGGCAATGCACTGCTCGCCACTGGCGTTGCCACGCCTTTCAAAGGCAATCCGGTGCTGACAGTGCCGGGCTCCCAGTACAACTTCTCACTGTTTCCTTCATTTAACAGTACGCCCCTCGCGGTCCCGCCGAGCAATCTAACACCGGCGTTCAACGCTGCGGGCTCATCGGAAAAACTCACCGCTCCGACCGTGCCTGCCACGCCGTTTCCTGAATACGATCTAACCGTTCCGATCGGTCCGATCCCTCCGGGCCCGCTGAATCCGCCATTCACACTCAATACGCGCACGCCATTTGATACCACTCCGCCCGAGCCGGCGCTGCCTGCAGATATCAACGGTGTAGCGATGCAGGAGGTGGTAAACGACCCGATCCTGATCCTTCAGAAAGACATCGAGAAACTCGTCGCAGACGGCTATACATTTGAAGGGGTCGCATTGAACGTCGCTACCAGAGCGCCGCTCAGCTTCCTGACGACAGCGAATTCGGGAGCCGCCGGTCCGACAGTTTCAGTCGCCGTGCCACCTTTCGGTGGAGGCATAGGAAACGTTCAATTTCTCATCGGTGAGACGCCCATGATCAATGGTCAGGCACAGCCGCAAGAGAATGCCCAGACTGCGGTAGTGTACGCAACATTCTGGATCGAGAAAGTGACGCATAAGACAAACGGTCACTCCTTCATGCAACTCCAGTATGCGCAGTTAGTGTCGTTGGATTTCCCCATTTTCCACCTGCTCAACCAACCCAAGCCCGTCTATGTGAATTTGGGCTGGCCCCATGTGTCGGTGGCAACATTGAGAAAGACCTTCAACTAACTGGAAATTGCTGGTCAATCCAAACCTAATTTCGGGGCAATGATCCGGATGAACTTCGAATCATCGTCCCGACATTACATTTTGTAGCGACCGAGATCCTCATCGTTCAGTCCCTCGAGCCAGCCTCGAAGTTGTTCGGTAGTCGGCCCATCGGGTGGCCCCGTGGTACTCAACTTTGCCGCCTGCATCACCTGCTCCGAAACATAGATCGGACAATCCGATCGCATGGCCAAAGCAATCGCGTCCGATGGCCGCGCATCCACCGTTATCAGTTCCTCGCCTTGCCGAAGCCATAGGACAGCGAAGAAGGTATCGTCCTTAAGCTCGGTTATGACGATGCGTTCCAATTCTGCATTCAAACTATGAATGACGTTGCGGATCAGATCGTGCGTCATGGGACGCGGTGCGGCCATTTTTTCAATCTCGATGGCAATGGCGTTGGCTTCGAATACACCTACCCATATGGGCATCACTGTTTCCGAGCCAACATCTTTCAATACCAGGATAGGCATGTTGGTAGCCGGGTCCATCATGAGTCCGCGAATACGAACTTCTACATCCATGGATTCCCCTTTCTGAGTCGACAACGACCTGGCCCGAATCTAGACGGCCTCGCCCACCAGGCTGTTGGGATGCGTGCCCGTGATGCGCACTTTTTGAAAACTTCCCGGCGCCGGTGCGATAGGTTGCGCACAAGTAAAATTGACCGGTTTATTCTGGCTGCTGCGTCCCGAGACCTGCCCGCGTGCCAGATTATGGCCCTCAACCATCACTTCAAGTATTTGCCCTAAATGCTTGGCGTAATTGATCCGCTGAATCTCGCGCTGGCGGTCAAGCAATACTTGAAGCCGCGCTGATTTCTCGGTCTCGGGAATTGAATCAATCATGGTAAGAGCCGGCGTATTGGGCCTGCCTGAGTACTTGAAACCGAACACGCAATCGTACTGCACTTCAGCAAGCAGGTCCATCGTCTCAATAAAATCATTAGGCGTCTCGCCTGGAAAACCGACAATAATGTCAGTCGACAAAGAGATTGGCCGACGAGACGCCTTGACCCAGGCGATGCGTTCGAGGTACCAGTCGCGGGTGTACTCGCGGGCCATAGCTTTGAGGATGCGCGATGAACCGGACTGCACGGGCAGATGCACATGATCACAGAGCGTCGGATAGGCGTCGATGGCTTCAACGATGTCGCGAGTAAAGTCACGAGGATGGCTGGTGGTAAACCGCACCCGTCGAATTCCGGGCACCTGTCCCACGGCCGCCAATAGTTCTGCGAAGCTCGACTTCCCTTCCGGATCGCGATAGCTGTTTACATTCTGGCCCAGTAGTTGGATCTCCGTGTAGCCTAGATCGACGATACGTCGTGCCTCTTGCAACACCGACGACGAGGTGCGACTGCGCTCCTTGCCGCGCGTATAGGGCACAACGCAATAGGCGCAAAACTTGTCGCAGCCTTCAATGATGGTGATGTATCCCCGATAGGGATTTTGCCGAGCCGTAAACTCCGTCTCAAATGTTTCGTCACTCTGACGGTCGTCCAGACCGGTGACGCGTGTTTCACCGGCTTCGAGCCGTGTCAGCATCTCGGGTAGTTTGCGGTACGAGGCCGACCCTGACACCAGCGAGACATACGGCGCACGATCGAATATTTTTTCGCCCTCCTGCTGTGCCACGCACCCTAGCACGCCGAAGCGCTTGCCTGCTTTATGCAGTTTTTTGTAATCATTCAGACGATTAAAGACCTTCTGTTCTGCCTTGTCGCGGATTGAACAGGTGTTATACAGAATCAGCCCGGCGTCCTCTTCCGAATCAACCTGGCGATAGCCCTCCTGGCGGAGTGTGCCAATCACCTTCTCGGAGTCATGGGCGTTCATCTGGCAGCCGAAGGTCTCAAGATAGAAGGTTTTCTCGGTTGCCATAGCAATCCCAAGTATAACGTGAAAGGCGAGTGCCGGTTGTATTTCCGCTCCCCATCAACTCTTCGGGCCTAATCGGTAATCGTCCAATTGTGAACACCCTCCGTCTAAAAGCGGACAAAAACCTCTCCTTTCGAACTCCAACTTTTCAACGAAATGTATAACTTAGAGCTTTCTCGAACTGGGCAGGCGCGTGCACTTGATTAGCTCGGAAGAAGTTCATCGAGAGGTAAGAAATCCTTGCCCATTAACGTTCAAGGCGTCGCGACCCTCATCTCCGTCTTCAATATGCCGACGGCAATCAGCTTCTACCGCGACATTCTGGGATTCGAGATTACCGGGATTTCGCCCATGCTGTCCGAAGACCCAGACGACGTGAATTGGGCGATGCTCCAGCTTGGCGACGGAACCGTCATGCTCAACACAGCGTATGACCCAGAAGACCGCCCCGACGGTCCTGAAGCCGAGCGATTCGCCGGTCACAGCGATACCTGCCTCTACTTTGGATGCCCGGATGTGGATGGAGCTTTCGAATATCTCAGTTCAAAACGACTCGAACTCCAACCACCCAAGGTCGCACCCTACGGCATGAAGCAACTTTACGTGACAGACCCGGATGGCTACCTGGTTTGCTTCCAATGCACCGCCTGAGGGCCACACTCGTTCGAAGGAGTTACCGATGAAAACCGTGCTGCAAGACCTGCGCTACACGATTAGGCAATTGATCAAGATGCCCGGCTTTGCGCTGACGGCCGTGATTTCATTGGCGTTTGGAATCGGTGCTACGACCGCCGTCTTCAGCGTCGTCTATGCCATTCTTATCGATCCCTATCCATACGCCAACCCCGATCGCATGATTCATCTGCGATTGCTGACCCCGAAAGGCGACGAGCGCGGTTTTGGAATCACAGGATCGCAATGGCAACAGATCCGAAAATCGCCGGTTGTTGAAGACGCTTTCATGGAAGATGACTGGAGCTTGACTGTAACCGGCAACGACCTGCCGGAAGATGTAAATGGCGTCTACCTCACGTCAAATGCTTTCAACTTTCTCGGGGTACCGGCGGCCCTCGGTCGCGGACTTCAACCTTCGGATGCGATAGACGGACAAGATCCCCAGCCGGTTGTCGTGTTGGGTCATAAATTCTGGCAGCGGCACTTCAATTCCGATCCATCGGTAGTCGGCAAGACCATTCAACTTGTTCGCAAGAATTACACCATCGTCGGCGTTACCGGATCGCGCTTCACGTGGGGTGACGGCGACGTGTATCTGCCCCTCAAGATCACTCAGGATTTGGTCAAAGGGTTCTACGTCGGAGTTCGCCTGAAACCGGGCGTAAGCCACGCCCAAGCAGACGCAGCCCTCGAACCCTACATTTTGCAGTTTGCCAAGGAAGCGCCCAGGCACTTTCCGGCCGACAAAAACATGCGGCTTCATGTTGTGGGTTTGAACGAAGATTTCATCAAGCAACTAGGTGGCACTCTTTATCTTCTCTTCGGTGCTGTGGCGCTCTTGCTCATGATCGGTTGCGGCAACGTATCTATCCTACTGTTGGCGCGTGCTACTGCCCGTCAGCATGAGTTCGCCTTGCGTTCGGCAATCGGAGCGAGCCGCATGCGCATTGTTCGCCAGTTACTCACGGAGTCGCTCTTGCTCTCGATCACGGGAGCCGCGCTCGGTCTCGTGATCGCAAACAAAACCGTCGCCATCATCGTGGCCAATTTACCAGAATTCTCGTTTCCCCATGAAGCATCCATCCACATCAACCTGCCCGTTCTGATCTTCTGCATCGTCGTTTCCGTCGCCACTGGCGTACTCTTTGGCCTGTCGCCGGCCCTGCAGCTTTCCCGACCTGAAGTCAGTCAGATCATGAACTCCAACACCCGCAAAACTACCGGCGGCGTGAAAGGACGCCGCATTCACAACACCCTGATCGGCGGACAGATTGCCCTAACGCTGCTGATGCTTGCCGGTGCGGGTGCGGCCATCGAAGGCTTCCTTCGCGTGGTGCATACTCCACTCGGTTATGACCCGCATAACGTGATGTCGGTCGGCATTCCGATTCACGACGGCACTTACAAAACCTGGGCCGAACGTTCCGCATATTTCGAGCAGATCCACGACAGGGTTGCTGAGACTCCGGGCGCTTCGATGATCGCCATATCAAGCAACGCCACTCCTCCCGACAATGGGTTCACGACCAAGTTCGAAATCATTGGGAGACCCACATCCGAGGACCAATCCTTCCGCGTTAACCTGGTGAGCAAAGAGTACTTTCCCGTACTGCGCATCCCCTTGTTGCAAGGGCGAATTTGGGACCGGGCAGAGAGTCATCGGGGCGCGGCACTTGTGGTGGTCAATCAAAACTTTGCCAAACGCTACTTCCCCAACGGCGATGCCATCGGCCACTCGATCAGAGCCCCGGAAATTGTGGCGCAACCGCCCTACCTGCTCACCTCGCCCGGCAGCGAAGGCCCGTTTTTGATCGTGGGAGTAGTCGGCGACAAACTCGATCAAGGCTTGTCGAAGCCGATCTTTCCTGAGGCATACGTCCCCTACACATCTGTCATGAGCATGTATACGCAGGTCCTTGTTCGCTCCCAGGTTCCTCCACTGTCGCTGCTTCACGATGTGCGCATTAAGGTCAATTCAATCGACCACGACCAACAGACTAACGGAGATGTGCGTGACCTCGAGCACTGGATTCAACGTGAACCGGAGTACGCGCGCGGTCAGCTCGTAGCTTGGCTCTTCGGCGCATTCGCCGCGCTGGCGCTGGCCTTGGCTGCTGTCGGGCTCTACAGCGTCGTCTCTTATACCGTGGCGCAACGCACCAACGAATTCGGCATTCGCATGGCATTAGGGGCGCCCAAAGGCAACGTCCTGGGAATCGTATTTCGCTCGACCCTGCTGAGCCTGGGCGCAGGAATTCTAACCGGCGTGGTATTGACCATCGCACTCAACAAGATAATGTCAAGCTGGGCGGCGGAGAGTTCTCGCGACCCCCTGATGCTCTTCGCCGCTGCCTGCGTTTTGACTCTCGTAGCCACACTCGCATGCATGATTCCAGCGTTGCGTGCGTCCAGGGTTAACCCCATGACGGCGATTCGGTATGAATGATGATTACCCGGTCTCAGTGCATCATCGTAGGCCTGTATGCAAATAAGCGAGTAAGTCAGCCATCTGCTCGTCGGTAAAACGCCCATTGAATGCGGGCATCATTCCTTTCCCGGACAGGACGACGCGCCCAACATCGACATCGTTGGCGGGCGCGCCGCTCGGTAAATTTGTGCGCTTGAAGATCCTGTGTAAGTCAGGCGGTACTTTCTTGAGCGCCAGGTCGTTCTCTTCGTGGCAATGAGCGCAACGCCCCGCATAGAGATGCTTCCCTTCAGCCTCTTGCGCGGTGAGCAGCGGGGTCGAATGGCATCCTCCCAGCGACGCAAATGCGAACGCCGCAGATGCATAGACCAACAAGCCCAACGACTGCGCTGACGTTCTAACTCGAATCACTATGCTTTCTGCGCAAACAGGCCGCTAACATAATCCCAGTTAACAACCTGAAAGAATGCCTTCACATATTCCACGCGGCGGTTCTGATACTTCAAATAATAAGCGTGCTCCCACACATCAATGCCCAGGATAGGCTTGTGCTCCAGCGCCAAAACACTGTCCTGATTTGGCGTGGTTTCGATAGCCACGGTGCCGTCAGGAGCCTTGACCAGCCACGCCCAGCCGCTCCCAAACACACTCATGGCAGCCGCCGAAAGCTTATCCTCAAATGCGGTAAGTGAGCCAAACTTGGCGTCGATGGCTTTAGCCAATTCGCCTGTAGGCGCTGCGCCACCTTTGCCCAGCGTCGGCCACCAGAATGAATGATTGGCATGCCCTCCTCCGTTGTTCCGTACCGTTGTGCGCACAGCCTCAGGCACGGCGTTCAAGTTACTGACCAGTTCTTCCACAGTCTTGTTCGCGAGCTCCGGATGAGCGGCTACAGCGACATTCAGATTGTTGACGTATGCCTGGTGGTGCTTGTCATGGTGCAGGTGCATGGTTTCAGCATCGAAGCTGGGTTCGAGCGCCTCGTAGGTGTACGGCAAAGGCGGTAACTTGAACGGACCGGTCGGGGGCGCCGGTGGTGCGGCCGCGGGTGCCTGGGCCGACTCGAAGCCCCCAGCCGCAAGCGTTTCAGTCAATAGCAGTGCGCTCGCCGCGCCGCCAAGATGCTTCAAAGCAGTTCGCCGATCCATCATTTGAAAGACCTCCATGTCTCCGATGATTCAAGGTAGACAAAGTCTGCTGTTATTTGCGTCCAGCCGTCAAGTGAATATCCTGTCAGATAATCATTTCGCTGCATTCAAGGTTTCGAGGGTCACCCAGCCGAAGCATAACTCCTCGAGTTGCGCTCCGCCAATTTCAATTCCCTTCTTCCCCACCTCTGTGCCACCCAGCCGCCGGTAAAACGATACTGCGGGATTCTGTTGAAGTACCCACACGATCATACTTGTGCGACCCTCAGAAACCAGGCTTGCTACTAAATTCCGAACCAAGTCCCGCCCTATCCCGCGGAGTTGGCGATCGCGCAGGAGATAGATCGCGTAGAGTTCGGCGTCATATCCTTCTATAGGTTCGCGCAGACCGCCCCCGGCCGCGAACCCGCAGAAGCCGGCTTCATCTTCCGCCACAAAGACCGTGGCATCGCCTTTTCCCAACGCGCCTTGCCACAACCTGACTCGATCTTCGAGTTTGAGCGAAGCAAGATAACCTTCAGGAACGATTCCCATGTAAGTACTTGTCCAGCTTTCGACGTGTACGTGGGCAATGCTTGCCGCATCCTCAAGCAGCGCCGGTCTGATCGTGAACTCCATGGCCCACAATCTATCATGTCTTCGCCGCCGTTAGCAGGCCCCTGATAGCTTCGATATGCTGAATTAACGAATCAGTGCAGGTTGGCACAAGCCGCCTGTTATAAATTGAGATAAGTCGCTACAGTTATCGGAGAAATATGCGCAATTTGAGTGAGAACAATGAATGCGACCAATGAGAATCTAACTCCGCTGGCTCACACGGCACAGAACCGCTGCTTTGGGTGCGGTCAAGCCAATCCGTTTGGGTTGCATTTGGATTTCTTTCTGGCTGAAGACGGAACCGTCGTATGCCACGCCAACGTCGCGGACACGTTCGAGGGACCGCGCGGCTACTTGCATGGCGGCATCATCGCGACCGTGTTGGATGAGACGATGAGTAAAGCCGTTCGGGCTCATGGCGTCGTTGCTATGACTCGTCACATGGAAGTGGATTATCAGCGGCCTGTGCCCTCCGCTTCACCGATCAGGCTGGAAGGTCGAGTAACTCACAGCGAAGGCCGCAAGCATTGGGTCGAAGCCAGCATCCTCGATGTGCACGGAAAACTGCTCGCAGGCGGTAAGGGTGTGTTCATCGAAGTCCGCGAACGGCGCGAGCCCGCCACCCTCACAGGTGAATTAACCCCGCACGGATAAGCGCCAACGAAGCTGCCGCAACAATTATCCAGAGTATCAGGCCTTGCAACATGGGCCGTGGTCCCACCTTGCGCAGAGTCTCTTTCGATAGTCCTGTACCTATGAGATATAAAGTGACGGTCAGACCTATAACGCCTAGATGTTTCAGCGCCGGATAAGTCGCGTGAAACAGCGGAACATAAGTATTAGCAACTGCGGCAAGGCAGAAAAACAGAATGAACCATGGCCATTGAATTCGCGCATGGCTCTTTCCGTGTAACGATGTGGCCACTGACAGCGGGACTATCCAAAGAGCGCGTGCCAACTTTACTGTAGTTCCCACCGCCAGTGCCACCGTCCCATACTTTGCGGTAGCTCCGACTACCGAACTCGTATCGTGAATCGCCAACGCTGCCCAGAGCCCAAATTGCGTTTGAGTCAGGTGAAGCATTCCCCCGATCGCCGGGAAAGCGAGCAACGCAACGGAATTGAGCACGAACACTGTGCCCAGCGACACCGCCATTTCCTCTTCATTGGCATTGGTGATCGGACCAATCGCGGCTATGGCGCTGCCGCCGCAAATAGCGGTACCGGCAGTGACAAGGAACGACACTTTTCGTTGGACAGATAATAGCTTGCCCAATCCCCAACCTAGCAGCAAAGCAGCGCTGATGCTGGCTGCGGTATAGACGAAGCCAGATCGGCCTGCCTGCAGCACTTGTTGAAGATTCATCCCAAAGCCAAGACCTATGACTGAAGCCTGAAGCAGAAATTTGCATAGACGCGCTGTCTCAGCATGATAAGGATGCACAAAGCTGAAACCGTATAGCAGGCCCATTGCCAGTGCGATGGGTGGCGATATAAGTCCGCTTGCGGCCAAAATGATTCCAACAAAGAAGAAGTTCCGCGACATAGTTTGAGTCTCGCGGAAATACTCTTCATCGTCCAAGCAGAAGAACTGATGCCCTATTTGCGTTTCTTATCGGGCGCTCTCGCCCTATCGCGAACGCTAGAATCGGAGGCCAACCGCGGAGCCGTGCGCGAAAGGAGGAACCTGCGGAACTCCTTTGCCAATCCCTGCGGCTCAGGCCCCGCACTCCAGGTAATCAGAAAATCGCGCTGGATACGCAACCCGTCGACTTCTACAATCTTGAAACTTGTGCCCAGCCTCGAATCCTTGGACAGTGCCCAGCGGGAAACGAATCCCACCCCTAAGCCCGCTTCAACAGCCGATTTGATGGCCTCGGTGGAGTCAAGTTCCATCACTACATCAAGCGAACTTCGCTTCAGCCCGTGGCGCTCCAAAGCCATCTCGATAATGTGGCGAGTGCCTGACCCTCGTTCTCGCATTAACAACGCAGTCGCAGGAATCTCCTCAATCGACACGGTCGCCCGCTCAGACCACTCGTGTGCCGCCGGAGCGATCAGTACCAACTCATCAAGCAGGAACGGCCGAACGCGAACCTCGCGGCTATGAGCAGGCCCTTCGATCAATCCCAACGCTATCTTTTGTTTTTCTACCGATTCCACAATTTGTTCGGTGTTGCCGCTGATCAGCGTCGGGTAGACACGCGGATGCTCTTTGCGAAACTCGCCAAGTAACCTGGGCAATACATACTGGGCAATGGTTGTCGAGGCTCCCAGCGCCAAGACTCCTGCATAATCCTTACTAAGTGCCGCTATCTCCTGTTCAGCCGCAGCCAGCATGTCGTGAACTCGCTCACCATGTTTCAGCAGAACTCGACCCGCTTCAGTCAGCTTGATGTGCGTCCCGGTTCGATCGAAAAGTTGAACCCCGATATCCTCTTCCAAAGCCTTGATCTGAAGACTTACAGCCGGCTGGGTCAGATATAACTCCTCAGCAGCCTTACGAAAACTAAGCTGGGCGGCGACTGCTCTGAATACCACCAACCGGAAATTCTCAAGACTCGCCATCTTTCACTTTCTTAGCTCCACTACCGTTGCCGCCCCACCTACAATGTCGTTCTCGACTAACTTGAGCAGCATCGAACCGGCCCAACCTGGCTCACGCGGTTCCGGAGCTCAGGCCGATCGTGCGCAGCCATTTGCGATAGGCGATGGCCATGCGATCAGAACGCAGATGCAACTCGGATTGTAGATCGAACGGCAGCAGTTCCGGGTGCTGTGACTCAATCACGACACGATCTCGTTCCGTGACCGAATCCTGAAACCGCAATAACTCCTCATCAGAGTACTCTTGACCATAGTTGAGACTCATCACCAGCCTTGATTCACAAGTGTTTTCATCAATCGGCGCAACCTGGACAAGAATTCCAAATCGCTGAGTACCGTGAGTCTTAATGAACCCCGCGGTAAGCGGTCCATCAACCCAGTATCGATAATCAACCAGCGCTGCTCCACCGATGCCATCTGGATTCGGTTGCCAGACACGGATTTTGTGCGCTTCGGGACCCCGTAATTCAGTTCCCGGCATTACATCGTAGTCTTCCACTTCACCGCGTTGCGAATCACCGAGAAAGCGCGGATGCGCAAATCCAAGGTGCGCCACGTCAAGCAGATTCTCAATCACCCGTGGGCCCTGGGCGCGGAACTTATAAGGTCCGGCAAGCACAGTCCGCACCGCGGGTTGTTCTGCAAACTCAAACTCCGGCAACGGTCCGCGAGGCACCCCGAGCGCAACCCACACCACACCATATCGTTCGTCCGCGAGATAGGTCTGAACACGCGCTTTCGCTGGAATGACATCCGGATGAGCAGGAATGCGCACGCACTCACCTGACGGAGCGTATTCCCACGCATGGTACGGGCAAATAAGGCAATCCCGCGACGCACTCCTGGCTGCATGAGCAGTTGATGCAGATAGGGCCGAATCAGCAGGACGAATGGTTCCTAACGATAGCTGCGCTCCGCGATGGATACATAGATCACGCCAACAATGCAACCCCTCAGACGAGCGCCATAGTACCAGGTCTATGCCCATCAGGCGTCGCGTGAGTAGTTGGCCCTGTTGGATCTCGCGCGACCATGCAACTGCCAGCCACTCCCGTTTAAGTACCCGATCCTCGAGACTGGTGGCTGGATAAGCCGTCGATGCAGCCATAGCTGATTGTTCGCCTTCCTTAGGGATATGCTATGAACAATTCGCCCGCAGTTTGGGATTAGTGTACATGCTTGCCTCTCCCGACCGGCCTACTTAAATCGGCTCTCGACAACAATGCCCCGCTCTGCGAAGGCTATTTGCAGAACGGGGCAACACTGTTACATCACTTTAACTCTTCATTTGAGGAGTTTAGTGGATCATGTTGATGGTTTCCTGGGTAATGGTGTCAAACGTCGTCACGGCCTTTGAATTCGCCTCGAACGCCCGCTGCGCAATGATCAGATCAGAGAACTCGTCCGAGATATTCACGTTCGATGCTTCAAGCGAACTGCCTTCAATGGTGCCGCGTCCACCCGCGCCGGCCACTCCGATGGCCGCATTGCCCGATGCGGACGTAGTTTGATACTCGGTTGACCCCACATCCTCAAGCCCTTGCTCGTTACTCACCGTCGCGATTGCCACCTGTCCAACGATCTGGCTTTGGCTATTTGAGTAACTCGCTGTAACTACCCCGGCCGAGTTAATTGTGAAGCTCTCATACTGCCCGCTCGCATAGCCGTTCTGGTTCGTGGCGGAAGTAGTCGAAGTCGTCGCAGTCTGACTAATGTCGGCCGTACCGTTGGCGCCGAACAGACCCCAGTTGAGGTTCATCGTTGCCGCCCCGTCAGAGAGACCCGCAAAGCTGATTCCGCTTACGTCTGCGGCCGGTGACACCAGGTTACCGTTCGCATTGAATGTCAGCGTTCCACTGCCGGCCGCCGATACCACCGGATCCTGAATCAAGCTGCCGCTGGTCGAAACGTTGGCTCCGGTAATCGACAACACCCCGGCCGCGGTTGATGAAACCGTCACACCCGCAATACCCGAAGCAGTCAAAGCATTGTTCAGATCATTCACATATTCCGATAGTGTTGTTCCGGGAGTCAGTGTCGGTGCGGCAGTGGTGGCCGTGCTCCCGTCTGATGTTTGCCCGGTGATGGTCAGGTTTGATCCGGCATTGACAGTGGCAATCTGGCTACCGCTGGTACCAAAATCGTAGTTGATGGTGCTCGCAGTAAGGTCCTGATTGGCCGTGCCCGCGGTGTGCAGCATGTCGGCAGGCCCGGTGATTGACAACTTCCCGCCCAGTGACGTCACTGATACTCCGTCTGTTCCCGTATTGATTCCGGCCGATGTCAGCGCCAGGTTCAATGCGGCCGCATATTGCGCCACCGTTTCGCCGGCTGTCACCGTCGGCGCCGTGGTCACCGCAGTTGCCGGGTTGCCGCTCACCGTCGGACCCGTGATCGTGATGTTCGTCGACGGATTGACCGTAGCGCTTGAACCAAAGTCATAGTTGATCGTGGAGTCCGCCAGTCCTTGTTTCACGCTGCCCGTCAGCGACATGTTGGCGCCTACTATTGACAACTGGCCGTTGGTCGCCGACACGGTAACGCCCGCGATGTCGGCCGCAGACAAAGCACTGGTGAGTGCAGTGGCATATTCAGCCACCGTCTCTCCCGAACTCACCGTCGGCGCTGTGATCGTGGCCAGGGCGCCGCTTGCCGTATCGCCGCTGATCGTCAGGTTGGTCGTGGGATCGACGGTAGCATTGGTTTCAAACGCGTAGTTATCCGTCGTGCCCAGCATGTTCTCCGACACGTTGCCGCTGAATATCAGCGATGAAGGCCCGACGATCGACAGTTGACCGGTAGCCGTGTCCGCCGTCACGGTGACACCGGTTATTCCGGCAGTAGTTAATGCGGCTGTTACATCGGTAGCATAGTTGGTTAGCGTTTCGCCCGCTGGGTTGATGGGAGTAATGGCGGGTGTCGTAACCGAGGTCCCATCGGCTCTCGTGCCTGTGATCATGAGGCTGGTTGAGGAACCCACCAATGAAGCTTGTGAAAGCCCGGTGTTCGGATCGGTGTAGGTTCCGAAGTTATAGTTGGTGGTCGTGGCTGCAAAGTCCTGCACCACGGAGCCGCTCACAAGCGCATTCGCAGGCCCAACGATTGATAGCTGGCCGGTCGTGCTGTTACCTGAAACAGTCACGTCCGTAACGCCTGCGGCCGTGAGTGCGGTTTGCAGAGTCTTTGCGTACGCCGATACTGATTGGCTAGAAGTAAACGTGGGCGCGGTTACCACCGTGCCGTTCGCTTCCCTGATACTGAGCGTGGTGCTGGGGTCAACGGTAGCTACCGCTCCATTGCTGCTGGTCAAGTTGTAGTTTGTTGTCGTCAGGGCTACATCCTGCTCAACGCTGTTGTTGATTACGACGCCGGTGGGCCCGGTGATCGACAATGAACCTGCTACAGCAGGGGTCGACGGAGTTCCAGAGACGCCGTTAGTTCCGATTACCGTAACCCCAACGATACCGGCATTTGTTAACGCGGATTGCAGCGCTATCCCATAATTCTGTACGGTTTCGCCGGCACTAAACGAAGGCAATGCCGTTGTATTTGTCCCGCCAGCCGCTGTCGGTCCGGTAATCGTCAGACCTGATGCCGGATCCACTGTGCCTGTCGGAGCAAAACCTATGGCAGTGCTCGCGCCGGTGAAGTCCTGCGTGAGACTGCCCGCGGTGGTAGCTCCAGTGATCGTCAACTGGTTGCCGACAGCCGTAACCGAAACACCGGCAGTCAACAGCGTGCCAGGTCCCATGGCCATGCACGCTGTGGCATAGGCGGACAACGACTCGGCAGCGCCGGGCACAGGTAGCGTAATGAGCGGCCCAGCCGGGGCTGTGGGTGTGACGGTCAATGACGTCGCGATGCCAACCTGAGCTGGCGCGCCGCCGCTCGTAACCAGGTTGTAGATAGTCGTTCCGGCCGGCTGGCCTGGCTGTGGCGTCAGTACATTATCGGTAACGGTAGCCGTGGTGGCAGAGCCCTGCGAAAGGGTTGCGGTATTCGAAGTCGCGCCGCCTCCCACCGGCGACAGCGTGCTGCTGACCGCCGTGGTCGACGAAGCCGCGTCCGGCAACACACTGCTGGTCACCGTTGTGCCCAGGATATTCTGATTGAGAAATCCGCTCACCGACATGTTCGACGGACCAGTAATCGACAGTTTGCCCGTTGTGGTATTGGCGGAAACTGTGACGCCGGAGAGCGATGGTTGTCCGATTGCGGATTGCAGCGCTGTCGCATAAGCTCCCACTGACATGCTCGAAGTGAACGCAGGCGCCGAAACAGCCGCTAAACTCCCTAGCTTGATGGACAGTGTGGTCGATGGATCGACCGTAGCCAGAGCGCCTGCTCCGGTGGTCGGATTTGTATAGGAGCCGACGGTGTAGCTATTGGTGGTTTGTGCCACGCTTTGGTCGAGGGTGCCGGTTACGGTGGTCGTGCCCGTCGGTCCGATGATGCTCAATGTGCCGGCAGTATTCGTGAGCGTATTGCCATTGGTGTAAGTCGCCGTTGCGGTGCTGCCGTTGGCTAGCAAGTCCGCATTGATCTGGGTGGCAAAGTTCTGGATTGTTTCGCCCGCGCTGGAGGGGGAGACGGTAATTGGAGTGGTACCGTCTGAGATCGTCAGGCTAGTCCCCGTGTTCACTACACCGGTTGGCGCGAAGGAATACTTTAGCGTGTCCTTAGAGATGCTGGGGGATCCAGTCGTCAGAGTGGCAAAGAGATTGGATGTACTCGCCGCCGCAGACACTACCGCCGCCGGTGACACCGGATTAATCACCGTCGCAGGCGGCACAACGGGCGTCGTTGTCATCGGCACCGACGTGGCCGCAGGCAGCGTCGAATTCACCGACAAAGTCGCCGCTTTCGCCGCAGTCGCCGGGGCCGCCGCCAGAGAATCAGGCAGAGTCACGGCATAACTCCACTTATTACTCCCCAGGTTGGTATAAGTCACCGTGGCGTCATAACTTTTGCCCAGCGAATCGTACACCGTCACGTTGCCAGTCGCCTGCGTGCCTATCGCAGTGGCGGAATCCAGGTTCTGCGTCATCCCGAAAGTAGTCGTTGCCGAGGGCTGCATCACCTGCCCGGTCGGTACCGCCAAATCAGTCAGGGAGCCGCTCGTATCGATCACCCCATTGGTCGCCGCATAACCCATCACGGCATTACCGCCGCTGGTTTCAAGGGTTCCCGTCGAACTGGTCTGGAAGTCCCCGGCGCGGCTGTAAAGCTGGGTGCCATTATTGTCCAGCACAAACAATCCCGACCCATCAATTGCCGCGTCGGTTGAAATGCCCGTCGCAGAGATGGACCCGCCCGTAAAATCGGTGCTGTTCGAGGCGACCTGGACACCGGTGCCCTCCTGGATCGCGTCTCCCGAGCCATTGGCGCCCACTTCCTGATAAAACAGATCGCTGAAATTGGTCGTCTGCGCCTTGAATCCAGTGGTGTTCATGTTAGACAGGTTGTTGGCGATGGTATTGAGCGCGGTCGAGTCGGCGTCAAGGCCGCTAAGCGGAATATAAAAGTTGGGCATGGTCGGTTTCTCCTGAGTTCCGTCTGTCGTTGGCCGGGTTGAGGCCGGCGGTGGTTCGCGTTTTCGCTGGGTCGTCCGCGACCCGCCGTGAGCTACTGTGTACCGTTCCTTCCGCCGAGAGCCTGTGCTACTCGCTGCGCCGCTGCCTTCGCATCCGGAATGCTGAGATTGCCGGGAGCGGTCTTGAGGCCGGAAGTCGCCGAGCCCGAAGCGGAATTCCCATAGCTGTCCAAGGTCGGCGTGGTGCTTTGAGCGGCCTTGTGCGCGGAGCCTGCTTTGTGCGCACTGCTCGCGCCATGGCCCATGACACTGCTACCTGTCGGCGTCGTTGGCGTGGTCGTGCTCGAGTCCGTGGTCAGCGTCTGGTTGATGTCGATCAGTTGTTCCAGAGAGTTCACGTTCACGAGCTGGTTAATGTACTCGTTGGGATCGGTGTCTGCTGTTGGATCCTGATTCTTCATCTCAGTCACCAGCAGGGTCAGAAAATCGTTGGCCGAAATCGTAGCGCTGTCACTGGCCGACGAACTGCCAGATGTCCCCGTTGGATCAGTCATCGCCTTGGCCTTATTCTGCGTGGCGCCCGCCGCCGTTGCGTGATTCCAGAGTCCCATTGCCGCTGCTGCCATCTTGTTTTCCTCCTGCTACCGATATTTGGTGCCGTTGTGCTCTCCGTCATGCCACGACGGAAATATGTGCCCCATCCCCGCTGTTATAGGCAGTTCCATCCACCAGCCCCCTGGCGCTGATCGCGCTCGATGAATCCTGTGCGCCGCTCATCGATTGCTCCGGCTGTGTCCTCACCGCTTGGTATACCTGCGGGTTGCCGTCGCCGTTGTTTTGTTGCGAACTGCCTTGGCCCTGTCCTTGATTGGATTGAAATCCGCCCCCGTGATTCTCCGGCGAGTCCATCGTCACCGTGGCCTTCTGCCCCGGATTCTCGGCCAGGTACGCGTTCAAACCGGATAAGTGACCGCCCAGCACCTGCGCCGCTTCCGCAGACCCAGGTACCACGGAGGCATGCAGTCCCGAACCGCTCGAGTCCGCGCGGACGCCAACCCATCCCAAAGCGGGATCGAGATAACCAGCTTCGGCGCGTTGTGTTCCTGCGTGGGTCCAGGTAGGAGCGGCCGATGTCGTGCCCCCATCAAGGGCAGCAAAGGTGTCGTCGCCGGAGTGACCGGCCGGAGTGAGCGGTAGGTTACTTGATGTCCCATTCGACAACGATCGTCCCAAACCCGAGCCATCGGAATCATTCAAGTCCCGCATGAGAGCCGAATTGACCCCAGCTTGCGATGCCGCGTGCGCCTGGGGCAAGGATGATTCCGGGCCATTTGCCATTCCCGGCATTCCGCTATGTCCCGATACCACGGGGCCGCGATCTTCAACGCTGACGGAGCTTCGCGGCTTCTGCGCGGATGAACTCCTGGCCGCCGACGAAACGATTGCCTCGGCTGAAATCGAAGTTCCACTTCCTGCGGCCCCCGCCTCTGCCGAAGCTTGACTGGCGTTCTGCACGACCACTTGGTTCGTGAGTTGATTTATGTCCAGGTTAGCTATTTGGTTCGCGTCCTGAGTGCCGATGAGCACCGGTGCGGGATTCATCGGTGCCGCTCCGTTGGCAGATTGATCCTTGGTCAAAGTGCTCGGCGTCGCCCCACCTTGAACGACGGCGGTCTTCTCTGTGGCAGGTGCAGTCGTCGCGGTCGGCTTAACTCCAGTGCCATTTGTTGGAGTCCCTCCTGCTGCATGTTTATCCCGTGCCAGACCTGCCGTTCCAGCCGCTGCCGTGGAGTTGCGACTGGCCGAATACTTCGCGTTATCTGCCGTTACGCGCGGTACTAGTACCGGTGAAAACTGTCCGGTCTTCGCGGAAGATGCGGTCTTCTCCACTCCGCCGCCCATCACGTCCAATTGAACCGCCGCCGGATTCGCAATCTGCCCCTGTGACGGGCCATCTTCCGCTTCCGCTGCGTCGACTTCGCGGTTCGCGCCGTAATGCGCAGACAGCGTCAGCGGATCCTCAACGCCTTGTGAACTTGAAAGCTGATTGACTGAAGATGAGACCGTTCCAACATCGTTGAAATTCACGAGGGATGAGCTGGCGCCGGGATTCGTGGCTGAAGAGTCGGCCGCGTCGTTCACGACCTGCGAATTTGCGTTTCTCGACGCGTAAGCCGGCACCGCAGACGCGTTCTCAACATTCAGAGTGCGTGTCTTCGTGTCGGCGTCACCCGTCTGCATGACCGCAGGCCGCGCCTGCAATGAGTTATCAAGAGCCTCTGTCGCACTTGCGCTCGTGGCGCCAGTTAGTGCCGGCGCCCATGTTTGTGTGGGAAGGGGCAATGGCAGCTGCACCGTTCCTGGAGTTACAACCACCGCATCGGTCAAGGCTGCAGCAGCGGTATTCGGCTTTCTCTGCTCCGCGCCATGTCTTTTCTCCGAACGATGAGAATCCTCGGTACTTGTTGCGCCGGCAGTCGCGGCGGAGGAGGCCTTTATCGTTCGCACTCCAGCGGCCGACGTCGCCAATGAGCTGTTTGTCTGCTGCGGCACAGAAGACTCTTGAGCGACGGTGACTCCATTCGCGTTCAAATCCGTCGCTGCCGTCTGCTCTGTTCCGATCTCTCTGCCCACTCCGCTTTGAGTATGTGCGGGGGCAAAGGCCTGCGACGCGCTCGCCACGCTGCCTGGCGTCGTTGCTATCTCGTCGCCACCATCTAGACCGGCAGCATCGACGGCGATCGTTGAACTCTCGGGAGGGCCAGCCGGAAGAACTGTCTGCGCTGTTATCGCTGCCGTTTGTGTCCTAGCAGGGTGTAGCACAACCCCTGACGATCGATACAAACCAGCCCCGCCACTTCCTTGCCTCGCCTCGAATTCGGTCACGGAGCCGAAAACTCCAATAGAAGAGATTCCATCCTTGGCGGCGACCTCATCGGCAGGCGCGCCGCTTGACTCGGTTTGAAGCATCAAGCCAGAGTTTGTTGTATCCGTCAACCGCTCTCCGATAGGCAACGCTTCTGGCTTTTCGATAGACTCTTGCTGAGGATTCGCGTGATCCTTCGCATCGGCGACCGCTGGCGTCTGCGCATCTCGCGTTTGCACCGCTTCATTTTGGCCCGACTCCGGCTGCCTCGCGTTTATATCTGATGATCGTGCCTCGCTCGCTGCGGCCAACGATGGCGGAATCGACAAGGATGGGATCAACAACGTTGAAGGTTTTTCTTGACCGGATGTCTGCTCTCTTTTAGTCGCTGCGGAAGCTTGTTCCGAGGTCGGCTCCGTCTTCGCTCCCAAAGCTTCAATAAGCGATTGCAGGTTGGCGCCAAAGCTCGCCATGGTCCTGGCACTCACGGTCGACACTGCACTCGATCCAACGCCCGATCCGGATACTTTCGATGCCGCCCCGGCCGCTCCGATTGCAAGCCTTGGGGTACCGCCTTCCAACATTGCCGCGACGCTCATGGAGAGAGATCATGCAGACGGCGTGCCACGATTTTGAATATCGGGTTAGAAGGTTGTCACAAATCGGGCGATCTAAACCGCTTTAGGAAACTGTCTCGCAGTTTTCTTAGAATCCATCTCAAGCTTTCCAAAATTCTGTCGATGAGAAACTGTCCGCATCGCGCCTGGTTTGGCTCGGCCGGTCCAACTCTGCTTCCAACTGCCGCCGGTACAACCGAACCCGATGCCAGTCGTCGAGCGACTGCTGGCTGCGGCGCGCCTGGTCGACGGCCTCGCGCTTCTTTGCTTCTTCAATCAACGTCTCGGCTTGGCGGCGCTCGATCCTCTTATTAAGGAACTCCTCGCGCATGCGCGCCGCTTCCCTTTCCGCCTCAACAATGCGCACAGAGAGGATCGCCGCATACCTCGTTCCCGCCTGCGACTCGACCAATCCCGCCTGGCGATCGATCAGCTCGCCGCTGCGCGCGCTCGCATCCACTAATCCGCGGCCACGGCGATTTCGCGCCGAAGCGGCCTCAAGAGCGTTCTCGAGCGTATGCAACTCGCCCATGGCCGCCTCCAGTGCTATGCGTTTCTGCTCTTCCTCAAGATCGCGAATGCGCAACAGTCGGCGCAGCCCCTTGGACACCGCCATCGCTCAAATCCCCGCGGCCAGCGCCGCAAGTCGGTTGACCGCGTCGCCGAACTTCACATGCTCGTCGGACTTCTGCGTCATAAATGCGCGCAACGCCCCGCGCGAACGCAGCGCCCGGTCCAAGTCGGGATCGGTTCCCGGTTTATACGCTCCGATGCGGACCAGGTCTTCCGAACGCGCGTAAACCGCCAGCAGGCGTCGCATCAACGACGCCTGTTCGCGATGAATCGGCGAGGTCACGGCCGGCATCAAGCGGCTGATCGAGTCCAACACTTCGATGGGCGGATACCATCCCTCTGAAGCCAGCGTGCGCGACAACACGATGTGTCCATCGAGCAAGGAGCGCACCGCATCGACCAGCGGATCCTGCTGATCGTCGCCCTCCATCAACACGGTATAGAACGCGGTAATCGATCCCGTGCGAAACTGCCCGGTCCGCTCTACCAGACGCGCTAACCGGGTGAAGACCGACGGCGTATATCCCTTGGCCGTAGGAGGCTCGCCCGCCGCCAGTCCGATCTCCCGCGCCGCCATCGCAAAGCGCGTCAACGAATCCAGCACCAGCAGCACATGCTTGCCCTGCCCGGCAAAATACTCTGCCACAGCTGTCGCCGCCAGCGCCGCCCGCATTCTCAACAGGGGGGATTGATCCGACGTCGAGACCAGCACCACTGACCGTTTCCTGCCCTCTTCGCCCAGCGCGTCTTCGAGAAATTCGACTACCTCCCGGCCGCGCTCACCCACCAGTCCGACAACCGTCACATCGGCCTCGGTGTTACGCGTCATCATGCCGATCAGGGTGCTCTTGCCCACCCCGGAGCCGCCGAAGATTCCCACCCTCTGTCCGCGTCCCACCGTCAGCAGTGCATCGAGTACGCGAATTCCTGTGCCCAGCGGCGTTTTGATCGGCACCCGGTCGAGCGGCTTCCGCACTTCACCTTCCAGGCTCATCGAGGTAACCGTCAGCGCCGGCCGCAGCGAATCGATGGGCGCACCCGAGGCATTCAGCACCCGGCCCATCAGCGCCGGGCCAACCTCGATTTCGGGATGAATCCCCAGCGCCGCCACCGGATCGCCATAACGAATTCCTTCCGTCGTCTCAACCGGCATCGACAGCACATTCGAGCCGCGAAATCCGATCACCTCGGCAAAGTGTTGCCTGCCAAACTGATCCGTAATCTCGCAGCACTCGCCTACTGAAGCCAGCGGTCCCGATGACTCAATCGTCTGACCTACCGACTCGACCACCTTGCCCTGCCAGCGCCACGGCTGCCCGCGTTGCAGGCGATTCGAGTAACGCTCCAAGAGTGCGTTCATGATTGGGCCTCCGCCGTGTGACTGTTGTCTGCCTCCGGGACCGCTTCAAACCCCGGCCGGTCGAAGAATCCGCGCTCGATCTCGGCCAATTGCGCCCTCACCCCCAAGTCGACTGTGCCCATCTCGGTTTCGATGGTGCAATCGCCCAGTCGCATGCCTTCCCCGGGCAACAACTGGGGCCGCACGGCCAGCTTGGGAACCAGGGCAATCGCCGCGGTCCAGAGCTCGAGTTCGGACGGAGGGACCCGCAGCTTCACCTGGGTCGAGGCCGATAGCTGTCCCAGCGCCACCCGAACCGCACCTGAAAGCAATAGAGGATCCATTTGCGCTTCGCGGCGCAGAATGCGGGCCGCCACCGCCAGGGCGAGCTTTACCACTTCGCGCTCCACGTTGTGCAGATAGCTCTCGCGGTCTTGAGAGAAATTCTCGACCAGGGCCGCCATTTGTTCCAGACGCAGTTGATCGGCGGCTGCCTGGGCCACGGCTCGCGCTTCCTGCTCGGTCTGCTTGCCTTCCAGCCGTCCCCGCTCCCGGCCGGCCTCGAAACTGCGCCGGCCTTCTTCAGCCAAGCGTGTCTCACACTCGGTGTGATCGACGACGACAGGTGGCGCTTGCTGCTCCACACCGTTGGCAGCTTCGGCAGGTGAGGACACAATTTCCGGTTTCGTTTCCGGCTTTGGTTCAGACTGCAATTCCTCTTCGCAAAAAGCTTCCCACCGCGGTTCGATCGGCTCCGGGCCGGCAGGATAGTTGAAGACTTCGAACTCTACGGTCTTTTCTCGCTCCTGCTTCAATGCCGGCATTGCTCAGTCCCTTCCGATTTTCCGTGCGTCTCGTTCCTGGAGCAAAACCGTCCGCTCATCGCGCAACCGCATCTCGCAGCCTCATCGCCGCATCAAGTCCGCTTCTCATCCCAGCATTTCGTCGCCGCCTTCGAGCTTGAGTACCACCTTGCCCTCGGTCTCCAGCCGTCGCGCCAGATTGAGAATCTCCTGTTGCGCCTGGGCCACTTCGCGCGACCGTACCGGACCTAGCACTTCCATGTCTTCCTTAAGCATTTCAACCGCCCGCGAACTCATGGCCTTGAATACCTGGGCGCGCAATTCTTCGTTCGCTCCCCGCAGAGCCAGGGCCAACTGGCGCTTGTCGACACCGGAGACGATCTCGCGAATGCTGGCTGGAGGAATCGTTACCAGGTCCTCAAACGTGAACATCAAGTTACGAATGCTGAGCGCCAATTCAGGCTGGCCTTCCTCGATGGACTCGAGAATCTTCTTTGACTGGTCCGCATTCAGACGGTTCAGCAAATCGGCCACAGCCTTAAATCCGGAGTAGCTCTTGCGCGCCGAATCCCCCACGCTCTCCAGGCGCCGATGCAGAATGTGGGCAACCTTCTGTGCCATCTCCGGCGAAAACTGCCGCATCTCGGCCAGTCTCTGGATCGACACCACTTTGTGCTCTTCACTCAGGTTGTCGAGTACCAGCGAGGCGCGACGCGGATCGAGATGGGCCAATACCAGCGCTATCGTCTGCGGGTGCTCGCTGTCGAGCAGCTTGCCCAGTTGTTGCGGATCCGTACGCTGCAATTTGGCCAGGTTGCCTTGGGCCGCTTCCTGGGAACGGCGCACCAGCGCCAGCAGATCGTCGGCACGCTCCTTGCCGAAGGTTTCGATCAGCAGGCGGCTGGCGTAGTCCAAGCCCCCGTGCATCACAAAGCCCTGGGTGGCCAGCATCTCCCAGAACTCCTCCAGTATTTCGGCAGAAACTTCCGGCGTGATGCCCCTCAGGTCGGCAAGCTCCTCGGTCAGCCGTTGCACATCCACTTCCGGCAAGGCACGCAAAATCTCCTTGGCCAGGTCCTCGCCGACGGCGACCAGCAGGATGGCGGCCTTGCGCACACCGCTCAGCTGCGCGGAGTGGCGCTTCTTCGGTGTCCCGTTCTCTTGTCCCTCGTCCGCCACTGGTTCCTGCCCTTCCCTCGAACCCCACGCCCACTGACCCAATTAGTCGGAGTGAATCCAGCTCTGCAACAACCGCGAGCTCTGCGCCGGCTCGCGCTTCAAATGGTCTGATACCTGTTCGAGAATCTCCTGCTGCTTGGTCTGTTCCGCTGTGGGAATCTGAGGAA